>Ga0210384_10000627_pt1 | contig 53405 bp, 44 predicted proteins | sample IncBWH2MmetaG_FD_160574 | JGI IMG/M metagenome (GOLD analysis project Ga0210384, IMG submission 160574) | Forest soil microbial communities from Barre Woods Harvard Forest LTER site, Petersham, Massachusetts, United States - Inc-BW-H-2-M | ecosystem: Environmental > Terrestrial > Soil >...
TGCCTCCAACGATGACCGAGGGGCTTGCCGGCGTCACTGCAATCGACACCAACACGGCCGCTGTCACATTCAATGTCGTCGATCCCACGATGCTTCCGCTGGTCGCGCTGATCGTCGAGGTGCCCACCTTCAGCGTCGTGGCCAGACCGCCGGCGCTAATTGTCGCCACCGTCGTCGTCCCGGAGGCCCACACCACGCTGCCCGTCAGGTTCTGCGTCGTGCTATCGCTGAACGTCCCGGTTGCCGTGAACTGTTGCGTCTTCCCCGCGGCCACCGACGGGTTAGTCGGCGTTACCGCAATCGACACCAGCACTGCTGCCGTCACCGTCAACGTCGTCGATCCCACCACACTTCCGCTGGTCGCACTGATCGTCGACGTGCCCACCTTCAGCGTCGTGGCCAGTCCGCCAGCGGCGATCGTCGCCACCGTCGCCGTCCCTGACGCCCACGTCACGCTGCCCGTCAGGTTCTGCGTCGTGCTGTCGCTGAACGTCCCGGTCGCTGTGAATTGCTGTTTATTTCCTGCAGCCACCGACGGGTTCACGGGGGTCACTGCGATCGACACCAGCGCCGCCGCCGTCACCGTCAACGTCGTCGATCCCACCACACTTCCGCTGGTCGCACTAATCGTCGACGCGCCCACCTTCAGCGTCGTGGCCAGGCCACCGGCGGCGATCGTCGCTACTGATGTCGTCCCTGACGCCCACGTCACGGTGCCAGTCAGGTCTTGCGTCGAGCTGTCGCTGAATGTCCCTGTTGCGGTGAACTGCTGCGTCTTCCCCGCGGCCACCGACGGGTTTGCCGGGGTCACGGCGATCGAGGTCAACGTCGGCGGGGGGCCGGCCTTGAAACTGAGATGGAAATTCGTTGTTCCGCCGTCACCGAGGAACGATGAGACCATGAAGAAGTACTTGGTCCCTGATGTTGCGGCAAAGGTAACAAGCGACTGTGCTATTCCAGCGCCGGCGTTGTCATTGCACGCGATTTGCGCGCCGGTCGGAGTGCCACTCGTCACATTCAGGATGGTGTCGTACGGACTTGTGAGCGTATCCGCCGTAATCGTGCCGGTGCCAGGCGCGGAGAACGAATACCACACGCTGTTGGCCTGGCCATTGCTAGGTGCTCCTGTCGCACATCCACCTGGCAGTGCAGGATCCGCGTGGCCGTTCGTGTTAGCAGTAGCCTGAATCGTGTTCACGGTTCCTGAGAAAGGAGCCGACGGAATGGCTGTTGGAGTTAAGTTGTCGTCGTTCGGGGGCGCTGTACTCTGGAAATCCAGACTGAACGTCAGCGTTCCGCCGAGTCCGCCGGCGCTCGCGTCCGTCACCATGACGTAGTAATTGGTCCCGCTGGTCACGTTAAATCCAATCAGCGATGCCGCCGTCGTGCCGGGAACATTGCTGGAGGCGCAAGCGCCAGCCACAGGCGAGAAGGTTACGGTCGAGCTGGGCAGTGCGCCGCTTAGGGTCCACGCCGATAGAATCGTGGTGTAGCTGCTGAATCGTGTATCCGCGATCACCCTTCCATTGGTAGGAGCCTTGAACAGGAACCACACGCTTCGTGCTTTGCCAGCCTGCGTGGCTGTGCCCGGTGTACATGCCGGCGCCGGATCCGCTGGCTCGGCTGGGGCGATTGAACTCGCCGTCAACTGTGCTGTTGCCTGCGTGGTGTCTTGCGTGGCGCGGAAAGGAGTCGAGCCCGCATTCGTCGCAAAATTGATGTCGTCATTCGATGCCGTCACTGCCTGGGCTACGAACAGGGTCTTGGGCTCCGAAGTGCCTCCGCCGGCGGGATTCGTGACAGTAATCGCGTTGGAGCCGGCCGTGACGAGGTCCGAAGCGGGAATCGAGGCCTGCAGATGTGTGGTGTCCACAAACGTTGTGAGGCGAGCGCTACCATTGAAATTCACTGCGGATCCCAGCACATAATTCTTGCCGGTTACATTGAGCGTGAATGCGGGTCCGCCGGTCTGGACGATTTGGGGAGAAATCAAATCGATGCTGGGGACCACGCCGATTCCGGTCAGCGGGACGTCAATTTTCCCGATGCCCGGATTGGAGAACGTAAATTCCAGAGTTGCATTTTCCTGAACGCCAGCTTGCGTCGGCGTGAACGTCAGCCCGAGACTGCAGGAACCCAACCCTCCCGAAGGAAGATTGAATCCCCCAGTGAGGGGGCTGCACGCAAGGGTGAAGCTGCCGGCCGAGGGCGGCCCAAGCGTAAAATCACCCGAATTGGCTGAGGGTAGGATGCCGATAGTGGCGACACTGAGCGGCGTGGTTCCGCTCCCGCCGTTGAACAAAGTTCCGTCATTCTCGATCGCTGTGCCCTTTGGAACGGCGCCGAAATTTACTGGTGTAGGAAAGCACCCGGTGACTGAACAGGAGTTCGCTAACGGCAGCGCTAGAAAAAATTCCGGTATGGGACCATTCACTTCTCCTGCGATCCCAAGCGTTGGCTCAGAATCGGCGTCGTTATCGCTGACCGTGAGCGCGGCGCTGCGGGATCCCGGCGGCGTTAGAGCAGGAGGGCTAAAGGTTATGCCGAAGAAACAGACCGCACCTGTGGCGATGGAAGTTCCAGCTCCGCCAGCGATGAAGCCACAGGTCGGCGCACCGAAGTTGGGCTGCCCACTGTCGGGCGGCACAAGGGTGAAATCGCCCGGGTTTACTCCCCCCTTGGTGGCTGAGGCTCCGTTCAGGCTCAGCGTGGCCCCGCCGTTATTGGTCAACTTGACGTTCAGAACAACGCTCGTGGTGCCTGCATCCTGACCGGGGTTAAATGATGCGAAGCCCGGGCTAAATTGGATCTCCGGCGTGGTGTTCGCACTAACCGGGAAGTTGGGAATGGGAATGGCGCTGCCTACTGCTGGTCCGCCGCCCGGAAGGCTATTGAGAACACTGACCGGCACGCTTTTGCCTGCCAAAGCCTGAGTAAGGTCAGACCCATCCACCGTGGCCACGAACTTGGCGCCACCATTCGAGACGATCCCAAAAACTTCAATGCCGTTGAAGTTCAAGTTGGTGGCGCCGCTGAGAAACCCTGAGCCGCTAACAGTAACTGTCACAGGCTCGGCGACCACTCCGGGATTCGGGCTAAAAGTCACGCCGGTTACCACGGGGATAGGATTCATTATCGCGAAGGGCAAAGTGTTGCCCTCCACACCCAATGGATCAATCAGGCCGACACTTTGTACGCCGCCGCTCACCATAAGCGTCGAAGGAACGCTCACGGTCAGTTGCGTAGTGCTTACAAACGTAGTGTTCATACCCGCCGGGATGAAGGCGAAACGACCGGATCCAAGGGCCACCTTTGTGTTAGGACCAAAATTCACGCCGGTAACGGTAACGTTGATTGTGGCGGAACCGGCCATCACGGCGGCCGGAGTCAGCGAGCCAATAAGTGGGAGAGCCGTGGACGGCTCGTCGGTCAGCTGGAGGTCCCACATGCTGCGGCCGTGCGTGGCCGCGTGCAGGATTCGGGATTCAGGCCGCATGGAGAGGGAGAGGACTGGCGAATTCGGCAATCCATCGCCGAGCACAGTCCAGTTTGTGCATGGTGTGGCCGCTTCAGGATCCGGGCAGGAAAAAACGCCCACATCGGTAGCGATGTATACGGCATCGAACGTGGGGTTGTCTGAGTGGTCCACGATGATATCGTTCACTGGGACATCGGGCAGATTCCCGCTGATGTCGGTCCACGTCGCTGAGGGCCCTTGGGTGGCATTCTTGGTTTTGAAGACATGACCTGGAGTGTTGCCGCAAGTCGGGCAGGCCCCGAAGCCTGATATGGTGACGTAACCGATGTCGCCGGTCGAGTCGCCTGGCTTGGAGCGGACCGCAGTGATATTGCGATTCGGCAACAGCCCATTATCGATTTCCGATGGGAACCCGAAACTGATTTGCCATACCTTGCCATTGCTGGTTCCGGCCAAAAGCATTCCGAACGCCTGTTTCGAGACATCAATCGCGGTGATTTCGTCCTGACCGGGGCAACCACCAGCAGGAACGGCGGGGGCATTCGCTTGGGTCAGGTCACCGGTGGCGGCGGTCCACGTGGTAGCGCTATTAGTGGTCTGCCAAATGCGGCAAGTGCCAAAATACAGGTTGCTGCTAATGTTCGGATCGATTACCAGCGGAGGAATGAACCCCATGGTATCGCCCGAAGCCGTGATTTCGGTTTCCGCGCGCTGAAAAGAAGGGAGAGAAGGAGAAGGAGGTACGGGCGTACTCAACCCATAGAAAATCGACTTAACAACTTTCGCCGCCGCCGTGGAATTACAGCCAGCGTAGATCGTGGTGGGTGTGTTTTTGTCAATCGCGGTATAGCCGCCGTCACCGCAGGCCGGGGCCCCTGTCCAATCGAGCGTGCCCTCGAAGACCTGAACGTCGTTGTCCTGCGTCCCACCGAAGCCCCAATTTTCGTCCGAGATGGAAGGCTGCGCTCCCGGATAAAACTGGCTCAGGGCCAGCGTGGCGTTCAAATCGACCCACAATGGAGGTGTTGGTCCGGGATCGTCCGTGCGCCAAATCCCTCCGTCATTGCCAACATAAAATCTGGGAGGATTCGCGCCGTTTGCTGCAAACGCGAACGCGTGCGTATCCACGTGCGGCCGCACGTTCGTCGAGCCGAGCGTGAAATCCGTGCCGGGAGTCGAGTTCGTCCAAGTGATGCCGCCGTCGGCGCTCTTGAAGAGCGATGTGCTGTCATTGGTGTAGGCGCCACCGCCCACAACGACGAAGCCGGAATTTGCAGGATTTACGCCCACGGTGTTGGCATACCAGCAAATGTGGTTGCAAAATGGTGGTGTATTCGTAAGTTTTGTCCACGTTGCTCCGGCATCCGTCGTCTTGAAAAAACCAAGTAAATCATTGGAATTTACTGATGCGTCCGCAATGGCCGCGTAAAGCACGGCCGTGTTGCCTGAAGTTGACGGGGCGAGGGCCAATGTGATCCGGCCCATGCCAATGTTCGATCCCGACGCGGGGAGTCCAGTGGTGAGCTTAGACCAGGTCACACCCGAGTCAGCCGACTTATAAATTCCGTTCGCGGTTTCGCCGAAGAGATTACCCATTGCGGCATATACCGTCGCGCCTGTCGGGGAAGCAACCGAGGCCGGATCAAATACGATTCCAGTTGCGGCGAACCCGATCGGAGCATTTGCTCCGGAAACTTCCGTCCAAGTGAATCCCGCATCTGTCGAACGGTAGACTCCGCCAACCGTTCCCCCGACAAAGAACGAAACCGACGCGAGCACGACATTCGAATTCCCCGGCTGTACCGCGATGCCACCAATCATCGCCCCGCCCGTTTGCGGTCCCAGAACCTGTGCAAATGTCGACGCACCCATCTGCTTCCATGTGGCACCTGCGTCCGTGGATTTCAAAATCCCGGCGCCATAGAATTCATCGCCGCTGAAGTTCTCTTCACCCGTTCCGACATAAATTGTATTGTGATTGTTCGGATCAATGGTGATGGATCCGACTGCCAACGACGGCTGGTTATCCGTTAGAGGTGTCCAGTGCGCGCCGCCATCTATCGTCTTCCAAACGCCTCCCGCCGCTGTACCCAGGTAGATCGTATTCCCAGTGGTGTCGGTTGCGTCCGCAGCGAGCGCCGTCACGCGCCCTGAAGCCGTCGGAAAGCCGAAGTTTCCTCCGCCCGGGAAATCCCCAAACTGGACGTTGGTCGGCTGCGGCCCGGTCAAGTGCCAAACACCATCGCCCGGAAACGAAATGATGCCCGCCGGGGCGAGGCTTTGCTTTCCCGCACTTTGCGCGGTGCGCATCCCGTCGCGCTGCTCGATCGCCCGTTGGAGCGCCCCCGCAGGAATATTTTGGAACGGGTACGCGCGCTGGTCATGGAACCACTTGGCGCGCTCGCGCACCAAGTCGGCTCTCCGCTGAACTGCCGCCGACTGCTCGTCCGGAGAAAGCTGGCTGGGTGCGGAGGGTTGTTGCGGCGCTGGCTTCGCGGCTGGCGTCGGGGCTGGCGCGGGGGCCGGGGTGACAGGCTTTGCGGCTGCCGGTTTTGGGATGGCAGGTTTTGGAGCTGGTGCGGGTGCCGGTTGCGAAGCAGGCGTTGGGTCAGGCGCGGGCGGGGCCGCGCGCTTTCGGGCTGCTGTGATCCCGCCAAGCGTGGCCGTCAGGGTCACGCCAAAGAGAATTAGTACGCGCCACGTATGCGAAGGGCTGGACGATCGCATCGAAGCCTCCAAATAGTTTGTGATTTCGGTGTCTGGTTCTCTAGTGCTCCCGCTTTATATTTCGAAACGGTTGGATCGCGGGATCTTGCGTCCTGCGCCGCAAGCTCACTTGATCCTTCAGAACGCGCGAAAAAACCTGGCCATTCATCCCGGCTGCACAACGCCCAGGGTTGCAAGGGGCGGATGCCTTCATCAGATGCCCGGCCGTTGCCCGATTGAATGTGTGCATGGGCAAAGAATCAGCGAAAGGGGTGGAAGTCACGTCTTTGCAAAGGGATACGTGTCCACAAAACCTGATGCGGCGAAAGGACACGATAGACGGTTCCACAACCACACGGTTTCCCGGGTTCAGCATTTACACTGTCGCCAGCTTGTCTTGTGGCAGCTGCGGGACGCCCTGCCAGCATGGATGATGGCAAGCATTTTGATATGACATGCCGACACTGTCAAGGTATATTCTGAGCCACCCTATGAGCTGGAAGGGGATTTCAAGGCTACGTCATTTAACTCGTTGCCGGCCAAATCAGGCAAGCAAATAGGGGCACTCTCGAAAATCCCTGCTGCGGATTCGCGCCTGGCCGAGGCGGCGGTGGCATCCCTTCGGCCGAGAAGAGCCGCGCATTCCCGCATTCACTTCGGTGTACATTGCTTCCGCCAATTCGTAGTATCATGCGCCGGGGGAGTGCAGGGAAAAGAATTAGTGAAGAGTTCTCGATAGGCCCGGTGGGTTCGAATTTGCCCCTCTCCGCCACCTCCAGCATCGGGTAGGTAACTCCCAATATGCCGCGAATTGAGACTCTCGAAGCGGTCTCATCGGCAGGGAGCGCCGCAAAACTCTGATCGCAGAAAACGAGTCGTGATGGACGCACTGTCAAACGTCAAAAAGAAGTTGCAGGACGAAATTACGGCCCTCGAGCATGAGATGAGCGTCGAGCTGCCGAAAGAACTCATGAAGGCACGCGCGCACGGAGATCTTTCCGAAAACGCCGAATTCAAGTACGCCAAGGAGCGCCAGGGTTACGTTTCGGCGCGCCTGGGTCAACTGAAGAAACGCCTGGGCGACATCGGCATGCTGAATCTGAATAACATTCCCGCCGACCGCGCCGGGTACGGTTCGCGCGTCTGGGTGCTGGACATCAAGAAAGACGTGGAAATCGAATACAAGCTGGTCAGCACCGAGGAAGCGGACGTCGCGCAGGGATTGATCTCCACCACCTCGCCGATCGGGAAAGCGCTTCTGGGAAGAAACGTTGGCGATGAAGTGAAGGTACAAACGCCCGCGGGGATCAAGGAATTCGAAATCGTCCGTTTGAAGACCATCCACGAAGGCGAATAGCGATCTGGATCTCTATTTTTACGCTTTTCTTTTGGGAACGCCCGAATTCTATGCGCAACATGGGGATGCTCGGCGCCGCTGGAGAGACCATGGCCCTTCTTGGGCTCGGTCTGCTTTGGACGTACCGCGCGGAGGCGATGGATTGGCTGCGTGAGCTTTTGGAAATTTGGCGCGGACAGGGTTCAGGCCGCGATCCGCATCTTTCCGACCCGGTCTACCGCAGGGTGAAGCCGCGGAGGCCGCGCAGCGCCTTTGCGCTCATCAGCGCCGTGGCCTTGCTATTCATCGGACAAATTCTCTTCCTCATCGACCTCACGTTTTAGAGTCAAGTTAGCCCGCGTTTCTCGCGCCTTTGTAGGGCTCGGCTTTAGGCCGCCGGCTTACAGGAAAATAATCCATACCAAATATTCTTTGGGTCATTCACATTGGCTATTTCCAAACGGAAAACCAACAGGCTGAAGCCCGTTCTACTCTTTTTTAGGAAGGTCGCGGGGCCCGCTCCTGAGGGGCCAGCCCCGCACGGTGATTGAGGTGCCACGCCGTCAGTCCGCGGGGCGATGCTGCCCCCGGGAGGTCGTCGCGGAAATTGAGGAGGTAGTCGAGGAAGTATACGAGGGTGAGATAGAAGAGGGCGTAGAACCCGTCCATGAAATCGAATCGGCGGGCGCGGATGCGCTGCGATCCCGCAGCGTCCCGGATGGCTCGAGTCTCAGATTCACTTTCATGGCGGCTCCAAAACTCTTCGCGGGCATCGCAAACCGCGGATTTAAAATTGCGCGCGGGCCAGTCGCGTAAAAAATGAATGGGACGGGCCCGCTCGTCCCCCCACGCACGGGAGAAGGTGAAGCTCTCTCGCTGCACGTCTTGCGAGGAGCACGAAGCCTTCCATTCGGGCAGCAAACGGAAACGGGTCGATAAACCTGCTGGGTTCAGAGAGTTACTGCGAGGCGCGAAAAATCGAGTCGGGGATTCCCTGTAGTACTAGTCCTGAAATTCTTGCTCGCTGCGGCGCGTTTTGTCTGAAGGCTTAAGCACAGCACGCTTCAGCCTGTCGGGTTCTACCATGCCGCCGGAAAACCCTACAGGCTAAAGCGTGTGCTGCCAGCCGTTGAAAATGAGCAATTGAAGGTTTGCACGAATTACGAATCACAACTCACGCTCAGCCCTGCGAATTGGAGATGACCTGGGCGGCGCGGAAGACGGCGGCCAGGAGTTCCACGACGATGCGGCAGTACACGATCCAAAGAAGCATTGCCGCACAGCCGATAATGAGCGCCAGCAGGCCATTGGACGTGGACGTCTGGAAGCCGGTGAACACGAACCAGACGGCGGCGATCAATCCGATGAGCAAATGAACGCCGTAGAGCATTTTCAACAGGCGCGGCGTGACCAGCCGCTGAAATGAAAAATCCATCAGGTTCTCTATCAGGCCGTTTTGCCGGGGGATGGATTGCTCTTCGATGTAGGACGGTGCGGTGGCCATGGCGCGATTCCTCCAGTCAAGAATTTTCGAGCAGCGAATTCCATGGTACACAAGTGTGCGGCGCGCGCCTCCTCGCCCGGAGGACGGGCCTGCTCAAAGAAATAGCTGGCCAATCGTACAGGCCGCGCGCAGATTGCCGCGCGATGCAATCCGGGCGCGTGAGTAGTTTTTGAGAGAAAGTTTCCTGGGAAGGCGCGAGCGGTGACACCGGTCACCCTTCGGTCGCTAGGGCGACCTCAGGGCAAGCCAATCTCCGGTCACGCCCTTTCCTTTGTTGACCCCCGCTCCAGGCCGCGCTATAAGTCCGCAGCAGTTTGAATCTCCAGCGGCATGCGCTGCTCCCGAGTGAGGCCAATCATGTTTTGTACACGCTGTGGTGCGCAGGTGCAGGAAGGCAACCGATTTTGCCAGGCCTGCGGGCAGGAAGTCGGCGCAGCCGGAGCGCCGGCGCCGGTGGCCGCAAGCGCGCTCCCTCCGCCCGTTGCGGCGAGCGCACCCGTATCGGCGCCGTTTCCGTATGCGGGATTCTGGCTGCGCTTTGTCGCTGCGCTCGTCGACGGAGTGATTCTTGGCATTCCGTTCTGGCTCATCATGGTTGCTTTGATCTTCATGTTTGGCGGATTCGGAATGATTATCCATCGAATTCCACAGAGTTCACCCCCGACGGATCCTCGCGAGGTCATTGCTCTTCTAGCCCCGTTTTTCATGGCGTTCTTTCTCGGGTGGCTCATTTTCATGATTTTGCAGTGGCTGTATTTCGCGGGAATGGAAAGCTCGGCGCGGCAGGCCACGTTCGGCAAATCCGTGATGTCTCTGCGCGTAACCAATTCTGAAGGGCAGAGGATTTCGTTCGGCCACGCCACTGGCCGCTTCTTCGCGAAAATCGTGAGCGGGATGGTTCCGCTGGCAATCGGTTACATCATGGCAGGGTTCACGGAAAAAAAGCAGGCGCTGCATGATTTGATCGCGGGGACGCTGGTGCTCAAGAGGTAAGAATTTCGATAGGGATGTTTGGTGGCACAGGATTCTGCCTGTGGGGGTCTGACCTTGCCAGGACCAAATGCAACAGGCTGAAGCCTGTGCCACTGGCTGGTTACGGCAGCAGGCCAAACACGGCTACGCTGTTTGTGGTTGCGGCGAATACCTTGCCGTCGGCGATCATCGGGGTGATGAATTTGTTGCCGCTGCCGAAATGGTCGCGGCCGTTGGAGGCCTGGTCGCTGTTGTAAAGCTCTTGCGTCAAGTTGTTCGCGGGGAAGGCGTGCAGGACGGCGTTGCCCGTATTTTCAATCCCCCACACGATGCCGTTGGAGGTTCCGTTTGCCGAAACGCTGGGCAGCAGCCCTGGATAGGTAAAGGATGCGCCCGTTTGGACAGGTGTGGTGGAAAGTTTTCCGCCCGCGATCGAGAAGGATTTCAGAGTGGAGTTGACGTCGCAGTAGTAAACCGCGTTGTTGAAATATGCCGGCACGCCCCACACCCCGTTGAGCAAGGCCCCGGGCAATTCCTGATAGACATTGTTCGAGTTTGCGTTCCATTTGCCCATGTTGTTGCGGTTTACAACGTAAAGATTTCCGTCTTTCCCCGCCCCAACCGCCAGATTGAGCGTGCCCACCGTCCCGTAGCTCAGGTCGGGCAGCACCATGGGGCCGCCGGAGCCGAGGTCCACGTCACCGCCCGACTCGTTCACTGTGCTCGACATGTTGAAATAATCCGCGACCTTGAGATTGCCGCCCGTGGTGGATACCTTGACGAAACCATTGCCGTAATCTTGCTGGTTTGGAAAACCGTTCGCGTCCAGGGCGGTGTCAAATGTGCCGTTGGCTATCAAGGCGTAGATGTTTCCCTGCGCGTCCGCCGCCAGGCCACCGCCACTCTGCCAGATCGACCCTTCGCTGCCGTTGGGAGTCAGATTGAGGACGCTCGTTTGCGCCAGGGTCCTCTGGTTATATCCCATGATCCACGCGGTGTACGGGCTGAAGTCGCAGTGCGACGCCCAGCTGGTATAAATCACGCCGTTCAGAAGCAGGAGCGCGGCTCGTTCCTTGTACTGCCCGGGATCGAACACCACTTGTCCTCCGGAGCTGTTGTCGCCGGTCCCGGGATAGGTCGCCTGAACCGTGACGGGGCCGCCTTCCAATTCGGCGCCCGTGGTGATGTCAAGGGCGTGCAGGCGCTGGAAATACGTGGACGCATTTTTCGACATGGCCACGGCGTACAGGATCCCGTGCGCGCCGGCGTTGCGGTCGATCACCGGGGTCGAGGTGATGCCGATTTCCGGGGTGACTTGCCCGCAGCCGCGATCGTCGCTGGTGGTTTCGCCCGAACCGAGCAGCGAAACTTTCCACAGCTGCGCGCCGGTATCGGAATTGAAAGCGTAGACCGAGTCATGCTCGGTCACGATGAACACGACGTTGTGAACAGCGCCCGCCACAGAGAGTTGCGACAGATACAGCGGCTCCGCGTCCACCAAGCCATCCACGGCGAGGTTGCGGAGCAGGCCGAACGTTGTCATATTCACATTGGCCTGCGTCAAGGTTGTTTCCGTGGTGTTCTGGCCGGTGCGGGCGATGTCGTTGTGATATGTGGTCACGTCGGTTCCAGAGGAAGTGACCACCGGGTTGACGGTAAGAGTTGCCGGATTGCTCGTAATGGTGGTCACCGGGTTTGTGACTTTCACGCGGAAGGTCACGCCGTTGTCGCCGGAAACCGTTGGGGGCGTCGTGTACTTTGCCGAGTTCGCGCCGGAAATATCGGCGTTGTTTTTCTGCCACTGATAGGTGAGAGGCGCGGTTCCCGCCGCGACTACGGAAAATGTCGCCGTCAGCCCCACAGTCACCGTTTGATTGGCAGGCTGCGTGGAAATGCTGGGCCCCACAGGAGCGGAATTTACGGTCAAAGTAGCGGAAGCGCTGGTCGCGCTGCCGGCTGAGTTAGAAACGATCACGCGAAACGTCGCGCCGTTGTCGCCGGAAACCGCCGCGGGCGTGGTGTAGGTTGACGAGTTCGCGCCGCTGATGTCGGCACTATTTTTTTGCCACCGGTAGGTGAACGGCGCAGTTCCCGTAGGCGTCACGGAGAAGGTCGCAGGTTGCCCTGCGGTGACGGTCTGGCTAGCCGGCTGGGTCGCGAAGCTGGGGATGATCACTTTCGTCGATAACGATGGATTGGTTGAACCGACGCAACCCCACAGTGCCAGCGCAAGGGCGAGAACGAATGCGCCTCCAGCGTATAGCTGTTTGCGTCCAGTGAGCATAGAGAAATCTCAATTCCCCGCGAGCCTGATTCTCGAAGGGCGCAAAAACCGCACGTTACATGAAGCAATAGGTTAGTACCGCTCAGTTTAAGCCTGAAGGGCATTCGGAACACCTGTTCGCAAGGCCGGGATTGGTCTAATGTTCAACTCGGGCAGATTTGGACACGGCTCGCGGCAATGCGCGGCGTTTATCTGGGACGCGGTGTTGGCTCAATTTGAAAAGGGAGATGCCCGTTCCGCCCCGTTGGTTGTAGGTTTTGTAGAGGCCGCCCGCATTTTGGGCGGGCAGCCGTTTAGTTCAGCAGGAGTCAAACTGAGTCCCCGGCTTGTGGCGCCGGGATTGGATGCGCCGCGCGGTTATGCTAACGTCTTTTCCTTATGTCACATCGCATTGGCGTGCTGCTGTCCGGGCGTGGGTCGAATTTCGAGGCGCTGGCTGACAGTATTGCGGCCGGGCGAATTCCCGGCGCGGAAATTGCCTTGGTAATCAGCAATCGCGAAGGCGCGCCGGGTCTGGCGCTGGCGGCGGCGCGTGGAATCGCGGCGAAGGCGATTGCGTCAAAGGGCCTGGCGCGCGAGGACTACGACCGGCTGGTTGTGGAGGAGCTGCGGAAGGCGGGCGTCGAGATGGTGTGCCTTGCGGGTTTCATGCGCCTGCTGTCGCCGTATTTTGTCGCCGCGTTTCCGCAGCGTATTCTGAATATTCACCCGTCGCTTTTGCCGTCGTTTCCCGGGCTCGAGGCGCAGCGGCAGGCGCTGGAATACGGCGTGAAATTCAGCGGGTGCACCGTGCATCTGGTGGACGAAAATCTGGACGCCGGGCCGATCCTGGCGCAGGCCATCGTGGCGGTGCGCGAGGACGATACGGACGAAACGCTGTCGGCGCGCATCCTCGCTGAGGAGCACCGGATTTATACGGAAGCCGTGCGCCTGGTCCTTTCCGGGAAATATCGCATCGAGGGGCGCCGCGTGATTGCGCTCACCAATCCGTCATGATATCGAAGCCTCAATTCGATCCTGTCGACAAGCAGATCGCCTATCTGCGCAAGGGCGCGGCGGAAATTATTCGCGAAGAGGATTTGCGCGCGAAGCTGGAAGCTTCGCTCAAGGCCGGCAAACCGCTGCGCGTCAAGCTGGGGGTGGACCCGACGGCGCCCGACCTGCACCTCGGGCACACCGTGGTGCTGCGCAAGCTGAAGCATTTTCAGGATCTGGGGCACACCGCGATTTTCCTGGTCGGAGATTTCACGGCCATGGTCGGCGACCCCACCGGGCAATCCGAGACGCGCCCGCCGCTGACGCGCGAGCAGGTGGACGCGAATGCCAAGACGTATCTCGAACAGGTGTACAAAATCCTGAGCCGGGAAAATACCGAGGTGCGCTACAACAGCGAGTGGCTCGGGAAACTATCGGGACACGATATGATTCGGCTGTGCGCGCACTATCGTCTGGCGCGCATGCTCGAGCGCGAAGATTTTCGCTCGCGCCTCGCGGGCAACCTGCCTATCGCCATCCACGAGCTGCTATATCCGCTCCTGCAGGCGTACGATTCGGTCGCGCTCGAAGCCGACGTCGAGCTGGGCGCCACGGAGCAAAAATTCAATCTGCTGGTGGGCCGCGAGATTCAGCACGCCTACGGGCAGCCATCTCAAGTGGCGCTGACCATGCCGATCCTCGTGGGTCTCGACGGCCAGCGCAAAATGTCGAAGTCGCTGGGCAATTACGTCGGCATCACGGAAGCGCCTTCGGACATGTTCGGCAAGCTGATGTCGATTCCTGACGAGCTTATGTGGTCGTACTGGGATTTAGTCACAGATCGAGAAAAGTCTGGTTGGGAAGAATTGCGCAAAATGTGCGAGGCGGGTAGAGCGAACCCGATGGACGTGAAGATGCAGCTGGCCAAGGAAATCATCGCCGGATTCCACGGGGAGGCCGCTGCGGAAAAAGCCGCCGCTGAATTTCAGCGCGTATTCCGCGATCGCGAAGTGCCGGAACAGGTAAGAGAAATCACTATTCAACGTTTAGGTTTCGGACATTTTCAGTGGAATCAGCAAGATGCCCTGATCACGAACACGAAATTACTACGACTTTCATCCACGGGAATCGAAAAGTGGACGCGGTTCTTGTTCGAATTGGAGCAGGTATCCTCCGCGTCTGAGGCTGAAAGAATCATCAAGGGGCGCGGTTTTGAGGTTGACGGGAAAATTATCGGCGACCCCTCAGCAAAAATTGATTTGAACCAACTTGGCACCCACATGTTGAAGATTGGGAAAAAAAAATTCCTTCGAATCATTCTGGAATAACCATTCTGGAATCACTAACGAGACGTGCTTTTGAGTCAAAGCCATACTACATTTTTCGGCGCTGAAAGCGCCGCCGAATACTAGCCCAGGGCAACGCCCTGGGTTTCGGAATCCACCGATCGTTGTGCGCCCTGAAAGGGCGCAGGAGTCCTCCGCCCTTTCAGGGCGGGTGATCATCCTCGGGCACGACACCCGGGGCGTTGCCCCGGGCTGGCATCCTTCGCGCCTTTGGCGCGACAACGCGACCGCGTTTTCACGTTGAGGAAACCGCTCTCGCTGGAACTTGCTTGCCATGCGCGGTGGAACGTAACAGAATAAGCGCTTCCAGCCGGGAGCAGACGAATGTCGAATCGCGTGAAAGTGGAGATTTACGGGCAGAGTTACACCTTGGGGGGAGATCTGGACGAAGCCTACGTCCAGAAGCTGGCGCGCTTCGTGGACGAAAAAATGATTGCGGTCGCGGAAGCGACTCAGACAGTAGATTCCGTGCGAGTCGCGGTGCTCGCGGCCATGGCCATTGCCGACGAACTGCATTCGCGCGAGCAGGATTCCGGCCACCGCGACGACGCCCTCCGCGAGCGCGCCCAGCAGTGCCTGACCATCCTCGAACGGGCCTTGAAGCAAACTGCGTAGAACGGGCTTCAACTTGTGTGGGCTGGTTGGAGCACGACAGACCCCTGGCGCAACCAAACCCACATGCTGAAGCCTGCGCCACTAATGGCTTGCCGTTCGCCGCGCGATTTGCCACGATATGGCCTCGACGGCCACCCGGACTTCCATGCGGCTATATGCTTCCCGGAGAATGTGAGTTGCCTTGGCTACCCCTTCTTCCTCGGTAACAAAAACCAGCCGGTTCCCGCTTTGGGCAAAGATCCTTCTGAGCGTTTTTGTGTTGTTGCTCCTTGTCGTTTTGGCCGTGCCTTACTTCCTGAACGTCGATCGCTACCGTGACACGATCGCCACCGCCATCGCGAAACAGACCGGGCGGAAAGTCACCCTTGGCCCGATTCATGCGCGGCTCTTTCCCGGGGCCGGCGTGACCGTCACGGACCTGCACATCGGCAATCCTCCCGGCTTTCCCGGCGGCGATCTGGTGGGAGCCGACGAAATCGGCGTAAATCTGGCGCTCGCCCCGCTTCTCCATGGAACCATCCATGTGAACTCGGTGGATCTGGTGCGCCCGAAGCTGATTCTCCTCACGGAAAGCAGCGGGAAAAATAATTACACGTTCACGTCCCCCGATTCGGCAGCGCCGCCGGCAAAGTCCGGCGAATCCTCCTCCAGCTTGACGCTGGATCAAATCGACGCCATCAATCTGACCGGCGCCGAAATCGTGGTGGGCAGCGTCATCAAGGGCGCCGTGGCTCCGCTCGCTGATACCAAGGGCATCAACATCACGCTGCACAATTTTGCCGTGAGCCCGATGCGCATGCATGACTGGCAGGCGGAATCGAATCTTTCCAGCGTGACGCTGGCCCTGAGCGGCTGGAAGGACCCCATCGCGTTTCACACCGGCAAATTTACTTTGTCCGGCGGAAAGCTCGACGCGCAATTTGTCGCCGACCTCGCGACTGCCGCCGACATCAAAGGGACCGTGAACGTGCCCGACTTCGAGCATCCGGTTGTGAATTTTGAGATGAGCGCCTCGCAGCTCGATGTGGATAAGTTGATCGACGTTGCCGGCAGCGGGCCGGGCATCCCTTCATCGGCCACGGGGGCTGATCCTGAGCCGGCGGGCTCCGCAGCGCCGGCCAAGGCGGCGGCCAAAACCAAATCGGCGCCGGCTTCCTCTCCTGCGGCAAAGAGTGAACTGATCGCCCGGGGACACATCAACATCGAGAAGATTACGACAAAGCCCTACTCCGTGGGGCCCGCTAACGTCGAGACTCGCGTGTACACGGATCGCGCGGAGCTGTGGCCGATTTCCATCGGCATGTACGGCGGCACGCTGCAAATTTCCTCGCGCGTGGACCGCGTGACCGACCCGGCGCGCTTCACCGCGAATATACAGTTGCGCAACCTGGATGTCGCCAAGGTGCTTGACGTTTCTTCCTCGGCGCGCGGAAAAATGGGCGGCACAGGGGAGCTTGACCTGCCGCAACTCGGCGGCTCCCTGAGCGCGGCCTGGAAAAAAACGCTCACGGGCACGGGTAAATTTTCGGTCCGAGACGGACATTTGCCGGGCGTCAATCTGGCGGGCGCCGCGGAATCCGTCATGAAAATGGCGGGTGTCGGCGGCGACACGCCTTTTAGCGTGCTCGAAGGCGACATCGCCATCGCCGACCAGCGTGTTTCCAGCAAACAGATTCATCTGGATTCTTCCGCCGGCATCGTGGACCTGCGCGGCAGCCTGGGGCTCGACGGCACGCTGGACTATCAGGGCACGGTTCAGGTGAATCCTGCGTCGGCCCTGGGCGCAAGCAAGGTGGGCAGCGTTGTCGGCGGGCTGATCGGGAGCCGGGTGGGAAAAATTACCGTGCCGTTCGCGCTCGGAGGAACGGTCGAGAGCCCGAAAGTGCGGCCGGGCAACGGCGTCCCCAGTTTTGGCGCGCCCTCCAGCGCATCGGGTTCGACGCCTTCTACCGCGCCTTCCGGCCAGCAGCCGTCGTTGCAAGACGACGTGAACACACTGAAAAATTTATTTAAGAAAAAGAACTGACCTAGCAGTAGGACGGGCTTCAGCCTGTCTGATATTCTTGGCCGCATCGCAAGCCGAACTCCGACAGGCTGAAGCCCGCTCTACGCAGCCAGCGCAAGCCTGTAAAAACTGAGCGCTGCGTCCCCTTGTTCGACCACGCGCGCAAGCTCCAGCTCCCCCGCTCGCTCGGCGAGCTCGCGCTTCTTCAAGTGCTCCACGATCACGCGCCCCTCCGGCGAGACCAGCGGCGATTCTCCGAGAGCCTCGAGAGCGTTTTCATATTCGGCATCGGCCGCGTACGGCGGATCGAGAAAAACGAATTGCGCGTGAACGCGGCGCGCCTCCAGACGTTCGATCGCGCGCGCCGCATCCATGCCGAGAATTTCCGCTTCCGCGCCGATTCCCAACGACTCCAGATTGCGGCGAATTAATGCCACCGCGGGTACATGCTGTTCCACAAAAATCACGTGGCGCGCCCCGCGGCTGAGCGCTTCGATGCCCACTGCTCCCGTGCCCGCGTAGAGATCCACAAACGCGGCGCCGCTAATCGCCGGCCCCAAAATGTTGAACAGCGTCTCCCGCAAGCGGTCGCTCGTCGGCCGCAGTTTCTGCCCCTTCAAGCTGCGCAGCGTCCTGCTCCGGTATTTGCCGGCGATTACGCGCATGAAGAAACCATTTGGAACCACGGATGCACACAGATGAACACGGATGAAGAAAAGTCTAAAATTTCGAGGCAATGGCTGCCCGGAATTACGACTGATAATCCAAGGTCTTTGAGCACAATCGCAGCCTTCCTTAACATCTCTTCTCTTTCTTCATCCGTGTTTATCTGTGTGCATCCGTCGTTCCAAAGCATTTATCCGACCGACGCGAGCTGATAGCGGCGCTGCCACTCGGCCGGGAGGTGGGCCAGGAGGCGCAGGCGCGCGGGCTCGGCTTCGGGGGGCTCGACGAGAGCGAGCGCTTCGCGGCGCGCGGCCTCCAGCAACTCAAAATCGCGAATCGGGTTGGCGATGTGGAAGCCGAGTTCGCCGTGCTGGCGCGTGCCGAAAAATTCGCCGGGGCCGCGCAATTTCAAATCGGTTTCGGCGATCTCGAAGCCGTTGGTGGTGCGCACCATGGTTTCGAGGCGCACGCGCGCGTCGTCTCCGGGATTCTTCGGAGCGATCAGGATGCACGTGCCCTTAACTCCGCCGCGCCCGATGCGCCCGCGAAGCTGGTGCAATTGAGAGAGGCCGAAGCGGTTGGCGTGCTCGATGACCATCACGGTGGCGTTGGGAACGTCGACGCCCACTTCGATCACAGTGGTGGCGACCAGGAGATCGATTTCGTGGCGGCGAAAACGCTCCATCACGTCTTCCTTTTCTTCACTTTTCATGCGGCCGTGCAGCAGGCCCACGTGCCGGTCGGGAAAAATCTGGCTGCGCAGGCGCTCAAATTCCACGATGGCCGCTTTCAGCGAGCGCTCCGATTCGGCGGATTTCGATTGCTCGATCACCGGGTACACGACATAGGCTTGCCGCCCGGCCGCCATTTCGCGCCGCAGAAAATCCCACACGCCCGGCAAATTGCCTTCGGATGAAACGCGCGTGGCGATCGGAACGCGTCCCGGCGGCATCTGGTCGATCACCGAAATGTCCAGGTCGCCGTAGAGCGTCAGCGAAAGCGTGCGCGGGATCGGCGTAGCGGTCATCACGAGCACGTCGGCCGCCGTCCCTTTTTCCATCAGCTCTTTGCGTTGCAGCACGCCGAAGCGGTGCTGCTCGTCCACGATCACCAATCCCAGCCGGTGAAATTGCACGTGGGGCTCGAGCAGCGCGTGCGTCCCTACAACGAGTCGCGCTTCTCCGTTTCGCAAGCGCTCGAGCGCGGCTTTCTTCTCCGACGCTTTCATTCCGCTGATCAGCAGATCGACCCGGTAACCCGCCCGCGCAAAAATTTTCCCCGCGGCCAGGAAATGCTGCACGGCGAGAATTTCGGTCGGCGCCATCAGCGCCGCCTGGTAGCCGTTTTCGATGACGATGGTCGCGGCTTCCAGGGCGACGATGGTCTTGCCGCTGCCGACGTCGCCCTGCAGCAGGCGGTTCATCGGCACGCCGCGCTCCAGGTCCGCCGCGATTTCCCCGAGCGCGCGCTTCTGCGCGCCGGTGGGTTTGAACGGCAGCACGCGCTTGATCGCTTCGCGAATGGCCGGCTCGCGCACGCGAAATGCGATCCCCGCCTGCTGCTGCGCCGACTTCTTCCGCATGGCCACGCTCAACTGGTAAAAGAAAAATTCCTCGAAGATCAGGCGCAGGTGGGCTGGCGAACGAAACGAATTCAGCGCCTCCAGCGATTCCGCCGCCGGCGGAAAATGCACGAACCGGATGGCCTCGCGCCGCGTAGGGAATTTGTATCGCGCCAGAATTTCCGCTGGCAGCGGGTCGGGCAGCTCGCCGGAAAATTTCTCGAGCGCCAGATAAGCGATCCGCCGCATCGACCGCGAGCTGATGCCGCCAATGGCTTCGTAAATGGGAACGATGCGGCCAACCTCGGTCGAATCGGCTCCTTCTCCGCCGAGCAATTCGTATTCCGGATTGATCATCTCGATTCGGCCGGGGCGCATCGCATCCACTTCCGCTTTCCCGTGAAGAACCAGTCCCTGGCCGGGCTTGAATTTTTTTTCGAGATAGGGGCTGTGAAAGAATTTGCAGGGCAGCGAGCCGGTGTCGTCGCTCACGAGCAGGTGATACATTCCTCCGCGGGCTCGCGTGTAGCGGACGAGGCTGCCGCTGAGGACCTGCGCGCGAAGGGTGTAGACACGTCCCGGCACGATCTCTCGAATTTTCGCGAAGCGGATGCGGTCTTCATACCGGAAGGGCAAATACCCCAGCAGATCTTCAAACGTCCTGAGTCCGCGCTTGGCGAGGATTTCCGCGCGGTGCGGGCCTAGGCCTTTGAGGTACATCAGCTCGGTTGCGGGCGTCACGGACATTTCTTGTTTATATCACGCACCAGTGGTACACGCTTCAGCCTGTGGGGTTTGGTCCTTGCAAGGACGAGAACCCACAGGCTAAAGCGTGTGCCACAGGGAAGCACCGAATGGCTTGCAATCCCCTGCGGCATGGGAAAAGATGGTTTGCTTGTGCCTGCGCCAAGGGAGGCGTGCTTGCCGCTGGAACGGCTCGACGGGAAAGACGCAAAAATTCTCCTGATCTGGATTCTTGCAGGCGTACTCGGCGCGGGCGTAGCCTACACGTATTTCTTTCGGGCTTTTCCGGAAGCCTCCGTCGAATTCAAGGTGCCGCGCGCGGACGCCCTGGACATCGCCAGGCAATTTGCGGCAGCGCAGGGCGCGGAACTCAGCGGGTATGATTCGAGCATCGTTTTCGATGTGGACGATACCGCGAAAACGTACCTCGAGCGCGAAGTAGGCCTGCAACAAGCCAACCGGATGATGGCGGGCGAAGTCCACATCTGGTATTGGGACACGCGGTTTTTCCGTCCCCTGCAAAAAGAAGAATTCAAAGTACGCGTCAGTCCTGCCGGAGACATCGTCGGCTACACGCACGCACTCGAGGAAGCTGCGCCGGGCGCCCGCCTCGAACGCGCCGCGGCGCAGACCACGGCGGAAGCCTTTCTGCGCGACACGCTGCACGCCGACCTTTCCCGCTACGATTTTCGAGAGGAGGAAGCGAACCCCACGGAGCTCCCGGCGCGCCGCGACTGGAGTTTCGCCTGGGAGCGGCGCGGCTTCCGCGCCAAGGATGCGCCCTACCGTCTGACCGTCACGCTGGCCGGCGACCGCGTCAGCGGCTACAGCGAATTCCTGAAAGTTCCCGAGGCGTGGACTCGCGGCTACGAACATCTGCGGTCGTCCAACAACGTCCTAGAATTTGTCGCGCTCATTCCTTACGCGTTTTTGATTGGCGGTTGCTTGTATGTGATCGTTTCTCTGGGACGCCGCGGCTTGCTCGAATGGCGCACCGGCCTCGCCCTCGGCATTTTCCTCACCGTTCTGTTCTTCCTCATGACCATGAATCAATGGCCGCTGGACCGCGCGGAATACAATACGAACACGCCGTACTCCAGTTTTTTCCTGAGCCAGGTGGGCCAGGCCGCGCTGCTGAGCGCGGCAAGCGCGCTACTGGTCGTGATTGCCATCGTGCCTGGAGAACCTCTTTACCGTATCCTTCTGCCCGATAAAATCAGGCTGGATGTGGGATTACGCCTGCCCGGTATTCGCACCAGGGAATTTTTCCGCGCCAACGTCATCGGCATTTGCCTGGCCGCCGCGCACATCGGCTACATCACCGTGTTCTACATCGTCAGCAGCAAATTGGGAGCCTGGGCGCCGCAAGACCTCAACTACGAAAACGTGGTCAGCACCTACGTGCCCTGGGTCTACCCGCTGGCGATCGGCATCTACGCCGCGACCAGCGAGGAATTTCTCTTCCGCCTGTTCGCGATTCCGTTTTTGCTGCGCGTGACGAAGTCGCGCTTTCTGGCCGTGGTCCTGCCTGCCTTCTTCTGGGGTTTCCTACATAGTAATTATCCGCAGGAGCCCGCGTACATTCGCGGCCTGGAAGTCGGCCTCATTGGCATCGTCGCCGGCCTGGTCCTGCTGCGCTGGGGAATCTGGGCCACGCTTGTCTGGCACTACACCGTGGATGCGTTCCTCATCAGCACCTCCTTGCTGCGCTCGCACGGCGCTTACTTGCGCATCTCCGGAGCGCTCGTGGGCGGCGCCGCGCTGATTCCCCTGGCCATCGCCGCCGTCTCCTATATTTCGCGGGGCGGATTCACGGCCGACTCGTCGCTCTTGAACAGCGCCCGGCCCCTTGGGGGGGAGCCGACTGACGCGGCGCGGATCGAGCCGGAGAAAACAGCGCCTGCCGAAATCGCGCCGTCTGCCGCGACCGCAAGTACTCCGGTGAGCCAAGCCGCGATGTCTTCGCGATCGATGGCTATCTTGATTGCTTGCGGCGTGCTCGGCATTGCGCTCGTGGCAGGAGTCAAGCGGGAGACGATCGGCGATTTTGTCCGCTTCCAGATCAACTCGCAGCAAGCCACAAGGCGCGGCGACGAGGACTTGCGCCAGATCAACATTGATCCGGGAACCTATCACCACGCCACGACGCTCACCTACACCTTCGACGGTTACACCAATGAATATCTGCGCCGCGCCATCGGCATCGCCGCCGCCAACCGCATTTACCGCGACCAGGTCCCTTCCGCCTTCTGGACCATCCGCTATTTCCGCGATTCGCAAACGGAAGAATACTTCGTTGTTTTGAAACCGGACGGCGCGCTTCATTCCATACATCACTTGCTCGACGAAAAGGCTCCCGGCGCGAATCTCTCCAAAGAAGAAGCTCAGGCGCGCGCCGAAGTATTTTTGCGCGACAGGAAAGGCGTGAACCTCGCGGACTGGAACCTGGTCGAGACGCACACGGATAAAAAGCCCGCCAGGACCGATCACAGCTTTGAGTGGGAACAAAAAGCCGCGCTCGATGCGGCGTCAGGCCAGTCCGCCGCGGCGGGCGCTCACATCCGCATGCAATTGCAGGTGCAGGGCGACGAAGTTTCCGGCTATCGCGTGTATATCAAGATTCCCGAAACCTGGCACGACGTGGAAAGCCGCGACACTCCCGCGCAACTTGCGCAGAAGTACGGTCTCGCTCTCGGAATCGGCGCGGCGCTCCTCGCCGTTCTGGTCATTTTCCTGCGTAGCCTGAAAAGTCCGGACGTGGCGCGGGTTCCATGGCGTACTCTCGGGAAATTGTCGGTATTGATGCTGCTGGCGGCGATTGTTATCTCCGCAAACCGGATCCCGCAAATACTTCAAACCTACTCGACGGCATCGCCGCTGGTAATCTTCTACGTCATCATGTTCATCTCCCTGCTTTTCAGCATGGCGATTTATGTGGCCGGGGCGGTGCTCTTGCCGGGGCTTGCCTGGTTTTTCCTGGAGCGCGCGTTTGGCGCCGGACGCATTACCGCGTGGCGCGAATGGAAGCCCGCCTACTTCCGGGACGCATTCTGCGTGGCGCTTTTCGGTTCCGCCGCGGCGATGGGTCTCGCGCGCCTGCCCGCGCTGTTGGCCCGCTGGCCGCTGTTGCGCCACACCTTGGCAGCCGGGGTTCCGCAAAACCTCGACCTGCTCAACCCCGCGGCGGGGGCTGTCGCGTTGGCAATCGCCGCCGGCTTTCTTGCCGTGGGACTGCTCGGATTGGCGGCGGGCCTTGTCGCCGCTTACGTTCGCGGCACGTGGGCGCGCGCCGGGCTCATGATTCTCTATGCCGTCCTGATGGCCAGGAACGTCGCCACACCCGGCGCGTTTTTGCGCGAAGCCGCGCTCCAACTTCTGGCCGTCGCCGCGCTTTGGTACGGAGTCGCGCATATCGCGCAATTCAACGTGCTGGGCTACTTCCTGCTCGCCGCCCTCGTGACGCTGGTTCCCAGTGCGATTGATCTGCTCGAGCAGCCCAATCCCTCCTTGCATGCCAACGGCTACGCCGTCTTGGCGATCGCCATCGCCATCCTTGCGTGGCCTCTGATGCGCTGGCAGCGCGGCGCATAAGTGGCACACGCTTCAGCCTGTGGGGTTTTGAATTTTGCCTGGCCAAAACCACACAGGCTGAAGCGTATGCCACTGGAGGCGCCAACGTTTCTCGAAGGATTGCTTAGCGGTCTTCCTTGGGGGAGTCAGATTTTCTGGCCAGCGCCCGGCTGAAAAAATAGAGTGCAACTCCCACTGCGATCACCGCGACGCCAATCACCAGTTCATTTGTCGAACCGATGCGCTCCGTGCGGTTGCGCGCAAAAGCCAATATCATCAGCGCAAGCGGCGGAACGCCGACAGCCACCGCTCCCGCCATTCCGCCGGGAACGCGGAACGGACGCGCCAGCTCCGGTTCGCGCACGCGCAGCGCCACCAGCGCCCAAAATTCCAGCAGGATGCTCAAACCCGTCAGCATCACGTCCAGCAGCAGGCTCTTCTCGAAGCCGAGGGGAAAGCAAATAGCCCACAAAATCGCGCACACCAGGATCGCCACCCACGGCGCGCCCGTGCGCGCATCGCGCCGCGCGAAAACACGCGGGAGATAGCCGTCTTCTGCCATCACCAGCGGCAGCCGCGTGAAGGAAAGCATCAGGGCGCCGAACGATCCGATGGCCCCAATCACGCCGGCGAGCGCAATTGCGACGGCCAATGTTTCGCCGCCGACGATTTGCCCGATATCGACCCAGCCGCCAGTCGTCCAGCGATTCGGATCGATTCCGGTGCGGGCAACCGCGCCCACGGGAATCAGGTAGCTGACAACGACCAGCAAAACCGCGCCAAACATGGCGCGCGAATACGTCCGCTGCGGCGCCTCGACTTCGCCCGCAATCGTGGATAAATTGTCCCAGCCCATGTAATTCCACATGGCGATGAGCACGCCGCCAAGCAAGTCGGCATGGCGCAACGGGACCGCGGCCGCGCCTGCACCCCCGGCAATCTTTCCGCTTCCGAGCGCCAGAATTGTGAGCGCGACGAAGGGTACGAGAAGCGCCACGTTCAGCCACACCGAACCTTCGCCGACCGAGCGTACCCCCAAGACGTTCCACGCCGTGCAAATCGCAATCATGGCAAAACCTAGAATCAGCCCGCGATGTCCGGCAACAAGCCCCGGCGCAAACTGGCCGATGTAGGCAATGCAGAGATTGGGGTACAGCGCCATTTCAAACACGCTGCCCGCCAGCGTCAGCCAGGTTTCCTGAAATCCCCAGAACCGGCCCATCCCCCGCCGCACCCAGATGTAGAAGCCGCCTTCTTCCGGGATGGCCGTAGCCAGTTCGCTCACCATCAGGGCGGTGGGCAGGCTCCAGAGTAAGGGAGTTATTACCAGGATGATTAATGCCGCGGCGTAACCCGCCTTTTGGACGATGTCCTCGAGACCGTAGGGGCCGCCGGCAACCATGAAGTACGTCGCCGTGATCATGGGCACGACGGAAATTTTCGCGGCGCTTTTCAGGCGGCCTTTGCTGTTTATGAACTTTGGAGTTTTCATTTGCGATGGCACTGGCGTCGGCTTTTGGTGGCACACGCTTCAGCCTGTGTGGTCTTGGTGCATGTAAGGACCAAACCACACAGGCTGAAGCGTGTGCCACCAAAACCTTTGCCGAAACGGCGGTAGTCTAATATATTGGGAATGAAACAGTTAGAGCATTCTGCATTCGGGGATAACGCCGAAACAGTTGCTCACCTTTTCGTGTGCTGGTGCGTCTAATTACTTTGTAGCGGTCCGAGCATTTCATGCGAGCACATTACGATGGCTGCAGAAGAAATGACCGTGGCGTGGTCAGTTAACGCCTCGGGAGATCCCGCGGATAGCACCCCTGCCCTGGGGGTCGCCCGGCGCAGCCTGGCCCCGTCCGATGAACGCGCCTTAATTGAACGCGCGCAAGGCGGCGACCGCGAAGCGTTTGAGGAGCTGGTGCACTGCTACGACCGCGACGTGCTGCGAATTGCCCTGAATATCCTTCACAAGACGGAAGATGCACGCGACGTCTATCAGGAATCGTTCCTCAAGATATACAAAAATCTGCCGCGCTTCCGATTCGAGTGCAGCTTTTACACCTGGACGTACCGCATCGTTACCAACGTCTGCCTCGATCATCTGCGCCGCCGAAGCAGCAGGCCGGAAGACCAAGCGCCGGAACTTGCGTCTAACCGGAATGGTGAGACAACGCCAGGCGATTTCTTCGACCGGCAACAGGACCAAGGAGCGCTATCCGATCCCGAGCGGCGCATGAGGGGACTCGAAATCGGCCGCCGGATTTCCACCGCTCTCGATCAGCTGACGCCTCGCGAGCGCATGGTCTTTGAGATGAAGCATTACCAGGGTCTGAAACTGCGCGCCATCGGAGACGCCCTGGGCACGACGGAAGAAACGGTGAAGAATTCACTTTTTCGCGCGACGCGCAAACTGCGGGCGCAATTGGAAGGACTGCTGTGAGCGATACGCCACAAGGCACGCCTCAAAACGACCGGGGCATTCGCTGCGAAGAGATCGAGTCTCTGGCGATTCTCCACGCCTGCGATGAACTGGGCGCCGGCACACGCGCGCAGCTCGATGCGCACCTCGCGCAATGTCCCGCTTGCGCCGCCGTGGTCTTGCGCGAAGGCCGCCTGCAACAGGCCGTCGCAGCGTTCGACCAGCCGGCCGATTCGCTGGACCGCTCCGGCCTGCTGCTCGCGCAATGCCGCAGCGAGCTGGCGGAATCGCTCGACGACCGTAAGACACGCGCGGATGGCTCGATGTGGCCCTCGATTTTTTCGCCCATGGCGTGGTGGGGCGCGCTGCGCCATACGCTCATCTATCATCCGGCGATGAGCATGACGATGCTGGTGGTGGCCGGATTCCTCGCGGGCGTCGCGGGACAAAGACTGCGCGTCGTTCCGCCGCAGGTGGTTCCACCTGGCCTGCCCACATTCTCCGCCCCAGCGAGGCTGTCGGCTTCGGGTGCTGCGTCGAGCGCGTCCACTTCCTCCAATACATCCGCGCCGCCCCGGGTGACTGACGAGCAACTTCGCCGCGTGGACAGCGCCCACGTGGCCTGGGTGACGCCATCCGGCTCGCAAACTCCCACCGTGCAGGTTGAGCTGATGTCTCCCACGCCGATGAATATCGTCGGCGCGCCCGATGATGCGGACGTGCAGCGCGCGCTCACCTTTTTGCTGGAGAACGGCCAGCGGTTTGATCCCGACGTGCGCCTCGATTCGCTGGACGTGCTGCGCAGGAACGCCGCGGACCCGGACGTGCGCCACACGCTCTGCGCCGCAGCCCGACTCGACCCCAATCCCGGAGTGCGCCGGAAGGCGCTCGAAGCGCTGCGAGGATTCGAGCAGGACCCTGCGGTGCGCGACGCGCTTCTGGACGCGCTCGAAAGCGACGCCAGTTCCGGGGTGCGCGTTGACGCCATCCATCTTCTTCTGACCGCGCTGCAATCCGAGGCTGAATCCGGAGGATCGGGCGGGCAAGACCCGCAAACCATGGCCGTGCTGCGCGATCGCCTGCACAACGACCCCAGCCCCATCGTTCGCCAGCAAAGCGCCGCGGCCCTGCGCCAGCTAGGCGAGCAGTAATCAACGAAATAAAAAATAAGTGACGACTTTCTTGGAAGAGAGCTAGCCGAGAAGTGAGCTTTAGCTTCTGTCTTCCACTCGATGCTTGGCGTGTCCACCGGCTAGAGCGCAATTGACAGCCTCCCCAAGAACGGCAAGAATGCAATCAAGGGCAGCACATGCGAAAGCCTCGTCCCAAACACGCATCCAAGAGGGAACTTCAACCCGAGTTGCGATCCCCCGCCGTCGCGGATGACCCAGTAGAGGAGGCTTCCCTGGAATCATTCCCCGCAAGTGATTCCCCCGCCTGGTACGCAGGTCATGAAAATCCCCCGTCTCGATTGCCGAAGAAGCCGGGCGGCGCATAATCTATTTACATTGATCCGCGCAAAATGCCAGAGCCCGCTGGAGTGCAGCAGGCAACCTCAGTTTACCGTTTAACCGCCGCGTGTCTTTTCAAGAAAGTTCTGAGATCAAATCAGTGGAGGAATTCAGATGAGCGGATTTCTTGTGAAGCGTCGCATCCGGGTTAGAACCATCACTTTTTGTCCGAACTTGCCGAGAGTCGCGGCAACTGAAATGTGTCGGCCTGCTTCCACGTGCCTTTCTCTGCGTCCAACTTGAACATATCGAAGACCAGACCTTTATCGTCAAAACTGACCTTGCAATAATGATAGGTGGGTCCGCTGTCGTGATACGCGTCGCTTGGATCGCGCTTCACCGGATAAGGCGTTGCGCCGCCACCGCCAGTCACAATATAAGTTATGCGCTCGTCCTCATACCTTTCGTAGTTATGATTGTGCCCCGAAAATACCAGCAACCTGGCTAACGGATGGGATTGGGAAAAGTCCTGCAAGATTAGTTTCAACTTCTTCTCGTTCTCTTCAACCCCGTGTGGAGCGACAAGGGCCCTGTTCCGCCCATTGCAAACGGCAACTCTGCTGATCCCCTGCGATGCGTGTGTTACGACGGGATGGTGCAAGACAATAAACAAAAAATCCAGATCTTCGGGAAAGCCCTTCAGTGTATTTCGCAGCCAGGTTCCTTGCGGCGAGTCCGCTCGATAATCGCCCTGACTATCCAGCATCAGAAAGACAGAATTCCCATAGCCTATCGAGTACCAGGCTTCTTTTTCGACTTGCGAATAACTCTTCAGTTCGGCAAAGTGTTTAAAGAAATCAGGCCGTCCAGCTCCTCCATCCACATCATGGTTCCCCAGGACCGGGAATAACTTGATTTTCGCGTCTCTGAGAGGTTTGGTTTGTTTTTCAAAGACATCCCAATCCTGACTGTTATGCCCGTGATATACCACGTCGCCTGTCAGGACCGCGAAATCAGGCGGCGGAACAATGCCTGCAATTTCCTGCACGATCGCTTGTCTTACAGAGGGGTCGCTCTTATCACATTGCGCCGGATCGGTGAATCTTATATCTCCCCAAACCACGAAGGTCCGCGTAACCGGTGACACGACGATCGCGGGTGGAGTTGCCGGCGGCCGGGATTGGGAATGAACGGAATGGCCTGCCAACATCGTGCCGGCGAGTAGAGCCGCGAGAAGCAGCAGGCATCGGGCCGTAGTCCAAGAAGGTATTTGCGGCGCTCCCCTTGATGACATTCTTACCTGTTCTCCGCGTAATTCGTCATGAGGCCGCAAGGATCGCACTGTTCGTGAACGGCCGCCGGCCCTGATTTTCATTGTGCCGGCTGCCTCTGATTTGTAAGTCGAAGCTTTTCAAATTCCGGCCTTGTGGCAAAGCGGTTTGGGAAATCTTTTTCATAGCTTTCCAGTCCGGGACAAATCAAGTGACGATGGGCGAAATTAAATCCGAAATCGATCATTTCGTTTTCTGCTTTCTCCGCGCTCCATCCCTGTTCGGCCATGCGATACGCTGCGACCATCATACCCGTCCGGTCATCCCCTACACGGCAGTGGACAAAAATCTTTTTCCGCGGATTTGTCCGGATCAGGGTGATAAAAGCCGCAAAAATTTTATCCCTCGGAGACGAACATTGCCAATGCATGGGAACGTATTGCATGCCAAGCCGCGTCACTTCCTCGCGTTCACTTTCCCTGTCTCCGCGCAAGTCCACCACGATCTGGATGCCCGACTTTGCCAGTGTCTCAAACCCCTGCTTTTTCGGCTGCCCTCCACGATAGAGTGTGGGAGTAACTTCGCCGAAATCAGGTATCAGCTTGTTGTCGATATGCCTTCTGGAGTAGGCGAGGTCAGATTCACTCCCGACGGATGCATCCTGGGCCGGCAACGATCGAGGAACCGAGTCGTGGACGCGCCGCGCATTCGCGGAAAGAACGCAGGCGGCCGCCATGAAAAAAGCTACGTTGAGTGGGGCAGTGAATCGTCGCCTCATGGTCAGTACGAGTGCGGATTATAACAAACTGTCTGTAAGTGAGCGCATTTGTCTAGCCGGGCAGCAAGGCCGAACTCATTTCGCCCCGCCAAGGCTCTGCGGTCAAAAACCTGGTTCGAGCATCGCCTACTTGGGTGTATGTTATCGGCGGGGCGGGAAGTCAAAAATGGAAATTCTAATCTGCACCTTGCATTTCGGAAGCAAGAGGGCATTGCGCCGGTTTCGGCCAATTTCCCGAACCTAGGATAAGCAGCCTGAGAGGCGAAACAGAGGAGGAACCCCAATGAAAGTGGCTAGTCGAGCGATTCTTGTTGGAGTGATGATCTGCGCCGTGGTCGGCGCCATGACGTTGATAACCTTCTTCAGGACAGAAAAGGTGAGCGCGGCGCGGCAACAGGCGAAGGCGGGTCAGTTCAACGATCCTGAAAATCCCAGCGACGAAATGGTGGATGGCCCTTATCGAGTCGACCCGAACTGGCCCAAACCCCTGGCCACGTTGTTTCCCGAGGAGAAGGGCTGGACGTGGGGCGCGGTGCAGGGCGTGTTCGCGCAGAACCCGGAACGCATCTTTGTGGCCATGCGCGGCGAACTGCCCGATTTAACCAACGCCAAGAGAAAATATGTCGAGTATGAGACCGCTTCAGGCATCACCGCACACCTGGAGATCCCCGGGCGCGGGATGTACGGACGCAACGCGTCCGTGGGTCCCTACGCCAGCCCCGGCGAGGCTTCCGACGACTACATGGGTGTCGAAGGAAAGGACTACCGGTGGAAGCACATTATTACGGTCTACGACAGCGAGGGGAATGTGAAAGAGCCCTGGACGCAGTGGGATTCGCTGTTCAAGCCGGACAACCCGAATGTGTTGTCCCAGGGCCGCGTTCACAAGATTCTAATTAGTCCCTATGATCCGGAAAAGCGCGTGTGGGCCATCGACGACGGCCACGAGGTCATCCGCATATTCAGCAACGACGGGAAGAAACTGCTCCAGACGATCGGCACATTGAACACCACGACCGAGAGAAACGCAAAGATGACCGGCAATACCGCACGCCCGTCGTACATCCAGAAGACCGGTCCGCCCAGCGAAACCTTCGGCCGTCAGACCGACATCGCCTGGCTGCCCGACGGCACTTTCTTCGTCACCGACGGCTACGAGGAAACGCGCGTCGTGAAATTTGACAAGGACGGCAAGTTCCTGATGGCCTGGGGCGAGCGGGGCGATGCCGGCGGCAAGGAGAAACGGCCGGGCTACTTTAATACCGTGCACGGGATTGCGATCGACAACCAGCGCCGGCTGTACATCAATGACCGCAGCAACCGGCGTATTCAGATCTTCGACGAAAACGGCAAGTTCATCACACAGTGGTACCTGGGCGACGGGCCCACCGCGACGTATCACATCTACATGACTGCTGACCAGCACCTCTGGGCGTCCGACGGCCACGGCAACTTCAAGTTCTACAAATTCGACTTGAACGGGAAGCTACTGTATTCGTGGGGCACCATGACTCCCGAGGCGGGCGGTTTGTGGGGAACGCACCAGTTCGGCGTGGACCAGGACGGCAACCTGTACACGGCCGAAGTGTGGGGCGGACGTCCGCAGAAGTTCGTCCCGCGGAAGGGCATCAACCCGGAGATGCTGATCGGCCAGCCGGTTCGCGCGGCCTGGACCAAGTAAAGAATCGGGGAACACTTTGCTGGGAATGGGATCTCATCGCTCCTTAATTTTGGAGTAACGCACGGCGCGCGCGAAATTAGGTGTATATTCGGTCGCAGCTTCAAGACCGAACAACACGTTTCCGCTCGATCAAGGAGATATCTTATGCGACGACTTTGCACGCCGGTTGTTTTTGCAGTAGGCATGGCGATGTTGGCGTCCCTGGGATTGGCCCAGCAGACTCCAACCGCGGGCCCCTATAAAGTGCTAAAGACCGTCAAAGTTGGCGGCGATGGCGGCTTTGATTATGTCAACGCGGATGTGGTTGGCCGCCGGTTGTACGTTCCGCGCAGCGGCCCCACGGCTCGAATCACGGTCTTCAATCTGGATACTCTGGAGCCGGCCGGCGAAATTCCGAGCGTCAGCGGACACGGAGCGGTGGTCGACCCCAAGACCAATCACGGCTTCGTCACCAGCAATCCCGTCGTGATGTTCGATTCAAAAACTCTTGCGGTCATCAAAACCATCACTGTTCAGGGCAATCCGGACGGCATTCTGTTCGACGCGTTCAATGAGCACGTGTACGATCTCAGTCACTCCGCGCCGAACGCCACGGTGATCGACGCGAAAGATGGTTCCATCGTTGGCACCATCGATCTGGGCGGAGCTCCGGAACAGGCCGTCACCGACGGCAAGGGGCACGTGTATATCGATGTCGAAGATAAAGGCAACGTCGCGGTGGTCGATGCCAAGACACTCGCCGTGACCGCTCATTACGATGTTTCCGGGAAAGCCGGGACGTGCGCCGGGCTGGCCATGGATATCAAGAACCGCGTTCTCTTTGTCTCCTGCCGCGCTCCGCATGTGATGGTGATTCTCAACGCCGACGACGGCAACATTATCACCACCCTGCCGCTCAGCGGAGTCACCGACGGCACCGTGTTCAACCCCGCCACGATGGAAGCATTCAGCTCGCACGCCGAAGGCACGCTGGACGTGATTAAAGAAAATAGCCCCACCAGCTTTGCAGTGGAACAAATCGTGACCACCATGCCGAGCGCCAAGACACTCACGCTCGACACCAAGACGAACCGCATCCTCCTGATCGCCGCAATGTTTGATCCGCCTCCGCCAGGGACGCCGCCGCCTTCAAACGGACGCGTTGCTCGCGGCCCCATGGTGTCGGGTTCGTTCTCCATCTTGATGGTATCGAAATAGACGGCCCATCTGAATGTTCATCTTGGCTAGTCGGGCGGATTACGCCGTTTGGCGTGCGGCGGTGAAGTGCGCTATCAGGCTGCGCACGCTTTTGGCGAGTTCCACAACCTCGCCTGTTCCTTGCAGTTCAAATTCGACTTGATATTTTCCCGAAACGGCGTGATCCACGGCCTCTTTGAGGATCAGCAGCGGCTTCACTACTTGTCGCGGCAGAACGAAACTCATCCAGACGCTCAGGATGATGGTCAAAGCCGAAACGATGCTCAAAACCCACTCCGCGCGATGCAGAAGATTCTGTGCGCTCAGGTGGTCGTCCTGAACACGCTGCCAGTTCTTCGCTTCCAGGGTAGACGTCAGGCTGAAAACGTCATGGCTTGACGTATCCAGGTCGCCGGCCACTTCCCGCAACTTCGGGTCGCTGGCCTGAAGAGTGGACATGATTTGAGCATCAAATGAATCCACTTGCGCGCGAAGCTCATTGACGAGCTTGGCCCTGCTCTTGCCGCTATCCTGCCGCACTAGACCGTTCAAATCCGTTTCATAGTTCCGCACGACGGCTGCAACGCGGTCGCGCTGGGCCTCACCTGGCTGCGACAAGTACGAAACCGCATCCGCAAAGCGCTGCTGGTACAGGTTGACCGCGTTCAGGGCATTCTGAATCGTCGTCTGCTCCTTTGGCTGCAGGCTGCGAATCTGGGTCAGGATGCTGGTGACGGCCGTGAGCGAATCCCCGTTTTCCTTCACGTCTGCGTCGTCGTGCAGTAAGAAGAAATTACGCTCGGCGCGGCGCGCCTCGAGCATCTGGATCGAAGCCTGCTGCGCCAGAGTGGCCGCAGGCGCATCCACGCTCACGATGCGGTCGACAATCCAGCCCATCTCAAACAGATAGTAGACTCCTACCAGAATGACCGGTGCGAGTATCAGCCTCACAATGGCCAGGCTCAAAGCGACCCTCCGGCGCAGAGAGACGCCGGGCGCGAAAATCGAGAAAGTCCTTCGCATGATTGGTTGCATTTGCCCTCCCCGGTGGGCGCACCCCCATATTACCCGCAAATCCCGATTTCGACTTCTGGCATATCCACCTTATGCTTATCCCCGTCCTCGACACAACGAATTTGCTTCCAGCGCCGGCGCCAGCGCAAATCAGCGGAGTTCTATGCGGAAGGCCGGCCCGGGAATAGTTTCATAGCCGTCGACAGTTCGCCACAAATCAGCGATTTAAGCATCGTCTCTTAAATGCATCCAGCTACTCCCCGAATCCGGATATCCCGAGTATATTAGTGCAGAGCGCGACGGCGGAGATCAGCTTGAAGAGTGGAAGATAGGGAGAGTCGCGAGTACTTTGAGTGTTCAGACGACAATGCGAGGGCAACGCAAATGGAAACAAGGTTGAAAAATGACCGGTCTTTGGCGAGACCGGTGAGGGCAGCGGTTCTGTTTGCAATCGTGTGTGCGACGGGCGCCGCCTTGTGGCCGCAGTCGCCTGCCATCACGATCACATTGGTGGGGCAGTCGATGATCCGCTCGGATATCCGTGAGACCGTGCCGGCGGCGGTGCCGGTGATCCAGGGGCTGCTGAAGGGCGATGTGATGTTCACGAACCTGGAAGCCGCGATCGCCGAAAAAGGCGAGACGGTCCATGAGGGCAGGGGATTTCTCACTCCGCCGGAAGCGCTCGACGCGCTGACCACTTTCGGCTTTAACTTGTTGTCCCTGTCCGGCAACCATGCCTTCGATCTGAAAGTGACCGGCATTCAAAACACCATCCGCGAGGCGAACAGCCGGAAGATCGTTCACGCTGGAACTGGAAACACCGTTGCCGAAGCGGTAGCGCCGGGTTATCTGCGCACGCCCAAGGGCACGATCGCTCTGATCGCCAGCGCGTCTGGACTGATTACGCCGGGAGGAAGCGCCACGCCGGACCGGCCGGGCGTGAATGAACTTCGCGTCGAAGCCGGCGGCATAGAAAATGAGGCCACGCAAGATTTGCCCGGCGCGCCCGCGAACACACCGAATCCTGAGGATTCGCAACGCATCCTTCAAAGCATTCGTGAGGCCCGCCAGCGCGCAGACCTCGTGATCGTGTACCAGCACAACCACGTCTTCAGCAATCACTCGTTCACGACGGTTTTCACGGAAGGGTTGCAGGAGCGGCTGGCCCCGAATGAATGGCTTGTGAAGTGGACGCATGCGGAGGTGGATGCGGGCGCGGACATCATCGTGATGCACGGCGCGCCTCTGTTGCACGGCGTGGAGATTTATCACGGCCGGCCTATTTTCTACGATCTGGGCAACTTCATTTACAATTTGCCGCCGACGCTCACGTACATAGACGAACCGATGAATTGGGAGAGCGCGGTCGCCACCGTCCAATTTCAGGGGAAGAATCTGAAATCGGTTTCGTTGCGGCCGATCGCCTTGAACAACGTGGGCGAGGGCCAGCCCGATATTCACAACCAGTACACCAACAATCAGTTCCTTGAAACTCGCGGCTTGCCCTCGCCGGTAACGGGCGCTCGAGCGGGCTACATCCTCCAGCGTCTGGCCGACATGTCAAAGCCTTTTGGCACGACGGTTGAATTGAAGGGCGATACGGCGGAAATTGTGCTGAAAGCTGGAAATTAACGGCAAATTCTTTGCGTCGCGACACTCCGACTGGCCAGGGAAGCCGAGCTGCATTCCGATATGAGGATGAATCGGGGCTAGCTTACAGTCGAGTTCGTGACAGAAGTAACCCAACCCGGGCTTAAAAACGCACCGGTCTAGCGACGGCTACCTTTTCTTTTTACCTCGCTTGTCAATATCATTGGCCCGCTTGGCGGGTTCGCTGCCCGCTGTCTTTCCTGTTCCGCTGAGGGCGATTCCTGATCTCTGATGAGCTTCTTGTGAGGACTGGTAAGCCTTGGCTGAGTATTCCATCGCTCGTTTCGAAAACTCGTGTCCGGTCTGGTGATCTTCTTGGCCGTGGCGCGCTGCGGCGACACGGTGGGCGTGCGCGGCAAGGTCATGGAACTCGGCGGCTCTTTGGTGCCAGTCGTTTCGGCCTAGCCTGCCATGGTTCCCTCGGTTGCCACGGTTGCGCATGAGTTGCTCCTTTACGAAATCAAGCTGAATAGTACCACGCAGATATCTCTGCCCCCGCGTCCCTATTTCCGTAAGCAATTGGGTGGGCTCCGCTCAGACAGGGATGGGTTCGTCGCAGACAGCCGATAAAAACCGCTGATAGAAAAGACCCCAATCCTTGGGCCAGAGTGGCCAGCACCCTTGCCCGCGGCGCGGCAGCTCAGAACAGATTTCGCTCGATCACGAGGACTGGGAAGCAAGAAGAACTCTGGCCACAGGGAGAATGTTTCTTTTTGACTCCCCCTTCTTTTGAACGGAGTTATCGGTTGTGTCCGATGGTCCTGACCGAAGAAAACCACAATCCGGCGTAGGAATTCGCTGGTAATGGCGTGGAGGCAACTCAATCGCGGATTTACTTGCCGGCCTTCAACTCGGAATACACCATACCGACGAACCGGTCTGCGCTCGTGCCAGCGCCGGCCGGCAAAAGTCCGCCAGGAATTTTTGCGTCGTAGGGAGCCGTCACCTTCGCGGCCAGCACTTCCTCGCGGGTCATGCCTTGGGAAATCATCTGCTGCACTTTTGCCTCGACGGCGAGGATCATGTCGCGGTAGGGGATGAGGTCCGTCCGGTGGATGATTGTGCCGTGGCCCGGAATGAGTTTGGTGTCCGGGCCGGCCAGCTCCATGGTGGCGTCGAGCGCCTCCAGCGCGCCCTTGAGCGAGCCGCCGTTGTTGGTGTCAATGTAGGGATAACCGTAATTCCGGTAAAAATCTCCGATCATGATCGCGTTCGCATTTTCAAAGCGAATCATCGAATCGCCGCCGGTATGCGCCGCGCGAACTGGGATCAAGTCGACGATTTCGCCGTTCATATGCAGTTTCACCGGCGAGCCCAGCCCATAGGTTATGACGGGGAGCGAGGCCGGATCCCTGGCAGGCGCCGGATTGCCATTGGCCAGCGCCGGCGGATGCGCCAGTTCTTCGCGCAGCTCTTCACGGGCAAAAATCGCGACGCCCATCTTGGCGAAGTTGGCGTTGCCACCTGTATGGTCTATATGTACGTGGGTATTAACCAGGAAACGAATAGGCGCGGTGCTGATTTGTCTTATCGCCGCCAGGACTTTCTCCGTGAGCTGCGCGTATTGGGCATCGACCATGAAGATGCCGTCCGGGCCGGCCAGCACCCCGATCCTTCCGCCGGCTGCGTCTTGATGGCCTGGGTCGAGACCCGCCGAACCGGAAAGCATATAGAGGTTCGGTGCGATCTTCTCTGTCGTGATTTCAATTTTGCTGAAGTCCGTTCCCGGCCCCTGCGCCCAGGCGCTTGCGGCGAGGGCCAATGCAGCGAATGCAACCATGGGAAATTGCCCCGCCAATTTCATCGGCTCCGCTCCTTTTTTCCGTTCATGCGAAGAGGTTATTTCGGAGAATGCCATATGTTCAGGCTCCTGTTGGAGCGGCAAGATTTTCGAAGCTGCGCTCCTTGATGTGTTCATCGAGCCCCCATCGCTTGACCTGGTCGAAGACTTCCGCAAACTCTTCGCGCGAGATCGGCTTGTAAACGAAGCGTTCGCCACGCCCGAAACGGCTGAAGTCCCATGGACCGGCCTCAAACTCGGGTGGCACCGCGTACTTCCATAGAGCCAGATATTTCGGCAAATCGGCTTCAAGAGCCCGCTCCGCGCGGTCCAGGGCGCCGAGATAGCCGCGCACAACTTCCGGCGGGGATGTCTCGGGGACCCACCACAGGGTGTGGAACGTGTCCTCCATAATTTTCCGCAGGCCGAGCTGCTCGGCCATGGCGATTTGCGGCGGCAGCAGGCTGGCAGCCTCAACCTCGCCATCGAGAAGCGCCCTGAGCCTTGCGCCGAAGCCGCCCACATTGTTTGTCTTGATGTTTTCGAGCGGCAGATATTTCTCGAGCCTGTAGGGCACGTTGAAGTGGCTGCCGGCGCGCATTCCTACGGCGATGGGCACGTCCTTCAGGTCTTCCGGACGGTGAATTGGGGAATCGGGCTGCACGAAGATGGCCCAGGGCGATACGCCGTAGGCTTCCGCCACGAACCGGCCCATTCCTGCGCTGGCATTGCAGATACTGCCCCACACGCAGGCGCCTTGGATCACATCCTCGCCCTCGGCGTAGATCTTGTCCTGTGGACGCTCGAAATAGGACAAATCTTGCCAGCTGGACTGAGTGCCGCGGAAAGTTTTCCAGTCAAACTCCACGTGCAGGCCTTCCGCGGCGAAGTAGCCTTCGTGCGAGGCCACGAAGTCGTTCAGGCCCATACCCTTCGGGGCGACCTTCACGTTCTTGAGACTAGTCGTCATGGACAGTCCCCTCCTTGCCTCAGGCCGCGGTCCCCGCCTGACGAACTATTGCGCTCGAATATAGATCATAATCCTTAGCGGACTGAGGCCTCAATCATTCGGCACAGCGCCGCGCTTTGCCTCATGCTATTCCGCTGCCACGGAAATAACCGATTCTTCGTAGTTGCCCGAGCTCATTTTGCCTTCCGAGAAAATGGCGTGCTCCGCTATCCATTTGAACGATTCCTCGAACACTTCTTTCGTGTAAGGTTCAAAAACGAGCCGTTCGCCCGGACCCCAGCGGCGCGTGTCCATCATTTCGTGGAATCGCACGGGGAATTCCTTCTTGAAATAATGGGTGTACAGATCGGGCCGCAGATCGATATCGCGCTGCGCCATTCTGAGCGCGCGAAAATATTTCAGGATGTCCTCAAGGTCTGGATCACCGCTGATCAACGAGGCCATCATGAACGTCGTATCAATAATCTTCCGGAAGCCGAGCTGCTCCACGAAATAGTACAGTGCGATGAACAGGGATGCCGCCGCAACTTTGCGGTCGATCAGCAGCTCCATGCGGCAAGTTTGGGCGAGCGGCTCGCGCAACCTAAGTGCATCCTACCCTCGAAACTGCGATTTTGCCATACCAGCGGAGCCCATAAGAATATCGCGAAGTAGTCTCTGCTAGGTCCTCCAGAGAAATTGACCTACCGGAATGTAGCCCCCTCCATCCAGGAAATCGGTCGTTGGCGACAAAACTGCGGATTTGGGGCTTACAAGAGGATCGTTTACTGGTACTGGCGCACGGCTTCTTTGTTGCGGGAGTTGGCGAGGATGGGAAGCAGCAATGTCGTAATGAGCAGAGCGAAGAAGGTGCCGTCGTAGGCGGACATCACCAACGTAAACAACGGAAACAAGAGTGTGCCGAAAACAAAAAACCGCCAGGCATCCGGTTGGGTAAGCCCGCCTCCGCAAAAACTCGAACTGAAGGTCAGCATCGAGGGGCCGGCAATCCAGATTCCCAGAACTGCGAACACCGCCAGCGATAGGCGGCTCTCCTGTTTTAGCGAGGGCCGCAAAAATGCCCGAAAAAAAAGAAGGGTGGTCGCGGGCAAGAGAACCGAAAGACCTAAAACGACGAAACCTGAAAACCGGTACGCGATGATCCAGTGGACCACGACGTTGGGAGTCCAGAACACGAACGCTCCCAGCAGCGCGTACGTCAACGCTTTGGCAGCGCGCTCGAGTTGCGTTCTCATGGCCACTCTCATCCTTGCCGACGATTCCTCAACGGCCGGTTCGGTATCTCGCTTGGCTCGCAGTATCTCATGGTTCGCCATGCTTCTGCGTTTTCGCGCCAACGGCGCGAAGGATGCCAGCCCGGGGCAACGCCCCCGGAGCGGACGCGCGCGCCATCGACCGCCCTGAAGGGGCGGAAGGTCCCTGCGCCCTTTCAGGGCGCCCTGCATTCGATAGATACCAAACCCAGGGCGTTGCCCTGGGCTGGCATCCGGCCGCGCTTTCAGCGCCGCAAGATGCCTGAATGTCCAGTCAGACGGTTGACACGTTTGTGTAGCGCCCGCCTTCAGTGAAGGCGGGCGCTACAGGAACCAAGACCGAGTGCGCACACAGGCTCGTTAGCCCTTTGCGTCCTACTGAGATTCGATGGGTTGTAATTTACGAGATAGCTTCTTCCCTAGAAATAACGCGGGCGCGCCTCAAGCTCCTGGCCGTTCGGCAGGATCACTCTTTCAAAGCGCATGGTGGGGGAGCCGTCCTTGTTGCGATTGCCGACGATGGTGACTTGATCGCCCGGCTTGAGCGTGTCCTTCGTCCAGCCGTGATTTGACAGGCGGTTCGGGCCGGGACCTTCGGCCCACCATTTCTCGACGTTGCCGTGTTCGTCGGTGACGGTGAAGCTGATCGTCGAGTGAGGATTGACCCAGTCGAACTCCGTAATGGTGGCCTTGAACGTGGTGTCGTGGCCGCGGTCGTACATGGACATGGAGTGGTGGGCAAACGCGGCCCCGGAAATCATCAAGGAAGCGGCAAGCACAACGAGGAGCGAAACGATCCTGGCTTTCACCGTGGCACCTCTCGACATTCCAATCTTGAACGCGCATCGCGGGCATGGCGCCCGTACAAGTTAGACGCTCTTACAATCCGCGCCGTTGCAACAAACCCCGAGCCGGGGATGTGCCTCGCAATGGTACTACGCGTGTGACCATGCGTTTGTGTCAGCCCACGGCGCGAAAAGCACACTCCGCAAGCCGCCAGGCCAACTAGGGCGCGTGCGATAACGATAGACTCTTCGCCTATGGTGCCGGCGGTCACATGGATGCATGACGCCGATCACTGCATTTGCCTGAGAACCGCCGTATCTTGTGATTGCAAGATGGAGAGGCTCCACGGATACGGGCCAGGAGCGGTTAGAAAGGCCCGGAGGACTCCAGTCCTGAAAGCATCCGCATGACCATCCATTATCGGGAGCAGCGGTCGGAAGCACGGAGCCGTTAGGACAGCACCTCGACTTTCGACGCGCCGACCATCATGGTCGGACTGGCTCGGCAGAAGCCGCTGCTCCTTTTTTTATCTCCCGGGAACTGAACTGCCTCTGATATCTGTCGTCAGGCTAGACGTCGATCCTCGTGGAAGCGGCGTCCCTGAGCCATTGTTCCATCTGGTCGTGCCCTACCAAGCCCGCCTGCTGCATCACCACGCGGCCACCGAGAAGCACGACAAAGTTGGGGATACCACGGACATCGAAACGCCCAGCCAACTGAGGGTATTTTTCCGTATCCACTTTTACCACCACCGCCTTGCCAGCCATGTCCGCGGCTGTGCGTAAGACTTCAGGGGCGGCAGCGCGGCATGGCCCGCACCACTCCGCCCAGAAATCCACGAGCACAGGAACGCGAACACCCTGAACGATTTCGTCGAATAACGCGTCGTCGGCCGCGAGAGGTTCGGCAAAGGGCGGCAAGTGAGATTTGCATTTTCCGCAATGACCGGTGCTGGCGAGATGTTTGGCAGGGACGCGGTTTTTTTGTCCACATTGGCTGCAGGCACGGATGACAGGCATATAAGACCTCGCTCGATCTTACCAACAGTTAGCCCGGCGCGTGCGTTCTATTAGTCCTGTGAATGCTACGTCAAGAATGTTACTTGACCTCTTTCTAGAGCTGAAGTTATATCCCCGAAGTTAACATCCGTATCTTCCAGGCCATCTGAAATTGAGGCGGCGTCCCCCGGCTCCAGCGAGTTGTTCAGGCTGCGGAACTTAAATTCGTTCAGGCCGGTGGACGATCATGAATCGAGCCACTCAGTTGTTGCTGTTGGCGTTGCTTTTTGCCATGCCATCGAGCGCACAGACCTTGCCAGACCGGGCGCAAACAAACGACTTGCCGGAGCACATCCAGCCTGCTCGAAATGTTTTTGCCAGGCCGTTTTTGGATGCGCGAGACGCCGTACTGTTCAAGGACAAGACGGAATCAACGCTTGCGTTCACGCAAGGAATCTTCCTGATTTCCGACGGGATCGTGACACATGCCAATGGGCGGCGCGGCAGCAACCCGGAACTCGATCCGGCGTCCAGATTTCTTTTGGGACCTTATCCGTCCTGGCATCGCATGGCGCCGCTCGGAGCCCTGCAAGAGGTGGTTGGAATCTATTTGGGAACCGAGATGAAGCGAAGCCGAAACCGGATTCTCCGCAAAGTCTGGTGGATTTCGCAGGCCGCGGGAATCGGAGGAAATCTATTTGGAACGGCGTATGGAATACTGACAAGGTGAGCTTCGAAGTAAGGATGAAAAGCCCGTAGTACTCAAACCTTTCTCCGCACTCTCCGCCTAGTTCGATTCAATGGATACGTTCTTGAGGGCGTGCGCGACGGCGTCTTTGACGACAACCTCGTTTCGGCCGTGGTCGGTGATGCCGTCGTACAGCAACTGCGTCGGTTCGGGGTTTAATTCCTTGTTGTATTCTTCGGTGATTTCATGGGCCATTTGCTCGAGCATCCGGGTGGATTCGGCATCCAGACTCGCGCCCGTGATCTCGACTTGTTTGCCCATGTAGGCCACGGCAATTCGCCCGGCGACCTGGTCGGCGGTCTGGTAGTAAAATTCCGAGATCTGGCGATGGCCTTCTTCATGTTCCATCACGTGCTGGGTTGCGCCGGCCGGCGCCCAGATGGTGACGTTCAGCTGGAGTGTCACGTTGATCCGTGTGATAGTGATGGTCCCGTGCGTGGCGTCCGTTTGCCGGGTCTCCCCGCCCACTTTGGCGCTCGAGAGGAAATTGGAATCGCACTCCGCGTATTCCCCCGGGCTAAGGGGCGGCATTTCGGGCGGCGGCGCGGCCGGATCAAACGTGCGGTTCGTGAAAAGGACCGGCTGCTTGTTGATGGCCAGCCCGGTCGTTTCACCCTGCCCCTGGCGCGTCGAAACGTTCCGCCACCAGAGCCAGCCGAAAATAATCGCTCCCACCAACATGCAAATCACAATGGACCGGCGCAAGGGCAATACTCCCTCGCTTCCATTCTCCGGACACCACTGCGCCGTAACCACGAGTTTGTGGCAATGCATGCCGCGAAAGGTACTGCCCTTTAGGCGCCCGGGCATATCCTGACAAATGGGTTATGGGCCAGTAGCCCAGCCGGATTCCATTCGAGGTTTGAACACGCCGCGGGGTTTATTCCCGTTCGATCACGACGTTCGAGGAGGGCACTTCGAGCCGCATCAGGCGGTGGCTGGCCTCCAGGTACACCATAATCTCCAGGTCCGGAGAGCTGACACGCAGGGCTTCATATTTCCGGTTTCCGGCTTCTTGCGGGCCAAGCGATTCCACCGAAATGCTTCCCGGAACCATGTCCTGCGGGATGAGGACGGGAAAAGTCTGCTTGCCGCCGGTCTTCCAGTCATAGAGCCGGGCCAGAACGCCGAACTGGTAGTAGAGATTGTTGTCGAGCACGGCGACGAGCGGCGAGGTGAAGGTAAAATCTTTCCGCAGCGGTGAGGCCGCGCCCAGGTCGGCCGAACATTTTGCCGTGCCGTTTACAAATTCAACCGTGCCCGTGGCTTTTTTTTGCGCTTCGGCGGACCAGTCGTACCGGATGGGCGCGCCGTCGGGGGCGAGTTTGAGCTGGCCCGTGGCCTTGATGTCCCCGCCGCCCGGGGCGTGCGCGCTCATCGAGCTGCGCTCGGTCCAGGCGTCGCCGGAGGCGGAAATTTCAAATTCTTCGCTGCCTACTTGCTGGCCGTTGATCACGATACGAAACTTGCCTTTGTCCGGCGAGAAGACGGACGGACCGTTCGCGGGCTGCGCTGGGCTCGCCGGCATGGGGGGCTGGGACGGGCCGGCGAAAACCCGCAGCCTGAAGCCTGCGCCACCCAACGCGGCGGCTAGGGACAACGGCAAAGCTGCCGCGAACATTTGCCTCAGAAAGCGATTGTCACGTATCATGACAAAGGAGCTCCGGGGAGGTTGCCGCCGGCGTGCGGTTTCGCGGACCGGCCAAAAATTCCCAGGGCCAGAATTTGCTCGACGACGCGCATGGGTTCCCCGCCGCTCTCGACGCGATAATCGGCCTGCCGGTAATACGGCAAACGCTCCTCGTAGAGTTTACGAAAACTTGCTTCGTCGCGGAAGAGCGGGCGGTCACCCATGAGTACACACCTCTGCAGGAGGTCTTCGGCCGAGCAATCCAGCCAAATGACCACGGCCCCGGCGCCGCGTTGCGCCGCGCCAACATCGCGGATGAGCGCGGCGTTGCGCGGCTGCGTGAACGTGCCGCCGCCGAGGGCCAGAACGAGCCGCGTATTCCGCGCCGCCGCCGATCCCAGAACGCGCGCCAGGCAGGCGTGTTCTATCTCGCGGAACACGCTCTCGCCCTTCTGCGCGAAGATTTGGGAAATGGAGAGACCCGATTCGGCCTCGATTTCCGCGTCCAGGTCGACGAAGTGCCAGGCCAGCTGCGAGGCCAGCATGCGGCCGACTGTGCTCTTGCCCGAACCCATGAATCCGGTCAGGCAGACCACGCGATACTCCGGCACAGGCCCTGGCGAGGGCATGTTTGATGGGGATGAATCCTGCAAGTGATTCCGCGAGCGTTAGTCACGCTTCAGAATCTTGATTGTACCACTAAAGGAAGAGAGCTCGACTTTGGCGTGCCCGTCGTTCATGGTGCCAAACAGGCTGTGTCCCCACTTGGAGGCGGTATGAGGACTGCCGTGTGAATCGGGCTTGAAGGAAGCCTGGTTGATGACGTCGCCCTTGAGGGAGGACGCATTCACATCGAAGGAATCGCTGGAAGAAAAATGGACTTCAATCGTGCCGCTGAAATTCTTCATGATGTATATGCCGCGGCTCAGAAAGCTGCCGTCAAAGAAAATGTTTCCGGAAGAGGTTTGCACGCGCACGCTGTCCAGAGTTGGCTGAATCATTTGCACGTTGCCGCTGATGGAGTTGGCTTCCAGCTTGCCCGAGCAGCGGTTGCAGACGAGCGAGCCGTCAATGGTCTTGACCACCATGTAGCCGTTCACGTCTGAGAGCTGGAGATTGGCGCCGACGGTATCAAAGGTCATGTCCCCGTGGACGCTGTCGACGGTCACGTTCCCGGAGTCGGTTCGCACGCTGAGTTCGCTCTCGACGGGAACGGTGATTTCGAAATCGGTCTTGCTATCGTCTGCGGAGGTTCCATCCCCGTTAAACTGCGTGGCCACTTCGACCCGGTTTCCGGCCAGCTCGGTTTCCACCACCGTCCGCCCGCTGGCGCTGATCCAAGCGACCAGCACTTCCGGCTTGGTCCAGGCCTTCACCTGGATGCGCCCGTTCGAGTTTCGCACCGTGATCTTGGGTTTGCTCTGCACCGCAAAATGTTTTTCGATGCGGTCGGCTTGCGCGGGAGAAGCGGCGAGAATAAATCCCGCCATGACCGCGCCCAGTGCGCTTACACGTATAGGGCTACTAAAAGATGCGTTCACTGCAGTCCTCCCGTCAAGCTGCGGTTCATCGCCGTGGCCAACAGCTCCGCCTTCTGCTGATAGGCTCCGTACAAGTATTCCCGCGCCATCTGATTGTCAGGTTGTTCGCGTACGCTCTTTTCACATATTGCGATAAAGTTGTCAACAATTTGCAGGTTTCGCCGGATGGAATTGGTTACCGCAGTGTCCTGCCGCCGCAGTCCTGGAATCGAGTCGCTCCCCACGGTCAATACCTCTTCTTTGAAAACGCTGTCGGCCGAGGGCATGGGAGAAGTTTCCTGCGGAGGCGTCAATTGGGATTGCACGGCCGTCTGCGGCGGATTCGACAGGTAGCCGACCGCCAAACCTGCTGCCAGCAGCAGGCCTAAAAACGCGCCGGCAATGGCGGGGCGCTGAAAAACAGCCCACCAGCCGGGGCCCGCCTGGCTCGCGCTTTGCGGGCCCTGCTGCGGGCCGTGAATCAGCCGTTCCGCTTCGAGCTGGTTGCGCAACGAAATCCACACGCGCTCGGGAGGAGCGATGTCCTCCGTGCCGAGCTCCAAAGCCATTTCGTGGATGGCGCCAAAATCGGCCGAAAGGGCGCGGCAGGCTTCGCAAGTTTCCAGGTGAGCGAGCGCCGCCTTCGGCAATGCGCCTTCGTCCTGTTGTTCCAACATCTGTTCAAATTGTTCGCACTGCATATTCATTTTCCTTCTTCTTTCTGCTCTTCGTTCCCTCGTTGTTTCAATTCTTGCTACTCGTCTAACTCCATTCCCTAACCCCAACTTCTTGCTTCTAACTTCCAGAACTCTTGGCCGCCTGGCGTTCCTGCCGGGCCATGTCCCGCAACGTTTCCTGCAAGAGTTCGCGCAATCGCATCCGGGCTTTGTGCAACTGCGATTTGGAATTTCCGATCGAGCAATCCATCAAATCGGCAATCTCGTTGTGCTCGAATCCCTGCACGTCGTGGAGCACGAACACCTGCCTGTAACCCGGCGGCAATTGTTCAATGGCTCGCTGCAAATGGACTCGGTCGATGGAACCGGTAAGCAACAGATCGGGAGCGCCAATTTCCCTCCGCGGCCCGCCCGACTCGTCCTCCGGATCGGTCGATTCCTCCAGCGAAGTTTCCGGCAGCGTTTTCTTGCGCAGCTTCATCAAGACCACATTCACTGCCAATCGATGCAGCCAGGTGGAAAAGGCCGACTCACCCCGGAACGTCCCAATCTTGCGAAATAGTTGCAGGAAAGCGTCCTGGGTCAGGTCCTCCGCTTCAGCCGTATTTCCGACCATGCGCAGACACAACGCGTAAACCCGCCTGCTGTGAAGCCGGTAGATACGCTCAAAGGCGCCAGCGTCGCCCTGTTGGGCGAGGCGTATGGCCTCAGCCTCAGTCATTTCGCTGGTTTCCGATCGTCTCGTGCGGGTCACCGTACCCGTTCGGGACGCATCCACAGTTTGGGATGCGACCCCTCCCCCTTGAGTTGCATGTGTCCTTTACAGGTAGTTCTGGTAGCGCAAGCGTTCACCCTGAGAGCTACGAAGGCCAGTCGGCGGGGGTTGGTGCTTGCAAGGACTAAGACCCACAGGCTGATGCCTATGCTACAGGGCACACTTCCGCGCGAAGTATACCAAAATCCCCACTTCAGGGTTCTATTCACTGTCGAAATAGTGGGTCTGTCCGTGATCCAATGCAAAACGAGAGGGAGCCAGGTTCACCAGCTTCTCCCGGAAGGGTTCGAGCTCTTCGGCGGGCAAAGCGCAGAAAAATGACTTCAGGATGATCGTCGTTTCTCCCATACACGTATTTAGATCATAAGCAAGGACTTCCAGAAGTTGCCAGGCTCGATCCGGGAACTCGGAAGCTCCCTCGGAAATACCGGCCAGGAGCGCCCGCGCTTCTTTTTGCAAATCTTCGATGATTTCGCCGAGGGATTGCAGCTTATGAAAGAAACGCGTCCTCTCGCGGAATACCACCTTGGCCAGCAAGCTGTTCATCACGGAAATCCGCTGGGCACTCGGCCCTCGAAAATTGGAAGGGGAGAGGGGCTGTACGTTCGGCAGGGTTCCAAAATGAGCGCCGTGGTCCTTGATGGTCTGAATCACGTGGTCAATGCGAATGGCCAGTCGATCGAACAGACCGGCAATTACCGTCGCCCTGTCCTTGGCGGATTCAAATTGACCCCCTCTGCAAAGGGAGAGTGCTTCGTCCAGGCTAATGCATAAGATGACGTCGGAAGATTCCAGTTCCTGGCGGGTGGCGTCAAACAACTGGTCCATCTCGTTGGGGATCCAAGCGAGCCAATCCTCGCGAACTGTGCGTGTACGCTGGCCTGCGCGTTTGGCGCGCGTTTCTCCCAAGGCCCACCCCTGATTGAGGTGGCTAGTATACCATACGGCGCAAAATCCGGGCTTCCATGGTATTGCCGGTTTGTTTCCAGATGAAACAAACGGCTGCCCGTTCTCCGCGGAGGACATAATCATGGTCAAACTGAATGACCAGCCGCTTCCTTGCCACTGGCATGACCAGCCGTTATACTGCCCATCGCCTATCGATGGGAGAGTCCACTGTTACCTTTTGATCCAGTCGACCAGTTTCTTCAGCGCCAGAAAAAGCTTGCCGAGATCGAGGCGCGCGGGCATGAAGCCTATCCGCACAAATTCGATTGCACGGCAACGCCCGAGGAACTGTTCGAGAAATACGGGACGGCTGACGCAGCCACGCTCGAGGCTGCCAGGCCGGAAGTCCGCGTGGCCGGGCGCATTCTTACTCTTCGCATTCATGGAAAAGCGGGCTTTGCTCACATTTACGGGTCGGGCCAACGGCTGCAAATTTATGTGAAGCTGGATAATGTCGGTAAAACATCCTATGAACTATTTCAGTTGCTCGATCTTGGGGATTTGATCGGCGTCGCGGGGCATTTGTTCCGAACGAAGACGGGCGAACTCACCGTGTGGGTCACGGAAGTGACGCTGCTCAGCAAGGCTCTGTTGCCCTTGCCGGAAAAATGGCACGGGCTTTCGGATGTGGAAATCCGCTACCGGCAGCGGTATCTCGATCTGATCTCCAACGAACGAGCGCGCGGAATTTTCATCCGGAGGGCGCATATCGTTCGCGAATTGCGGCGTTTTTTCAACGCCCGCGGCTACATTGAAGTCGAAACGCCGATGATGCAGCCCATTGCCGGCGGAGCGGCGGCCCGGCCGTTCGTCACGCATCACAACGCGCTCGATCTGGACTTGTACCTGCGCATCGCGCCCGAACTTTATCTGAAGCGCCTGGTGGTCGGCGGCCTGGACCGCGTCTACGAGATCAACCGCAATTTCCGCAACGAGGGCATCTCCACTTCGCACAATCCCGAATTCACCATGCTCGAATTTTACGAGGCCTACAGCGATTATAACGACCTGATGAAATTGAATGAGGAACTCTTCGCTTCGCTCGCCACGGAAGTGACCGGCTCCACGTTCGTGAAATATGGCGAGCACGAAATCGATTTCTCGAAATTTCAGCGCCTCTCCATGCGCGAAGCCGTTTGCCGTTACTGGCCCGCCGGGGCCGCGCCGCCGCCGACACTCGTGGAACTTGCCGCGCCCGGAGGGCCGCAGGCTGCTGGACATCGCTACAACCAATGGGCGCCGTCCGCGGGCCGCGAGCCTTGGCTGGGCCTTGCGAACATGAAGGACGGCGAAATTACCGGGCTGCTTTTTGAAACGGTGGCCGAGCATCAGTTGATTCAGCCCACCATTCTCTACGATTTCCCCACGGACATTTCGCCGCTGTCCAAATGCCGCAAGGACGATCCCTCGCTCGTCGAGCGCTTCGAGATCTATGTGGCCGGCATGGAGCTGGGCAACGCTTTCTCCGAACTGAACGATCCCCTGGAGCAGGAGCGGCGTTTCCGCGCGCAGGTCGAATCGGGCGGCGAGGAAGCGCCGCGCGAGGTGGACATGGATTACATTCGCGCCCTGGCGCACGGCATGCCTCCGGCCGCGGGCGAAGGCATCGGGATCGACCGCCTCACCATGCTGTTTACTGATACACACTCTATCCGGGAAGTTATCCTGTTTCCTTTGCTGCGGCCGGAAGCCTCCGGCCAGGCCGCCGCCGCGGGCGCATCGAATTCCACGGAGCGGGATTCAGGCGAAAAGAAATGAGATTTGCGTGGCTCGTCGCGCGGCGCTACTTGCGGTCGCCTTATAAGCCCGCCGTGCTGCGGCTCGTGACGCTTTTTTCCGTGATCGGAATCGGCGCGGGCGTGGCCACGCTGGTGATTGCCCTGTCCATGAACACGGGCTTTCGCCGCACCATTCAGGACCGCTTGCTCGGTGTTTCCGCGCACGTCAACCTGACGCGGCCCGGCGCGGAAGGCATCGAAGATTACGGCGCGCTGGCGGAAAAGCTGAGCCACGTCGATGGAGTGCGCAGCGTGGCGCCCGCGATTTATCTGACCGTGCTGCTTTCCGGAGGCGGCCACGCGCGCGGCGTGGTGATCAAGGGAATCGATCCCGAACGCGAGCGCCGCTTCGATGACGCTTTGCGCCGCATCGTTTCGGGCGCCGCCGATTTTACTCCGGACGTCGACGGCTTCGATTCCATCGTCGTGGGGCACCTCATGGCGGACGAACTGAAGCTCAGCACCGGGGATTACGTCACGCTGACGAGCCCCGAGGGGCGGCTCACGCCCTACGGGATGGTGCCGCGCTCTCGCCGCTTTCGCGTCGACGGCGTGTTCGATTCCGGCTTCTACGACTACGATGCCAACTGGGTCTTCGCCAAGCTTGCCGCGGCGCAAAACCTGGCCGGCGTCGGCGATGTAGTGAGCGTCCTCGAATTTCGTGTAAGCGATGTGGACCGCGCCGTGGATGCGGCCCGTTTAATCGGCGCGGCCGCCGGGACGGGATACACAACCACCACGTGGGAAGATGAAAATCGCGCACTGTTCCGCGCGCTGCGCCTCGAGAAACTGGTCACCGCGCTGTTCATCGGCCTGATCACCTTCGTCGCCGGGCTGAACATTCTGGTCGTGCTATCAATGAGCGTCACCGATCGCGCCCGCGATATCGCCGTGCTCATGTCGCTCGGCGCGTACCGCCCGCAAGTCCGCAACATTTTCGTGTTGCAGGGCCTCACCGTCGGAGTGATCGGCACGGTCTCCGGCCTTGTCGCCGGCTACGCCATCTCCTGGGCCGCCGGCTCGTATCACCTCATCCCGCTCGACCCGCAAGTGTATTCCGTGCCTTACGTGCCCTTCGTATCCAGCGCTTTCGACGGCATGTGGATCGCCGCCGCCGCCCTGGCCATCAGCGTCGCCGCCACACTGATCCCCGCGCGCGCCGCCTCGCGCATCTTGCCGGTGGATATTTTGCGCTACGAGTAGCTGCGCCCTTCTAGGAACGCCTGCCTCTCTTACCACCGGCCGAATGTCCTTTTCATCATGGCGCTTTGTCAACGTGGCTGCGTGGTGTCCCCCAAGCGGCTGAGGCCGGAGAAATTAGCTTATAAGGGCCACTATCTTCGCTCGCACTTCGGCTAATTCTTCCGCGGAAACGGCGCCCTTCCGCTTGGATCTTCGGACGCGCCAGTCCAAACTCTTCACCTGATCGGCCAAGACGACGCTCGGCGGGGTTCCGGAAATTACGACTTCGAACGGGTAATTCTTGGTCTGTGTCGTCATGGGGCAGCAGATCATTAGACTTGTCTTGTTATTGTAAGCAGCCTGGCTTACCACCAGAGCCGGCCGGTATCCTGCCTGTTCGTGCCCTGCCTGCTGCGTGAAGTTCAGCCACACGATGTCTCCGGCCGCAGGCACATACGGCGCCATCACCAGACCTCTTTGCCCATCGCCGGGCCGAAATCAACCGCCTCGTGCTGATTTTTCGAGGTGATCCCTTTCAGCAGCGTGGCCAAGTCGTACGTTTTTTGGCGGACCGGTTCGATCACGATCCGTCCCGCCTCTTCGCGGACGTCCACGACTACATCCAGATGGAGGCGCGTGGCCTGCATCACAGAGGCCGGAATCCGCACGGCCGCGCTGTTGCCCCATTTCTTCACTGTGGCTCTCATTTAAGCCTCCTTGTAGATACCATGTATCTACATATTCCCAGACCCGGTAGCATGTGTCAACAACGTAGATACGTCATCACTCCGAAAGTTCAGTGGCGCAGGCTTCCAGCCTGGGGGCTTTGGTTGGGACAGGATCGATACTGCTCTAACTAACCCCCACAGGCTGGAAGCCTGCGCTACTACCTCTTCCAGAGGCGGTGGGGGAGCAGATAGGTGAGGCCGGCGAAGGCTTCCCAGTGGGTAGACGTGCCGGTCAAACCTTTGTCGAAGCCGGCGTCGAAGACCAGGGTCTTCCGCGCGGCGTAGGTGACGGCCCAGAGATTGCCGATAGCGTTACTCCGCAGGAAGGGTTGGGAGAAGCGCCAGGCCTCGCCGGAAAGGCCGAAACCTTTTCCGAGGGGGTGGGAGATTGAAAGTGTCTGGCCGAACTGGAGCCTGTGCACCGGGCCCTCCAGCACTTCGTTGAAGATGGCATTGGCGTCGTAGTGGAAACCCTTCACATCGGCGCTGGCGTAGAACACCATGGAGTTTCGCGGGCTGCCGAAATCGAGTTCGGGCGCCCCGCCGTCGTAGATGCGGCGCGTATAGCTGGCTGAGAGGGTGGGCTTCGCGCCTTCGCCGGGCAGGAGCACGACTTGCGCGCCCAGAAAAACCTCCGCGATGCCATTCGCCGAAATGCCGTTTACCGTGTAGTGAATCGCCGGTTCGGAAGACTCGATGAATTCCAGGCGGCGGGTGACGGCGAGTTTTATGACTTCGTTGAATTCGTAGCGCGTGGAAAATTCGGGCGAGTTCGTTGCACCCAGCGTGCCGGTTTCAAATTGCAGATAGCCCACGGGAGTGAGCGTGGCGGGATTGCTCACCGTGGGACGCGCGGGATTGGCTTCGGGCTCGTCGGATTGGTCGTCCGGTTTCGTGCCAGGCTGAGGCGCGGGCTGCGTGGAGGACGGCTGGGACTGGCCGGCCGCCGCCCGGGCGGCAGGCGACGCTGCCAGGAACGCGAAGAACAGAACAAGGCGCGTGCAACGGCCCATCCCCGGAAAACTGTTTCCTTGCCGGAATGGATATCCGATGCGCACCTCAGGTATGTTATCGCAACTCCGTCCTCGATTTGCGAATCGCCTTGGGATAGCCGCGCCCTGTCCCGGGGTCGACTTATCGTCTGCTTTCGAGACCAACTAACCGCAGATTTTCGAAATACACAGGGAAGTAAGTTTCGATGGGGCTTGGAGCGATTTGGCGTCCTGGTTGCACTTATAAATGGCGTAGGGTCTGGCGGCGAAAAATATGCGTCCAGAGGGCGCAAGGGGTCATTCACCTCATGCTACAATCGCCGCCGAATCAATGAGTTGGGAAGCCAGGCGGCAAGTGCCAAAATGGGACACTATTTCCACAGGCAGTCACAGGGCAATAAAGTGAAATCGTTTGTCCCCGTGAGCGACTGCCCCCAGAATGGCAGGCCGGCGATAGAACGGCCCGGCGGAAAAGGGCATCTAAAGTAGGGTAGATAGGGATGTGGTTTTGGCTTGTTGCGGGACCGAAACAACAAGGTCCCGGCAGAAATTCTGAGCAAATATGCAGGCAGAGATGACAACCTCGGCGAGCACACCAGCCAGCGGCGCGACGCACCCGGGCGCGCTGATCGAGACGCGCGATTTGCGCAAGACTTATGGCGCGGGGGCGGCCGAAATCACAGTGCTGTCCGGCGTCAATGTCAGCGTCGCCCCGGGAAAATTGATTGCCGTGGTAGGCCCATCGGGAGCGGGAAAAAGTACGCTTCTGCATTTGCTGGCTGCGCTAGACACGCCAACAAGCGGTACAGTATACTTCGAAGGGAAAGCGATAGATTCGTTTCGAGAAAGCGAGCTTGCGAATTATCGCAACCGGTCTATCGGATTTGTATGGCAGAGGCACCATCTTTTGGCCGATTTTACGGCGGCCGAAAACGTGGCCATGCCGCTGCTGATGCGCGGCGCAAGGAACAGTGAGGCGCTCGAAACCTCCGAACGCTGGCTCAGGGAAGTCGGCCTGGGAGCGCGAGTAAGACAGCGTGCGGGGGAGTTGTCCGGAGGGGAGCAACAGCGTGTGGCGATCGCCCGCGCGCTTGTGCAACAACCGGCCTTGTTGCTAGCTGATGAACCCACCGGAGACCTGGACGAGCGAAACGCAATGGCGGTTTTCGAGCTGATGCAGCGGTTGCATCGCGAGCACCGGCTCACCTCTATTTTAGCGACGCACAACACAGTTCTGGCGGGGCGCGCAGATCACGTGCTGCAACTGGAGCACGGAACGCTCCGGCCGGTTGGGACGTAGACCAAAGCCCCGGGTTTTGTACTGAGGGAGAAACGAGTTGACCCGTGTTTGAACGCTACACAGAGAAGGCACGACGCGTCATATTTTTTGCGCGCTACGAAGCCAGCCAGTACGGCTCGCCGTACATCGAGACCGAGC
>Ga0210384_10000628_pt1 | contig 53402 bp, 64 predicted proteins | sample IncBWH2MmetaG_FD_160574 | JGI IMG/M metagenome (GOLD analysis project Ga0210384, IMG submission 160574) | Forest soil microbial communities from Barre Woods Harvard Forest LTER site, Petersham, Massachusetts, United States - Inc-BW-H-2-M | ecosystem: Environmental > Terrestrial > Soil >...
TCTTGCTCGATTCGCTGAAGCCCACCGCTATGTCTCCGGTTTTGTCCATAGCAATGCTCCCCATCCACAGCGATAGGTCGCCATCCTTGACCGTACCCTCCTGAAATGTGGAGGGCGTCCCGTCTGGGTCTCGGATCTCATACCATCGGACTCCGGCGGGAGCCGCGCCGGTAGTGACGGAATGGTTCACCAAGAGTGATTCATGGGTCAACATATTCCGGTAGGCCAGGCGGAACATCAGGCGGTCGGCCAGGGAATCAAGTGTCTGTTTGGTACCTGCCTGCGGGATGCAGGCTCGGCCGCGACATGCGGGGGAGAAGGGGCGGACCGGGATCCTCACTGGACCAGTGAAAGTCGAGTTGCTCGGAGTGGTGAAATCGACGTGGAACCGGTAGAGGTGCAGAGAACTCCTCGTAGCCAGGTCAACATAAAAATTCGGTTCACCGCTGGGCGGAAGGTTTGAGCCATCCAGGTCCGATGGCAAGAATGAGAACTCACTCGGGTTGTCGAAGCAAACTACGCTGGTGTGCTTTCCCGCCATCATGGCAAAGCGATCGTAGGCGCAAGCCAGGGCCGACGCACTGGTCGGGGTGAAGAGATTGTAGGACGCATAGTACGCATCGGGCCATACGGCGAGCTTGGGATAGTCGTTGAAATTATCGTTCCCAAACCGGAAGGCGTATCGATGATACCGACCTGTGGCGTCGGATGTGGCGGATACCGCGATACATTCGTTCCCCGTCGAGAAACTCGTATTAGCAGCAACGATGCTGATGATCCAGCGGCCGGCGATTTTGTCGTACAGTACGATGGGATCCGTAAAGAAGAAGGTTACCCCTTGTCCACATAGCCCCGGCATGCCAGCGAAGATGGTGCTGATCTGTTGAGCAGGGAAAAAGGATTTCCCGGTTGCCTTGTCGTAAACCGCATACGCGGTATTGATGGTTTCAACCAGTTGCGTGTCGCCCACAGACAGGTTGCTATCCGAAGGAATACCAATCAAAGTTCCATTGGCAGAGTTCGGGATACCATCGAAGTTGAGTCCGATGAAGGCCGAAACAGGGGGCAACGCGAACGGTTGCTCAGCAGCATCCGGCCCTGGAGAAATCCGGCCGGGTATCGCTCGTTGCAGCGGACGTGGACGCTCAATCGGATGAGCGGCGCCACTCATTGCCAGGGAGGAGTACTCTCGAACCGGTGCGGAAGTGTCATGATAAAGCTCATGAAATACCAGTGGGTGACTCTGCGCCGTGGCGCTAATCACTAAGGTGATGTTGCAGGCGACGAGGGTGAGTAACTTAAGCATGAACCGATATCTCATTTTTTCTCCTGGCGAGGTGGCAGGGGCGTGACGGAGGCGAAAAAAGCGAAGAATGCCCCGGGGCGCGACGATTGCGACCAGCACTGCGCCTCCACGGATTGCAATGGAAACCGACAAAGTCCTCCAAGTGACCAAGTAGTGTGGTCATGGACTTCTTACTTCGAAAACGCCCAGCATTGTATACCGGTTTTGCCTGCGCGTCGCTTGAACCGAGTTCCACCGGAGTCGCCCTCGACGGTCTCGATCCGCCCCAGCAACGGTCCGAAATTGGTCTCGTATTCCGGCTCACTTTTGCAACACATCTGTTTACCTCATCCTACTGTCCGTAGGGCAAATCCCCCGGCAACCGTTGCTGGGCGCAGGTTTTGGTTGCGATAACACTTGCCGCTTAAGTTCGATACCGAACAGAAATAATAAAGAGATTTTGCACGGTCCAAACGGCAGTACAATACTCTTGTTACTTTTCCGATCCTTCCGCCGCGCCCTCGGGCGACGGTTCCTTGCGAAAACTGACGAACGTCGAGCAGGGAGCCGGGAACGGCTGCTCTCCATCTCTATCCGGCTTCGTGCGACCGAAGATGCGTTTCTAAGCGTCTGCCTGTTTTGGCAAGGTCGAGCGGTTCCCTCGATGCCAAAGAGAGGAACGAACATGCTAGCCGACTATGTTTGGGAAGAAGTGTACGCAGCCGCCATCCTCGAAACCGACGATACCAAGCTGCCAAATCGCCTTCACGTGGCAAAAGCTGCGATTGACGACCGGCTTCATGAATTGCAGCTAGACCATGGAGGTTCGCCCGAAGAACGGCAAGCGATCGGCGATGCCCTCGCCGGATTAAATGTGGTACGGAGAGAGTTAGAAAGACGCTCTCACGTCGAGGGTTCGAGCAACGCCTGAATACCGCTGCGCGTTGTTAGGCCAGACCTCTGGGCCGACTGCGAGTTGAACAACCGATGGCAGACCCCGTGCCATCCCAAACTGAACGGGCGCGTCTGTGCCCAAGCGCATTCTCATCGTCGATGACAATCCCACCATGCGGCATCTGTTGCGAACAACATTCCAGCATATCTTAGCTTGGGAAGTCGCGGAAGCAGTGAACGGCCGCGAGGCAATTGACAAGGCAAGAGAATTGAATCCCGATCTGATCGTGCTCGACCTGTCAATGCCAATCATGAACGGATTACAAGCAGCGCCCGTGCTCAGGCGCATGCTGCCGACCGTTCCGATCATCTTGTTTACGCTCTACGGGAGTAAATTTCTTGAGCGGGAGGCGCTCTCCGTAGGCGTCACTGCGGTAATTTCCAAGGATGCTACCGTGAAGACGTTGGTCAACCGGGCGCAGGATTTGCTAACCCCGTGATTTCGTGTCACGTTTCGTGCGTCTTGCCCTCTAGGAGTATCCTATCGAGGTCAATCCTGTTCGCTAGGGTGCAGCGTGCCGCGTCACCTGCCTGCCAAAGAAACGCCCATTGAGCGAATCTACCGCGAAGTACACGGCGAGAAAATGCCTGACGCGGTGAAGCGCATCCTCCTGAAACCGTACAAATCAAAGATTAAACTCAAGCCCTGGAATTAAGCCCCGGTTACCTTTTGTTAAAGCGTATGATCGTAGTCATGATGGATGCGAACTACATTTCGGAACGCCTCGCCAGTCTGAAGCAAGAACTGAGTGATCTAAGAGTCGTCAATGCCCGGTATTGGAGCCGGATGGAGCATACGCCGCTGCAGAAATCAGGTCGTGCCTTAAATCAGGAACGCCTGGTGCACATCAAACGGGAATTGTCCGACCTGATGAAGCGCTGCGCTTAGTAAGTACGATTCGGAGAGCTTGGGTGAGCGCCCGACGTTCACCCATTCGAACGGATTTAACGTAAGCGGCTCTGATTCGGCCCGAGTGAACCCTTTCCCCTGCGTCATGCGTCTAATGAGGTATGCAGCTCGGACAAGAATTAAACTCAGAAACAGTCGAACGTCTGAGGGAACAGGGTGAGTTTTTGCTAAGGACGTACCGGGCAGAATTTATCAAGGACCCTAGTAGTCGCGCCACGGAAGCTTCGCGCAGCAACGTCATTGCTCTACAGCACACTCTGAAGCAGATGTATGGAGAGGCTGTTGCGTCGGAAGTGGCCGATCTCGTTTAGACAAACACAAATTTCCCAACCCCGCTAGTCAGTTTGTCACGCTTACCGCCGTGAGAGACTTGCCACACTCTAAGCAACACGCATTTAATCGAGATGTTATCAATCCGCACCACGGGCACATCCTCTGTGATCCGTACCTGGCGACTTGTAATTTCAGCTTGCGCATCTTGTAGAGCAGCAGGCTCGCGAGCAGCGCAATAAGCAAACCGGCAAAAATACTAATTGCGTTCATCGAGGTGCTCCTTTTTCGACGATTTTCGCATCGACATTCTACGGCAAAGTCTTCGGGCTCCGACGAATGTAATTCCCTGCGCTACGCCAATCTCAGGCGGCTAGGTCTTGGGAGCCGTTTTTCGCGTTCGATCTGCACTTCAACGCGCTCCGAAGGGCGTGCAAGGCATACATCGCGTCGTCAACAGCATGCTCTTCTTCGATATTGTCTTCTGTTGAGTAAAACAGTTCTCGTGCACGTGTCACAAGCACCGCTTCCGCTTCAGCGATTCGGTCTGAAACTTTGTTGGCGTCCAACTCAAAGAGTGCAGCCTTGTAAAATTGCGGCCAAACTCTCTTGTACGGTGATCTCAATATGCCAGTGTTCATAACACTCCTAGACGAGTAGCAGTCCAGCTGATATGAGCGGGAGGCGATGTAAGCCGCCTCCCATTTCTCTCATTACGCGCTGGTTTTATGCGGCCTTGCCGGGAGCCTTGGCTTCGAGGGCCTTCCCGCTGCCAACATTAACCTTGATCTGCTTCGGTTTGGCTTCAGCCTTTTTGGCGAGACTGATGTTCAGCACGCCCTTGTCATAATGGGCGCTCACTTGCCCTGGATCTACCGAACTGGGCAGGGTGAACGAGCGGGTGAAGCTTCCGTACTGCCGCTCGACGCGACGGAAGTTCTCCTCCTTCTCTTCCTTCTCGAACTTGCGCTCGCCATGGACGGTGAGGGTGTTGCCTTCGATGCGGACATCAATGTCTTTTTCGTCGATGCCCGGAACTTCAAGCTTCAGGGTGATGGTGTGCTCGTCTTCGTAGATGTCCACCGGCGGTGCGAAGCTGGTGGTGGTCAACGCCTCTTCCGGTCCCTCGGGGCTATACGATTCACGGAAAAGACGGTTCATGCGGTTCATGCGGTCTTGCATGGTGGCAAACTCACGGAAAGGTTCCCAACGGGTCAATAGTGTCATGATGTAGTTCCTCCTTCAGAGGGGGGCAATCTAAGGGGGAAAACTTCAGATGGGCTGACTTAGCTCAGGAGACCTGAAAGAGTAAGAAGAGGATGCTTGCTCGAAAACAATGCTAGGCCTTTACCCTACGACTGTCAAATATAAGCGCACGTACCAAATTAACTGCTTTGGAACGGCCGACTGTCGCCAAAGCTAGCCGCGGGGTGCCCCACCATCTACTCTCGAGGGTGCCCCGTCCAAGCTTCGCTTGGGCGGGGATTTTCTGCGGGCGCCCGCACCCGACTTCCAGTCTTGTCATCCGCAGTCGAGGGACCTTGTGTTGGCCCCGCCGCGAAATTCCTTATAGAGCATCCTGCTTGAGCAAATAAGAAGGGCCAGCATGGTCGCTGGCCCCGAAACAAAAGTCACAGGTGATTTCACTTTTGCATACTATCTTTCGCCATCTTGAGCGACACCACCTGAACCTCGTTCTTGTCCGCATCTACGTGGGCTTGCAGGGTGACGTGGTGCCCTTCATGTCCTTTTACTGCATCCGGATTGCTTATGGTCCAACTCTTACTGTCCTTGTCGCTCACAAACATCTTGCCATCTTCGCTAATTTTTCCCGTGACACTAACCGCTTTCATCGACGCGTTAGATTTGCTGGTGTCGGGCTGCTGCGCCCCGTATTGAGCCACAGCGACCGCGGACATCAACAGGGCCAGCGCGAATGAAATGATCATCAGCTTTTTCATCTTCGTACTCCTTTCGCAGAATACTGGTTAGGCGTTATCGAGCTAATCGGCGAGGAATTACCGCTCCGAAGACGAGTGACGCGAGGATTGTCTCTTCCTGTCAACTAGTGTGCTCTCGTCCGACGTTCTCCGTCAAGCGCATGGGCGCTTTCGAATCGGCGGGCGCCCGCAGTTCGCGCTTTTCGAACCCTAGGATTCTCCGCCTTGATCTTAAGAGCCTGGGCTAAGGCAAGAGAGGGTGCCCCATCCTTGCGTTCTTTGCAAGGGTGGGAAGCAACGATGCGTGCAGCCGGGTGCCCCAGGTTCGCGTCCGTTCTTTGGACGCTAACCTGGGAAGAGGAATATCCTCGTCGCGCCGGTTCCGCTGGCCTGCTGTTCCCGATCCCTGGCCGTCCATTCCGACTCGATCTTTACCGCGCCGGCCTCGCGCAGCGCATAGTGCCGGTAGCTGCTCCATTTCCAATCTTCGGGATTCACCACCAAGCCGCGCTTCACCGGATTTCGGTGCAGGTAGCGTAGCTTGATCGTGAACTCGCGGGAATCTCTTAGGTTTCGGTCGTAGTAGCGCTTCTGCCAAAAGTTTCCCGGCTGACACGGAGTTCGCTGACTTCGCATCCGTTTGGCGAAAGATAATTTCAGCTAATGAATGGCCTCAGCCAATGGCGTTGCTGGCGGCGGCTCGCTGATCAGCAAATGAACGTGCTCCGGCAGCACGGCGTACCCGTAAACACGCATCTGGAAGCGACGTCGCATCTCCTCCAAGACATGAACAAACAAGTCAAAGGCCTCGACCCTTGCAAAATAGGGCTGACGCCGATAGCAACTGAACGTGACAAAATGCGATTGGCGGGATTCTTGAAAGCGGCGAAGACCGCGCGGCATGAACCGAACTTACACCTGGCAAGCACGAAGGTAACGGGAAGCCCAGGTTAGCGTCCAAAACCGGGGCGCGAACCCGGGGCACCAGGCCACCCGCCAACAAACCCGACAACTCCACCAGATCATTCCACGGGGGCCACCCGGTCCGGTCTCTTTTGTCTCATCTCGCGACTCCAAATGTTACCTACACTTCACTAGGTGTTCTATCAAGCCAGGCAAGAACAGCGCGACGCTCGATTGGCACTCGGCATCTGCCGATCGCTTCACCGCCGACCCAAATATCGCCGTTGTGACGGATAAGCACCTCTAGTGGCAACCTGCCCTCAATCGGACCGACAGCTCGCAGGAGGTAAGGCACGCCTAGGCCGGTCGAAGCCTGGCTCGATTCGCTGAGCAAATCGAGTGCTTGGGCCTTGGTTAATCCAACGACAGCTGCGTCTCGGAGAAGCAATTCTGCCTGTGGCATCTTAGACTCGGGGACGCTGCGCCACTCAGGTAGTGGTTTCCAGTCGTAATGACCTGACCAGGCGTGCAGCCACTTCTGCGCTGCTTCGTCTTTCCTCTTAGTCTCGAGGCTGAAGGATCTGCAGCAACTGGACTCTACCAAGGCAAGACAAATCAAGATAAGGGAGAGCATCAGCTTGGGACTTCTCCAAAGCATCAGGTGACGAAATAGCGATTCATGCCTCAGTTGCATTTGCACTTTGCGTTCGTCGGGATAATTCTGTTTATGTCGTACTGAGTCACTGTGCTACCTTCGGCCATAATGTCACCGGGATCCCGCCATGGAAGTATGAATCCCCTGCTACCGAGAATGAGAGGGTAGACGCAGGGATTGTTCCTGTGAACTGTCCAATGTCAATGGAGGGATTGTCCGGCATGCCCTCGGGAACATAAATAAAGTTGTTGGCTCCCGCAAAATCGGAGTATGAGCTTGCGTTCCACCAATGCGTCGCGGATGGGTCGGCCACCACCTGAACATTGAAGTGGACTTTGCATTTTCCAAATCCAGGATTCTTGTTCCAGGCATTTGTAATGTATTGCTGCCACTGCGACGCTAAAGCATCGTTTGCGCCTGGACCATAGATGGTTATTGAAGCATTCACATATACCACGGGAGCAATCACGCTCTGATATGTCGTATAGTCAAGACCTAGGGCATCTTTGCGGTTTGCTGGACTGTCGCCTGTATAAGAATAAAAGTTGATCCCGCCTCCGAGTCCTGATGGGTCCTCGCTGAGGAACCGCCCGACGCTCTGATCGTAGTATCTTGCACGGTAATAATAGAGTCCGGTTTCGGTGTCGAACTCACGCCCAGTATAGCGGTAGGGATTCACCACGGTGGCGCTAGTAGTTGTGTTGCCGTAGGAATCGTAGGTATAAGTATTGTTGCCGATCGTTCCAGTGGTGCTGCTTAGCGACGTGACCGAACCGAGCCCGTCCTGCTGGTAATAGCTTGTCGTGCCCGAGGCGATCTCTTCCAGCGGCTCGTCGATGCCCTTGCCCTGCACATACCGTGCCAGCAGATTCCCGTTCACATCCACGTCTTCCAGCCGGTTGGGGCCGTCGTAGAGATAGTCTGTGGTCGTGGTGGTCCCACTCTGCGTAAACGACTTCTGAATCCGGCGTCCGAGCGGATCGTACTTGAAATTGACCGTTCCGCCGGTCGGCAGCACGACCTGCGTCAGTCGGTTCTCGAAGTCCCAGAAGTACTGCGTACCGTCCGGCTTGGTTTTGGTATTGCCGTTGTTATCGTAGGTGTAGCTGCCGTTCGGAAGCGACATCAGCTCATTCGACGTATTGTAGGTATAGGGCGACACGCCGAGTGAACCCAGCCTATTCGCCACAATGTCATAGGTGTAGCTCTCTTTGGTCGTAGACCCCTGCTTGGCCGTTTGCAGCTGGTAGATGTTGTCGTAGCCGTAAGTCAGCGTGGTATTTAGGCGCTTATCGGTACGGGTCTTGCGATTCTCCGCATTGTCGTAAGTGTAGCCGGGTGCCCCAGGTCTCGCCGTTTTTGCGAGACCTGGGAGTATCCGAATCTTGTCCCCCAGATTCGGCTATCACAGACGCTTTCCTCGCGTGTTTCTTACTCTTTAGCTTATGCCTCAAGCTCTGCATCCCCCCCTTCGTCAAGCCCCCACTCCCCTAATTTCCCCTCAACTCCGTCATTCCATGGCGACAATAATTTGGTCCGGCATGTCCCATTAGCTATACTCAATATGTTAAGCTATAACTATAAAGTAAATATCAGGCGTGGGCCGCTGGCTCGCGCCTTTCCTATTTAGGCGTGCCGGCCACCGGCAGATTAGGGACGCGACCACGAGTTCCCCGCCGCTTGCATCGCGGGGACAACTCGAACCGGCTGCGCATTGCTCGTTCACGGCTTTCAGGAGCCTGTCCGGGCGTGCAGTCGAAGGCTACCGCAGCTCCATTCCATCGACATTGCGGACGCCTAAATACGTGCCCTCTCAGCGGGACAACCCACGCCTGAAATGCGTGCCTCCCGAAACAAGAGGTGCCGGCCCAGCGCTTGCGCCGCTTTAGTTGGGGGCCATGGAATATGAGAACGAGATTTCCCAGCAGGACGCCGGATCACCAGCAACGAACTTACCCGACCGCAAGAATGCGAAACAAAATGGAGAGTTGGCGGAACTGATATTCATGGGCAAGGCAGTAAGCCTCGGTTTCGGGGTCGCGAAGCCCTGGGGCGACAGCCAACGCTTTGACTTCATCCTGAGCCGGGGCGAGAGACTGTGGCGGGTGCAGGTTAAGTCGACGACGCACGTCCATAGACGAGGCTACAAAGTCGGCGCTCGCAAAAGGTCAATCCAAGGACAAGTTGCATACACGCCTAAGGAGATCGACATCCTTGTCGCCTACATCGTCCCCCGAGAAGTCTATTACGTGATTCCGGCAGCCGCCGTTCAGGGAGTAACCACCCTGCACCTATTCCCTTCTGGAGCTAGAAAAGGCGCCGGTCGATTTGAGCAATATCGCGAAGCCTGGCATCTCATGATGCCCGCAGCGAACCCAGCTCCGGCTGACCCCACTCCGGCCGAGTCATCTCTGGCCGAACCAGGCCTTGCCAAAGACGCGCTAGAATAGCCGTTTTTGTCCGGAGCCTGCGTGAAGCTGTGGTTCACCAATACGGTCTGTGTTCTGCTCGCGTTTGGCGCCAGCGCCCAGGAGATCCACCGGCCCGCCGACAATGCTCCCACCGTTAAAATCACACCGCTGCAGCTGGACTTTGGGACGCAGCCGGTGGGCAAGAAAAGTTCGCCGCAGACAGTGACGCTGACTAATGCCGGAGCCACACCCGTGACGATTACGGACATCATTCCTTCGGGCATTGACTTCGGCGAGACGCACAACTGTGGCGCCACTCTGCCCCCGGGAGCAGAATGCACTATCAACATAACTTTCACGCCGGCGATCGCCGGTTCGAGACTGGGCGCGCTGGTCATTCTGGATTCTGTTCCCGGCAGTCCAGCGAGAGTAGCCTTGACCGGAATTGGAGAAGAAACCGGAGAAGAGAAGTAGGCCTTACTCGATTCCCAGCTCTTTCGCCAGTGACTTCCACTTGCTGTCCACCAGCGCCTTGGTTTTGGCGTCCATCAGAATCTCGTCCGGCCATGGACGCGTGAAACCCTCGCTGGCCCATTTTCGCGTGGCATCGATCCCCATCTTGGAGCCGTAATTTGGGAGACGGGAGGCGTGGTCGAGAGAATCAATCGGTCCGAGGGTAAATTGGATGTCGCGCTCCGGGTCAATGTGGTTCAGCACCTTGAGCGTGACGTCAGCGATGTTCTGAACGTTCACGTCTTCGTCCACCACAATGATGCACTTCGTGAACATGGCCTGCCCCAGCGACCAGATAGCGTTCATCACTTTGCGAGCCTGGCCCGGATAAGATTTTCTTATAGCGACCAGCATGAGGTTGTGAAAGATGCCTTCGACGGGGAGGTTGATGTCCGCAATTTCGGGGATAGTCACCTTCATTAGCGGCAAAAAGATGCGTTCTACCGCTTTGCCCATCCAGCCGTCCTCCATCGGCGGTTTGCCGACGATGGTGGTCGCATAAATAGGATCCTTACGATGCGTGACGCAGGAGACGTGGAAGACGGGATAGAGATCTTCCAGAGAATAGAAGCCGGTGTGATCACCGAAAGGTCCTTCGGTGCGGAGTTCATCGAGGTGAACGTGGCCTTCCAGAACTATCTCGGAACTGGCTGGCACTTCGAGGTCCACGGTCTCGCATTTCACCAGCTCAACCGGTTTCTGGCGCAGGAATCCGGCGATCAGATACTCCTCTATGTCAGGAGGCGCGGGAACGATGGCGGAAAACGTGACAGCCGGCTCAGTGCCGATCGCGACAGCCACCTCCATCTTTCCGGAGGGACTACGGTCGGCAAGAACCGATCCGCCCGACGACCGCGCCATGAGATCGACCGAAGTGGAAGCACGGGCGGCCGCCTCCACAACATCTGCCGGGCTCTGCCCGGCCGGACGGGCGAGGGCGCCCGTCCCCACACGGCCTGTGCTGGCGGCGCGGCGCAGAGCTTCGCGATAGTGTTCCGCACCAACCTTTTGCCGCTGCCAGTGCAGGCCGGTGGTGTGCTCATCGAAAACCTGGAGACGATACATTCCGACGTTCCGCTTGCCGCTCTTGGGATCGCGGGTGACAACGCATGGAAGAGTGATGAAGCGGCCTGCGTCCTTGGGCCAGCATTGCAGGATGGGGAAATCGAGTAGCGAAAAATTCTCGCGCTTGACGACGTCTTTGCAAGGGCCGCTAGAAACAGTCTTGGGAAAGAATTTTCCCATTTCCGCGAGCATGGGAAGCATTTTGACTTTGTCGAGGAATCCTTGCGGAGACTTTACATCCATGAAGAGACGGATGCGGTCAGCGACTTCATCGAGGGCGTCCACTTCCAATGCCAGGTTCATACGGCGGGCGGAACCGAATTGATTGATGAGCACCTGCGATCCGGGATGGCCTTTGATGTTTTGGAAGAGAAGAGCAGGGCCGCCCCCAGGCATTTTGCTGACCCGGTCTGCGATCTCAGCGATTTCGAGGATGGGGTCGACTTCGGCGCGGATATTTTTCAGCTCACCGGCGCGGTCGAGCGTCGCGATCCAGTCGCGCAGATCATCGTAGGCCAAAGATTCCTCCGGCTTGGAAACGTTCGATTATACGGCTTACCGTAAACCTCGCCAGACAGGAAGCAGTTTCCGTGACTCGAGACTACCGTCTTGACCGAAGTGCGACGACCGCGGTGACGTTGGCGCCACCTTCGGGCCTGGACCAAATTATTACAAGCTTCGGCGACGTGCATGACTACATCCAGACAGATGGTACGCTGGATCCACTTTGGCAAACAGAGTTCATTGATCATGTGGCGCTCCCGTTTCCGCTGCTTCTTTCATGGGACCATTCTAAGAGCGTCCGTCAGTTCGCCTGCCACAAGCGGCTCACCACAATTTTTGCAAGTGTGTTCGCGAATATTTTGGCCGAGGAACTGCAGCCAAAAGTAAAGAGCTTCGGCGGCTGTTTTGCATTCCGGCCGGAGCGGACCAGTGTTAAGCTTTCGACGCACGGTTGGGGAATTGCGATTGATCTGAATCCGGAGACGAATCTGCAAGGTTCGGCAGGAGACATGGATGCGCAGGTGATCGAAGTCTTCCGCGAAGCCGGTTTCGAGTGGGGAGGAGATTGGAACGGAAATCGGCGAGATCCGATGCATTTCCAGTTTTGTACTGGATATTAGAGTTGTTCATAGGATGGAATAAAGATCAGCTCTCAGTGGCTAGTTCCTAGTGGTCAGTTGATGCAGTAAAGGCTCACGCGGCCGCATCTAACCTTGCAGTCCAAGGAGTATGGCTTGAAGCGACGGGTAGTGATCACAGGGATGGGGACGGTGAGCCCCAATGGCGTGGGGAATGCGGCGTTCGGCGAGGGCATTCTGCAGGGGCGCAGCGGTGTATGCCACATCTCGCGTTTTGATCCTGCAGAGATTCCGGTGCAGATTGCGGGCGAAGTGGCGGACTTCGATGAACTGGCGTGGGTAGAGAAGCGTGAGCGCAAACATGTGTCGCGGGTGTTACCGCTGGCGCTGGCCGCAGCTACGGAAGCTTTGCGGGAAGCGGGAATCGATGCTACGTCCCTGCCTCTGGAACAAAAGCGGCGCTTCGGGGTAATTCTGGGATCAGGCGGCGGATCGCAGGAATTCACCGAGGAGCAATACCGGCTCTTCTTTCATCAGCAGTATAAGCAGATGAGTCTGTTCTGCGTGCCCACGGGAGTGATGGGAACGCTGTCGAGCGAACTCAGCGTTCGTTTTGGCTTGCGAGGGCCGAGCCATGTGGTTACGACGGGATGCACTTCGTCCACCGACGGCTTCGGGTATGCGATGCGGCAGATTCAGACCGGGCGCCTGGATCGGGTGCTGTCCGGAGGGGCGGATGCCCCGATCGCGCTGGGGATTATTAAGGGCTTCATTCTGATGAAGATTCTCACCGACTCGTGGAATCATGCGCCGGAGAAGGGATCGCGTCCGTTTTCGGTGGATCGCGACGGTTTCGTGCTGGCCGAAGGTGCGTGGATGTTTGTGCTTGAGGAATATGAGCACGCGAAGGCGCGCGGGGCAAAGATGCTGGCCGAAGTGGCTGGATATGGTTCTACCTGCGAAGCATTCCATCGAGTGCGCTTGCAGGAATGTGGGGAAGAGCCGGCGCGGGCCATCGGATTGGCAATGAAAGAGGCGGGAATCGGAGCGAGGGATGTGGACTACGTGAATCTGCATGGCACCTCGACCCAGTTGAACGATCGCATCGAGACGCGGGCGCTGAAATTGGTGCTGGGTGAACGGGCGCGAGAGGTGCCGATGTCAGCCTTGAAATCGCAGATTGGGCATCCACAGGGCGCTTGCGGGGCGGCGGGAGTGGCGGCGACGATCGTAGCCATGCAACGCGGGCAGGTTCCGCCAACCATCAACTTGGAGACTCCTGATCCGGAGTGCGATCTGGATTACGTTCCGGATGTAGGGCGGAAAAAGACGATCGAGCACGCAGTGTGCAATTGCATTGCATTCGGTTCGAAGAATTCAGCGCTGGTGCTGCGGAAAATCGCTTAGTCAAGAGCTCGATCTTTTTTGTTTTGGATGCTGCCAGAATTTCAGCGCACTCTGACGACTCTTCCCCTGCAATGTCGTTCTCGCCCATGGTATCCGCAAGCGTGACCCTGAGGGGGGTGCCAAACGTTACACCCGGCTCCTCCTCCGCTTTGGCCGCAGTTTCGAAGAGGCGCATTCATCAAACGAATTGCTTCGATGGACATCAGACTGTCAGTACGCCAATAGACCACCTTTGGTGATACCGAATCAATGCGGGTTCTGGCGGAGTCCGGCTGGGGCATGTGCTATTTGACTATTTGCCCCTGCACGAGCGTTCCCGAGGCTGAGTATCCCGGCCAGGAGATCGCGAACGCGCCTGTACCAGGCCCCCCTGCTGTCGCCGTCGCCGTGAAGTTGACAGCCGAACCATTCTGAAGCGTCCCAGTGCCGGAAATCTGAATCGTGTTAGTGCCGATACGTACTAACGAGAACCCGGCGGTATCCGACAACAGGATATTGGCCGAGGTGTCCAGATAGGTCAGAGTGCCTTCGCGAAGCGATGTTCCAGACAGTTTGTGGCTTTCGACGAGAAGGCCAAAATTGCCTGTGCCGGTTCCAATATTGAAGAGCCCCGCGCCGCTGCCGACATTGGGAAGCACGCCCGGCCCAGCCGTCTGCTTCGTGTACCAGGTGAAGGCACTTCCAGCAGTAGGGTTATCTTCGGAGAAGGCGATGTGGATCAAACCAAGCGGATCGTGCGTCAGTTCAGCGTACTCGGCCAGTTCGCGATTGCCCGGCGGCATGGCCGTGTTGCAGTTGAGACCCTGAGTGCAAATAGAGCCGTAATGCACGACTCCAGCCATCTGGTCCGCGGTGCCGGTGTTTGTGCCGCTCGCGACTACATACTGAACCGCGGGCGTAGTCAACGTGGTGTTGACCAAGGCATAGAAAATCTTCCATTTTGCATTGGCAAATACAGTCTGGTTATTGGGGTCGCCGACTACATTCGTGCCATACCAAAAGACCCCAATGCTGCCCTGATCTCCAGCGGTCAACCAAGGGAGCATCGCCGTCGCTGTTGAACGATCGTTGGGATTGTTGATTTGAACCGCCTTGGACCACGTTTTGCCCTGGTTGTTTGACCAGACGACATACACATTCTGGCCAGTCTGATGGCCGTTGGAGTCGAACTGCTGGGTACTGAATGCCACAAAAACGGCGCCATCGTTGTCCACGGCAATGGGTGTGAAAACGTTGCCCAGCGTAGCGCCTGGGGGTGCGGTGAAGGCGAGGGTCGAGGTGAAACTCAGTTTCGACGGAGGCCCGCTCAACGGCAACGGGGGCAGGTTGCACGGTGCCGGACAGGATGCGACGTAAAGATCAACTCCGTCCGCCGAGGTGAATGGGGTATAGACGGTGCTATTTGGCGTCCCTCCTCTCAAGTCGCCCGGGAAGGCGACGATATTGGAATGGAAACCTGTTTGAGGCGTGCCCGCCAGTATCGCCTGGCTCACGAGAGCGCCATTGGGGTAGGTGATGCCTCCGTCGTCCGACTGAGTGACGATCAAACTATTGGTGCCTTGCAGGTCTGCACCGAGCTGCACTGTGATCAGGTAGTCACGCGACGTGCCCACTCCTGCCAGCCACATGCGGTCCACCACCTTGGCTGGAGAGTCTCCGGGGAGAAATGTATTGCCCATATCGTGCGAAGTTTGCAGGTTGATATCGGCGAGGTTCAGGCTGGAATAGTAGAGCCGCCCAGTGCTGTCGCCGAATAGCTGGTCGGCCGCAAACGGGGACCCAAGTGCCAGATCCTCATCGCCACCGCCGGCGCCCTTGTCGGGCTGACCCAGATAGGTGAATGTGTTGCCGAAATCGGTTGAGCGCCAAAGATCGGACCCGGCAGGCACGCCTTCAATGGCCGACACATAGATGTTGCCAAACGGGTCGATCACGATGCCTGGTTCAACATCCTGTCCTGCGGAACCTGAAGGGGGAGTGGCAACCAGCAGAAGATCGGACGTGAACTGGAACATCTGCGGGCCAAACTTGCCATCGGGATCCAACGTATACGAGGCTGCAAGCTTCGCAATGGGCGGAGGAGTGGGTTGCAGCGTCACCGTACCAGTGTAGGAAGTGCCCGGCACTCCGAGGGAGAAGCTGGCGTAGATTGTGTAGATGCCATTCGCGGGATGCTCCAGCCGGGTCAACTGGCCGGTGACAAAGCTGTTCGTCGAAGTGGCGACGGGGCCGCCGCCAAAATAATCGTACATGTCAAATTCATTTGTGTTCCCCGTCCAGCCGAATTGAATGTTGACGCGAAAATTGGGGTGTGCGGTGCGAAAGGCATTAGAAACACTCACGGTCAGGGTAAATACATCGCAATAACCAGCCGTTTGGCAGGTAGCGGGATCAAAGGTCGCCGGATTTATTGTCGCGGTCGTTCCCGTGTAGGTCAGTTTTGTGGAACTCCCGCTCAGCGTTTCCGCGGAGGGCGTAGCCCCGTGCATGGCGGGCATAAACACAAACCCTAGCGTGATGACGGCGGCGGTAAGGCGCAGCGCACAGAAAGACTTGCGTAGGTCCATGAATCACCCTCCGGTGCATGTGTAGACGACCGGCCGAGGAAGCCCTATCCAAGGGCAGAGTAATACTGTGAGCCTGGCCGGGACTCAATCAGGTCGGCACGGTATGTCGTGCAGGGATCTGCCGTAGTCAGGAAACATCGGCGGACGCTGGCGGCAGCTCATCTAGGGCACCGGCTCTCACAGGCCTGGCTAGATGCGGCACCGTGGCTGTGTGCCTTCGCAAGATGGCGTTCGGGACGTATCTGAGTACCCAGCGCAGGTCTAACCGATGGTGGTCGGATCGGGGGCAAAGCGGAAGGTGCCTAGGCAGCTGACGTCGTCTGACAGTGGCCATTCTCTCCGACGACCCCACGTGTAAGTCATGTCTCGGCTATCACAGCTAAATTGCGGACAAACTCTCAAACGATTCCGTACAGCAGGAATTCCCGGTTGCCTTCCGCGCCCAGGATTGGGGACTCGACGACGTCGGTTTCAGCGCACTTCAGGGCGATGAGCACCTGACGCACTTTTTCTACGGCAATCTTTTGCGCTTCCAGGTCGCGCACGATACCTCCCTTTCCTACTTGTTCCCGGCCAACTTCAAACTGTGGTTTGACGAGCACGACAATCTGGCAGCCGCGACGTTGCTCTGGGGTCTCGGGTAGAGCGGCGGTGATGACCACAGGTAGAACCAAGGTTGCAGATATGAAGGAAAGATCCATCACGACGAGATCCACGATCTGTCCAACTTGTTTGCGAGTGAGATAACGGGCGTTAGTTTTTTCCAATAAGCGGACGCGGGGATCCTGGCGCAAGCGAAAATCAATCTGGCCGTGACCGGTGTCCACAGCAATCACACGAGCCGCGCCGTACTGCAGCAAGCAATCGGTGAAGCCGCCGGTGGAAGCGCCTACGTCGAGACAGACTTTTCCTCTAACATCGATATGCCAGTGCGCGAGAGCTTTCTCCAGCTTCAGGCCGCCGCGGCTGACGTATTTCAAATCTTCGCCGAGAAGACGAATGTCCGCCGCCGTATTCACTCCCGCACCAGCCTTCTCTACTTTTTGTCCGTCCACCAAAACTTTGCCGGCGAGGATCATGGCCTGGGCGCGCTCCCGCGAGGCTGCCATACCGCGTTCCAACAGCAATTTGTCGAGCCTGACCTTCAATTCAGCCTCCACGAATGTGGCGCGAATCCAGTTTGCATCCGGCAACACTAACGTGCCAGCACCCGGCTGTGTGCAAAATGTAGAAGCCACTCTCGCTGAGACAGTTGCGAAGGTACTTTCCCGCTTTTGCACAGAATTTTGCACCGCAGTGTTGAAAAGTCTTCCCAGCGATGTTTTGCGTCTCGAAGAAGCTGGAAATTCATGACAAAAACAACAGCCGCCCTGGCCTGGGCGGCTTGATTCTTTCACCTCGTGCAATTCTGGTGCGAGCAATGTTAGCCAGCGACTTCTTCGAGCAGCTTTTGATCGATGTCGAAATTGGAATGCACGTTCTGGACGTCGTCATGCTCTTCGAACGCTTCCATCAGCCGGATCATGGTGCTGGCCGCGGCACCTTCTAACTTAATGTAATTCTGCGGAATCATGGCCACGCTGGAAGAAACAGGTTGAATGCCCGCTTTCTTGACCGCGTCCAGAACAGCTTCGTATGCCGCGGGCTCGCACAGTACTTCCCAATTGTCTCCGTCATCGCGCAGATCCTCAGCTCCAGCGTCGAGCACAATTGTCATCAGGTCGTCTTCTTTGGCGGCTGATTTGGGGATAACGATGTCGCCCTTCTTGTGAAACATCCAGGAGACCGCGCCAGCCTCGGCCATGTTGCCGCTATTTTTGCCGAAGACGTGCCGAATTTCGCTTACCGTGCGATTGCGGTTATCGGTGTTGATGTCAAGCAGGATGGCGACGCCACCGGGGCCATAGCCTTCGAGTGAAAATTCTTCGTAAGTTGCGCCCGGCAATTCTCCAGTGCCGCGCTGGATGGCGCGCTTAATATTGTCGGCCGGCATGTTTTCGGCTTTGGCAGCGACAATGGCGCCGCGCAGACGCGGGTTGGCATCAGGATCTCCGCCGCCATTTTTGGCAGCAATCGAAATTTCCTTGATCAAGCGGGTAAAAATCTTGCCACGCTTGGCGTCGAGCGCGCCCTTTTTATGTTTGATTGTGGCCCATTTTGAATGGCCGGACATGGAGATACCTCGTGTTTATTGAACTTTAGGTTGAGCTGTGTTGTTTGCGCCGATTCCAACCGCCAAGGACTCGCCCGTAGAGGAGATCACTAGATTACCCTCGGGATTTGCCTCGAAACTACGCAGGCGAATAAAAATTATAGCACGGTCGAAGCAGGGAACTGGCGATTCATCCAGGCCCAGGACCAGGGCGGCGGGGAGGTACTTCTTGCAGATTTTGCCGCGCCTTGTACGCATAGAGCACGGCTAACAGTGGCGGCGCGAGTAGGACTCCCCAGAATGGAATGAGAATCCCGAGGACGAGGGGCGTCAGGATCGATGCCCAGATGGGCACCTTCGCTGTTCGCTTCATGATGTATGGCTGCAGGAGAAAACCGTCCACCACCACAATTGCCGCGTACAAGATGAGAACGTAAAGAGGATGCTCCCAATCTTTCCAGCTCAGAGCGGCAGTGAGCGCTGGACCAATCATACCCAGCGCTGGTCCAACGTGGGGCACGAACTGCAAAGCAGCGGCCAGCAGGGCCCAGAAAGGCGCCCATGGCACTTTCAGCAGATAAAGCCCAATCAGCCACAAGGCTGCGACAGCGAGCGAGTCTTGCAACTGGGCGATGATCCAGTTCTTAAGCGCGCCGCCGGTAGTGCGAACGTGGTCTCCGAGATCCATCCTGCTGAGGAATTCTGTCAGGCTCAGTTGGCAGCTCCACAGGTAATTTGGATGCAGATTGTAAACCTCGGACGCTGAAACTCGTCCATAGTGACAACAGGAGACGAAGCGAGTGGAGTCGGCGCTGACCGCTACTTTGAACCCGGCTGTGCAGGCCCCAGCAGAAGCCATATTGGCGTCGAGTTTTGAAGACATCATGCGACGACATCAGCGGCGGGTGCATCGCGTGATTTACCTGCTGGTTCGGAATGAAGACATCGCTGACAATTTGACTCAAGAGTGTTTCCTGCGCGCCTATCAGAAACGGGCCAGCTTCCGCGGTGAATGCCGGATCGAAACCTGGCTGCTGCGAATTGCCCTCAACCTGGTACGCGATCACGGGAAGAACCGGCGGGCGTCATTCTGGAGACGGTTGATCGGCGTGGAAGAGCACGACGAGGCCGCTCAACCGCTGCGGTTTGCCTCGCTGGAACCGTCGCCGGAACGGGTGCTGCTGGCGCGTGAAGAATTGCAGTCGGTGTGGAACGCGCTGTCTTCGCTGTCGCCGCAGCAGCACGAGATTTTCTTTCTCCGCTTCGCGGAAGAAATGCCGCTGCTGGAGATCGCTGAACTGCTTGAACTCAAAATCGGCACGGTCAAAGCACAGTTAGCGCGGGCGACCGGGAAACTGCGAGAAATGAAGGAGAAGCAATGGAGATAATTCGCCATCTTAGTGATGATGAACTCGCAGGTTTGACGTTGGCGAGCGACGAGCAGTATCTCCGGGAGACGCTGGCGAAGCTGCCCGCATGTGCGCAGACAGCAAATCAACAACCGGATGAGTTCTGGCAGGAACAGCGCGCCAAAGTGTGGTCACGCGTGGCGCAGGCGGAGCGTAGTATCGCCCAACGCTTCCCGGTGTTGACGTGGGCGGCGGTGGCAACCATGATTGCAATTGCTATCCTCATGCTACACCGCACTCCGACACCGGAGATTCGACAGGCCCGATTCGATCCCGACCATGAATTACTTATCGAAATAGAACGTGCGGTGCAAAGCGACGGCCCGGAGGCGCTGGAGCCGGCCGCTCTGTTGGCCCAGGAAATGATACAGGCAAGACCCAGTAGGAACACGCCGATTCACAAAATGGAGGTCAGTCATGAGAATTAAATCCGTCGCTACAGCCGTCGCGCTGCTGTTTCCACTGTGCTTGCACGCGCAAGGTCCACAGACTACGCAAGGGCCGCCCCCTTCTGCTCGCGGGAAGGTGCTCGTATACCATGGGGAACTGGGTAAGTGGTGGCAAAATTCTGATATCGCGAAGAAACTGCAACTCAGCGAAGGACAGATCAGCCAGTTGGATCAGATTTTCTACGATCACAAGGTCAAGCTGATTGACTACGGCGCCGAGATGGAGAAGCAAGATCTGAAATTGCAGACGCTGCTCGACGCTGACGTCCCGAATGAAGGCCAGGTGGAGGGACAGGTGGACCAAGTGCTGGCGGCAAGAGGCAAACTGGAACGCGAGTTCACCATCATGAATTTGGATTTGCGAAAGGTGCTTTCCCTGGATCAGTGGCGGCAATTACGATCGATTCGCGGGCAGGGCGGAGCATTTGGCGACAAGGTCTTTTTCCATAAGGTGTTGCCTCCTGGCGCTCCGCCTCTTCCGCCATTGCCCGAGGGCGGCGTTGCGATTCCGGATCAGCCCCGCCCTCCGGGTGCTGAAGAAATGTTCTGAAATAGGAAAGCCCTCAAGAGCCGCATCGTTCTCGTAGGGGAACGGAGCGGCTATTTTTTTCGTGTTAAACTTTCCATTAAACCTATCTCCAAGGAAAAGTTGGGATGAAATTCGGCGTCATCGTTTTCCCCGGATCGAACTGTGACCACGATGCCTACTGGACGATCCAACAAGTGGCCAAGCAAGCGGCCACGTTTCTGTGGCACGAATCGCACGATCTCGAAAACTGTGACGCGATCATCGTGCCCGGAGGGTTCGCTTATGGAGACTATCTCCGCACCGGCGCCATCGCGAAGTTTTCGCCGGTGATGGAGTCGGTGGGCAAGTTCGGGGCTGGCGGCGGATTGGTCCTGGGTATCTGCAATGGCTTCCAGATCCTGTGCGAGGCAGGCTTGCTGCCCGGAGCGTTCATGCGGAATGTGGGCCTGAAGTACGTCTGCAAACCGGTTCACGTGCGGGTGGAAAACGCTGATACTCCGTTCACCAATGCCTGCCGACAAACTGAAGTTCTGACCATCCCGATTGGCCACATGGAGGGTAATTATTTCTGCGACCAGGAAACTCTCGAGGAGTTGCGCCGAGAGCAGCGGATTGTGTTTCGTTACTCGACGCTAGCCGGAGAAATCACGGCCGAAGCCAATCCCAATGGATCGCTGGAGAACATCGCCGGCATCTGCAATTCGGGCCGAAACGTGCTAGGTATGATGCCTCATCCCGAACGCTTCAGCGAGCCGGAACTAGGCGGAACGGAGGGATTCAAGATCTTCGAATCCCTGGCGGGCGCCATGGCGGCAAAGTAGATCTTCTGTAGAATATTCGCACCAGATCTTGGGCATGAACCATTGCACAGTTTGGGGCGGTGCAGCTTGATAGGGAAGCGAGCCAAACGCGCGATTATTGCGTCGAAAAAGAACGCAACGCAACGCGCGGCTCGCCCAGATTCCACACGGCGCAAAGAACGCTTGTTCGGAATGACAATCAAACCGCACCACTACCCACAGTTTGGAGGCCGTTGACAACCTTCGCGGAAGGTTGTGTCTCTAACTAGGAGATCTCAGAAAGACCACATGAGAAAGAACCGGCCTGTGACCACGACGCAGGCGCAGTCCCGATCTCTTATTCAAGATTGCCAGATGACCCTGATCAAACGGGGGTCAACCACCGTTTTCCTATCCTTATTCTTGTTCATCGTAGCATCTCTGCCGTCCGCGGCCCAGGACGTACCTCGTATAGAAGTTTTTGGTGGCTATTCCTACTTGCGGTTTGATAGCCGTTCTTTCGGCTTCGCGGGTAGCTCCAATCTCAACGGATATAATCTGGCGCCAGCTTTCAACGTATTCCACGGCTTCGGCGTGGTTGGGGAACTAAGCGGCCAGTACGGGTCCCATCTGAATCTTCGTGACGTAGCGGTTGGTCCTCAAATCCTGTATCCGAGGAACAATCTGATTTTTTTCGCCCATGTGATGTACGGCGACGCGAGAACGCACGTGAGCGTTGGAAACGGGCCGGGGGACACCGCACGCGTGATTGTGGCGGGGGCTGGCGCTGATCTGCATTACTCTTCCCGGCTCTCTATCCGCGTGGTACAGGTTGATTATCTGCGTACGAGTTTATTTCATGGCACGCAAAACAACGTCCGAATCTCCACCGGGCTGGTATACCACTGGGGTGAGATCAAGGAAAAGAAACACAAGATGCCGGGCAAGGCGCCCTAGAGGCATGATCTGCATTGCTCCTGTTTCTGCGGTAGAGGGAACTTCATGACGCCAATTAAACGGAACGGCCTGGTCTGCATAGTTCTTGCGTCGCTGGCGGGCCTTGCAGGCTGTTCCAGTTCAAATCACGTTGCTTACGTAACCTTGGGACAAGGGAATACCATCGCCGCGTTTCGCGTCGACAACCACTCCGGCAATCTAACTAAGATTGTGGGCTCGCCGTTCAACGCGGGGAATTCGCCGATTTCAATGCTGGTCCATCCATCCAACAAATTTGCTTACGCCGCCAATCAGATAGGAAATGACATTTCGCTGTTCACCATCGATCAAAGCACGGGTGCTCTCACAGAGGTCGGACCACGCGCACCGGCGGGGATTGCTCCGGCATTCCTGGTTATGGATTCCGACGGCCACTTCTTGTTTGCGGCAAATCAGGCATCGAACAGCATTTCGGTTTACTCCATCGATGGGGCGAAGGGCACACTGACCGAAATCCAGGGATCTCCCTTTGTCACCGGAGCGAACCCGGTTGCGCTGGCGATAACTCCGTCCGGAAAATTTCTCTACGTTGCCACTCCGAACTTGCAATCTGTATTCGGTTACTTGGTGACCTCTGGAGGATTGCAGCCGGTGCCTAACTCTCCGGTTCTGGTGGATGTTGGACCGGTTTCCATTGCGGTAGATCCTGCCGGGCACTTTCTGTACGTGGCGAATTTCATTGCTAACACGTTGTCGGTTCTTGCAATCGACCCGAATAGTGGAGCTTTGATTGCGATTGCAGGGTCACCCTTCATCACTTGCACCAGTACGACGACTGCATGCACTAACAATCCGGTCTGGGTCGCGATCCATCCTTCAGGGAAGTTCCTGTACACAGCGAATAAAGGAACCAGTAACGTTTCCGTGTTCTCGATTGCGTCCACTACAGGAGTTCCGACTCAGATCACGGGCTCGCCCTTTGCTACAGGTACTGCTCCAGTGTTCGCCAGTGTCGATTCCACCGGCCGTTTTCTATTTATGGGGAACCAATCCTCGAGGAACATCACCGGGTTCAGTATCAATCAAAGTACGGGGGCGCTTCCCGCCGGTGTTGTCGGCGCAAGCACGACTTCAGCTCCGACATCAATGATCACGACTAAGTGACTTCGCCCTGTGGGGACTCATTTTGCTGGAGCGGCCTTTTGATCGCGCCAGCAAGTCGGTTTCTTCCAGTCTCTGATGATTCGCTTCGGGATTCTCGGATTCGGATTGCACGGCGCCAAACGGCTGATGCCTGGCTTCGCGCAGGCCAAAAATTGCCGCGTCACGGCCATTTCGCGGCGCGAATTGACCAAAGCGCGGGCGTCGGCTCAACAGTTCAGCATCCCGCTGGCTTTTGATTCGGCGGAAGAATTGTGCCGTTCGCCGGAAGTCGATGCGGTGTTTGTCGCCACGCCGAACGCGTGCCATCTGGCTGATGTGTTGCTCGCGATCGGATGCGGGAAGCCCGTGCTCTGCGAGAAACCCTTGGCCGTCAATGCTGATGAATCCCGGCGGATGGTCGAGGCAGCCCGAAGAGCGAACGTGCTGCTTGGCGTAGCACAGGTATTTCGATTTGAAGACAGCACGGCCCGGCTGCGTGAGCGAATCGCAGCGGGACAAATCGGGACAGTGATTTTTGCCCGGTCGGAGTTTTCGTTCTCTGCTAGCGCAGGACATCCGCGCACGTGGATCAACGATCCCACGGTAGCGGGTGGGGGGCCAATCGCCGACGTGGGCGTCCACTGCGTGGACGCGCTGCGCTACATCCTGCAAGATGAGGTGATCAAGGTCACTGGCCGAGGCATCTCTGACAGTAAGTCAGGCGCGATCGAAGCCGCGGCCGCGTTGACGCTGGAGTTTTCCCGCGGAACTCTGGGCACAGTCCTGGCTTCGTTCCGGGCGGAGTATCGCACGCCTATCGAATTCGTGGGCGAGACTGGCGTATTACGGGCCGACGATGGATTGAGTGTGGAGCGACCGGTTACGCTGGAACTCCGGCGCGGCGAGTCCGTGGTCGAGACAGAATCGATCTCGAATCGGTACGCCTACGCTCGACAGGTCGAGGCATTTGCCGCCGCGGTGGAAGGCAAGAGCGTATTCGCTGTCCCTGGAGAAGAGGGCTGGCAGAACCAGGAAGTCCTCGATGCTGCATACCGAAGTTTGAAAAGCGGCAGGACGGAAGATGTGCCGCTGGTGAAGTGACGGCAAATTCCTACTTGGGTGGGATTCCCTTGGCTTCGACAATGGCCCAGTGCCAGTCCTGGTCGGGAGCGAGAACCGTACCCAACGTTTCGCGGAAGACAGTGGTGGTCAGCGGGGCGGCTGCACCTTTCAGATGGTAGAGGACGGTAACGTCCGAAGGTTTCTCGGCCGGAACGACACTTGTGGCCGCGGCCGGAACCAGCTTTGCCGGTCCGAAATAAGCGGTTTTTGCCTCCCGGCCTCGCAGGACGGTAAGACCGACAGTGATCTCCTTCAGATTCCACCCTGTCCCGTTAAAGACTGAGATTTGCAGGCTGTCTCCATCGATTGTGGCCGGACCTTCCAGTTTGGCAAGTTCTCCCGCCGGCAAGTTTTGAGCCACGTAAGAATCAGAGAGCAGAGCGGTTGCTTGAGCGCTAAAAGAAAGGCTGCAAGTGACGTCGGGTGACGACACCTGAAAACTCTTTCCCACTCCATCGAAAGAAAACAGCATTCGGCCATTGAGTCGCTGGCCCTCGACTTGGTTCATCACCTGAGTGAGATTGTCATTGTCGATCACAGAGTGCGCTGGGGGCGCTTTGGGCGCTTTGCTATGGCGCAGCGAGCGCGCCAAATCACCAAGCGAAATATCGGGATTGTCGGACTGCGCAATCAGGCGAACTGGGAGCGCCAGTTCCAGAGAGATCACGGCGATAATGAAAAAGAGTCCAAGCTTCATGAATAATTTTCGAGGCCCACGCTATTGTGACTTAATTTGTCGGGCCTTGACATCGATCCACTTTCGCCCAGCATTCAGTTGATTACTAGGCGAACTGGTCAGACAAAATTGTAATCACTGGCGCTGAGAACGGACGACCGAGGGGCAAAACGTTGGTAGCTGAACTTTAGGAAGAGAATTTCAAGCAGAAGGGAAACCTTGGGCGCACGGGACAAAGTGGCACGCAACGGGGCACCGCGCGCCCAAAGAAGCCTAACCCTCTACAGCAAGCCAGAAGACCGAAAACGGGTGACCGGATCCGCCACAGGCACTGGCTGCCGCTTAAAAATCCAGCGGGCCACCGCGTATCCCAGAGCCGCGTAGCAAATATGAACCAACTTCATAGCCCCACCCCAAATCATTTAGATGCGTCGTACCTTGGGGATAGGTCGAGACATCCGAAGCTTGCGACTTCAAAGTAGCAAGCAGGCACCGGTAGGTCAATGAACCATGGGTGCCATGCACATAGCACGAAAGTAATAGGGACTAGGGACTAGGGGAAGATAAGCCAGTACTTACGTAGCCGCTGTCGACAAGCTCGAGCGGTGGCAAGACCTTTGCCCCGGGATGAGGAATCCTTCGACTCCGCAGGAAGTTCGCTTCTTGAACTTTCCGCTGCGCTCGGGATGACAATTGAGTAACTTACTTGCTTCCCGCAGATACGGCCGGTCACAGGAGAGGGCGCGGGGTTAAGTCATTGCGAAAGGTGATCTTATGACAAAGTCATTCTGGCTCTGCGTGGTAATAACGCTCCTTAGTGCTAGCGTGAGCGCAGGTTTTTCCCTGGTGGGTCTGTTCGGCCCCGGCAGCGGCGATAGCTTCGCCCGTTATGCAGCTTCGCGAAGCGTCGCCTTATTGCTGACGGTCGTCATTGCAATCTGCGTTCGTTCCCGTATGGCAGTTGCAGTTTTGGGAATCGCCATGACGGTAGTGCAAGCGTTCGACGGCATCATCGGTGCGCTCGCCCACGATCCTTCCAAGACTTACGGGCCATTTGCCTTTGCCGTCTTCAACGCACTCGTCGTGATTTGGCTACTGAGAGGAAAGGAAGAGGGGCGAAGATCGGGCCCCCGCTACAAATCCTGACACAAACCCAACTTTTCCTTACCGCACGCCCTGACTTCGTCTAACAGAATGGATCGCGCCTACTCGATATTCCGGTCGAATACAAGTTCCGTGAAGCGAACTGAATTCCACTCAACTCGACAAACTAGTCCGCGTGCAGTCAGCGCCACGAGGTTCGCTTCTTGGGGGGCGGCCACTCCGTATGCCTGGAAGCTCGTCGTATTGCTTTCCCTGGGTGGATGCTTCGAGATCTACAACCTCGCCCTCACCGCCACTCTCAGCCCAGGACTGATTCGAAGTGGAATATTTCATGAAGACTTACGGGGGCTCTGGGGACTTACGGACCAAGCCGGCTTCGCCGCCGCAACCTTCGCCGGACTCTTTGTGGGCACGGCAGTGTTGGGGGCCTGGGCCGACCGATTCGGGCGCCGCACGATCTTTATATTCTCGATGCTCTGGTACTCCGTTACCACTCTCGGGATGGCCCTGCAGCATTCAGCCGTTGGTATTGATTCCTGGCGATTTTTCACGGGTATTGGCCTTGGGTTGGAGCTGGTAACCATTGATACTTATATCGCCGAGTTAATTCCGGCAAGCGTTCGTGGAAGAGCTTTCGCTATCAACCAGTGCATCCAGCTTCTAGCCATCCCGGTAGCGACTTTCGTGAGTTGGCTGCTGCTGCCACGGGACCTACTGGGCGTCGCCGGTTGGCGATGGGTTGCTGTTGTCGGAGCCGTCGGCGCGCTGGTCGCTTACTATATCCGGCGTCAGGTGCCGGAGTCACCGCAATGGCTTCTGCAAAGAGGCAGACTCGCAGAAGCCCAAGCCGTGCTGGAGAAAATCGAACCGCTTTCACATGGTTTAGTCGCTCATCGTCCGCAGGATACAGGCCCGGCTGGTGAGAGAGTCTCGGCATACACCTCCTTCTCTTCGCTCTTTGGAAGTCCGCATCTACGTCGTACGCTGGTGCTGATCGTTTTGAACATCTTCCAAGCCGGTGGGTTTTACGGGCTGGTGAACTGGCTGCCGACACTTCTGATCTCTCGCGGCTTCACGGTTCTGCGTAGCCTGCGATACACCTTCATCATTTCAATCGTTTATCCACTCAGCCCACTCCTGTTCGTTCCCATAGCCGACAAAATAGAGCGAAAGTGGCACATCGTTCTTGCTGCCGGTTCTGCTGCCGTCCTCGGATTGCTCTTCTCGCGCCCGGCAGGCAGCCTCATGCTGGTTACGGTGGGAATACTGCTGACGATATCGAATAATTGGCTTTCCTTCGCCTATCACGCCTACCAAGCAGAAATGTACCCGACATCATTGCGCGCGCGTGGCGTTGGTTTCGTCTATTCCTTCAGCCGCCTGTCGACTGTTGTTTCGAGTTTTCTGATTGCATTTCTCTTGCGGCGCTTTGGCCCCTTCGGTGTCTTTGGATTTATCGCCTGCAGTATGGCCATCGTGGTTGTAACAGTCGGATTTTTTGGCCCTCGCACGAGAGCCACAGCAAGACAGGAGTAAGGGCTACCGTCGCTCAGCGAATCTCCACATTCATCAAGGGCACGAACTGCTGGCCGCCATGCATGTCTCCATCGCCGGGTGCGCCCTGTGTAAGCGGCCGGGGGATACTGAACTTAAGTGCGAGCGCATTGTCGCATTGGAAAAAGCGTACTTTGTCTTCCGGGTACCCGTAGAGTTTCGCGAAAGAAGCTTGCGTCAAGGCTCCGGAGTTCTTAACTCGATCATAACTCGCTTGGTCAGCGAACATGATGTCGAACGTAAGCGTGAATGGGCCGGCGTTCTTACTTCGAATCAAAGCTGCGATATCGGCCAGTTTCATGATTGCGTCGAGCCATCCAGATCTTCGAAATGGATACGAAACATCTCAAGCGGCGTCGAGGGAAGCGCGACGTGATTGAGGTTGAAGCGATATACCGGACCTCGGTCAATTACGGCGGGGTTGTGCAGACATGCGAATGCCGTGATTGAACCAGCCCACTCTTTGATCGGATAGTGGAGGAGCGGCTGGCGGCTCAGTTCGGCCAGTTTGTGCGCCATGTCCTGGGTTGGGGCCGTCGCTTCAAGTACAATTCCCACCTCATGCGGCAGATTCTTCACCTCGGGTTCCAGCTTTCCCATGACCGCGTTGATCCCATAGGTATGGAAAACGAGGTTGTATGAGTTCTTGTCGGCCTTGTCATCAAGCACGCGGGACACGACGTCATCGATGTAGTTCCGTACTGAAGCGAGCCAACTGTCCAACTGGCGGATAACGTAGGGATCGCGAATCCCGCCTACGATGATGCTCTGATAGCCTGCCAATTCCGCCCCTTCCAGCTTTACCGTATAGGCCGGTTCAGAAAAGAATTCAGTGCCACGGATCCGAACCGTCACGTCGTCGACTGCTTCAAAAGTTGCATTTCTCAGGTCAAGGGTTCCCGAGCACTCGCGATGCAGGAAAGGGTCGGCGTTTTCGTACAGCCCATGAGCCGCCACGCTTTGCGGCGTGCAGCGCAAGCCATTACCATACGGGCGAATTGCGATCTGCTCACAACTAACAGTAGTAGAGATCACACCCTTGCCGAGGGTTTCACAGACCAGGGTGCCGCACTCGGACACTTTGCCGGCATGCCACGCCAGCCCGGGCGGGAATCCACGCATGACCGGAATCGCCGCAAAGAGAGCAGAGTCACTGCAACGTCCAGCCAGGACAAAATCCGCTCCGTCCCCGATCGCCTGCTGGAGTGGCTCCACGCCCATCATGCCTACAATGCGACTGCTGCCGTCGATAATGCTGTTACTGATCGGCAGCGCGGGATCGAGGGGAAGGATCCGATTCTGGTGCAGCAGCCTCTTGAGATAGGCCTTGTCCTGTTCCGCATAGATTACCGCTGTACGCAGCTTCAGCTTATGTTCGGCGACGATTTCGCGCACGATCTCGAGGACCGAGTCAACGTGTACGTCTCCACCTGCTGTGCCTGCGGAGCCAACGATGACAGGGATGTTCGCCTTTCGCCCGGCTCGCAACATCAGAGACAGGTCGCGCTTTACGGCTTCTCGTGGAAAGGCAGGGATCCCCATTCCCAGTGAAAAGGGGCCGGCGTCAGTGGTGCCAGCGTCACAGGCGATGAAGTCAGTCGGCTGCGCCAGTGCCTCGTCCAGAGCAGCAGCATTGATTCCTCCACCTACGCTTCCGACAGGCGCTATGAATCGGATCGGGCAATTATTTGACATAAAACCTATGCTCGATCATGTATACATATTATCGCAGTAACTGTCTACAGTTACGGGGCTCTGCAAAGGCGCGAGTTGCTTCAGCTTATTTCTTCCGTGGGCTGGGACTGCTAATAAGCGAACCGTGCAGCATCGTCTCCTGAGCATGGGCAAGGTGCCGCCGCATCAGCCGTTCGCAGGCGTCGGGATCGTGCGCCTCCAGCGCCTCAAGAATGGCCTCGTGGTCCGCTTGTCCAAGCGGGACCCGTCCGCGACTGAGAACCCCTGGGTAGCGGTAGAGACGCATAATGCACCAAATATCTCCGCACAGCAGGTCGATCAAGCGCTGGTTCCCACTGGCAAGCGCAATCTGGTAGTGGAAGTCGAAGTTGTGCCAGTCGCTGTATAGATCTAATAGTTTGTCGGCCTCGACCTCTATCTGCCGGCGCAAAGTCAGCCGAAGCTTCTCAATCCCTTCCTTGGTGACCCTCTTGGCCGCGAGCCGGCAAGCTTCTACCTCCAGGGCTTCACGGACTTCGAGCAGTTGGCCAAGCTCGGCGGGAGTAAGCGTGGCGATGAATGTGCCGCGATTGGGATGCCGAACTACTAGTTTGCGGCCTTCGAGCCGGCGCACTGCCTCGCGCAATGGGCCGCGGCCGACGCCTAGTTGGCTCGCGATTCTGGCCTCACGAACGCGTGTGCCTGGAGGGAACTCGCCGCGGAAGATAGCTCCTTCCAGTCTTGCGACCAGATCATCTACAAGCGTTTTCGGTATCTCTTTTTTCGCTTTAGACTTCGACAGAACACACCTGCCATGTATGTCGTAGAGCGGCGTGTGGAGATTGCGCGCCTGTACAACCTTCGCGAAATCCATCTTAACCATAATTCGCCAAATTTCCCTTGACAGAGATGATCTGCCTCTCCTAGACTCCCAAACGGTCTGCAATATGTCTACAGATTATCTATATTACTGTAGACACAATGTGGCGCGCAACTAACGATAGGGGGTGCTTATGGTCCCCAGACGACTCTTCGATCTCGCGACCGGATTTCTCCCGGTCATTTCCCTCACCTTAATTCTTCTACCTGGCGCTGCAACAGTCTGGGCCCAACTAGCCGGAACGACCCTGTCGGGTCAGGTTTCGGATCGATCTGGGGCCATTGTCGCGTCGGCGAGCGTGACGATCAGAAACATGGCAACTGATGAAGTCCGTACTGTGACCACCAACGAGAAGGGACTGTATAACGCGCCGAGCCTTCAGCCGGGCATCTATTCCGTCACCGTTTCGGCTCTGGGCTTTGCGACCCACGTGGAACGCGACCTGCAGCTCACGGTGGGTGCGATCCGAAAGCTAGATGTCTCTCTCACGATTGGTACGACGGCCGAGCAGGTCGAGGTGCAGGCAGGCGCAGCAGATGTTGAAACTGATACCTCGGTCATTAGTGCAACGGTTGGGCAGGAGCGCATCGTCGATCTGCCCCTGAATGGCAGAGACTGGACCCAGCTCGCAGTTCTGCAGCCGGGCGTAGTTAGCGTTCGAGCTCAGGAACCGACCACCGGTAATTCCAACCGCGGTGTGCGGGGCTTTGGCAATCAGTTGGCAAGCAACGGTCATAGCCCATATGAGAACACCTATCGCGTGGACGGCATCAACGAAAACGATTATTCGAACGGGGCTCCCGGCAGCGTGATCGGCGCCAATCTTGGCGTAGACGCAATTCAGCAGTTTAGTGTTGTGACTACGTCCTACACGGCCGAGTACGGGCGTACGTCGGGTTCTGTGATCAACGCAGTCACGCGATCCGGCGCAAACGAGCTGCACGGGAGCGCGTATGTTTTTGATCGCGACAAGATATTCGACGCCAGAAATTTCTTTGATACACCCCAAATTCCGCCCTTCCACCGCGTTCAATTTGGCGGCGCAGCGGGTGGGCCAATACAGAGGAACCGCACATTCATCTTTGGCGACTATGAAGGAGTGCGCCAGTCGCAGAGCGTGAATTTCAATAGCGTCGTGCCGTCGCCCGCGGCCCGCAGGGGCCAGTTGCATCGAGCGGATGGAACCCCGGTAACGGTCACGGTGGCTCCAAATATTGTTCCCTATCTGGGACTCTATCCTCTTCCTAATTTTGGCCTCAATCCAGGCACGTTTGGCGACACGGGCAACTATGTCACGACCGGTCTGCTTAACTTAAGCGAGAACTTCGTCACCACGCGCATCGATCACACTTTTTCGGAAAACGACAATCTGTCTGGAACCTACCTCTACGACAACGGTCCTGAGACCGTCCCGGATAGTCTCGGAAATACATTGAGCCGTCTCAATTCAGGACGGCAACTGGTGAGTATCACCGAAACGCACATCTTTAGGTCCAAGATCCTGAATGTTGTTCGCCTCGGATATAACCGCAGCATCGGAGACATCCTGGTGCCAGTGAAAGCTCTTACGCCCGCGGGAGGAAACCCGGCCCTGGGTTACACGAGCGGCACCTTTGCTCCAACCATCAATATAGATGGGATTGTGTCAATTGGAGGGCTGGGCAGTCTCCGCCAGGCCTCGATAAGGTATAACTCCTACCAGTTTTATGATGACGTAGCGATGAGCCGGGGGGCGCATTTGCTGAAAGCGGGCTTCGCGTTCGAGAGAATTCTCCCCGGTGCAAAAGCAAAATCGCAGAACGGCACCGCCAACTTTCAAACCACAGGCAACGTCACTGCTCTCGAGAACTTCCTCACGGGCAACCTGTTCTCCGCTCTTGTTCTGCCGAATGGAACATCATCTCCGATAGAAGTGCAGGACAACCTGTTTGGTGGTTACATTCAAGACGACTGGCGCGTCCGCCGGAATCTGACCCTGAATCTGGGATTGAGATACGAAATGCTGACCATCCCAACCGACCGGAAGAATCGCGCAGGACTGATCAATACGCTAACGGCCCCTCCGGGCAGCGGGCCATGCCCGGCGGTGATCATGCCGACGACGGTGCCCGGCTGTGTTGTGCCGGTCAAGCAGTTCTGGCAAAGCAATCCCACGATTCATAACTTTGAGCCGCGGGTGGGATTCGCCTACGACGTATTCGGCAATGGGAAGACCGCGGTTCGCGCGGGCTTCGGGATCTATGACATGCTCCCGCTCCCTTACATCTATGCGACCTACGCGGCCATCTCTGCGCCTTACTCGCAGGATGAGATTGTGCCCGGGTTTTTGCTGCCGCCAGGCGGTTTTCCGAGTGCGGTTGCCGCCGTTGGCGCGGCGACCTCCTCCATTCGTATTGGGCACTTCATCGAGCAACATCCGAAGCGAACCTACTCGCTGAATTACAACCTCAATGTTGAACAGCAGATCTCGCGAAATCTTTCTGCAATGATCGGGTACGTCGGGTCTCACACGCTGCATACGCCGTTTCAGGCTGAAGACATGAACCAGGTGGCTCCCTCCAATGTCCCAGTTATCGATGGCCGTTATGTGTATCCAGCGGGAGGGGTGCAGCAGGATGCGAACGCAACTGAGATCTTCGGGCTGCTCTTCGATGGCAACGCGAACTACAACGGAATGATCACACAGATTCGGGCCAGGGCGTACCATGGGCTCTCCGTCCAAGGTACCTACGCCTGGGGTCGATGCACAGATCTAGGGTCGGGCACGCAATCTCCATCGACATATCAGAATTCCTTCGCCAGTCTCATCTACTACGACAAGACACTGCGAAGGGGAGAATGCGATTTTAATATTGCCCAGAACTTCTCCGCAAACTTCCTCTATGCACTGCCCGCTCCGCAACAGGGGCTAATGCGGACGATAGCAAGTGGCTGGCAAATAGGAGGAATCATCATTGCGAGCACCGGCGTGCCCTTTTCCCTGATGCAGGCTGGGGATGTTCTTGGGCAACAAGGGCAGAGCTTTGGTGCGGTGCCGGATGTAGTCCCAAATTGCAATCCCATCAATCAACATTTCAAGGGTTCAGGCTTGATTTATGTCAACCCGGCTTGCTTCGTGTTTCCAACAGTTGCGATTGGTTCGGCGATCGCACCGCTTTGCAACCAGGGAGGAACGACTCCTACCAATGGCCAGGTACTCTGCCTGAATGCACAGGGGAATGCGCGTCGCAATCAGCTGGTTGGTCCGCGCCTCGTGGACGTAGATTTGTCGCTTGTCAAGAACATCCGCATTCCTCGCATCTCAGATGCGTTCAATCTTCAGCTGCGGGTAGAAGCCTTCAACATCTTCAATTGTGCGAACTTCCAGGCCCCAACTCATAACACCACTTTCGGTGGGCGGCTCGGCTTTAATCAGGAATCTCCTGGGACGGCCGGCCTTTTAGACTCCACCGCGACTCCATCCCGGCAAGTTCAGCTCGGAGCCAAGGTGATCTTTTAGCTCAAGAGGAGTGGCAGGCGGCGACGGCTTTGAGTTCGTCGCTCCAAATCGCCTGGCCAATGTGGTTTCTCACTACATAGACTTGGGAGGCGGTCGCGCGATTCTTTGCATAATCCGAGGCTATGCCACGTAGAGAGACAGCGCTGACAGAATATGTCAGAAGTCCGTATGGATTTGTAAGGAGCAAGCCTTCTGGCTGGTGAGTGGTGCCGTCTTCCTGTATACCGTTAATGAGAGAAAAGATCCGGCGGTATCCAGTCTGTGACGATTCAATCCTCTATCAGTGGTCCGAATGCCAGAGCGCCCATTGGACGATTATTTACCAAGGTGTTCCTCTGGTTCTGGTTGACCGTTCTGGCGCTGTTCGCCATCTTTCTGGCTAGCCGTATGCTCGGTACTCGAGTGGTTCCGTCTACGGATGTCATCGCATCGTTCGCTCCCAGAGTAGCGGACGAGGCAGCACACGCTTATGAATCGGGAGGTGCACAAGAATTCGAACAGTTCGAGCGCGGACTGGTCGGGAAGTCCGGGATTGAGCTCTATCTGATCGATGGCTACGGTAAGGATGTTTTGTCGCGGCCCATTCCCTCTGACACTCTGTCTATAGTACGTGCAGCCCGGAGTGACGGACGCGTTCTTACCCGCTACGGGCTCAGCTCGCACAGATCATCTTATAAATTCACTTCGCCGTCGGGGCATCCTTACGTTCTTCTCGTCCGCGCCGGCTGGCAAGTCGGAAGATTCCTGGACACTACAGCCGGAGGTGGGCTGCCGCTCTTCGGCGCAGTCTTGCTCATGGTGACGATCTTCTGCTTGTGGCTTACGCACCACATTGTTGCACCCATTCAAGGGATTCAATCTGCTGCGAGAAGGGTCGCGGCGGGCGATCTGAGCGTAAGATCGCCGGCCGAGGTATCCGAGCGCCACGATGAACTTGCGGCTCTGGCAGCAGATTTTGATGCCATGGTTGAAAGGTTGAGCGCCTTCGTACGCTCCCAAAAGGATCTATTGAGCACCGTCTCGCACGAGCTCCGCTCTCCCCTCACGCGATTAATTATGTCTTTAGCTCTTTTGCGAAAGCAGTCGCCGCCCGAGGCCGAAGAATTATTGCAACGGATGGAGCACGATGTCGGGCGGGTCGATACGCTCATGGGGCAGCTTTTGACACTCTCGCGTTTGGAAACGGGTCTATCGTCCGACGCGAGAGACAACGTCGACTTGTCTCAATTAGTTCAGGAAGTGGTGGCTGACGGCGATTTCGAGGCCCATTCTTGTGGGAAGTCTGTGAGGCTGCAAGCCGAAGGAGGGATTGTCATCGAGAAGGCCGATCAGCAGGCCTTGCGCAGCGCCTGTGAGAATATCATTCGCAACGCGATTCGTTTCACTACGCCCGGGAGTGAAGTGGAAGTGATTTTGAAGACCGAGAAAATGACCGCGTCATCGCAGGCTGTTCTTTCAGTCCGCGATTACGGTCCGGGTGTTCCCGGAGAGTCCCTGCAACAAATTTTCCAACCGTTCTTCCGTGTAAGGGAACCAAGTGGCGATCCACGGGCAAAGAACGGGACGGGCCTTGGGCTTGCGATTGCTCTCGAGGCAATTCGTCAACACCGCGGCACAATCATCGCATCGAATGCCAATCCGATCGGCCTCGAAGTCAAGATCCTGCTGCCGACATGCTACTTGTGAGGTGTCACTCGTCGTAGTCGTAGACGTGACGACCAAGGCTGTTTAAACGATGATCAAACTAGAAGCTGTCTCATAGATGTAGTTGGCGTAAACAGTTAAAGCGTTCCAGGGGGAAGTAGGTGAAGCTTTCGCTGAGCGTCACGCACGGACGAAGACGTTGCAGCCCTTAGATGGAGCCATGCAATGAGGAGGTAAACAAGTACGACGCATGCAGCATAAGCAACGGTGCTGAGCCATACGCTTCCGAAATGATGTCCGAGATACGCGAAGCACAGAATCCCGCACACCGCCATCATCCAAGCCAACGCGAACCCCGCTGTGACGTTCAGCACAAAGCCCAACCGTCCTAGGTGGTAGTAGCCGAGTAGGGCTGGCACCACGCCAATGAAAACGAGCGAGAACGTTATGTAAGGGTTAAGAGTGTCAGGCCAGAAGAGATTGCGCAGAAGTGCCGTCTGGTCACGAGATACCGACTGCACCGCCAGCGGCAAGGCGATTGATGCTGCGGATACAGATGCCAGAACAAAACTTTGCGCTGGGTTAAGAATGTGAAGCGTGCGCCACACCGCGCTAATTGTAGCCAATCAGGCCGCCGCACGTCATCGTAATCGGCGTAGTATCGCGATTACGCTCATTGGGCGGGGGATTTATGAGATGGGTTCTAGACCGCAATCGAACAGAACTATCAGAGCGGCCAGGCATACAAATAGCCAACTCCCCGTACGCTGCGGATTCTTTCCGAGCCGTTTGTCTGTGGACCCAACTTTTGACGAAGGTTGCTTACATGAAGATCGATGCTCCTATCAAAAGGCGAGAATTTTCGGCCCAGGACCCGCTCCACCAGAGCTTCCCGAGAAAGCACCTGTCCGGGGGATTCCAAGAATGCGTGCAGCAGATCGAACTCTGCCGAAGTCAAGTGCAAAGATTTTCCCGACTTGGATGCAGAATGTCCTGCCAAATCCAGTTCCAAATCACCTGACCTGATTGACAGTGGTCGTTGGTGTTTGGCCTGCTCCGACTGCCAACCCGATCGCCGTAGGATGGCCCCAATGCGCGCGATTAATTCACGCGGGCTGAACGGCTTTGCCAAATAGTCGTCCGCCCCCATTTGGAGGCCCAAAACACGGTCAAACTCGTCGCCTTTGGCTGTCAGCATCAGAACCGGTGTACGCACGCGCGAACGCAATTCTCGCAGAACATCAAAACCCTTCATATCCGGCAGCATCACATCAAGCACGATCAAATCGTAATTGCCGCTTGTCCCGGCGTGGCTGCCTTCAGTGCCGCTATGCACGGCCGATATCACGAAACCCTCAGCTTCCAAATACCGTTGCACGAGGTCACACAGATCCGGATCGTCGTCCACGATCAGCAAACGCGCATGCTTGCGCATCGTTTCTTCGGGTCTTGCAACCTGGATCATGTATAAACTCCGCACACTTGAACGCGGATCTGTTGCACAATTACCCAGAACGTCAGCACCCTCTTCCGACGCAATGATAGCTGACTCACCCGCTACGAGTCCTGACACAAAACCTGCCGGACGCCAGTCGGGGTCGTCCAATGATCATGAGGGTCCCTCTAATTCTCTTTTCCGAACGTCATTCACCAATCGTCGGAGAGAAAACACTGATCCTGGGGTGTGCGAAAAGGCTCGCATAGCCTACGAACACTCTGTGCGACAGAGGGTCGAGCACGAGGGTATGGGCTCCGTAGTGTGTACGTATCTCGTCCAGAACCCGATATGCGTTGGGACCATCTTGCTGAATTACCGTTAATCGTCCGGCCTTTCCGGCGGAATAGATTCGGTGGAGAGTTCCGTCGAATGCTACGGAATCAGGACCACCACCGATCTTCAGCGACGTAATAACCCGATGCGACTCCAGGTCAAAGACTACTAACGTTGCATTCCTGGAGCAAACCGCAAAAAGGCGCCGCTGCTCGGAGTTAATGGCCAGCCCAGATGGTCCTTCACATGGAGCGAGAGACCATTGTCCTATCACTGCCCGCTCGCCAAGATCGATTGCAACAATCGAGTTGATGTCTTCGAGATTCTGATAAAGAACTCCGGTCTGCGAGTCCATGGCGGGAAACTCTGGCCTTCCGGGAAGCGGTATTATTCCGACCGTTATGCGCTTCTCAGGATCGATCAGAGTCGCAATCTTTGCGTCTCCATTCGCCACATACACAAGTTTTGCTGACGGGACATAGAGGATTGCATCCGCATCGTCCGCGACTGGTATCCTCGTCAGTTGCCGAAGAGAACTTGGATCGAAGACATCTACCGTGTTCTGTCCGCTTCGTGTGACGAAGGCAACGTTATGGTCCGTCATTAAAGCTACCCCGTGAGCGGCTCCGGTCCCACGTAGCTCGGATACCGTGCTGAGGGACAGATGGTTCGAATTCAAGTCAACCTTGAATAACGCACCCGAGGACTCACTTGTAACAAATAAGGTACCGTCGCTTATTGTCAGATAGTCGAGAACATTAAGCGGCCCACTCTTGGGGAGCTCAATATAACCCTCGAATTTCATGAACTTGGATTTGCTGGGTGTGCCCGGCCAAATAAGATAGGCGGATACCAGAGCTAGACACAGCGCGATCACCGTTGCAAATGCCGCGATCATTCCCAGGTTTCTTTTTACGAATCCGTCCATTTGTTTCCCTAACTAAAACTTTGTTGCCAGAGCAGGGCGCGTAGCACGACCTATGGTTGCCGAGTTGATCCGCCCACAGAATGCTATCGGTGGTGTTCTGGAACCCACCAACCCGGGAGGAGTTTGGGAATGCGCAGCTTTTTTGCCCAGGGTCCCCATTGGGGTTCGAACTCAGTAAGGACATTCCCAATACCAATCTGCAGGAACTCGCTCGCCATGCGTTGTTCCGCGTGTGTAACGTCGTTATAGCCATCCGGAAGGATCCCCATCCCGACGAGCCCGCCGGCAGCTGCCGAAGCGAAATTGCTTGCGGCGAACGTAGTTCTTCCGGAATCTGTCTTATCGAAGATGGTGAAGGCAAGTGCATGTACGGTCCGGGCCAGCGGATTGGAACTGGTCGAACGCAGGTAGCGGGGATCTTCGTGCAGGAGGGCACCCGTCAGAAATTGGGCAGTGTTTCGGGACAGACGATCTGCCACTCTATATCCGTAGTTTCTGCCGAATGCATCAGCGCCATCTTTCCATTCCTTGGGATATTTGCTGGGTGGATTGATCATTCCCAATCCCGCCCCAAAGCCAGGCAGGATGACGGCGGGTGGGCCGAAAGATTTATGGGCATATATAAGAAATTTATCGCGAACTGTAAGAGGAGTTCTGGTCAGTCTTGGAGACAAGATTGGAAATTGATTCAGGTGTGTTTCAGAGTCTGGCGGAGGTGGAGGTGGAGATTGGTCCTGCGTCTGATCCTGGGGCATCGGGGCATCGGGAAGAGCGGCGACCGCTGGATCATCAGCCAAGGGAATCTGTTTCTCGGCCTGATGGGGCGCAGATGAAAAATCATCGTGTAAACGCACAGTGGATGGGGATTGACTTTCCAAATCTTGCGAGAAAACGACGCAGGGGTGAACGGAAAACATGGCAGCCGTGACCAACAGGATGCCGGACAAACGTCCAAATCTAGCGCGATTGTTCGTCATGGTTCTCCAGGCAGGAAAGTGTTCCTGCTTGCAAAGTACTGGCAGCATGACGAGGGTGCCGTCAAGAAGCGTGAGGCGTTTGTAAGAATTTGTATGGTTTCGGACTAAGGGACGCTTGAGAGCTTTAGTGAGTTGTTCCAAAGTCTTCCGGGGAATGCACCGCGACGCTAACGAGTTGCACAATCACCTCCGGCAAAGGCGATTACGTCTCTCTCCGGCTGTGTTTCGGGTGCAATAACGACGCCAGCTAGATTTCGGATCGCAGCGGTCCGTGCGCTAATCACATCCCGCCGAAAACAGCCCAGCAAGAGGGAGCACTCTTGGGCGGAATACTTTTCCAGGATTGACATGACGAAGACGAAACGCTCGAACGAATTGAGCCCGACAATGCGGGCGAAGTTAGGGAATGCCTGCACCTCCGCGGGCACGTTTTCGTTCAACGGCGAAAGGCTTGCCTCATTAGATTCATTTTCGTCATTCGGCCGCGGGCAAAGCAACCGGATTGCGTGAAGGATGATGGTGCGGCGAGCCCACAAACGCGCGCTCTCCTTGAACACGGAATTGTTGCGCACGGAATCGTCAAACCCCGAGAGGAAACAGTCCTCGGCCATCTGAGGATCTGCGGTCAGTAGGAGAGATAGCAGATAAAGACTGTTCATCTGTTCGAGGTAGACGTGGCAGAAATCACTGCGTGTGGCATATTCGTTTGATCGTGCGTTCTTGCACTTTTGTGTCACTTTGGCTCCTTCTTCTGTTGCGGCTAGGGATAAAAATTCGTATCAGGACAACCCGTCTCTGTTCGAGAATTCAGAAAGAAGTGGCGCTTTCCCGCTGACCCTGCGCCCATCCGCACCCTATCAATGTTTCCGGATATTGGTTGACGTGCTTACCGTTGAAGATCGGCCCTAGCTGATCGGTGTGTCTTTTCATCAATGCGCAGGAATACTGGCGTATTGACAGGCAGTTCCACATTCGAACCTCTGGCAATGAAAGCGTCGTATATGTTCGTGGCTGCGCCGAAATACCCGAAACCAATAGCAGTGGTTGCCGATGCCTGTGCTGCGCCCGCGCCAAGCAAACCGAACCCTCTACGCCCTTCTCCTGCTCGGGACCAAGCAGTCTTATCGACGGTGGTATCAGCAACCGCCCTAGAGGGGCCGATCAGCGAGATGGGCGCTCGCAGGCGAGAAAAAGTCGATGTCGTCGCTTTCACGTCGCCTTCCAGCCCCACCGCAAGCCGTTGGCTACCAGCCGCCTGGATGCCGGCGACGGTTGCGAACAACTCGGTCGTGGTCCCATCAGGAGTCTGTGCGGAATGAAAGTGGAAGAAGAGTCCACCATTTTTCTTCATCCAGCCAGCGGCCACAGCTTTGGTTACAGTGCCTTCAAGCTTGGTGCCTGCCGGATAGAGCAGGACGTGATCTGAGTTGTAGTACGGCCGGTGCACCACGGCTTCGATCGGCGACCCGGCGGCACTCATCCCCGAGTTCAGAGGTGTCAAGAGACGAACGTGAAGATAGCCATCGCCGAGCAGAGAATTAGCCTCAGCCTGATCGACGGACGATGGTGTTTCAACAGCAGCAAGGAGTATTGCGTCGAAGATTGTTCCTTGATCGAAATATTCGGGATGATAGGGCAAACTCGTGACTGCAGCCTGACTCAATCTTTGCAATTTGTTGGGTTCAAAGATCGGCTTAGCAGCGTCTTTCATCTTCTGGCGGACGCCGGGACGTTGAGACTTGGGAAGGTACTGGGCCATTTTCACGTCACTGACTCCAATGGTTGTATCCGTATGAATTGGTACCGTGGTGCCGTCGGGAAAAATGACGTTGTCGAAGGTCACCCGTGCTGTTCGCGGGCGCGAGAAATCGCCACGCAGAATCTGTCCTTTACGTCTGGGCTCACTCGAAATCGAGGAGACGTGTCCTTTGATCGTCGAGCCCTCTGGAATCGCGATAGTCGTGCCGGCGTAAACCGGGTCGACCAGTTTTGCTGTAATTGGCTCGCCCGACTTAGTGATGCGCAGGCCCTTCTCGAGTCTGCACCGAAGATCGTTACCTGCTCCGACCACGATCGTATTTTGTGGAGGCTGAGTGTCCGGTGCAGCCGCAAATGATACGGATGCTGCCAAAACCGAACACGATATGACAACGCTGTTGATGTACGACTTCATGATTTACCTCGGTGACATTGGATGAAGTGATTTCGGGCCGGAGCAGAATCTTGCAACCGATCCCGTGGCCTTGAAGCTAGCTGAGCTTGCCATTCGATGCGGTCAGGATGTGTGAGAGAAACGTAAGGATTTGTATTGTGGGGAGGACAATCGCCAATTGTGACAAGATTCTTCTGGAGTGTCGTGGCGTTCGACGCTGAATGTGCACACCATCGTTGTTGACAATTTCGCGCAGCGCATCCACGATCAGTCGAATGCTTTCCACTGTGACCATACGTACAGAATCACAGCGAGAGCGATTGCTCCACCGATTACGATTTTGACCGCGTCCTCTCCTTTGGAGGGAGCAATATCGGCCACGACGAGATATACGCGCCCAAGTATTTCAGCGCTGATGAACAGAATTCCGAGTACCGCTCCCCACTTCTTCCTGGTCAAGAGAGATAAGCCACCCAGACTGTAGAAAGCGCCGACTACGGCTGTTGAAATGGATGGCCTGACGTCTTGGGAGAGGATGCCTAAGTAATTACCTGTAAATCCCACGACTACCTCGCCCAGGCCGGCAATGATCGCAAAGATTGAGACTGCGGTTATTCCAACGTGCTGAGTTCTGCTGCGTTGGTTCATCGATATTCCTCTCAAACCTCCCGCCACCAGCGTGAACTAGAGTTAAAGATGTCGCGTCTGCTTCACTCGAACTTGTTGTTTGGCGAAAGTCAAGCGACCGTCCGCACGCCGACTAACGTGACTCTGCACGCTCTTTGAGAGCTTCATTCATCCCGACAAAGCGGCGTTGTGCCTGGCGCAGAATGCCGTCGCTCAGTCTGCCCACGAGGCTGCCCGAGAACCGTTCGGCCTGGATCAGACGGGTTCGCCTTCCATCGGATTCGAGGCGAAAGCTGTGCTCTCCGTCGAATAGGCCGCGGAGCCAAAACGAACCGACCCAGCGAATCTCCCGATCCCGTTGAACAGTGATGACGATTGGTCGAAGAATCATGGGGTGGGAATCAGGTGGCGCGATTTCGACCTCAATTCTGCTGCCTTCATGGAGTTCTCCCCGCAAGTGGCGGATGAACGGGTTCCACGATGGGTATTCGCTCGTCGCGGTCAGGATCTGCCACACGTCTGCGGGAGGGCGATCAATCCAGATGTCTGTCTGAATCTCGGTATCTTTGTGGAGTGCAAGCCCGAGCAACAGAAGCGCGATGAGCACGCCACCCAGCCATTGACTTGAACTCGGCAGAGTCATAAACCGTCATTCCTAGTTGGTTCGATCATAAATTTGCTTAGAACCGCCACCCAAGATGCAAAGCGGGGAAGACGCTGTATCGGGACTCGTGAAATGTCTTCCCCGATATCGTTACGTCTTTGGCATTGAGTTGATAATCCACTGAAACCCAGGGGCTAACGTACAAATGCTTTCCAAAGTTGAAGCGATAGCCGACGCGCGGGCCAAGTCCAACGAGGTTCCGATATGTCCGCTCGTGCGTCTGGTTTAGTTCGTACCGAACCCGTGCATAGTTGCTATCGGCGCCAACGAACCATCCGTCTGAAGGGCGCAGAGGAAAATAGTCAACCTTTAAGGTCACGCCACGGGAATTCTCGGTAAAACCGCTGTTGCCGTGGATCCACTCGGGAGTCTCAGCTCCAAACGCACCGAATTGCAACCGTGATCTTCCGTCGAAGATGGAATGGCCGACATGCGCTGAGAAGCCCTTCAACGCGTAGGCCGTTGGGTCAGCCTCGGCCTCCCACTGGGCCCGGGCAAAAGCTGGCCACAAAGACAAAGCGGTGCACAGCACAATGATTTTGCAGAACGTCATACGTCAGATTCCTTTTTGTCCGGTTTCATCCTGATTGCTACGATAAGAAGAAGTGTGACGATGCGGAATGACCAAGTCAGACAAAAATATTGACCGAAACCGCCACCCTCAAAGGGCGCCATACGCTGGGGGAGTGTCGGTTTCCCTCCGCTCGGTCCGGCCTGTGCTGATGTACATCGGGGCAAGAGGCTATGAGGTCAACGCCGTGTTGCGAGAACAAGGTGTTGATCCCATCTTGTTGCGTGATCCTGAGGCGCGCCTGCCCCATGCCGTGGCGATTCGATTGTGGAAGGCAGCTGGTGAGCTAACGAACGACGCGGACCTGGGTCTCCACGTCGCGGAGGCGGTCCAGCCGGGTCAATTTGGGGCCCTTGACTATGTGCTCCGCACAAGCGTGAATCTAGGGGACGCTTTCAGGCGCCTGTCTGCCTACGACCGGATCTTGCACGACTCCGCCCAAGTGTTGTTTGAGATTAATCGAGACCATGCGATTGTTAGTCACAGGCTGCCCGTTCCTGGGGGAGCGCCCCGGCCGGTCTCGGAGTTCATAGTCGCTGCTTGGCTGGTTACGTCTCGGCAAGCGACCGGAGTAGACTTTGCTGCGGTTCAGGTGCGCTTCCCCCATGCGGCCCCAGCGGATGTTTCGGAACATCGTCGCGTATTCGGCTGCCAATTAAAGTTTGGACACAGTCGCAGTGAACTGGTCCTCTCCCGCAGACTTGTCGATCTCCCTTTGCGTAAAGCGGATCCGGTTTTACAGGAGATCGTCGAAGCCCAGGTCGTAGCGCTCCTTGCGAAGCTGCCAAAGGCTGAGGCGACAACCGATGCGGTGCGCCGCTTCCTCGCCGAGGAACTTTCGAACGGCCAACCGAAGCTTGAGCAACTTGCGCCGCGACTTCGTATGAGCCCCCGGACGTTGCATCGCAGGCTGGAGCAAGAAGGAACGAATTTTCGCCAGGTTCTGGCCGAAGTGCGTCGTGAACTTGCAGTACGCCACCTGGTCGAACGTCGTTTTGCTATCGGCGAGATTGCCTTTCTGTTGGGGTTCTCGGAGGTGAGCGCATTTCACCGGGCTTTCAAGCAATGGACCGGTCACGCGCCGCATGCTTACCGCGCCTTGCAACAGTCCTCCGCTCAAGAGGCAGCGAGGGATTGCTGACGGAACATCAAGCCAGACCTGTCACTTCCTCCTTCGACCGCGGCACCTTTACGGGCAATCCGGAGGTTATTATTGTAGGGCCCACGGCAGAGCAATTGTTTGACTTCACATCCCCGCATTGTCGTGTTGAGTGCGAGCACTAGGCTATTTCCCACTCGGGTCTAGATTGGGTGACTTTCGCTGATCCTTCGGTCCCTTACACTCGTCGAGCCCACGATCAACGCCAGCATGCCATTACGGAACTGGCTGAATCCCAGGCGAGTGACCAGACGATCATGTCCATCGCGGGTCACGTCTCACAGGAGATGGTGGCGCAACATTCTCAACGTGCTGATGAGGTGAAGAGGAAAGCGCTCGATGCGCTTGCGACAGGTGTTAAAACGACAACTTACGACACAACCAACGACACAAAACTGGCAGAAGGTGCCATTCGCATTCAAAGAAATGGCGGGGACGACGGGACTCGAACCCGCGGCCTCTGCCGTGACAGGGCAGCGTTCTAACCAACTGAACTACGTCCCCAACCGCCAAATCAACCAGATGCGAAATAACCAGTGTTTATGCGGTGTTGCACAAATTGCATATCGTGCACAGTTTGCGCGGAACGACCTGAATTGCTCGTATTCCTGTCCGAACCGCCCATAAACCGCCAGTAAGAAACCACGGGAAACCTCGCAACCAGGTTCATCGTAACAGCTTCCTAGAAAACGCGAAAGGCCTGTCCCCTCAACAAACCCTGGAATAGACTCACCGTTGCGTGGGGCGTCGAGGACCAGTTTCAGCATCGGCTTTCGTGAACGCCGTAGAAGTCCAGACTACCTGAATGCGGGCGACTTCTGAGCGGATAGTGCGCAAACCGGAAGTCAACCAACGCCGACTTCCCGCGGTTGGCGCGCAGTTTTGCAACTCCTGATCACGTTTTCCATCTCATTCATTGTGGCTGTGAATTATTTTCTGGATCGCTTGGAGCAGAGTCTCCAGTTCGAAGTCGCCATCGTGCCGCTGGCTATTGATAAAAAATGTCGGAGTTCCGTTCACCCCGCTGCGCACGCCGCCGGAAAAGTCCCTCTGCACACGCTCGGCAAAAGCCCCCGACTCTAGTGCGTCCCTGAGTGCTCGCCTATCAAGCGTGAGGCGATGCACCAGTTCCCCGAGCATTTGCTCGCTAAGAGAATTTTGGTTCTCGAGCATAAGGCGCGGGAGTCAGATCGTGACTGCGGAAAAGCTTAGTTATCGCTCGCTGTCGCCGCTGCCATGTAGGATTGGCACAGCAGAACTAGGTGTTCTCGCACTTTGCGAAACATTGCGGGCGAGGCTCCCGCCTCTAGGGCCGACCGCATCGCACCCGACATTGCTGAGAGCATCATGTCGATGGCGAATCTGTCGGGCGACAGCTTCAGATCCGGAGCAGTCAGAAGCATCGCCTCAATCGCCTTCCGCAACCGTTGTCCGGTCCGTTTCACCAATGCGGGACCACCTACATCCGGCGCTACTTTATAGAGGGCTATGGAAATATCCGCCCGCTGCATCTTGACGTCGACGAATGCTTCCACCACCCGCCTGATCATTTCGGACATCGGCTTGTGGCATGCGTCCGCACATGCGACCTCTACTGCTTGCGAGGCCTTCTCCATATGATCCTCGAACACTGCAAACAGTAGTGACCGCTTGTTTGGATAGTACTGGTACAGGGTTCCGACGGAGACGCCGGCCCGATCTGCGACGCGTGTGGTCGTTAATCGGTCTGCTCCGTGGCTGAGCAAAACCTGAATAGTCGCCTCACAAATTGCCCCCACCGTGACCGTTGCCCTTGTTTGAATGGGCATTTTCCTTGGTTCAAATGCAGTTACCACGTCAGCCGCCATATGCGAACTCCAAACCTGAAGAATCCTTCATCCAATATCTTAGATGCACAGAAAGGCCAGGAGGAACTGAATGATCGAGCAAACTGAACTTGCCAGCCGCTTCACACTCTCGGGCACGTCAATGACCGTGAACCGCATGGGGTATGGTTCCATGCAACTTGCCGGCCCTGGCGTCATTGGACCGCCCCGTGATGTGGAAGGCGCCATTGCTGTTTTGCGAGAGGCGGTCGAGTCCGGCGTGAACCACATCGACACCAGCGACTACTACGGTCCGCACGTCACCAATCAGATCATCAAGCAGGCGCTTCATCCCTATCCGAAGGGTCTGGTTATCGTTACCAAGCTCGGCGCACGACGGGGTGCACACGCCTCCTGGATTCCTGCTCTCTCGCGACAGGAGCTCATCGACGGCGCTCACGACAACCTGAAGAACCTCGGCCTCGACGCTCTGGATGTGGTCAATCTTCGGGTCGGCGGATTTACGGAACCATCTGAGGAATCGATCGAGGAGCCATTGACTGCGCTCGCCGAGCTCAAAGGGCAGGGGCTGATCCGGCATATCGGTCTAAGCAACATCACTCCCAAACAATTGACGGAGGCGCAGGACATTGCGGAAATTGTCTGTGTACAGAATTTCTACAATCTGGCACACAGGGACGACGATGCTTTCATCGATGCTCTAGCTGCCCAGGGCATCGCTTACGTTCCGTTCTTCCCCTTGGGTGGTTTCACTCCGCTACAGTCGTCGGAACTCGATACAGCAGCAGCGTCACTCGGGGTAACGTCAATGCAGCTTGCGCTTGCCTGGCTTCTGCAACGCTCGCAGAACATTCTGCTGATCCCGGGGACATCTTCTCTCAAACATCTTCGCGAGAATCTTCAGGCTTCACAGCTCCACATTCCCGCTCAAGTGCTATTGGATCTCAACTCAATCGGTAAGCAACCAAAGGAGTTGTGATATGCGCGTTTTCGTTACGGGTGCAACAGGTTTTGTCGGTTCCGCGGTTGTCCGGGAGCTGATCGATGCGGGACATCAGGTTCTTGGACTTGCTCGCTCGGATGTCGGTGCCAAGACTCTCGCGGCAGCAGGGGCCGAGGTGCATCACGGCTCGCTCGAAGATCTGGAGAGTCTGCGCACCGGAGCAGCCGCTGCGGATGGCGTGATTCATACGGCGTTCATCCACGACTTCTCGAACTATGGGCCGGCAGCAGAAGCAGATAGGCGGGCCATCGAGGGGCTCGGCGCTGCGCTTGCGGGCTCTGATCGCCCGTTGATCGTCACTTCTGGAAGCTTGGTGGTCGCGCCGGGCCGGATTGCAACCGAAGACGATGCCGCCAGCCCCAACTTTCCACGCAAGTCGGAAGATGCAGCGCTAGCGATGGCGTCGCGTGGCGTGCGGGCGTCGGTAGTGCGGCTTGCTCCGTCGGTTCATGGGAAGGGAGATCACGGCTTCGTTCCCCGCCTGATCGCTCTCGCTCGGGAGAAGGGCGTTTCAGCGTATGTAGGGGACGGGCTTAATCGCTGGCCCGGAGTACACCGACTGGATGCCGCGCGTCTGTACAGGCTCGCGCTCGAGAAGGGCTCGGCCGGAGCGCGGTATCACGGCATCGCCGACGATGGCGTGCCGGCTCGAGAGATCGCTGAAGTCATCGGCCGAAGACTGAATGTGCCGGTGGTTTCGAAGTCGCGGGAAGACATGGCCGACCATTTTGGGTGGATCGGGCAGTTCTTTGCGATGGACGGACCGGCTTCTAGCGAGTGGACTCAGAAACGGCTCAACTGGCAACCGAAGGAGCCCGGCCTTCTCGCCGATCTCGACCAGCCACACTACTTCGCGGCCCGTGTGGCGTCAGTGGCGTGACCATTAACGGAAAGGCGAATTACTTAGTTGACTTGACGTTACAAACATGAGGATCCACATGAAGAAGACATGGTTCATCACGGGCGCCTCGCGCGGTTTTGGACGCATCGGGGCTGAAGCCGCACTCAGGCGCGGCGATAAGGTGGCTGCTACCGGCCGAAAATTAGCCGATGTTGCGGAGCTCACGGAGCTTTCGGCGACGCGGTTCTTCCCCTTGCGCTCGGCGTAACCGATCGGCGAACAAGTACGGCAGGTCATTGGGCAAGCCCACGCGCATTTCGGCAAGCTCGCCGTCGTCCTCAATAACGCCGGTTACACCCTGGTAGGTACCGTTGAGGAAGCGAGCGGGCCCGACGTTCACGCGTTATTCGAAACGAACTTCTTCGGTACGCTTCGGGTCATTCAGGCTGTGCTGCCCTTGCTGCGGCAACAGGGCAGTGGGCACATCATCGGCGTCTCAAGTGGCATGGGGATTGTGGCGGTGCCGCTCATCGGCTTCTATTGCGCCTCCAAATGGACAATCGAAGCGCTCCAGCATAAAACGCGGCCTGGCATGGAGCCGCTCAACTCTCCTCCATCAGCGCGGCAGCGCGCTTGCCGACCTTCTTGAGCTTCACTTCAAGGCCACGAAGCTCCTCCGGGCTCAGTTCGGAGAACACTCTCTTCATTTGCCCGGAATGCTTTCGAAAGGCTGAAACAATGAGATCCTTGCCGCGTGGAGTGAGGGCAACGATCCGGACGCGTCGGTCTTCGGCGCTCTCGACCCGGCTGACCAGGCCCTTCGCGACGAGGCGATCGACCGCGATACTGATCGAGCCCGGGGTCAGATCGACGATTGGGCCTATTGTATTGACGGGCAGAGGCCCTTTGTTCAGTAGGAGTTCCAGCACGCCGAAATCCGACAGGCCGAGTCCGGTCTCTTCAATACCAGCGGCTGCGTACCTTGTCAGGGCGCGCATCGCCTTCATCATCACTAGCCAGACGTGGTCCGTCCCTTGATTGCTTCGGGTCATAAAAAACCTGAATCTCCCAGAAGTATACCTCATCAATTATATTGACATCAATATACATGGCGCCAATGCAATGGGCGCCAATCCAAAAGGAGAACCCGTTATGAGAACCGCTTCCGTAATCGCACGATATCTGGCGGGCGTGATCTTTCTTGTTATGGGGCTGAACGGCTTCCTGCACTTCATTCCCTTTCCCCCTCCGCCGGGCGTTGCTGGACAGTTCATGGGCGCCCTTTATGTCTCGCATTACCTCTGGGTGATCTTCGCGTTTCAGGTCATCGCAGGCGTACTTCTGCTGGTCAACCGCTACGTACCGTTGGCGGTGGCAGTGCTGGCTCCGGTCATTGTCAACATCCTTACTTTCCACGCCTTGATGGCCCCGAGCGGGCTTCCGCTGGCCCTCTTCGTGGCTGTGTTGTGGGCCGCGATCTTCATCGACGTGCGACCGGCGTTTTCCGGGTTGTTCCAGGCGCATGGGTGAGGATGCCGCCAAGATGTACGATTGGTTGGACCGCGTCGGCTATGCGGTGGCGATCAGACGTTGCGACCGTGTACGCACTCCAAGATGCAGCCCAGGCCTGGAAGGACATCGCCGAGAAACTGCCAAGGGTTCATGGGCTGTCGTCCAGTGGGCCCGGAGCGGCAAGACGCAAGTCACACGGCAAGATCGTGCTTCGTGTGTCCTAGACATCTCCCACGAGTGACATACGTCTTGGGTCATGGCCGGGCGTATTGCAAAAGCCGAAGGACCCTTCGTTTCTTGGCGGGAGCGATGAAGGGTCGACAAGTTATTTTCTGCTGAACTATAACAGCGCACAAAGAGGCGGAAATCTACAAAGCAATCACGAGGAGGGATTCTCAAATGAACTATGACAACGAGGCAATCGTACGAAACGCCTACCATACGGCTGAGGGGAACGTTCTAGATATCCCCGGATGGATCGGCAGCTTCACCGAGGATGGAGTGTTTAACAACGTCACCGGCGAAGAGTCATATCGAGGCGAGCATCTAAAAGACGTCGTAATCGCCTTTGGACAAATGTTGCCGACGTTCACCGCGAACTTCACCGGGTCAATGTCATGGGCGACGTCGTCGCCATTGAGCTGTCCATTCAAGGAACCTTTCGCGGCCCGATGGAAACGCCCGCCGGCGTGATCCAGCCAACAGGAGCAAAGGTCAACATCCCGTGCGCGGACTTCTTCTACATGAGGAAGGGCAAGATCGGGAGATTCGACTGCTACCCCGCGCTCAACATCATGCTCAAGCAAATGGGCGTGCCGCCTGACTTCGCTTCCGCGGTGAAGCGTTCGACCCAACGGTGACACCATTATGTCCTACAGCATATCGACGTTGGTGATCCGCAACCTTCACGACGTCTTCGGTGAAAACGACCCCGCACGCCGGCGCGCGGCCATCAACGAGATATTCACCGAAGATTGCGTGTTCTACGAGCCCAAGGGCGTTTACCGTGGCCACGACGAGATCGATCGCATCGCCGGCGCGATCAAGGCTACTCAGCCTGACTTTCAGTATCAGCCAATTGCCGAGCCCGAAGAGTTGGGCAATGGCGAGCGGGTCCGATGGGTATCGGGCCGCCCTGGTAAGGCGCCAGCTTACGCCGGGACTGATTTCATCATCGCCCGGGATGGCCGGATTGCCGCCGTTTATCTGTTTTTCGACAAGCTACCCTGAGCTGGACGATCTTCGTCGATGTGAAACCGGCCTTTGCCGGGGTGTTCCAGAAGGAGATTGAGTCATGGTCGGCATCGTAGTCGTAACACGCGCGTCCCTGTTGATCGCTCGGCGCACCTCCTCGTGGACGATCGACGCACACTTGGGCGGACTATCGCCCGAATGTGTCGCAGTCGACCTGCGCAGTCCGGCTCAAGTGTACTGCGGAACTGCCCGTGACGGTCTCTTCCGAAGCCGCGACAGCGGCCGGAATTGGGAGCCAGCCGGACCGGGTATCGACCACCCGAAGATCACCGCGGTTGATGTGGGTCACGCGGGACAAGCTGACGGGTTCGGTATCGTCTATGCCGGTACCGAACCAAGTGCGGTGTTTCGCTCCGACAATGGCGGCGATAGCTGGGTGGACCTAGCCGGATTGCGCGCGCTCCCTTCTGCTAACACCTGGAGTTTTCCCCCACGCCCCCACACGCATCATGTTCGGTGGATCGAAGCCGACGTGAGCGTCGCGGATCGCGTGTTCGTCGCGATCGAAGCTGGCGCGCTCGTGCGCACGTTCGACGGCGGGCGGACCTGGCGTGATCGCGTTCGCGGCGGTCGTACGACACGCACACGGCGCTGACGCACCAACTTGCACCCGGGCGGATTTACTCGGCCGCCGGCGACGGGTACTTTGAAAGCACCGATGCTGCGGACTCGTGGAGTTCGCCCGAGGATGGATTGAAGCACCGCTACCTCGTGGGCGTGGCCGTGGATCCTGCGGATCCAGATACTGTGATCGTGTCCGCAACAGACGACCCCGGATCCGCCTATTCGCCGCGGCGGGCCGAGTCGTACGTCTATCGGAAGACTGGGCTCAAGCGATGGGAGCAGGCAATGAGCGGCCTGCCGGAGGCGAAGGGCACGACGGTGAGCCGGTTCGCCACTCATGCTGGCGAGCCAGGTGTCATCTACGCTGCCAATAACCACGGACTCTTCAGATCTGATGATTCAGGATGGAGCTGGAAGGCTCTGGACCTCCCTTGGCCAGAGCCCGGGCTTGCAGATGGCGTGGAGGCACTTGCCTGTCTTCCGGAGTGATATGGAAAGACGTTCTGCGGTGTGTCCCTATGCAGGCTCGAAGTCGATAACTTTCAATTGAGATGGGAGTAGTTCAACCATTTTAGCCACCCGCAATCTCCAATAATTCATCGGCGTGTAATTGTGCCCATTCCTTCAGCAACAATGGCTCGCGACCTAGAATTTTCTTTGTATCGTCTCTTACGGTTCCAACGTAAGCCATTCTTCCGTCCTCGACGTAGCGGAAGAATTCGAATCCTCCCTTTGAATACGCTGGTTCAAACATTGAACCCGGCTGGGTCGTTTCGTTTAGGAAAGTTTCGGCATCGAGGACTGCTGCTGTGAACTTACGGCCGGTAGCCGCAGTTAGACTTTCAGTCACTTGCTGCGGAGTGAGTGCATCCGCTGAAAAGAAATAGTCCTTTCCACTGTGTTTTTCCGGCCCTTCCATGAGAACTACGGCTGCAGCTTCTGCTAGATCTTCCAAAGCAGTAAACCCAAGAGCTTTGGAAGTGTATGGCTTGTACTGACCACCTCTGATCGAGGTATGGGTTAGCAAATTCTGCATAAACATATTGGGATGTAAATTCGTCCAGGCAACGCCGCTGCTGCGAAGATATGCTTCAATCATCTGATGCCAAGCGAAAACCGTAGCGTAGGAGTCCTGGTCTGTCGTGAATGCGCCGAGGTGCACGATATGATTGACCCCATTACGCTTTGCCGCATCGATAAGTGATTTGCTTTGCACAAGCATGTCAACCGTATAACCAGTTATCAGAAAAACGCCTGTGACGTTTTTCAATGCCTCCTCGAAAGTTCGTGGATCATCGAGATCGATAAAGCGCGACGCTCCGAATTGATCTGCAAGCTCTCTCAGATTCGCTTTCCTTCGCGACCCTACCGAAAACTTTGCTTCCCTGTTTTTTAAATTTGTGGCGACAAGTTTTCCTACTTGTCCTGTTACACCCAACACCAGTACGTTGCTTGAACCGTTCATTTGAATCTCCTTTCAACATTTGGTACCAGTTTGATTTCCGCGGCAATGCGAGCCACGCGGTCATATGAGTCCATCCGGTCGCTGTGCTCATACGTATCCGTCACAACGATTACCTCATCGGCATGAGTATCATTCACCAGTTTCTCCAGCCCAGCCTGCACGGTTGCATCCGATCCGACAATTGCTGCGCCCAGTCTGTTCTCCACCGCTGCTTTTTCAATGTCACTCCAAAGGGGCTCCATTGAATCGACTGGAGGCAACAATTCAAGCGACTCGCCCCGAATCAGTCGCAGAAAACGTTGTTGGGGAGCAGTGAACAATCGCTGAGCTGCAGCGTCTGTGTTCGCTGCAATCACCGGCACCGCAACAAGCAAATACGGGTTTTGCAATACCTCACTAGGCTGGAAACGTTCTCCATAAAATTTCGCTGCCGCGTCCAAAGCGTCAGGTGCAAAATGTGCTGCGAAAGCAAAGGGCAAGCCTAATGCCGCCGCCAGTTGAGCACTGAAGTCGCTCGATCCGAGCAACGTGATTGGCACATTGCTGTTTTGTCCGGGTATTGCTTTGACGAGCTGA
>Ga0210384_10000629_pt1 | contig 53342 bp, 48 predicted proteins | sample IncBWH2MmetaG_FD_160574 | JGI IMG/M metagenome (GOLD analysis project Ga0210384, IMG submission 160574) | Forest soil microbial communities from Barre Woods Harvard Forest LTER site, Petersham, Massachusetts, United States - Inc-BW-H-2-M | ecosystem: Environmental > Terrestrial > Soil >...
CCGCGGCGAATGGCGGCAAACGGCGCCCGCGCCGGGCGAGCCGTCGATCCGCGTCCTCGGCGAAGAGTTCAGCGCCGCCGCGAAACTCGCCGTGCACATGATGCTGCGCGGCGAATATATATCGGAATACGATGCATTGGTCGCGCGCAAACTCGGCCACATCCTGGCCGGAGGCGCGCTCACTTCCTCGCAACTGGTCAGCGAACAGTATCTCCTCGACCTCGAGCGCGAAGCCTTCGTCTCCCTTTGCGGCGAACGCAAAACCCAGGAGCGCATCGCCCATACCCTCAAAACCGGAAAACCACTTCGGAATTAATGAGTTTATGGTTGTTTACTTTGAGATCTTCAGACTTGATCTAGAAGTTCGAGGTAACGGTCTCGCGAAATCTTTGCGGTGCGCAGAACGTTCTTGATGATGAATACGGGCAACTGATCGTAACGTGGAACAACGGCGGGCCGTTCAATTCCGGATTTCGTGAACACCATGTGGTCTCCGCGTTCGCGCGCGAGCATAAATCCTTCCACTTCCAATATGCGCACAAGCTTGCGGTAGTGAACTGGATTGATACGCGGCATGCGCAGATTCTTAGGAAGCGAGCGGAACTGCCAGCCGGAATTTCGCACGGGCGATAATCCGGCGCGGGCGGTAGCTCTTGCCGCGCTTCTCAAAACCTGATTCAACCAGAATTGCTTCGAGCGTTCCTCTCTGGGAACACTCTTCCAGGAACAAGCTCACCGCCTCACGTAACCGCGCACGTGCTTCGGCGACGGAATCGCCGCAACTCGACACATCGAGTTCGGGAGAATAGCTCACGAAGGTCGGCCCTTCTTTCCAAACTTGGGCAGTAAAGTCAATTTCAGGTAGCCGGCTCCGGTTCTTGGATAAGAGTCCCGACATATTGATCTAATTCTAGCCCTTCCCAACGCGATCTCAAAGCTGGATCAATCCTCTGGTCACAAATCATCATCGGCGAGGAGCCGGCCGTGTCCGTTCGATTCGAGCCAATGGTAGAGGTGGACCTGGTAGAGGTAGGAGGCAACAATTTCTTCGCCGAGTTCGTGCGTTTCAACGCACAGGAACGGCACACGCAGTCCCGCAAGCGTGGCGATCAGCGACTGCGTGATCTGGTTCGGGTTCGCGGGACTGTGTTCGTAGCGCGATTTCACCTGGCTCAGAGCGGCGGTGATGACCAGCAGGCGGTCGGGAAACGCGCTCATGCGCCGCAGGCGCGCGACGAAGACGGGGCGTTCCACGTGGAACGAGCGCACCAGGTCGCTCAGATCCTTGCGCTCGACGATGCACGTATCTTCCAGCCCGGCAATCGAGTAGTCCCCGATTTCCAGCGGCCTCTTTTCGATCCCGGAAAACCATCCTCCGAAGCGTTCGAACGAAAACGGATTCTGCTCGCGAGTGTCGACCACGATTGCCGGTTTTGGCGTGCGCAGCTGCGTGCCGCCGCGCTCGGCAATGACCGGCATAGCGGGATGAGCCACGGGCAGAGCGGTCATCTGCCATTTGAGCGGCGATGTGATCAATGTGCGGCGGCGTCGCATGGAATTGAGATCCGCTAGCATAGCACGCGGGTATCGCCGTAAATCCACGGCGCACATACCTGCTGGCAACAAACGGCTGTATACTCTCCGCAGCCGGAAAGCCAAAAAGAAGGAAAATCCTGTTTTTCGTTGCGCGTTCGCAAGACTCCTAAAGGAGAAATCCCATGAAACGGAACGGCTGGATCGGTTTCATTTTTGCCGGGATCGTTTTGCTGTGGTTGATTCCACACTCAATCAAGCCCGCCTTCGGACAGGCCAAGTCGGCGGAGGTCCCGCACATCGGAGAGGGCGGTTTGCCTCAATTCGAAAAGGACCTCAGCTTCCCGAAGGTTCCTTCGAAGTGGAGGATGGGATTCGGGTCCGATGTCGCCGTAGACGCTCAGGATCACATCTGGATTCTGAGCCGCCCGCACAGTCTGGCGCATCCCCGGTCCACGCCGCCCGATCTCGTTTCCGTTCCGGCGCCGCCCGTTATGGAGTTCGACAACGAAGGCAATTTTATTCAGGCCTGGGGCGGGGAAAGCGGGCCCGGATATCAATGGCCGTCCAACGAGCACAGCATCACTGTGGACAACAAGGGCTTTGTTTGGATCCTGGGCAACGCGGACGGCAAGATGAACAACCCCGCGAGCCTGCCGAACGACAACCAGGTGCTCAAGTTTACCAGGGACGGCAAATTTGTAATGGCCATCGGCCAGAGCGGCCAGACCGGCAGCAATGCCACCGAGGTTCTCAAGGGAGGGACCAGTGTCCGCGTTTATCCCAAGACCAACGAAGTCTTTGTGAGCGACGGGTACGGGAACAGCCGCATTATGGTGTATGACGCGGATACCGGAAAGTTCAAACGCATGTGGGGCGCGTATGGCAACAAGCCTCTCGACAAGGACCAGCGTCCTGCCGTCGAACCAACCAAGCCGACCGAATTGTGCCCCATGGTGTGCGGTATATGGTCGACGTACCAGCAATTTGCATTGCCGCACGATATAAAACTTTCGAACGACGGGCTGGCCTACGTGGCCGATCGGGGGAATAAGCGGGTGCAGGTGTTTACGCCTGAGGGGAAATTCGTTGCTGAGCAGTTTGTCGGCGCGGACAGCAAGCTCCCTTTGCAGGCAAGGTCTGTGGCATTCTCCCCTGATCCGGAGCAGCGATTTTTGTACGTTTCGGGATCCCCGGACGTCTACGTTTTGAATCGTAGGACCCTCGAGGTTCTTGGGTCATTCAACATTGGTTCGCCGCAAGGGGATCCTCCAGGCCACCTGATCAATGTGGATCATGAAGGCAACGTCTACGCGGTCCAGGCCGAGCTCAGCGGCGCCGACGGACACAGCGGGGGCGCGGGCGCTTACAAGTTCACATTCAAGGGGTATACGCCGAAGGTTTCCTGTCCTCCGTGCGCATCCACGAAGCGAGAGCAGTAATTAGTAGTGCTGCGAAGCTCAGCCGCGAGTTGCTTTTTCTGTCGAACGGGCATCCAATCGAAATAGCTGGCGGCACGGGCCGCGGGTCGCGATGCACGTGTCGCTAGTCACGAATCTTCAGTCACCAGAATCGAGTCACAACATGAGAGAAGCCGTCATCGTCAGTTCAGTCCGCACTCCGGTCGGGAAGGCGTTCAAGGGCACGCTGCGCGCGACGCGGCCGGACGATCTTGCCGCCATCGCCATGCAGGAAGCCATTCGCCGCGTGCCGGGGCTCGATGCCAAGGACATTGAGGACGTGATCCTTGGCTGCGCCATGCCGGAGGGCGAGGCGGGGATGAACGTCGCGCGGATCGCCAGCCAGCGCGCCGGGCTGCCGCCGGAAGTTCCGGCTATGACCATCAACCGGTTTTGCTCCTCGGGCTTGCAGGCAATTGCCATGGCTGCCGAGCGCATTGTGGTCGGACACGCCGACGTCATACTGGCCGGCGGCACGGAATCCATGAGCATGATTCCCATGGGCGGCAACAAGGTTTCCCCGAATCCCTGGCTGATGGATCACTACCCGGATGCCTATCTCAGCATGGGGCTTACCGCGGAAAACGTGGCCAAGAAATACGGCATCACGCGCGAAAAGGCCGACGAATTTTCGCTCGCCAGCCACAGGAACGCGCTCGCCGCGATAGCCGCCGGAAAGTTCAAGGACGAGATTGTGCCAGTGGAGGTGCGGACGTCGGTCGTGGCGAATGCCGCGAATGGACGCGCCGCGAAAGCTAAAACAACCACTGCGGTTTTCGAAGTGGACGAAGGGCCGCGCGCGGACACCAGCATGGAGGCACTGGCCAAGCTCAAGCCTGCCTTTCATGCGCGCGGTACGACCACGGCCGGGAACAGTTCGCAGACCAGCGATGGCGCGGCGGCGACGATCGTGATGAGCGCCGAACGCGCCAGAGCGCTGGGGGTGAAACCTCTCGCGCGCTTCCTCGGTTTCGCTACGGCTGGAGTGCCGGCGGAGATCATGGGCATCGGTCCTGCGTATGCGATACCCAAGGTGCTGAAACTTACGGGTTTGAAGCTCGATCAGATTGACGTGATTGAGCTGAACGAAGCGTTTGCCGTGCAGTCACTGGCAGTGATTCATGAGGCGGGGCTGGACCCTGCGCGCGTGAATCCCAATGGCGGGGCGATTGCCCTCGGGCATCCGCTCGGGTGTACGGGGGCGAAGCTTACGGCGTCTATTCTTCGCGAACTCGAGCGGCGCGAGGCGCGCTATGGGATGGTTACGATGTGCATCGGCGGGGGGATGGGCGCGGCGGGGATTTTCGAGCGGATCGCGTCTTAGGCTTAGGCAAGAACAAAAGCTAAGGCAAAGGCTTTTAACACAGAGGACACAAAGAAAAGCGGGGAAAACCTTTTTACTGGAGAGAACCGCAGTGCTGCCGTTTTTTATCTGATCAGCAGGTAGGCGCCGTAACCTAATCCCGCACCCAGCAGGGATCCCACTACTACATCGCTCACGAAATGCATTCCCAGGATTACGCGCGACACGGCGATGCTGACGGACAGGGCCAGCAGAGCGGCTTGCAATTGCGGATAGAAGATGCACAAGGGGATGGCGATGGCGAAGGCGCTCATCGCGTGGCCCGAGGGGAAGGAAAACTGGTCGGGCGGGAGGACTTTCGCCCAGCAATGCGACTCGAGCTGGCACGGGCGTTTTCTTTTGCTGGCCTTTTTGATCAAAGGAAACAAGACAACGGTCGCGGCTTCGGCCGCTGCGCTCGCGGCAAAGGCCACAAAGCGCATGTCGCCTCCAAATAGCAGCAGGGCAATCCCCACGGAATACCAGACCCAGCCGTCTCCCAATCGCGTCGAGGCAATCATCCAAAAGCGCAGCCAGCGCGGCGGGCGCCAGCGATGCACCTTCCTCATGACTTGGTGGTCGCGGGCTTGGATGAACTCCCAGACCATTCTTCGAGCGGTCATGATTGCACCTCATTTCCGCGAGCTGCGAATCCTTCCCCGTGGATGCCGGTTGGCGTCGTGTAGGCTGAAGGCTGTGCCACTTGCTACGCCATCTGCTTTTCACGCACCGGCAGCGTCCCAAGAAAATCCTTCGGCGCGGGGCGGGGGCCGTTGATGGACGCGCCCCAGCGGCGGACAAAATCCAAATCTACGAAATAGTCGACAGCGACTCCCGCGGGGACCAGGGCGACCAGCGGGGCCAGTAACAACGTCCAGGGCTTTTCGCCCATCATCTCGGCGCAGAGCATAAGAATGTCGCGCGTCAATTTCCAGTAGCCGCCCGATTCGCCGCAGAGCCGGCCGTTTCCAGCGCGCAGGCCGGCGAAAAATTCTTCCTTGCTGCGAGCGCCCGGCACTTCGGTGTACGCCGTGCCCACCGAAGCGAGGGCGTGCGCGTCGCTTCCGGCCACCTGGGTCTTGCAGCGCTTCCAGGCAAACTCAGCGGCCTGCTGGTTGGCGGACGGCAGCATCTGGCCGTTCAGCGCCTCAACGGCGGGAAAGTATCCCGAAAACCATTCGAAATCGTCCATGTCGCGCCGCCCGGTCAGCGAGGAAAATACGTGATTTATGGTGAAAAAGAGGCGTTGTTCGGAAAGATAGGCGAGCAGGCGAATCATATCGTTTCGCCGGCGGTTGATTTCGATGTGCTGGCGTTCGGTAATGTCATAGACGCCGACGTGGGCCTGCGTTCCGCTCGGCATGGTGCAGGTGGCCTCTTCGCTGAGAAAAAAATCCGGGTAGCGGCGCAGGTCTTCTGCTCCGCCGATGGAGTCGTGATCGGTTAGCGTGACCAGGTCCATGCCGCGACGACGCAGCGTGGAGTAGACGTCTCTCGGTGCGCTGTAGCTTTCCATAAAAAAGTGGCGCAGGATAGCGACAGGCAGGGTTCCTGAGTGAAGCGAGTGGACGTGCAGATCGCATCTCATTGTGGAAAAGTCTCGCAAAAAGACTTTGCTGACTTGTTACGCGATGTTGAACAGAGTGTAAGAATCGTTTGTTACTAATTGACCATAAATGGGTTAACGCGCGAGGAGGTGCGACGGTAGATGGCAGACGGAATGCCCGGCTCCCAGGTCCGCAGACGGCGCATCCACCTTGTTTTCTTTGACGCAGGAGGGGGCCATCGCAACGCCGCCACGGCTTTGCAGGTGCAGATCGAGCGGCAAGGCCTGCCGCTGGATGTGTCCCTGGTGAATCTTCAGGAAGTCCTCGACCCGCTGGATATCCTCCGCAAGTTGACCGGGATTCGCATTCAGGACATGTACAACAAGATTCTGCGCAACGGGTGGACGCTTGGCAGCCCACAGCTCATGCGCGTTTTGCAACTGGTGGTGCGGACGTACCACGGGCCCTCGGTGCGGGTGCTCGAGAAGTTCTGGAAGGAGCATCCGGCGGACATGGTGGTATCGCTGGTGCCGCACTTTAACCGGGCGTTGCAGGAAAGTTTTGAGAGGGCGTTTCCGGGGCGGCCCTTTGTCACGGTTCTGACCGACCTCGCGGATTATCCGAAGCATTTCTGGATCGAGAGCGGGTCGCAATACATCGTTTGCGGAACCGATCACGCCGTCGAACAGGCCCGCTCGCTTGGGCATGAAAATGGCACCGTTTTTCGGACTTCCGGGATGATCCTTCACCCGCGATTCTATGAGTCCAGCCCGGTGGACCGGGCAGCCGAGCGGAAAAAGCTCGGCCTCAACCCTGACCTGCCCACCGGCATTGTGCTATTTGGCGGGTACGGGACCTCAAAGATGCTGGACATTTTGAGGCAGATCAACCGGTCATCCTTGCCGGTGCAGCTCATATTGATTTGCGGGCGGAATGAAAAACTGGCGGAGGCGCTGCGGCGGGAGCCGACGCGGATTCCGATTCACGTGGAGGGCTTCACTACGCAAATTCCGTACTTTATGGCGCTCTCGGATTTTTTTATCGGCAAGCCGGGGCCGGGAAGCATCAGCGAGGCGCTTTCCAAACATTTGCCGGTGATCATCGATTGCAATGCGTGGACGCTGCCGCAGGAGCGCTACAACGCGCAGTGGGTTCGCGAAAAAAAAGTCGGCATCGTGGTGCGCAGCCACCGTGAGGTGGCGGGCGCTGTGGCGGAATTGCTGAAGCCGGGCGAACTGGCGCGATACCGCGCGCGCACGGCGGCCATGGAAAACCGCGCCATCTTTGAAATTCCAGCCATTTTTGAAAAAATCCTGAGTGCCACTCCGGAAAATGTTTTGGCGGAATCCCAAAGCAAGATTTCAAATTTAGAATTTGAGATTTGAAATTAGAATCCTAAATTCAAAATAGAGAAGTTTGATTCTAGTGGGACTCTCCGGTTGGTCGGGGCCAGTTGACGATAATCCCGTTTATCAGGCCCTATCCGGCTTAGATGACGAAAAGGTTAGGTGTTCGCATCATTCTTGATACTCAAGCCGGTAGATGAACCGCTCGGGCTCGATAGGGACTACGTAAAGACCGCTGGCAACGGCCCCTTTTTCTTGAGGAAGTTTCGCGCTGTCTAAAGAAGTAACCACAGTCTGCGTCCATCCCACAGAAGAATCCAGCTTGTGATCCTTCGGATAGTAGCGGACGCCCATGTAGGAATCTGAACAAATCGCGCAACCGTCCCCCCAAAGTGCAAACTCCATTGAGCCATCCTCTCTGATGATCACGTACTTGGCTCCAATCTTGCTAATTAAGTCCCGGTATTCAGGGACCAGCCGTCCGTGCCTATCATCGATTTCAACACTGCCATCGCTGCCGACATACCGTGCGGATTGGTCCTTTCGAAAGAGTGCAACAAATCGAATGTAGTCATCCCTGTTACTCTCGAATTGCTGGACCACCCGTTGCTCAGGGGGAAGATAATAATGGGGCATAAGCCACCACCAAAAGCTAAACCCGACAATTAGAAGACCCACAGCGGGAAGGCCGACGTAGAGCAAAACCTTGTGTATTGTCTTCGACATTCGCACAACTCTGATTACTGGCCGCTTCTCTCTATCGTCATCGTCTCCTCACACCGCCAATCGGACTTTCACAGACATGCGTGTCGAACTAGAACACACCCGATATCTCGTGCCAAGTCCCGTGAAGTCCAATTATCGTCATGTGGGAGCTAGTTGGCGATAATCCTGTTTCGCAGGCCGTGATCGCCCTTCGGCTTATAATGGGGGAGACAGCAGGCTCCATCCCGGAAAGGAGTTCTCAATGAGTAGCAAGAAGGTCTGGTTTATCACGGGAGCGGGCCGAGGCATGGGCGTCAATTTCGCCAAGGCCGCCTTGGCGGCAGGTCACTCGGTTGTGGCCTCGGGTCGTGACAAGGACCGCGTGGAAAAGATTTTGGGACAGTCGAACGACTTGCTGGCCGTCATACTGGACGTTACCAACCGTGCCGATGCGGAAAAGGCAGTGCATGCGACTGTCGAACGGTTTGGTCGTATCGACGTGCTGGTCAACAATGCTGCTAGCTTTTACGCGGGCTACTTCGAGGAACTGACACCCGAGCAAATGGATCGGCAGTTGGCGGCGAGCCTAATTGGTCCAATGAACGTCACACGTTCGGTCTTGCCTGTAATGCGCAAGCAACGCTCCGGCCACATTATCTCAATCTCGTCAACAGCGGGATTGTCTGGCTTCGAGTTCGGGACGGCCTACGCGGCTTCGAAATTCGGGCTTGAGGGCTGGATGGAGTCGTTGCACGCGGAGGTTGCGCCGTTCGGAATTAACACTACTATTGTCAACCCGGGGTTCTTTCGCACGGAGCTCCTCACGGAGCAATCAACGAACTACGCAGAGCCATCCATCAAGGACTATGACGAGCGCAGAACGAAGCAGCTTGAATTTTGGAAAGCCCAGAATGGCAAGCAATCCGGAGACCCGGCCAAACTCGCACAAGCACTCATTGTGATCGCGGACCAACAACCACCGCCGCGCCGATTTATCGCCGGTGCTGATGCCATAGCGACTGCGGAGCAGAGAGTCGCCGAGTTGACAGCGCAAATCGAAGCTAACCGCGCTCTCTCTACATCGCTCAATTTCGATTGAGGGGCCGTTGCTCGGGCCAAATCCTGGTAAGTCCGGTTATCGTCATCTGGCTTTTTTGGGCTCTGACTAGGGGACAACGTTTCGAGCCGGACCGGCCCTTCGCGCAGCGTGTGACGAGGACTCCACCGCGCAGATTACCCGACTAAACCGCTGCGACCAAATTTACCTGCGACCGGACAGTGGAGTTCAGGCCGCGTGAGTTGCAGAGTCGACCTTGGGGCAGGCGATTCACGAACAACGCCTCGCTGAACTTCGGGCAATCGAATTACCCTTCGTAGGAACTCAGGGCAAGCCAGTCACTTCTTTATTCTGAGATCGCGGCCGGTCATTTCAGACGGCACGGGGAGACCTAGAACGCCGAGCAGAGTGGGCGCGACGTCGCGCAGCGAGCCTCCGGGCGAGAGGGGGCCGACGCCATCTTCTGTGGCGAGAATCAGCGGGACGGGATTTGTGGTGTGGTAGGTATGCGGTCCGCCAGTGATGGGGTCGATCATCGTTTCCGCGTTGCCGTGATCGGCGGTGACAATCCAGGCGCCGCCACGCGGCTGCAGGACCTGGCGAATGCGGCCCAGGCAATCGTCCACGGCTTCGACGGCCTTGATTGCGGCTTCCAGATTGCCGGTGTGCCCTACCATGTCGGCGTTGGCGAAATTCATGACCACGGCGTCGAAGCCGCCCTTCTCGATGGCTTTCACGACCGTGTCAGCAATCCCCGCCGCGCTCATTTCCGGTTTGAGATCGTATGTGGGCACCTTGGGCGAGGGAACTAGAATGCGTTCTTCGCCGCCGAAAGGCTTTTCGATGCCGCCGTTGAAAAAATAGGTGACGTGCGCGTATTTCTCGGTTTCGGCGCAGCGCAGATTTTTCAGGTTTTGTTCGGCGAAGACCTGCGCCAGGATGTGCGCGATTTTTTCCGGCGCGATCACGTAGCGCAGCCACGGCCAGGCTTTGTCGTACTGCGTCATGGCGACGTAGAAAAGATTCGACGGGCGCTTGGCGTCCGCAAATTCCTTGAAGCCGGGCTCGGCGATGGCGCGCGTCATCTGGCGGGCGCGGTCGGCGCGGAAATTAAAGAAAATCACGGCGTCGTCGTCGCGAATCGGTCCGGCAGGAGGCGCGGAAGACGAAGCGTTTGCCGCGATCACGATGGGCTCGACGAATTCGTCGGTCACGCCGCGTTCGTAGCTGCGCCGCATTGCTTCGACCGGGTCGGCGGATTTTACAGGGGTATCGCCGTGGACCACGGCGCGATAGGCGCGCTCGACGCGTTCCCAGCGGTTGTCGCGGTCCATGGCGTAGTAGCGTCCGGTGATTGAGGCGATGCGCCCGCAGCCGATCTCGCGGATTTTCTGCTGCAATTGCTGGATGTAATCGACGCCGCTATGCGGAGGCGTGTCGCGACCATCCGTGAAGCAATGGATGAAGACGCGCTCGACGTGCTGTTCGCGCGCCATGCGCAGGAGCGCGAACAGGTGCTGCATGTGCGAGTGCACGCCGCCGTCGCTCAAGAGGCCTAGCAAGTGCAAGTTGCGCGCGCGGCCCCGCTCCATCGCTTCGAGGAGGAGCGGCTGTTTGAATAATTCGCCGCTCGCGATCATCACGTCGATGCGCGTGATGTCCATGTGGATGATGCGCCCGGCACCCATGTTCATGTGGCCCACTTCGCTGTTGCCCATTTGCCCCTCGGGCAAGCCGACGAATGGCCCGGACGTCTGGATCAGCGTGTTCGGGAAATCCTTCAGCAGGCGGTCGTAATTCGGTTTTCGCGCGAGGGCAATCGCATTGCCCTTGGTTTCGGCGCGGTAGCCCCACCCATCGAGCACGGTCAGCACAATCGGTTTCGGTCGCTTTGGCATGATGAATGAGAGTACATGCAATGGGTGCTGGCAGAAAAGGGCAGGTTGATGGTCTGCCGCCGGGTGTTACACGCCTACTATTCGACGCGCCAATCGGCCAAAAAGCGGATATTCGGCCCATTCACCCCGACTCGCTTTAATGCAATAAACAATTCCCAGAATCATATTTATCATCCACATGACCATGAACAAAATCCAAAAAACTCCAAAGAAGCCGAAAAAAGCGAATGGAAATGGGTTGGAAGCATCTGGTTTTTGTGGTACACGCGGGAGCGTAAGAAACATCGAAACCATGATTCCGGCGATGCCGAAGAATTGAAGAACGAACATCAGTACGTGCCAAAGCAGTCCCTGCATGGCGTGAAATGCCACAAACTTCGATTCCCTTTTCACGAGATAGATCACCAGCGGTGGAATGAACCCAGCAAAAATCATGAGCAGGTGGGACAGCATGGCCATTGTTTTCTCGTCGGCGGTCGGCGCCGATGAACCCGGGTTGGGCGGTACTGCTTCCACGATTACCCCTACTCGTCGTATACGCTTGCAGGAGGATATATCACTAGACGCTATTCAGTCGCCAGTACGGAGCAGGCTCAGCGAGCTCTTAGCGTGGCGCGGCCTGGGAACTTTGCGGCGGCGCCCAGTTCTTCCTCGATGCGCAAGAGCTGGTTGTACTTGGCGACGCGGTCAGTGCGGGAGGCGGAGCCGGTTTTGATTTGCCCCGTGCCCATGGCTACGACGAAATCGGCGATGAAGGTGTCCTCGGTTTCGCCGGAGCGGTGCGAGACGATGGAGGCGTAGCCTGCCTTGCGCGCCATTTCGATGGCTTCGATGGTTTCGGTGACGGTACCGATCTGGTTGAGCTTGATCAGGATGGCGTTGCCGATTTTTTCGGTGATGCCGCGCCGCAAGCGCGTCGTATTCGTTACGAACAAGTCGTCACCGACGAGTTGCGTCTTGCCGCCAAGCTCAGCGGTCAGATGCTTCCAACCGGGCCAGTCATCTTCGGCGAGACCGTCTTCGATGGAGACGATGGGGAACTGGCGGACCCAATCGGAATAAAATTTGGTCATCTGCTCCGAGGTGCGCGCGGATTTGTCGGACTTTTTGAAAACATATTTGCCGCTGGCCTTGTCGTAGAACTCGCTCGAGGCGGGGTCGAGCGCAATGGCCACGTGCTCGCCGGGCTTATAGCCGGCCGCCGCGATGGCTTCCAGGATGACTTCGATGGCTTCGTCGTTCGATTTCAAGTTGGGCGCGAAGCCGCCTTCATCTCCGACCGCGGTGGAATAGCCGCGCTTGTGCAGGACCGCCTTCAGGCGATGGAAGACTTCCACGCCCATGCGCAAGGCCTCATCGAACGTCTTGGCGCCCACGGGCATGGCCATAAATTCCTGAAAGTCCACGGAATTGTCGGCATGCGCGCCGCCATTCAAAATGTTCATCATGGGCACGGGAAGCGTGTCGCCGGAAGTGTCCGTCGAATACCGCGAAAGATATTTGTACAACGGCTGGCGGGCTGCCGCAGCGGCTGCGCGCGCCGCCGCCATGGAAACGGCGAGGATAGCGTTGGCGCCGAGATTCTCTTTATTCGGCGAGCCGTCGGTTTCGATCATGCGGCGATCAAGCGCGCCTTGGTCGGAGGCATTGAGGCCGGTGACGGCGCGAGCGATCTCGCCATTCACGTTGGCAACGGCCTTGAGGACGCCTTTGCCGAGGTAGCGCGATTTATCGCCATCGCGCAATTCGATGGCTTCGTGTTCGCCGGTGGATGCGCCGGAGGGCACCGCGGCGCGGCCAAGCGTGCCGCCTAAAAGGATAACATCCGCTTCCACGGTGGGGTTGCCGCGCGAATCAATGATCTGCCTGCCAAGAACCCGCGCGATTTTCGTCGACATGCCGCCTCCTGGAAAAAAACTAAACCGATTCAAACCACAGATGCACGCAGATGAACACGGATAAATGGATTAGAGCCCAAGAATTGAAAGGTAAGAGCCTAAAGTGCCAGCCAGGGGTACATTCCTCTTTCCGTCCAGCCTCTAACCTCTAGCCACTAACCTCCAGCATTCTCACTCCGGTTCCTCGATCATGGATTCTTCACGGACGACGACGACGATTCCGCTTTCGGTGACATGATAACGCTGGCGGTCGGCTTCGAGGTCGTACCCAATCTCGGCGTGCTCGGGAACCGTGACGTGGCGGTCGATGATGGCGTTGCGCACGCGGGCATGGCGTCCGATATTGACATGATTGAACAGGATCGAATTTTCGACGTCGGAGTAGCTGTTGGTCCGTACATCGTAGCCCAGCACGGAGCGATTCACGCGCCCGCCTGAAATGATCGAACCTCCGCCCACCATGGAATCCAGGGCCACGCCCATGCGCTTGGGGTCGGCGAACACGGTTTTCAAGGGCGGATATTGGTGCTGCCAGGTGCGGATGGGCCAGGTTTTGTCATACAGGTTAAAAACGGGCGAAACGGACACCAGGTCCATGTTCGCTTCATAGTAAGCCTCGATGGTGCCCACGTCGCGCCAGTATTGCGCGCCGACTTTATTTTCATCGATGAAGTTATAGGCGTACACGCGGTATTTCGAGTAGATGCGGGGCAAAATATCGCGGCCAAAATCGTGCTTGGAATTGGGGTCTTCGGCGTCGGCCAGGAGAGCCGGAATCAGCAATTGCGTATTGAAGACGTAGACACCCATGGAAGCGTTGACCATGTCGGGATGCAGGTGCGAATGCTTCGGGGCCACGGGCTTTTCCTCGAAGCCGACGATTCGCCAATTGGCGTCGGTTTCAATCACGCCGAAACGGCCCACGGCTTCCTGCGTAGGAGTCTCAAACGTGGCCACGGTCACGTCGGCGCCGGAATCCACATGCTGCTGCAGCATTTTCTGGTAGTTCATTTTGTAGATGTGGTCGCCGGATAGAATGATGACGTAGCGCGAGTGCTCGCTGCCAATGGAATAAATGTTCTGGTAAACGGCGTCGGCGGTTCCCAGGTACCAGTTCGTGGAGACGCGCATTTGCGGCGGCAGGACTTCGATGAATTCGCCGAGCCCCAGCAGTTGCGACCAGCCCTGGCGGGTGTGCCGGTTGAGCGAAAGCGCTTTGTATTGCGTCAGAACAAAGACGCGGCGGAGATCGCTATTGATGCAGTTGGAAAGCGTGATGTCAATAATGCGATAGACGCCGCCGAAGGGTACGGCCGGCTTGGCGCGGTCACGCGTGAGCGGCCACAGCCGTTCGCCCTGGCCGCCTGCCAACAGAACGCCGATCGCATCGCGCATCAGGGACATGAGCGCATCTTTCTGCCCCACCCGAATTGCCGGGGGCGGGGGCAGGTGCACCGATATTCTAGCAGGTACCCTGGAAAGTCCCATACAGCCCTGCCCCCGGCCACGCCCACTCCCGGGGCGAACGGGTAAAAACAACGCTTGACTTCGGTGGGCGGGTCCGCTAGAAGTGAGTGCCAATAGGCCATTATTAACGAGTGGACCTCTCATAGCATTTATGGTTAATAGTAATCATTGCCACATGCATCGGAAGGACGGTGAAGTCTAGTTGGCTGAAGTCAGCATTCAAGAAGGTGAGTCCCTGGAAAATGCGCTGCGCCGGTTTAAACGCAAAGTGCAACAGGAAGACATCATCAAGGAAATCAAGAAACACAGTTATTACATGAAGCCTGGAGAAAAGCGCCGCGCGAAACAAGCGTTATCGCGCAAGCGGCTGCGCAAGAAGCAGCGGCGGGAGCAAGACTAAGCTCCCCCAGGCGGGCAAGACGACCCGGGATTTTCCAAAGCACCCTCGGACCAGTCGGAATTGGGACCCACGTTCTTCCCCGGCGTATCCCAGCATAATCTGACGCGTGCCGGGGTGCCGTGGGCTCTCCAACCAGCGTGGAGCCTCGGAGCAGCGTATGGAATATCACGATAAGGTCCTGAAGTGCGCGGAATGCAGTCAGGAGTTTGTCTTCACCGCCGGCGAACAGATGTTTTTCGCCGACAAGGGCTTCAAGAACGAGCCCAAGCGGTGCAAGGACTGCAAAGCCAAGCGCTCTCAGAGCCCGGGTCCGGGCACCAACAACTTCCAACGGGCGGAAACCAAAACGACTTGCTCGCAGTGCGGAAAGGAAACCACAGTTCCTTTCCGCCCGACGCAGGGCCGGCCCGTGTTCTGCCGCGAATGTTTCCAGCAGCGGCGGTCGATGAGTTCTCCGGCATAGCTCGGGGGAGGGAATTGCGGTTGCTTCGCGCCGCCAGATGTGGCGGCACTGCGAGTTTCTCCCTTGTGTCACAGTCGGATTGTCCGGGTCCTCCTCCGCGCCTTGATTCCGCCTGCGTAAATTAAATTCCGCGTGCCGGTAATCCAGAAAGTAAATTGGATGGGCGCACGCGATGTATCGCGGCAATTCCTAATCGCTGATGCGTATGAGAAATCAGTGGCACATGCTTCAGCCTGTGGTTTTGGTCTTTGCAAGGACGAAACCCCACAGGCTAAACCCTGTGCTACTACCTTCGAATTTCTCCTTGCTTGCTTCCAAATTGAATCTTGCGCACCGCGCGTTTAATATGGGCGGCGTGTGCGCGGCGGGTTTTGGCTAATCTACAAGCGGCGCGCGATAAATTCCGGAAAGATTGTGAAAATGAAAACTTCGTTGCCGGCCTCGGCTGTTCAATCGGCGTTGCGGATCCTGGAAGGGCCATCGGCCGCGTTCGCGAATCGCTATCCCGGCGAAACGGGGCGGCGCCAGCCGGTCCACGTCGTGTACGGCGGAGCGCATTTGTTCCGTGCGGGCATTTCCAGGCGGCTGGGCGACGTGGCCCTCGCGACCATGGGAGAATTCGCGCCGGATGCGTTTACCTTTGCGCGCGCGATCGGATTGCCGGGAGCGGGGGCGCTTCCAAAATCCGGCAAGCAAGCCGCCGCGATCGAGCGGCAATTCTCCAAATCGCCTGAAAAACTGCGGATCGGAAACCGGTCCGCCTGGATGGCGCAGACGGTTTACAGCCGTGTACTGGAAAAATTACAGCGAGAGCCGGTCGAGGACTTCCGTATTGACTTCGAGGACGGCTATGGGAACCGGCCCGACGCGGAAGAAGATCAGCACGCCAAGCTCGCCGCCGAGGAAGTGGCCAAGGGCTTCAAAGAAGGCTCGCTGCCGCCATTTATCGGCATCCGCCTCAAACCGTTTTCTCCGGAATTGCGCGAGCGCAGCATCCGCACGCTCGATCTATTCTTGAGCGCGATGTGCGAAGCCACGCGCGGACGCCTTCCCGCAAACTTTGTGGTCACCTTGCCGAAAGTTACGATCCCGGAGCAGATGGCCGCGCTCGCGCGCCTGCTCGATGCCATGGAGCCCGCGCTGGGCCTCGAAAAAGGCGCGCTGCGATTCGAGATGATGGTCGAAACGACGCAGGCGATCCTCAACGAACGCGGGGAATCGAGTTTGCCGCGTCTGCTGGAGGCGGCGAGCGGGCGCTGCATCGCCGCGCATTTTGGAACGTATGACTACACAGCAAGCTGCAGCATCACGGCTGCGTATCAAGTGATGGACCATCCCGCCTGCGACTTCGCCAAGCACATGATGCAAGTCGCGTTTGCCGGCACGGGCATCTGGCTTTCCGATGGGGCGACGAATGTCCTCCCGGCGCCGCCGCACCGCGCGGAAAAGGGCAAGCGGCTTACGCGCGCCCAGCAGGAAGAAAATCGCGAAGCCGTCCATCGCGCGTGGCGGCTTCACTACGGACACATCCAACACTCGCTCGTTTCCGCGTACTACCAGGGCTGGGACCTGCATCCGGCGCAGCTGCCCACGCGCTACGCGGCGGTGTTTTCGTTTTTTCTCGAAGGGCTCGATGCGTCCGCCGCGCGCCTCAAGAATTTTGTCGAGAAGGCGGCGAAGGCCACGCTCATCGGCGACGTGTTCGACGACGCCGCCACCGGCCAGGGCTTGCTGAATTTTTTCCTGCGCGCGATCAATTGCGGAGCGATCAGCGAGGAAGAGGCGGAACGCCTGACGGGAGTTACAGTTGAAGAGTTACATTCCGGGTCGTTCCTCAAAATCCTGAAAAATCGCACAAAGTAGGAAAGCGGATTTTTGTGACGCCGGGGCTACGGCACACCATCGTCGCTCAACATGGCGTCCCCAATATTCTGAATTCCCTGTGAAACACCCGGGCTGTCGCTTCAACTGCCGCGATACGTGGAGTAACCAAACGGGCTGAGCAGAAGCGGCACGTGGTAATGCGTTCTCGCGTCACGCACTTCAAAAATTATGGGAATGTCCGAATAGAACGATTCCACATGCAGCGCGTGAAAGTAAGACCCTGCGTGGAAGGTAAGCCGGTATGTTCCTACCGCCAACGGGGAGTCTCCCAGCAAAGCATTACAGCGGCCATTCGTATCGGTCACGCCGGCGCCGATGGACTTCCAGTCCTCTCCTGATTTCTTGTGCAGTTCAACCTTCACGTCCGCGGCCGGGCGGCCGCGTGAAGTGTCAAGGACGTGGGTTGTAATCGTGCTCATGGTGTTCGTAGCTCGCCGGCCAGAAGTTTTTCCAGGCGAAGGCGCGTGATCAACCGTTGCTGTTCCGCCGCAATCGAGAGTTCGCTTGGCAGATCATTCTGGAGGCGTTGATTCAGAATCGCAAGCATTCCTTCCGCGGTTTTGCCGGTGGCGCACACGATGTAAATGTAGCCGAATTTTTCAAAATAGGCGCGATTGGCCCTGGCGAGGCGCGCCTTCACGTCTTCGGTGGCTGCGCGCGCGCCGGTTTGTTCACCCTCGGCCCACCGGCGAGCGGACTCTGAGCCGCCCGCGGGTTTGTCGCCAATCTGTGGATGATGGCTGAAGGCTTCCAGCCAGTCGGCGCGGTCGAGGTTCCACCAGATTGCGTCGGCGGATTTGTGGAGCGCTTCCACGGTTGCATACGGCCTCCGCGCGGCGACACTTGCGGCCCATCTCGCCGAGCCGCAACAATCCATCAGCAGCGATTCCGCTTGAGCCGAGGGCAGCGCGTTGAATTCGGCGAGCGTCATTTCACAAAACCTTCTTCGCCAAAGTTCCAAAGATACGCAGCCGGGCCACGCCGCCGTCGGGATAAATGTGAAAGCGCGCGTGCGTCACTTCTCCCTCATGCAGCAGTTCTTTTTCGTAGAGGTGCAGGGAATCCGCCTGAAGTTTCGTCCTCGCCAATATTTCTTTCCAGGGAAGGGCGTCCAGCGCGCCCGGATCGACGAGGTCGCGCGGCGCGGCGCAAACTTCGAGCGAGCAACTTTCCGGGAAATTTCCTTTGAAGTGGGAGGTATCCACTTCGATGCGGCTGATTTTCCCCGGCGCGCCCAGGCGCAAGACGCACCAGTCGTGTCCGGGCCCGCGGCGGCGGCGCGTTTCCCAGCCGTCATGCATTCCGGTCGAGCGGCCCGGCAGGATCAGGTTGTTGCGCGAGCCGAAGAACATGTCGCTCGAAACGATCACCCAGCCGCCGTGCTTGACGGCGGCGAGGTCGATCTCGCCTCCCGCGCGGCCGAGCGCCGGCCAGTCCGGGACGGCTTCGCCGTGGACGCGTAGGCGCGCCACGCCGCCATCCGGATAAATTTTGAAACGCAGGTGAGTGACCCTGCTCGAGGGCGTGAGCGGAAACGGATTTCGAGTGTCGCCCGCAAGCGGGGACTTCTTCAACATGGTGTTCCATTTCGTGGTGTGGTCCTCGAGTTGAGCGAGGCCGGGATCGCCCTCCACCGCGCACGACTCGAGTTCGCAGTGTTCCGGAAAATTCCCTTTGAAGTGGGAGGTATCCGCCACGACGCCGTGAATGACGCCGGGAAGCCCCAATTTCACGATGCACCAGTCGTAGCCTGGAGTTCTGCGGCGCCGCGTTTCCCAGCCGTCCATCCACTTGCCAACGTCGGTGTATTTGTCCTCGATCCAGACGGGGGAGGAAACCTTCAGCAGATTTTCCTTAGGCGCAAAAAATTCATCGTTGGCCGCGAGCACTCGCCCGCCCAGCCGCTCCGCGGCAAGATCGACGTATTCGGTGAAATCCATCAGCGTTCGCCTCGCCGCAAGAGCGCTCCGCGCGGCCCGCCGAGGAAGCGTCCGCGATCATAGATCATTTCGCTGCCCAGGAAAGTTGCCTCCACCACGCCGCGCAAATGTTGGTTCAGATAAGGCGTCAATTTGTGACGGTGCTGCAGCATCTTGCTGTTCACCACGAAACGTCTTTCGGGGTTCCAGACCACCATGTCGGCATCATATCCCACGGCGGTTGCGCCTTTGCGCTTTTCGAGACCCGCAAGTTGCGCCGGTCCGCCACTCAGCCAGCGCGCTAAATCCTGGAAGGAGTGATTGCGTCCTCGCGATTTTGTCCACGTCGCCGCGAGACCAAGTTGCAAAGAGCTGATCCCGCCCCAGGCTTTGAAAAAGTCACCCGTATCAAGACATTTCATGGCCGGCGGGGACGGCGAATGATCGGACACAACGAAATCGATTACACGATTGGAAAGCGCAGCCCAGAGCCGTTTCTTGTTTCGCGAATCCCGAATGGGCGGCGCGCATTTGAATTCCGTCCGCCCGCTGTAGATGGAGCCCGAAGAGAAAAACAGGTAATGCGGGCAAGTTTCCGCGGTGATCCGCACACCTTCCTTTTTTGCACGCCGAATGAGCGGCACCGAAAGCTCAGAAGAAAGATGAACGATATGGACTCGAGCTTTGAATTCACGCGCGAGGCGGATCATCATCCCGACTGCGGTGGTTTCTGCGCTCGGGGGCCGCGACCAGAGCCACGTTCTGTACTTCTTCGGGTCGGCCTTTGCAAGTTTTGCGGTTTCTTCCTCAATTCGATCCGGGAGTTCGGCATGAACCAGCAGCGGAGCATCCAGCGCGGCGAGTTCCGGCAATGCGGCCCGGAGGTCGTTTTCGTTCACGTGCGCAAATTCCGGCACGCCCGAGGGCGCCAGAAAACACTTGAAGCCGAATGCGCCCGCGCGATGCAGGGCGCGCAACTCGCCCGCATTGCCCGGCACCACGCCGCCCCAAAAGCCCACGTTTACCCAGCACTTCTTTCGCGCTGCGGTGCGTTTGATTTCGAGCGCCGATGCAGTAGTCGTCGCGGGACTGCTGTTGAGCGGCATGTCGATGAGCGTGGTCACTCCGCCGGCCGCGGCCGCGCGAGTCGCCGTCTCGAATCCCTCCCAGTCGGTGCGTCCCGGTTCGTTGATATGGACGTGCGTGTCCACCAGCCCGGGCATCACGACGGATTCTCTGGCGTCGTAAATATGTTTTCCCGAAGGAAGATCGTTGTAACCGGCGATTGCCTGGATCACTCCGTTGCGAACGTGCACGGTCGCCGCCCGAATTCCTTCCGGCGTCACGACGCGTTTACTGCGGATCGCGTGGATGGTGGTCATTTCGCGAGCTGCGAGAGAAATTCTTCGAGCAGGTTTTGCGCGACGCGCAAGCGATAGCGCGCGGTAGAGCGAATATCGTCAATGGGCGCGATTTCTCGCGCGAGCGTTTCCGTTGCCGCGGCGATTACCGTGGGCGTGGGCTTGCTTCCGCACAGCGCGTCCTCTGTTTTTACGGCGCGCAAGACGATCGGAGCAACGCTTCCCAGCGCAATGCGCACATCGCGAATCGCGCCGTTTTCAACGAGCGCCGCGCCGGCAAAGCACACCTTGGAAATCGCCTGCGCCTTGCGCGTGCCCACTTTCCGGTAATACTGCCGCCACTTTTTCACGCGGCGAGGCAGCCGCACGGCGCGCAGCAATTCGTCAGACGCAAGCTGCAGTTGTTTGTAGCCGGTGTGAAAGCCGTGATACGGCAGCCAGCGCACTCCGCGCGCGGAAACAAGCTCGACTTCGGCGTCGTAGACCAGCAGCGCGGGCGGAGAATCGGCCGCCGGGGAAGCATTCACGATATTTCCGCCAATCGTGCCGCGATTCTGCGTGGCGATGCTGCCGGTTTCGCGCGCCGCCGCGCAAAGCAGCGGAAATTCCTTTTGAAGCACGCGATGTTTCTGGATTTCCGAATAAGTCGTCAGCGCTCCTAAGGTCACGTCGGCGGAGGTCACTTCGATGCCGCGTAAATCATCCAGCTTCGCGACGCTCAAAAAACGCTTGTGGGAAAGTTTTCCGGCCTCCAGCAGCACCATCAGGTCCGTTCCGCCGGCGAACGGCTGCCAGGCTCCCGGTTCGCGAGCAAGCAGAGCCAGCGCTTCCGAGAGACTCACCGGAACACGCAAATCATATGCGGGAATGTAGGCCCTCATTGCCTCACCGGCTTTTTGTCACCAGACGATTCACAGGCGCGCACCACTGCGGCGAAAATTTTCTGATAGCCGGTACAGCGGCAAAGATTTCCCGCCAGCCCTTCGCGAATTTCGGCGTCGGTGGGATGAGGATGCCGTTCCAGGAGTGCCACGGACGCAATGACCATGCCCGGCGTGCAAATGCCGCACTGCGCGCCGCCACAAGCCAGAAACGCCTCCTGCACGGCATTCAACTTGTCGCCCCGGGCCATTCCTTCGATGGTGCGGATGTCCGCTCCGTCCGCCTCGATGGCGGGGACGAGACAACTATTGACGATGGCTCCATTCATGAGCACCGCGCACGCGCCGCACTCGCCCTCGCCGCAGCCCTCTTTCGTTCCGGTCAGGCGCATTTCCTCGCGCAGAACATCCAGCAGGCGCTCCATGGGAAATGCTTGAACGCGGCGCTGCTCACCGTTCACGTTGCAGGAAATGCCGATGCGGTTGAACGTTTCAGTCAAAAATCCCCACCTCTTCCGTCATGGCTTCCATTAACACTTCCGGCGTGGCGGGAATTTCGCGCACGCAAATTCCCGTCGCGTTCTCGATCGCGTTTACAATCGCCGGCGCCGGCCCATCCATCGGCAACTCGCCGATGCCTTTTGCTCCGTGCGGGCCAAAGGGATACGGCTGTTCCACAAAAAATACTCGAATGGGAGGAATATCCGCGGCGGTCGGCATGATGTAGTTGGTCATCTGGCCATTGGCCATGCGCCCTTCGCGCCAGACGACGTTTTCATAGAGGGCCATGCCGATGGCCTGCGCCACGCCGCCCTCGATCTGTCCCGCCGCGAGCACGGGATGAATGACCTTACCCACTTCCTGCACGGCGACAAAGTCGGTGACACGCGCCTCAAATGTCACCGTATCCACAGCGACTTCGGCCACGTACACGGCCCACGCGTAAGTGCCGTAAGCATCGCCCTTGTACGTTGCGTCGTCCCAGAGCAGGCCGGGAGGAGGTTCGTACTGGCTCCGCGAACGCAGCGGTCTGCGCGTTTCGATGTAGCGCCGGCATGCGCGAACAAATTCATCCTCCGTGCACGCGTCGCAGAGCAATCCGCTGTCCACCAATGTTCGTTTTAATCCGAGCGCCGCAGTCTCCACCAGGTTGCCGACGACCATCGCAGTGCGCGAGGCAACGGTCGGACCGCTGTTCGGCACGGCGCCTGTATCCGGCTGCGCGATTTCGATGCGATCGTAACCGATGCCGAGCGCGTCTGCGGCAATTTGCGAAAAAACCGTGTTCGTCCCCTGGCCGATCTCGGTGCTGGCGGCAAGAACGCGGACGATTCCTTCCCGCGTCGCTTCGAGTTCCACTACGGAGGCCAGATACACTTCTCCCGAGCCGGTAAATCCCGCTCCGTGCATGAACGAGGAGAAGCCTATGCCGCGCTTGATCGTCGCGCCGGGATTTTCCCGCGCGAAACGTTCGCGCTTGGCGTGGTAGCCGCTTTCCTGGAAGGCGCGATCGAGCAGGGCATTGAAATTTACTTCCTCCTGAATCAGTTGTCCGGTGGCGGTCGTCTGGCCTTTGCGAATAAAATTTCGCCGCCGGAACTCCTCAGGAGTCAAATTCAAGGCTCGCGCCACCTGATCCAGATGGCGCTCCAGCGCGAAAATACTTTGTGGCGCGCCGAAGCCGCGAAATGCGCCGTGCGGCGGGGCGTTGGTCGCCACGGCCCGCGATTGGACGCGCACATTGGGGCAGAAGTAAGGTCCGGCCGCATGAATCGTGCCGCGCGAGAGCACCACGGAAGAAAGCGTCGCGTACGCGCCCCCATCAATCACAAAATCGATGTCCATAGCGACGAGTTTGCCGTCGCGCGTGACGCCGGTGCGATGTCGCGTTCGTGAAGGATGGCGCTTGGTGGTTGCCGCCATGTCCTCCGCGCGGTCATAGATGATTTTCACGCGCTTTCCGGACTTCCACGCCAGAAGGGCCGCGTGTCCCGCAATCATGGAAGGATATTCTTCCTTGCCTCCGAAGCCGCCGCCCGTTTCCGCTTGAATGACGCGAATTTTTTCCGCGGGCAGGCCGAACAAAGTAACGAGCGCCTTGTGCACGTAATAGGGACACTGCAGCGATCCCCAGATCGTCACCCCATCCGTGGGATTGGCCGCCGCAATCATGCCCTGGTTTTCGATATAGAGCTGTTCCTGCGCCCCGGTGCGATATTCGCGCTCGACAATAATGTCCGCCTGCGCCCATGCGGCATCCACATTGCCTTTTTCGACGTGATACGACTTGAAGACATTGTCCTCTCCAAAAATTACGGCGCGTTTCGCGATGGAATCTTCGATCGAAAAAATTGCCGGGAGCGGTTCGACATCGATTTGTACCGCGCGGCGCGCATCCTCGAGCAAATATCGATCCGCATGCGCCAGCAGGACGATCGCTTCTTCGGGGTGGTTGATGAATTCCGCGGCAAGGCAGGGCTGATCGTGTTCGATCAATGCGATTTCGTTTTTGCCCGGAATATCGGCGGCGGTGACGACCGTGAATTCGCTCCACGGAATGCCGTCGCCGAAGTGGATGCCGCGGATGCGCCCTCGCGCGATGCTGCTGCGCACGGTCACGCCGTGCAGCATTTCCGGAAAGGCGAGGTCGTCCACGTACCGGGCGCGGCCCGTCACTTTTTCGCGCCCCTCTTTTCGGAGGACGGAGTGTCCAAAGAATTTCTCTTCCATTTTTTCCCGCGCTTGTGTAGCGCCCGCCTTCAGGCGGGCATCTGCTTGAATCTGCGTTGCCCGCCTGAAGGCGGGCGCTACAAAGTTCCCCAGATCCTTCAAACAAAATTTCGCGCCAGCCGGACGGTCCCGACTTTCAGTACTGCTTGCGGTCGCTTTTTCGCACCCATTCGCGAAAAGGCTCGAGCCCCGCTTCCCGCATCATGGGCTCGAACGGAATTTTGCGTTCGCCGTGCGGGAGGTTCAATTCATCGTAGATAAAGGAGTCATCGAATCCGGCTTCCGCGGCATCGCTCGCGGTGGCCGCAAAATAGACCCGGTCCAGCCGCGCCCAATAAATGGCGCCCAGGCACATCGGACAGGGCTCGCAACTCGTGTAGATCTCGCAGCCAGTCAGCTGAAACGTGCCCAGCGCGCGGCATGCTTCGCGAATGGCGGTCACTTCCGCGTGCGCCGTGGGATCGTTTGCCGAAGTAACCAAATTTGTGCCGGTCGCGATGACGCGCCCGTCTTTCACCACGATCGCGCCGAATGGCCCGCCTCGGCCCGAGCGTACGTTCTCCACAGCTCGCTGAATCGCCTCTTGCATGTAGGAGTTGCTCATACCACATCGCGCGCCCTCGGCGCACACCCGGTAAATTGTACCGGAAAAGCCAATCCCGCCGTTTACAGTTTTGTGATCCGCCCAATCGAATCAACGCATTGCGATCTACGATTGGACTTTCCCAAATTCGCATGTAAAATCATTTCTCTCGCGTGTGTTTCCGCAAGATGCAAAGTGAGTGGTTGCGTCGCGATTGCGCCCATCGCAGCGGGCTGGGAACCCACGTCGGCCGCTACATGGAAGCCATTCATTTCCTGGCGTGGCCCTCTCGAAGAAAATTCTCGATTTTGGATTGGGCAGGATAGACCGATTGTCCCAGATGGCCGATACTGCCTGTGTTATGCCATTGGGAAGAGAAGGAGGAGGCTGAATGATTGTTGCTGTTCCGCGAGAAACGTATCCTGGCGAGCGGCGCGTGGCGCTCGTGCCCATCGTCATTCCCAATCTTGTGAAAGCGGGACTGGAAATTCTGGTCGAAGCCGGCGCGGGCGCCGCGGCGGGATTTCCTGACGCCGAATACGCCGCCAAGGGCGCGAAGATTATCGCGGATCGAGCCCAGTTGTTCGCGGAGGCGGACATCATCATCCAGATGCTTTGCTACGGTTCGAACGACCAGACGGGCCGCGCCGATTTGCCGCTGCTTCGCCGCAACCAGGTTCTGATCGGCTTTCTGCGCCCAATCGGGTCTCTCGTTACGGTTCAAGAGATCGCGGAGGCCGGAGTGACTTCTTTTTCCGTGGAATTGATGCCACGAACGACGCGGGCGCAAAGCATGGACGCGCTTTCCTCCATGGGCACCATTTGCGGCTACAAAGCCGTGCTCATCGCCGCGGACACGCTTCCGAAAATTCTCCCCATGCTGACCACGGCCGCGGGCACGATCACTCCCGCGCGCGTCCTGGTCATCGGCGCGGGCGTGGCCGGTTTGCAGGCTATCGCCACGGCGCGCAGGCTGGGAGCGGTGGTCTCCGCCTACGATCTGCGTCCCGCGGCCAAAGAGCAGGTGCAGAGCCTAGGGGCGCGTTTTGTGGAACTTCCCCTCGAAGCCAAGGACGCGCAGGACGCCAGCGGATATGCCAAGGCGCAGGATGAGGAATTTTACCGCCGCCAGCGCGAATTGCTCGGCAAGGTGGTTGCCGAGAGCGACATTGTCATCACCGCCGCCGTCGTTCCCGGAAAGAAGTCGCCGGTGCTCGTGACGTCAGATATGGTCAAGGGCATGGCGCCGGGCTCGGTGATTGTAGATCTGGCCGCCGAGCGGGGAGGGAACTGCGAGCTCTCCAAGGCCGGCGAAAAAATCGTCGCTCACGGCGTCACCATCATTGGATATTTCAACTTCGCATCGACCGTGCCGCACCACGCCAGCCAGATGTATGCGCGCAACATCGCGGCGTTCCTCAACTTGCTGGTGAAGGACGGGAGGCTTCAGCTCAACCTGCAGGACGACATTATTCAGAGCACGCTGCTGACAATGGGTGGGGAAATCGTTCATCCCCACGTGCGCGAATTTTTCTCTCTCCCGCCCCTCGTGGCCCAACAGAAGGAGACCGCCTAACGATGAAAATGGATCTGTTCACCAGCGCCTATGTGTTTCTCCTCGCCGCTTTTGTCGGACTGGAAGTGATTCGCCGTGTGTCGCCGCTCTTGCACACGCCGCTGATGTCGCTCACAAATGCGCTCGACGCCATCGCCGTTGTCGGAGCGATCCTCCTTGCGGGCGAACATAAGACCACGCTCTCCACCGTGCTGGGCACCATCGCTATCGTCGCCGCGACCAGCAACGTCGTGGGCGGATTTTTCATCACCGACCGCATGCTCAAAATGTTCAAAGCGAGCCGCAGTCCGAAACCATGACTCCTCTCCCCGGAACTGACACAATCATCGAACTGACCTACCTCATTGCCACGGCTTTGTTCGTGATGTCTCTCAAGTGGATGAGTTCGCCCACCACGGCGCGCCACGGGGTCTGGGCGGGCGAGCTCGGCATGCTCCTCGCCATCGTGGGAACTCTGCTCAACCGCAGCATCGTGGACTACAAGTGGGTTGCCATCGCCCTCGTGCTCGGCACCATCATCGGCGTGCCCCTCGGCAAGGTGCAAATGACTGCCGTTCCTCAGCGGACGGCGCTCAGCCACGCGTTCGGCGCATGTTGCGTCACGCTCGTCGGCACTGCCGAATTCTATTTGCGCGCGCCCGCGGTGCCCAGGTTCATGATGTCGGTTCTGTCAATGGAAGTGATTCTCGGCTCACTCACGTTTACAGGCAGCTTGATGGCCGCAGGAAAGCTGCAGGAAATCCTGCCGCAGCGCCCGATCACTTTCAAGGGCCAAAACTTCGTCAACCTAGGTATGCTCCTCGTCGCCATCGGCATGGCCATCTATCTTGTGTTTCATCCGGATCACACCTACTTATTCCCGGCTCTGCTCGCGATCCCGTTGCTGTTTGGCGTGATGATGATTATTCCGATCGGGGGCGCGGACATGCCCACGGTGATTTCGCTGCTCAATGCCTATGCCGGGCTTTCCGCCTCGGCGATGGGATTCGTGCTCGATAGTAAGTTGCTGATCGTCGCGGGGGCATTGGATGGCGCTTCGGGTCTGATTCTGTCCGTCAATATGTCCAAGGCCATGAACCGCTCGTTCTCGAACGTGCTTTTCGGCGGTTTCGGGCAGGAGCAAACGAGCGCGAAGGGCGGCAAGGAAGCGCGCCCGGTCCGCAGCGCGTCGCCAGAAGAGGCTGCCGAAATTCTGGCCGTGGCCAGCAAAGTGGTCATCGTACCCGGCTACGGCATGGCCGTGGCGCAGGCGCAACACAAAGTCCGCGAACTCTACGACAACTTGACCAAGCGCGGGATCGACGTGAAATTCGCCATTCACCCGGTCGCAGGCCGCATGCCCGGGCACATGAACGTGCTGCTCGCTGAAGCGGACATCCCTTACGACAAACTGCTCGACATGGACGAGATCAACGGCGAATTTCCGCAGACCGACGTGGCCCTGATCATCGGCGCGAATGACGTCACCAATCCCGCCGCGCGCACCGATTCCTCGAGCCCCATCTTCGGCATGCCGATTCTCGACGTGGACAAGGCTCACACTGTGATGGTCATCAAGCGCAGCATGGCCGCCGGATTCGCCGGAATCGATAACCCGCTTTATTACCTCGACAAAACTCTGATGCTTTTCGGCGACGCCAAAAGCTTCGTAGGTTCCATCGTCCGCGAACTCTCCGGCGGCGGCAGCCACGGTTAGCTTCCGGCCGCGTACACGCGCCATAACAAAAGAATTTCGGTAAAAGGCCAGTTCCCGGTAATACGTTTCTCAAGACTTGGCCTAGAGTGGAGGTCCTTTCGCCGATCGCTACTGAAGGTTCATGCGGCGAAGCAGGTCGGCGAAGCGCGGGTCGGAACGCAGCGGATCGAAGATAGGATCTACTTTGATACTCGCGGAAGGGCTCCGAATCGAGCGCGCCTCGTAGCCCTTTTCTAGCCATTCGATTGCCTTATCTTTCTCCCCCAGGGCCAAGTAAATTCTGGCTACGTGCGGCTCTGAAACGTATTTATGCTTCATCAGCTCGCTCAATTGACCGAGCACTTTCTGGGCGTCGGCTCTTCGGCCCGCCAAAGCATATGAGTACGCGAGACCGGTCAAAGCGCGCGCATTCCCGGGCGAGATCGCCAATTCCTTATTGAACTCTGCGATGCCTTCGTCGTACATCTGCTTTTGAAGGTACGTCTCGCCGATGTGCTCATGCGCCAGAATAAAGTTTTGATCCAGATCGAGCGTCTTCCGGAATTGCTCTAGAGCTTGGTCATATCGCCGCTGGAAGTACAACCCGACTCCCACGTTGGTATTGATGATCAGCGAAAGGGGATCGAGATCAAGACCTCGTCTGATTTCTGCCATGCCCTCGTCCAACCGCCCGATGTGTTCCAAGGTTTGGCCGTACCACTGGTGAACGGTTGGATAGGCCGGATTGAGTGCGATGGCACGCTGGAATTCTCTCTCGGCGCCGGACCAATCCCAGTCATAATCTGCTTTGACGCGCGCCAGCGAAGTATGAGCTTCGGCAAGCGTGTCGTCTAGTTCCAGTGACTTCAGAGCGGCCTCTCTTGCTTGCGGAAACATTTCCTTCGGGGCAATCAATCCGTTCGTGGCACGAGCGGTGTAACAATCAGCTAGGCCGGAATACGCTGCGGCGTAGTTAGGGTCATCAGCGATCGCCTGCTGAAAATAGGCTGTCGCCTTGTTATATCCGTCGTCATTTTTTTTGTTCCACCAGTATCGCCCCACCAAATACGCCTGGTACGCCTCGGGATTCTTAGTAGAGGTTCTAACCATGCGCCTTTCGTCTTCCCCCGACAATCGCACTCGGAGCGCCGCCGTCATCTCTTTGGCAATCTCATCCTGCAACGTCAAAATATCCACCGATTTGCGGCTGTACCGCTCACCCCAAATGTGGCTGTCGTCGTGGGCATCGATGAGCTCGGCACTGATCGCCAGATTGCCACCAACTTGGGTGACGCTGCCCTTGAAAACGGCTCGAACCCCTAGTTGTCGACCAACGGTTTCGGCGTCCGCTTCTTTCTTTTTATACCCGAAGGAAGAGTCTCGCGACATCACTTTGAGATGCGGTAGTTGCGAAAGGCTGTTGATCAGGCTTTCAGTGATTCCGTCGCTCAAATATTCCATGCTGGGATCGCCGCTGCCGTTGACAAACGGCAGCACCGCCACCGAATCGATGACTTCGCCGCTTCGACTGTTCGCGCGGTAAAACCAGCCCCCCGCTCCCAGCAACGCCAATAGGGCGACAACGGCCGCGCCCACTACGGTCTTCGTCCGCCACCATTTCGGAGAAATCGCCAGAGCTGAGCTACTCGCCGCGGTCTTGCCAGATTCAGTTTCGCGTTTCAGCCGCTTAAGGTCAGTTCGGAGTTCGGCTGCCGAGTGATAGCGCAGCTCCCGATCCTTCTCCAGAGCCTTGTTGATGATCTCTTCCAGTTTTTGCGGGATTTCCGGATTTAGCCGCGCCGGAGAAGTGGGAGCACGATTCAAAATGGCCTCAAAAATCACTGCTGAAGTGTCCCCGCGGAAAGGAGCCGTGCCCGTCGCCATTTCGTAAAGCACCGCGCCGAAAGAGAACAGGTCCGTCCTCGCGTCCAGCTCTTCCCCTCGCGCCTGTTCCGGAGACATGTAGGCCACCGTTCCAAGCGTAGTGCCGGGACTGGTCAGGTCTGCTTCCGAAGCTCCCACTGTCGGCACTTGCGACTCCCTAACCCCTGCGGCTTCCTTCCCTCGCACGTCTACCTTGGCTAACCCAAAGTCCAGAATCTTGGCTTGGCCGCGCTGCGTCACAAAAATGTTCGCGGGCTTGATGTCTCGATGCACGATCCCTTTCGAGTGGGCGGCATCCAGAGCGTCTGCAGTCTCCGCGCCGAGTTCCAACACCTGCTCCATCGGCAGAGGCTTTCCGCTGAGCCGATGCTTCAGCGTTTGGCCTTCCATCAGTTCCATAGCGATGAAGGGGCGACCATCACTTTCGTCAATTTCGTGAATGGTGCAGATGTTGGGGTGGTTGAGCGCCGATGCGGCACGGGCTTCCCTCTTGAATCGCTCCAGTGCTTGCGGATCGCGGGTCAATTCTTCTGGGAGGAACTTGAGAGCAACCTGACGACCAAGCTTGAGGTCTTCGGCTCGATACACCACCCCCATCCCGCCGCCGCCGAGATGGGAAAGAATGCGATAGTGCGAGATGGTACGGCCAATCATTGTTGATTCACTGTTCCGGCATGGGGCGTCCGCAGCCGGGATTGGCGAGAGTATACACCTGCGAAGCTAATCTCAGTAAAAATCAGAGGCGGTGATGCCAAGTCCCGAGAAGTCCGCTGGTCTCAATGGGTCGACGCAACACTCACCCGAAGTCCTATCTGCAGGTATTTCAATGGCTAAATTCGTTCGCAAGCGTTGATTCAAGAAAAACACTGCCCTGTTTAGGTCTAATCGAGTACAACCCAAAAGATCAGGTCCTTTTAAAAAACACTATCGGATCAACAGATTAGAAGGGTGTTGCATCGACCGGTTGAGCCGACACCCTTATCGGAATGTGGCTTTTTGCGCCCCCGAGAGAGCGGATTGCCACATTCCGATAACGCCTGCCAAATTGACCCACCTCATGCACCCAGCCCGCGATCAAGTGGCTGCTGACGTTTTGTCCGGCATTGGACTCAGCCGATGTCCGCTGACGGTCGCACCCGCGTCCGGGGCGAGGAGGAAACAGTCGAGCGTCGCCACGACGCTCAAAATCGCGACGAGCAGGAACGCAATATGGAACTCTTTCGTGGTCGGAGCGCCCATTGCATTGCCGTCCATGAAACCAGCGACACGCAGCGCGATCGCGCCCACAGCCACGCCCATGCCCATCGACATTTGCGTGATCATGCTGAAGAAGCTGGTGGCGGAGCTCATGTCCGGCTTGGCGATGTCCGCAAAGGCCAGAGTGCCTACCGCCGTAAACTGCATCGAGCGGGACAGGCCGTTCACAAACAAGATTAAAAGCACGATGCTCTTCGCGGTCTGAGGAAACATCAGGGCGCAGCCCGCCATCAAGATCGCGTTTAGGATACCGTTCGTCGTCAGCACTGTGCGGAATCCGAACCTCCGGAGAATGGGCGTCACCACGCTTTTCATGAGCAAATTGCCCGAGAAGAGGCCGAGCATCAGGAGGCCCGACTGAAACGCGTTCAGTCCAAAGCCGACCTGAAACATAAGCGGCAGGAGGAATGGAGACACGCTGATCGCAATTCGAAAGAGCGATCCGCCTTGCAAAGAGATCGCAAACGTCTTAATTTTCAGGAGATTGAGATTTAAAAGAGGCGCCGGCGAGCGCAAAAGATGAAGCACGGAGAACACGCCCAGGACGCACCCGGCAATCAGGTAGGCTGCCGTCGGCTTCCAGTGCGCCGATTCGCGGCCCACCAGCTCCATGCCGTAAACGAAGCTCACGCAAGCCGAGGCGCTCAGCACAAATCCTATCCAATCAAAAGGTTTTACGTGATCTTCCTTTAGATTCGGAATGATGCGCGATGAGAGCGCCATGCCGATAATACCGAGCGGCACATTCAGGAAAAAAATCCAATGCCATGACGCATACGTCGTGATGAAGCCGCCAAGCGGCGGACCCAACACGGGCGCGATGAGTCCCGGCCAGGTAATGAACGTGATTGCGTCGATTAAATTGTGCTTTTCCGTGGTGCGCAAAACGACGAGCCGCCCGACAGGCATCATCATCGCGCCGCCGATGCCCTGAATCACGCGCGCCCCGGTGAATGTCCAAATGCCATTGCTGAGCCCGCACAGGACGGAAGAAGCCGTAAAAATCGCGATGGCGGAAACAAAAACCGTTCGCGCCCCGACCCGGTCCGCCACCCATCCGCTGATCGGAATGAACACGGCGAGCATCAGCAAATAGGCCGTCATGCCGATGTTGAGGTCGACCGGGTTGGTGTGGAACGACACGCCCATCTGCGGCAGCGCCGTGGCGATGACCGTGCCGTCCAGGTTTTCCATGAAAAACGCCGTGGCAACCAGAATCGAGATCGATTTGGATTTCTGAAAGAGTGGGGACATTATTCTCGGCGGCCTACGCAAGTTTCAGTGCAAGTGGGTATTATCCTAATTTCAGGTTATCTCCGACAGCCGAATTTGATGTTGCCGTTAGGGAGGTCCGACCTTTAGGTCGGACAACCAGCGGCGCATGAATAGGGCCTTTAGGCCCTGAAGCTTCAGGGGCTAAAGCCCAGGCATGTCAAAACCCGAGCGTCGGGGCTGAAGCCCCGACCTCCTAAATATCAATACCGTCGCGACAATTTTCAATTCAGAACACTGCCGGTAACTCCGTGCACACGAGAGCGTATGCCGGCGCCGCACGGCCCCACTTGAACATATTCTATTTTGCATTGGCAACGTCGGGCAGCGGAATCGCTTCCACCGGAAAAATCATGGGGTAGGGCTGGTACGGATAGACTTTTTCTTTTTTGGCTTTCAGATCCATCAGGATCTTGTCTTCGCAGACGATGTCTTCCTTCAGCGACCAATCCGGGCGCAATTTGTAGATGATGGTGGACGTCCAGGTCCGCGTATATGTTTTCGGGTCGTCGAAGGTGAGGGTGTTCTCGAGCGTGTCGTGATCCACGCGTCGAATGCGCTCGACAACGTGCAGCGCATCACTGTGCGGATGGCCCGCCGTGTCGAGCCAGCTCTTGTCGGTCAAGCCGGCGGTGTCAACGACCAGCGTGGCGCCCTCCCAGTGGCCGATCGAATGCCCCATCCAGGAAGGATCCAGGTCCTCCGGATGGCCTCGCCCGTCCATCCAGATCTGCCGAATCGCGTTGCCTGTTTCGAAGAGCATCAACACACGATTCTTGCTTTGCAAAATTTCGAACGGTCCAACGTGGTTCATCAGGCGGGGAATGCCGTACGGGGCGCAGCTGGTCAGATACGGATCCATATTGTCGTCATTGGCGCGGCCGAGCGGCCCTGTTCCGCAACCCACCAGCTCGCATCGCTTGGTAGCCCACGGTTGCATGGGGGGAGGCGCCTCGGGAGAAAAGTTATATGGCAAGAAGCCCTTGGGTGTTCTCGGCGGAGACCAGATTCCGGTCAGGTCAGGCGCGGAGGCTGCCGCTTGCGGGTGCGCCGCGCGCAGCTCAGGGGCAAGGCGCGGCAGCAGCCCGAGCGACAACACCAGCACTGCCGAAGTACTCAGGACCGGGATCGGCGCAAGCTTTTTCATTCGAATGACTCTGTCCTTACTAGTTTCGCGCACCGCCCCGGGGAAATCGTGCTTTGTTGCCAGCCCTGTCCCTCCGCGGCGGCGCTGCAGACGGCTTAACCAAAATGAGGAGCGGTCAGTACCCGGGAGGATCGACGGTGACGACTTGACCGCCGGGGATGGTGACCTTCACAGGCCTCAGACTTTTCATCCCGTTGACTATGGGAACGCTCTTTTTTTCAGGGTGCCCGTAAATCGTGACCTGGTCCCCAGCCTTGAATGTGCTGTGATTCCATCCGACGCCGCGGCTCATAACATTCGGCGGGTGAAATTCCACGGCCCAGGTTTCCACGTCGCCCTTGTCGTTTTTCACGTCGACTAGCAGCAAGGGGTGGGGATTCTGCCAATCGAATTCCTTGACCGTTCCGGCGATGGTCCCCCACGCATCGACGTCCCATCGCGAGGCGCCGTGATGCGCGAAAACGGCCGTTGAAAGGAAGCCGCAAGCGAGAACCGCCAGTAAAATGGCTGACGTTTTGTGCTTCATCCCGCTACCTCCATGCGTCTCGTGGATGATCAAACTTTACGTGTCCCGCCAGCGTTTGTAAAGAGATCGGAAGCCGTTGCAGCGTCGCTTCCGTGGGTCGGATGAATCAGGAGGGCTGTTCATGGCAGGCGGAGAACTGCGGGTCTCTGCGTTTAAGTCTCTACCATCTGGCTAGGTGCCGCTACCAGACTGGCGATATGTATGATCAACCGTCTTTTCGATACAGCGGACAGGCTGGTGAATTGAATTCCCATGCCCGCATCTACAGTGGAATGCCGGACAATCCCCTCCAGCGTGATGTCCGTCTGCCCGGCCCGCAGCGTGAACGTAATTTCCGATCCAACAGGAAGGGGATCCGGGTCGAGGACGAAAACGCCCTCTAGACTTAAGTCCCGTATGGGCGCGGATCGTTCGCCGTAAATGATACGATTCTCCGGCTTGGCTTGGAATCGCGGAGTAGCGCGCCTGTCTTTTGAAGGCATCGTCTTAATTCGCCTCTTCTTTCAGCAGATGTATGATCTCAAATTTCCCCGACTTAAGCGTCGCCTTTCATTTGCTCAGTTGCCGAGAATTTAACTCCGGGCGAATGAGGGCAATCGCCGCAAAGTCCAAACGCACTCATCCTGGCCGGCCTCGCCGAAAAGCGAAGTCGATCATTTGCCGGCCGTGCATTAAGGCTTGGCCGGATCGTGGCTGCGAACATTCGACGTCAATTTGCGAATGACAAATTCTTGAAGAAGATTGGCCGCCGCGGTTGCCCCAATTCCGATCGCCGCGTTTTCAAACGTCAATTTCGCCCCATTGCGATCCTGCGCCGGATAGTAGAGATTTGAAATCCCACCCGCGGCGAGGCTTCCGAGAATGTCGGAATAATTTGGCTGCCAGTGTCCGTTGTCGCCTTTGCAAATCACGGAATTGGCGATCGCATAGAGGATGCGTGAGCGAGTGCTTCCGCTTCCCTTGTAAAAATAGCGTGGATCCTGTTTCAGAAGGGACGGCAGGATAGCGTTTCCGATGAAGTTGTTCGTCACCACGTTGGCGTAGTCCGCGCCGTAGCGTTTTCCGTAACCTTGCGCACCTTGCCCGTACCCGCGAAAAGAATTATTGGCCTGCTGGAGTCCCGCAATCGCCCCGGTCACTACGAAGGTGACCGGGTCCACAGTGACTTTCCAGGCCAGCTCGAACTTTTGCTTCGAGCTGAGCGGAGCGGCATCCGGGACATAACTGACATAGAAATTTGGGATGATGCCGAGCACGCGCTGCTGCTCTTCCTCCTTGACCTGCTCTTCCGCCACCTCCACACGCGGCACTTCAACCCGCACATCGGTCTTTTTGGTCGCCAGTGCCAACGCGGTCCGCGGGGCGTTGTACACCTCTCCCTCATGCAGGACTCCAGACAACGTTTGCGCCGCGAATCCCTCCGCCGCAATGGTGAGTTGAAATGGCCCGGGAGGGATGTTGACAAATGAGAATTGCCCATCGTCGCCGGATAGCGCCTCTTGGTTTGTGATCCGGTCTTCGAGTTTAAGTTCCACACGGGCCCTAGCTACGGCTGCTCCGCTTGGATCCAAAACAATTCCGCTGATGCTCCCCGGCAATTGCGGAACGGGAAGCTGCTGGCCGAGGCTGGCTGCGGTCTCTGGTGGCGTCTGCTGGGACTGCGCCAGAGCCGGGGAGGCCAAAAGCAGGACAAACAGGCCTAGCCAGACGAACCCACCGCTGCCATCGGACGGGATGCGGACGCTTTGATCCAATGATTTCTTGCCTGCGCCCATTTTCATAGAACTCACAGTTATGGCCCAATGGCGTGCCTTATCTTTATCCCTCAATATTTGAGTCTACGCAGTGGATTGGGGTTGTGCGGCCCAACGGGCAAGCCCACGGGAGTTTTCATCACTAATCAGGGGAAATAATTGCCCGCCGGGGGGGCATCCTGGGATGCGCGCCCGGCGAAGCTTATTTGGGCTAACCGGGCGCGCAAACTGAATGGCGTGTCATCCGGTTGAGAAGGTCCATATATATCATAAGATTAATTATTTAACTTGTTATTTTATCGGGACGAATCTTTGCACCCGCTCGCCGCCAAACACTTCACCCGTATAGATGTCGCCTTTGGAGTCCGTGGCGATCATATGCAGCCCGTAGAACTGGCCCGCGTTCTCGCCCATGCTGCCCAACTGGCCGACCACCTTGCCATCTTCGCGGTTCAGGAACCAGATGTGATTGTTGGTCAGATCGGAAATAAACAGAAACAGTTGCTGTTTGTCAGGGGAGAACATCACGCCACCGGTCGAACCGCCCACGCCTGTCCACGGGGCCATGACGAATTCCTTCACGAATTTTCCGTCTTTCGTGGTCACATCGATACGGTTTGCCATGCGGTCTGCCGCGTAGACCATTCCGTCGCGGGAAACATTCAGTGTGAGGTGGCCCCTGAACTCCTTTGGCTCCGGCCCGCCCGGCGTGTAGGCCCGGTCTTTGTCATCGGTGGTGATTTCCGACAGCTTGTGCCCGTAGGCGCCCCAGCCCCTCTTGAATTGGAAAGTATCCATGTCAAACACCATCACGCGCCCGCCCAGGTAATTGTCGGCCGCGTAAAGTTCGTGAGCTGGCTCGTCCAGCCGAACCTCTTCGATCCCTCCCACGATCATGGGCGTCGTCGGGGGATACTTCGCGCGGAAAGCGGCTGTGGCCGCGTCGCGCGCCGCGCGCTCCTCGGGAGTGATCTTAGGGCGCCCGCTCGGCAAAAATCCCGCGACCGGCCCCTTGCTTCCGTGGCCTGGGACGCGCGGCGTGTCCGGAGCGGCATCGCCGCCACCGCCTCCCGGCGGCATTTCCGGCGTGTGCGGCAATTCGGCGACAAGCGCGCCTGTTTTCGGATCGTACTTACGCACGTTGCCCATTCCATTGACCACGTTCCCCAGATAAATGAATCCCTTGCTGTCCACCGTCATCCCGTGCCCTTGCGGAGGGTCGAAGGAGCCGATGACGTTGCCTTCCTTGTCAATGTGAATCATGGAAGGAGGCCGGACGCAGCAATCGGCAATCGGAGGAGTAAGCTCGGCCTCGAGCTCAATATCGGTCAGATCGTTCGGACGATCGTGCACCCAAACGTTGTCGTCCTTGTCCACGGCCAATCCTGTGACGCCGCCCATCTTCCACTTGTTCGGCAAGGGCTTCGGCCAGTCGGCATCTACTTTGTACTTCGGCGCGCTTTGCGTCTGCGCGCCTCGCGCACCGAACAACGCCAGCAGGCAAAGACCCGCCGCGAAGCCGAAAGCCACTATTTTTCTGTCCTTACTCATGGGGCCACTCCCTCACAATCCGTTGGAAATTCTGCTCTGACCATCCCGGTGGGCATCCTTATACACCCGAAACAATCAGGAAGCCAGAGTTGGCGATGGTTGCACCTGGCGCTCGATTTCAGAGACCTTGCCGGAGCGTCTGGATACTTCCAGATCATAAAAATTCTGCAGATTGAGCCAGAACTCAGCGTTGGTGCGGAAGAATCGCGCGAGTCGCAGAGCGGTCTCCGCCGTAATCCGGCGGCGTTCATGCACAATTTCACCGATGCGAGTAGCGGGCACATGCAGTTCCAGCGCGAGCTTGTTAACACTCAACCCCAGCGGCCTCATGAAGTCTTCCCGGAGAACTTCACCCGGATGGACCGGAGGCAACAATGCGTCCGACTTGTTCATCTTTTTTTCCGTTCCCTTCTAGTGGCGGTCGCAAATCCCAATTTCGGGCCAATGGATCTAACAAATCATCGACGTTATACAATGAGCTCTAGTGATAATCGACGATTTCCACTCCGTAACAATTGCCGCCGCGCCGAACAAAACAGATTCGCGATTGATCGTTTATCCGAATTGAGTGCTGCCCTTTACGTTCGCCTCGCAAGGCTTCCAGTTGATTTCCGGGCGGCGACGCCAAAATGCGCAACTCCGTCGCTGCATGAAGCTGGAGCAACTTCCGTAAGGCAACTCGCTCGATGGCGCGAAAACGCTCGCTGTGCTGGTAATGAAAGAGCTCTTCCGTTTCCTTGGAGCTGAAGCTCTGGATCACACGTAAAGCATACTACGTGACGCGTTATACGTCAAGCGATTTCTGGCGCAGCGAAAAGAGTGAACGGAATAGGCAGGTGTACCCACGGCAGGGAGCGATGATTCGAGACTCTCAGAAAGCCTCTTGCAAAAGACGCAGCAAATCATTTTCGTCAAAGGGAACGGGGCTGTTGTCGAGCAGCCTTCGCACCGTGGACGCCATCTGCGAAAGTTGAGCGAGCTGCTCTTCTTTTACGCCCAACGCGCGCAGGCCTTTGGGTATTCCGACCTTCACCGCAAGTTCCTCGACGAGTCCTGCGGCCTGTTTGGCAGCCTCCTCATCGGCTTTGGAATTGAGGTTCGGATCCAAACTGCGCGCGATGAATGCCATTTCCGCGATGCGCGAAGGCGTGATGCTTCTCATCACCGTAGGCAAGAGGACGGCATTTCCCAAGCCGTGCGGCGTGTGCGTCGCTTCTCCTACAGGATATTGCAACGCGTGAACGGCCGCCGTTCCCGCCGCTGAGAAAGCCATTCCCGCGAGGAGACTGGCCAGTGCCATCTCCTGCCTCGCCGCGCGGTCATTTGGTTGGGCTACCGCCGTCGGAAGAAATTTTGCGATTGCGGATATTGCATTGGTCGCGAGAACGTCCGACATCGGATTTTTGCCGACGAAAATCGCGTGCGGAGAACAATCGGTTCGTACCTTAGCGCAGAAGGATTCGATCGCGTGCGCGAGCGCGTCCATGCCGGAATGGGCTGTCACATTTGCTGGACAGGAAACCGTCAGCGCGGGATCCACGATGGCCCACTTCGGAATCAGCGCGCGAGACGCGATGCCCACCTTCATCTCGCGTTCAGGGTCGGCGACCACGGCGACTGGACTTACTTCCGATCCGGTGCCCGCGGTTGTGGGAACCGCGACGACCGGAGCAATCGGGCCGGGAACTTTATTTTCGCCATAGTAGGTGGAAAGTGGACCGGGATACTTGACCAGAAGCGCGACGGCTTTGGCCAAGTCCAGGTTGCTGCCGCCGCCTAAACCGATTACCACATTTGGCGAATAGGCCCGGGCCACTGTTGTGGCCCACTCGATCGTCCGGCGATCGACTTCCGGTTTCCCTTCGTCAAAGATTTTCGCTTCCGCTATCCCGTGCGATAGATGCCCCACCACTGTTTCACAGATTCCTGCTTTGACCATATTCTGGTCGGTGCAAACAAATACTCGACGACCGAATTCGCGAGCCACATCCCGCAAAACGCTCGCGGCGCCCCATCCAAAAAATATTCTGCCTGCCGTCGAAAATCCCCAGACAGGATTGCTGCCCTCAGAACTCATCCTTGAGCCTTTCTGCCGCGAGCCATACTTCCTTGGGTAGAGGTATTCCGGAGCGTACACGCTCTTCTCGAAGCGTTCGCGCCCGGTCTCCGGGTACGATAACACTCTCGCAACCCTTCTGTGGCGGCGAATGGCGAAGCTCGTCGAGGTAGGATGCAACCCCGCTCGCGAGTGTGAGTCCGCCGGCAAAGGCTGCGGGGTTTAACAAAATAAAAAAATCTCCCTTGGTGCAGCGAAACTCCGTGTCCAGAGTGCCGAGCACCCGCCGCCCGATCTCGCCTCCCGACAAAAGTCCGGCCAGGATTCCTATGGAAATGCCAAGACCGTAGCCTTTGGCTCCGGCCGCGGGAGTGAGCGAGCCTTTCAAAGCGTCATCCGGACTGGTGGTCGGATTTCCTTCGGCATCGATCGCCCATCCAAGAGGTATGGGCTCGCCGCGATGCTTGCTGGCATAGATTTTGCCGATCGCGCTCGTGGAAGTGGCCATATCAAATACGAACGGCGCCGGCTGGCTCGGAATGCCGATGGCGATCGGGTTCGTGCCGACGAGCGCTTTTGTGCCGCCATGCGGGTGAACGAGCGCTTCGCTCTCCGTCATCGCCAAGCAGATGAGGCCTTTGTGCGCTCTCATCTCGCAATAGTACCCGATCATCCCCAAGTGGCTGCTGTTCCGAATCGCCACTGCGACGATTCCCCGTTGTTCCAGCACGGATCTCGCCCGCTCCAGAGCGGACTCGGCAACAAATGGCCCCAAGCCATCTTTTCCATCCACGCTCAGCACGGAATCCGCCGTCCAGATGTACTCGGGATCGACATTGACGCGGATCAGCCGTTTCTTGATGCGAGCCGCCAAAACCGGCAGGCGTTGCAATCCGTGGGAATGGTGGCCGCGCAGATCCGCTTCCGTCAAAACGTCCGCTTGAATCGAGCATTCCTTTTGGTTTGCCCCAAGTCTTGCGAGGACGTGAACGATCAACGCGCGTTCATCTTCCGAAGAAACGACGATGGAAGTCTCAAGAGGAAAAGTCATGCACTCTCTATCATAGCAAGACGTGAATTCTTTGTGACACGTGACAAATGTAAGCTCGTGTTGGAGGGCCGGGCTTCAGCCCGGCCGTATGGATTCGCCTTAATAATCGGCTCTACAGGCTGCGGAAAAAGTGCTTTTTTGTCATCCCGAGCGAAGCGAGGGATCTGCTTTTCGTCGCCAAATTCAAGAAAAAACAGGATCCCTCGGGCAAACCCAGCCCTTCGGAATGACTCGTTGCGAGTTTTTCCGCAGCCACTTTAGCCGCTGAAGTTGGGTTTTGTTGTGGTTCGCGGCGAGGTGGGCACCCCTGTCTAGGTAAGAGCCCGAATGATCTCTTCGCAACTCAAGCGGTCGGCGATATTTTGGAGAGCAAAATTAATTCCCGCGTTTTGCCACTCGTCGTTGATGGTGGATGTTCCGTCGGTCGCCACAACTACTTCATAACCCGAATCGGCGCCATGTCGCGCCGTATGCTCGATGGAAAAATTGGTCCAGGCCCCGGTAATCACCAGGGAATCGATCCCATGTCCTTGCAAAATCGTATCGAGCTTGGTGCCGTGAAATCCGTTCATGCGCATTTTCTCGATGACCGCGTCGCCCTTTTGAGGCTCGAGGCCTTCGACCGGCGCCGCCCCCCATGTTCCCCGCACCACGGCCTTACTTTCAGCCAGGCCGCGAAAGAGCGGCGCGTTCAGCTTCAGCCCCGGCGCGCCCGGCTCGACGATGTAATGGATGTGAATCACAATCCCGCCGGCCTTGCGCATCGCGGCGGCCAATTTTTTCACATTCTCAACTACATTTTGCTTTTTCGCATGGGCAGGCGCGCCGGAAGAGGCGAACGCGCCGCCCTCGGTAATGACGTCGTTTTGCAAATCCTGGATGATCAGCGCCGTCTTTCGCGCATGGAGCTTGCGGTCGGCCATGTTTCCTCTTAGCGCATACTCATATATGCGACGGGATTTCCTCGCACTTTCATTTTCACGCGATAAATCGAAGTCGAGCAGGCGCAGTACAGTTCGTCCCAGTTGCGCCCGCCCCAGTTCAGATTTCCGGCATGCTCGGGCATGCGGACTACGCCCAGATGCTCCGCGGAGGGACTTAATACCCAAATGCCGCGCGGGCCGGTGACGTAAACATTGCCGCGCTCATCGACTTTCATTCCGTCGACGATGCCGTGTTCCAGGACGCCGTCGCCTATCTTTTCCGCGAAGATGCGGCTATTGCTGAGTGAACCGTCGCGGGCCACATCGAACGCGCGGATGTGCGCGCGCGGGGAATCGTTCACGTACAGAATTTTTTCATCCGGAGAAAAGCACACGCCGTTGGTCTGGCCAAAGTCATCGGCCTCCAGATGCAGTTTTCCATCGAGCGAAATTCGGAAAAGGCCCTGAAAGCCCAAATCCTGCTTGCGTTCCAGGCCAAAGACCGGCATCCGGCCATACGAAGGATCGCTGAAATAAATGGATTTGTCGGAGCGAAGCACCACGTCGTTGGGGCTGTTGAGTTCTTTTCCCTGCCAGTGAGACGCGAGCACTTTGCGTTCGCCGGACGGAGTCTCCATCACCAGGGAGCTGGTGACGTGCTCGCAGACATACAAATTGCCCGCAGCGTCATAGGTCATGCCGTTGCATTTGTTACTCGGTTTGCGAACCTCTTTCACTCCATCCGCGGCGCTCCAGCGGCGGCGCACGTCGCCGGGCATGTCGCTGAAGTACAGGCATTGCTCCTTCGGGTTCCAGATAGGGCCCTCGGTGAACCAGAAGCCTGTGCAAAGTTTCTCGACGCTCGCATCCTTATCAATCAGCTTGAGCATCTCGGGCGATTTGACTTCGACGGCTTTTACGGAATCGTTCATCCCTTTTTCGCGCCTCCTGAACGTCCAAGCTCATCCGGCGGCCGGACGGGCAAGGCACTGGTTCAGCCAAAATTTCCGATTTCGACTTTAAACTTTGCGCAAAACTATATGCTCGGCGGTATCTGGTGTCAAATTCGGTTCACTGAATCGCGCATAATTCTTTGACGATCCCGTTTCTCGAGTTCAATCAGGTTTGGTTGGCAGAGTTATTGGAAGCTCGCGCCAGTGCGCCGGGAGCAGACACAGCAAGCTTGATTTCTCTTCAGAGCAGAAGGGATCTGCCAATCATTTAGGAGCTTAAGTCGGCGTGCGCCGGCGCACTTCGTCGAAGAAATTTTCCAAAAAAATCACGTGCTCTGCGTCTTCTGCGCTTTCGGTGTCTCGATGGCCATAAGCGCGGCGATGCGCTTGCCATCGGGCGCGAGATCGGCGGCCAGGCTGGTTTTCGGAGAGGTGACGCGCACGGAACAGGTCTGTCTTCCTGGGACTGAGAAAAATATTTTTTTGGAATAGACGGGCGGGATCATTCCATGAAGCGATACACCGGAAATGTCGATGCGGCCCGCCCGGGGCGGGCCGCATCCGGTTCTTTAGAAGTGGGCGACTCCGGTCCTGGCGGCATCAGCTTCCAATTTCCGCGCTTCCGGCATATGGCCTTCCTGGCGGAGCAGCGCGGCGTAATATCGCATCGTTTGTTGCACGGCAGGGTCATCCTGCCCCAGATTCTTCTCGCGAATTTCCAGCGCTCTCTTGTAAAGCGGATCGGCCGCGTCATATTTGGATTCGCAGTAATAGAGCAGCGCCAGATTATTCAGGCTGGCGGCGACGTTGAGATGATCCGGTCCCATCTTTTCTTCCGTGGCTTTCAATGCCCGTTCGAGCAGAGGCTCAGCTTCCGCGTACTTTCCCGCGGCCCTGTAAATTTCTCCGAGAGTGGATTGCGCCGCAATCGCTTCCGCGCTCTCCATCTGCCCGGAGTTTTCCCAGATCGCCAGCGCGTGGGCGAACATCGGTCCGGCGGCTGCATTGTTGCTCTTGGAGCGGTAAATCTCTCCCACGTGGAACATCGCCTCGGCCGATTCCGTGCTCTCTGATTTGCCTCGCTTATCCCAGATTGCCAGGGCTCGCAGGTAGAGCGGTTCAGAGCTGGCATCCTGGTTCCAGGAGTGATAAATGACGGCCAAGCCGATTGCAGTGATGGCTTCGTTGGCGTTCTCTTTCGGTCCCAACTTTCCCCAGATCGCCAGTGCACGCGTGTAGAGCGGTTCGGCTTTGGCATCCAGGCCTTCGTCATGATACATAGCCGCGAGATTATTCAACGTAAAACCGGTCGAATCTTTCTGGCGCGGATCCTTCTCCAGAATGGCCAGGGCTTGCCGGTAGGCTTGTTCCGCCTGGGGGTACATGGATTGGTCCTGGTAGGAGACGGCCAGATTATTGAGGGTGATGGCGACTTTGGGGTTGTCAGCGCCCAGAGTCTTCACCTGGATCTCGATCGCTTGCTTATACATTGTTTGCGCGAGCGTGTATTCGCCGCGCTGGCTGGCGGCGGCGGCTGCCGTGGTAGCTGCTCTCCATTCCGGTACCTGCGCGGCTGCGCGATTAGCCCCAAGGAGAACTAGCAAGCCGAATACGGCGACTAGGGATATTTTGTTCGAATTCACCGGGTGCCTCCTCGTCTTCAGGAAATCGTTTTCCGTTGACACTTGAACTTTCCCAAAAACAAACGGCGACACCAATAAAGCGGAAGTGCCAAATTGGGCAGACGTTGGTATTGATAGTCCTAGTACAGGGTCTCCCATGAACCTGGACAAACAATTGATCGCCGGCCATATAAAATAAGTGTCCTATTATCAATATTTTACAGTTTTCTTCTGTCAGTTTGTCACCTCCCAGGGGCAGGGTGGACGAAGACTCTGCGTTTACGCACGTCCCTATGCACTTTTCACGCCCCATGACAACCTGCCTTTACATCCCCTTTGTGCCGTGTTATTGAGGACGAAACTTCATGGAAGACTGCGTGAGGTAGTGGGGCGAATTGGCTGCCAAGCTTTTGCATTGGTAGCTCGCTAAAACGGCGATTGACGCAAGGTCGAGAATCACCGGTCACCCAACACCAGTCACAGTTCTCTGCGGGGATCAAACGGAGGCGATCCCGCGCTACTTTCCTTTACTGTTCGACTTTAAATTTCACAGGCTTGATGAAGAGTTTGTCGCCTACTTGAACGGAGATGTTGTAAGCGCCCGCCTTGACTTGAGGCACCTTCAGAGTGATTTTATCGTCGCTCTGCTCTACGATCACGGCTTTGTAATCATTCTTGTCGTCGGAAAGAAACACCGAAGAAACAACCGCTTTCCCTAAATTGCTTCCGGACACAGTAACGGTGTCGTTCACTTTGCCCGACTCAGGGTCGACTCCCGTCACCTGCGGCGCGTTCTGCGCAACGGCCAACGATGAAAAAAGAATCACTCCGGCGAGAAACAGCCATCGCATTGGCACGCTCCCGCTTCGGGAGCAGCTATTTCGGTTTCTGGTGTTAAAAAATAAAGGAGTCTTGCCGAACCGCGGCCCGCTGGCTGAGAGAGTGGCCATCGTTCACCTCACGCAAAGATGCTCGATTCCAGAATTCAACGCGCCTTTGCGCTGGACCGTACACCACATGCCATGCGGTGTCAACGATCAGAACAAGCTTTCCCCTTGCTCAACAGTAAGAAGAAAATCGGTCCGCGCCGGGCTTAATTTCTTGAGTTTACTGCGCCCGCGCTTGCTCCTGTTGCTGCACCTGCTGCTTCAGCGCTTGGATGTCTTCCTTGCTGCGGAAGCTCATGCGCGCAACCCTTCGCGCCCGGGAGTACGGCAGAATGATTTCCATCTTGCCGTTGCGTTCGAGCAGGGAAACGTAGCGCGTTTCGGCTCCGAGAGTCGGGAAAGGATATTCGGTCCACTGGGATGTCTTCGGATCGTATTTGATTACTTCATCCGAATTCATCAGGTTGACCCACACATTGTGGTCCTTGTCCACCGCGGCCTGGTACGGTTCCTGAACGTCCGGCCTGGGGAGGGGAACGATGGTCACTCCAAGCGTCTGCGTGTCAATTTTGGCGAGGCTTCCGCCCCACCAGTCGCAAACCCAAACCACGTGGCCCTGTTTGTCAGCTCCCATCCTGCGCGGACCTTCGGCCCACGGCTTGGACGTATTCCAGGTCGATCCGGCTGCTTCGTACATCTTCACCTCATCCGCAGAAAACTGATCCTTCACTCCCGGCACCGGAGGAATTTTGATTTCGCTGACTTTTCCAGTTTCGAGGTCGGTCTTGGCCACGATGTCGAGATTCATTTCGGCCCACCAGCCATTGCCGTCGCCGTCCGCGGTCAGCCCGTAAGTGTTTCCGATTCCGTCCGAATTTTTAAATGTGGGCGATTTATATTCCGTGAATTCCTTGGTCACGGGATCGAAACGCGACGCTCCGTGGTACGTGGAAGCCCAGATCTTGCCCTTGCCGTCTACATCCACGGTTCCGGCGACGGGCGTCGGCCCTTCCATCGTGTTCGGCGGCGTGTAAACCTGAAGGGTTTGCGCCGCTGGATCGACATCGATCAATCGTCCCGGACCTTTTTCTTCAGCGGGAGAGATGTTGAACCAAATGTGGCCGTGCGCGTCGCGCATGGCTCCATGTCCGTTGGCAGCCAGCCCATGCATGCCGTCCACGCGGAAAAATTTCGTCTCGCCCGTTTTGGCATCCACGCGTCCGAGACTCGCGTACAGGTTCGGAACGTTCACGGAAAACCAGATGTTGCCGTCCAGATCGGCCTGAGCGTCGTGCACTCCGTGCTGGCCGAAGAAGGACGAAGGCGTGCCCAGCGACCAATCGCTTCCATTATTGGTGGCATATTTTTTAGGAGCATCGTTCGGTCCAAACAGCGGCACGTCATACTCGGTGAAAACGACTCTCGCCGCATCCCCGGTCGGGCGCGGACGCAACTTAAACTTCATGTCGCTCTGTTCCGGTCCACGAGCCCGCGCGAGGTATGTTGCAAGTTCTTTCTCGTGAAAGTCAATCGAAGCTGCGATCGGACTGTTTGGGCCCAGATAGCCGCCGGCCACATTCACCCGCTTCATGACTTCCATAATCGCGGTCCAGCCCTGCTCGTCAAACTTGTTCTGCAGAATGTAATTGGGCTGATGGCAGCTGGTGCAGCTGTTCCGGAAGACGCGCTTCAGCCTGCGGTCGTCGGGCGTCTGGTCCGGTAGCGACGCGAGCATCTGGTCCCCCGACAATTGCTGCGCGAAGTCGTTCGTCGCTTTCAAAACAAAATCATGATGCTTCGTGGCCGCGAGGTCCACGGCGCCGCGCGCGATCTCGAAACCGTCCGCCTGCGCCCACACGTCATAATGCCCCGCGTTCATGGCCGGAAAATAGTACGCGCCCTCTTCGTCCGTGAACACGGATGTGGTGATCGTGGTTCCATCCATCTTCGCGGAGACAGTCACGCCGCTCAACTTCGGGCCCGCCGCCGATTTCACCGATCCGGCCAGCAGCGCTCCGTCCGGAGCCGCATGAGCTGTCAGGGGAAGAATCGTCACCAGCGCAAACGCCACGAGTGCGGCGCCGATTAATTTCAGGAACGCATGAGCTTGTGTGCGATGCATTGAAGGCTCTCCTTTTTGCTAGTCGAGTGGACCCATGGCGCCGCCGGTGGCCGGTTCCGTGCTCTTCGGCGGTTTGGGCACCGTTTTCAAATATTCGACAATCGCGTCAATCTCCGACGGTTGCAAACCGGACTTGAATCCGGGCATCTTGGTCGATCCGCTCCGGATGATCTCCTTGATCGCATCTTCGCTCCCGTTAATGAGGTCCTTGTAGAGGAGCGGTCCATACATTTGAAATCCAGCCCTCGCCGGGGCATGGCAGATGCCGCAGCGTTGCTGGAAGACGCGTTGCCCCAGCTTCTGGACATCATTCAGCGGCTTCTCTGTGTTTGCCTGCTGCCCGCGCGCAGTGAGCGGAAAGATGCCCAGGAAGATCAACAAACCCCATCGGAGGCGTTTCATGGAGGAAGCTCCTCGGCAAACTCTACCACGAATTGCCCTTAGTAGCACAGGCTTCCGCCGGTGGAGGGTAGTGTTTGCAGGCATCAACCCCCCAAACTGAAGTCTGTGCCACCGGCGGCGGACAACAGCTAGGTCCTGTGGAAGCATCTAAGTTAAAGAGAAATTATGTATTGGGCCTGCCGTTACGACCCGGAAGGGAGGGCAACGCCATGTCCCGACTCTTTAAAATGTCCGCGATTGCCCTGTTGTCGCTATTTTTCCTCGTGCCGGCTGCATCGGCGCATTCCCGTGGAGGATTCGTCGGGGTTTATGGGCCAAGTTGGGGCTGGTATGGCCCTGGATGGGGTTGGTACGGCCCGTATGGTTGGGGCTGGGGTTATCCGTACGGTTATGCGGCCATTCCCAATCGTGGTGAAGTCAAAATTGAAAATGTGGCCAAAGATACCCTGGTCTATGTCGACGGCGGCTATGCCGGAACCGCCGGAAAACTAAGGAAATTCCCGCTTCGCCCGGGAAACCACACCATCGAACTGCGCGATCCGTCCGGCCACACCTTCCACCAGGAGCGAGTCCAAGTCCTACTGGGCAAGACTTTGGAAATTAATGGAGCCGTGAGAGGGCATTGATCTCGTTTTCAAAATCTTTGCGAATGCTTCGTCCATGGCTCCCTTCGGTTACAAAACCGGACGATGGAAGCCACCCATGAGAGACAATTGTTCAGCCCGGGCGAAAGTCTTACATGGTTCCATGTGCAGAATGCCTCTAATTCCTTTCGCTGGAATGATTTGATTTTCGATTGTATGGCAAGCGGCGTGCGCAAGAATACTATTCAAGAGTTTTGCGGCTCTGGTTTTTGGCCTTGGAAGTATTCCGCGAGGCCTGGGTTTTCAGGGGGATGAACGCCATGCGTAGCTTGAAATTTTTGGTTATGGCCGTAGTGTTTTGTTCCGCGCCGCTCGCCGCGCAACAGGAATCGCTTCCGCCCGTGGGGGCTCTGGACCAGGTGGTGTCCAAAGTGACTTCCCGCGAAGCCCAGGAAATGGCCATGATCCGGCAGCACTCTCCCCTGGTGGAAACTTACATTCAGAAAGTCAGGATCACGGAAAACGACGGGAGCTGGGTCCCCGACGGCGACCACTACTTCATCGGCCGCGCGCAATTTGCCAAGGGGCTTGATCTCAAGCCGCTTCCCTCGCCCAACGACGGTTCGGTGCACCACATGTTTGCCAGCATGAGCAAGCTTTTTGATTTTGGCACGGAGTTTCTGCCCGACGGTTTCCTGCAAATGATTTATCTCGACAACAGCGGCCTGAATACGCAGAACTACAATTTCGACTACGTCCGCCGCGAATTCCTCGGGGAAGTGCGCACGCTCGTCTTTGACGTAACTCCCAAGAAAAAGTCGGGCAAAGGCCGCTTCGTCGGGCGCATCTGGGTCGAGGACCAGGAGTACACCATCGTTCGATTCAACGGCTCCTACTCCGGCCACGAATATTCCAATCTGAATTTCCATTTTGACAGTTGGCGCGTAAACGCCGGCCCGAATCTCTGGCTGCCCGCGTTTATTTATTCCGAGGAAAATGTGGCTGCGCTCCCGGTTGTCAAAGGGCAAACCTACAAGGCGCAGACGCGGCTTTGGGGATATGACGCGGGACGCTCCCGCCAGGAGCAGGAGCTCAGCCAGGTGCTGATCGAATCCACTTCGCCGGTGATCGATCAATCGAAGACCAGCAACGATCTATCCCCCGTGCAGGAGCAGCGAGCCTGGTACCAGCAGGCGGACGACAACACTCTTGAGAAGCTGGAAAAATCGGGCCTCGTCGCGCCGAAAGGCGAGATCGACAAGATTTTGCAAACGGTGGTGAACAATCTGGAAGTCACCAACAATCTTGACGTCGAACCCGAAATTCAATGCCGCGTGTTGATGACCTCCACCATCGAATCTTTTTCCATGGGGCATACCATTGTGCTGAGCCGCGGATTGATCGACGTCCTGCCGGATGAAGCCAGCCTCGCGGCCATGCTGGCCAAGGAAATGGGATACATCCTGACCAAGCAGAAGATGCCCGACACGCGCCTCGCTTTTTACGACCGCCTGCAATTCGACGACAAGAAAATGTTTGAGCATTTCGACTTCGAGCGCAAGCCGGAAGAGGATGCCGCGGCCACCGCCCGGGCCACGGAGATCTTGAAAAATTCGCCATACAAAGATCAGCTGGGGACCGCGGAAATGTTCATGGCCGAGCTGGTGGGTCGCGCCCGCGAGATACCGAATTTGATCAGCCCGCGCGTGGGCGATGCCGGATTGCTGAAGCTCTCCGTGGCCGCAAAAACGGGCGAAGCGGAATCGGCAAGGCACATCGTCGCGCTGCCCCTGGGCGGCCGCGTCAAGCTGGACCCCTGGAGCGATTCCCTGGCCCTGCTGAAGGCCCAGGCCGTGGGAAGCGTCGCGGATCGCGAGAAGATGCCGTTTGAAATCACTCCCTTCATGATTTACCTGACGCGAGTGGGTTCCGAGAGTCCCAAGGCGTCGCAGCTCCTCGTGCCCGCGCATTCCGGAAATTAGCCGTCATTTCTCACCAGTGGCACACGCTTCAGCCTGTGGGGTTTAGTCCTTGCAAGTACCCCCACAGGCTGTAGAGTCCGTGTGGCAACTTCTAAATCTTTGTAGGGCACGGCTTCAGCCGTGCCGCAACGTGATCAGAATCATCGCGGCTTTAGCCGCTGACCTGTCCGATATCGAGTTGTCACACAGACTCTGTAGCCTATGCCACATCCCGGACCTGCGCGCTTGCGGCAAAGCAGGAAAGGCGCTAGCGTGTTTCGAGTATGCCTTCCGATGAGGCAATTCGGTCGGAGACCAAAGCCCAGGGGTTGAGAATCAAGCGCAAAAACCTCGTGGCCGCGGCCTCCTCTGGGGCCATCATGGCGGGGATCTCCCTCTGGTTTTTCCCGCATTCCATGCCGCGCATTTTTGGGGGCTTCGCGCTCGGTTTTTTCTACGCCAACGGGTTCGAGTATTGCCTGCACCGATTCATATTGCACGGGCCCCGCGGATTTTTCCGCGAGCAGCATATCGTGCATCACGCCACGCTGAATTCCCCGGAAGCGGCCCGCTATGTCAACTTTTCCAGTAATCCCTGGGGAGTGGTCGCCCTTTTTTTCGCGAACGGCGCGCCGTTCTTGTTTCTGCAGTGGATTTTCCGCGACGGCTGGACCGCGGGCGTGTTCGTGGGCTTCGCGATTTACTACATCGCGTTTGAAGAAATTCACTGGCGCATGCACATGGGCGGATGGCTGCCGAAGTGGCTGCGTCCGGCGGCGCGCCACCACCTGCTGCATCACGCGCAGGACTTGGTCCGCTTCAATGTGTTCCTTCCGATCTTTGACTGGCTTGCCGGATCGGTGGGCCTGCAGGGGCGAATTCACGGCGGCGAAGCGGGAAGATAAATTGCAAATTGCGCCGAAGAATTTGTTGCGCCGGCATCCTGCCGGCGCCACGAAATCTCAACTACACTTGCGCTAATCGCTTCCGGCTACGCCAGCCAGTGCTTTCTCCTCTTTACCTTGTTTTTCCTGGAGGAGCGGGCAATCGGGAGGCAGGAGGGCCAATTTCCTCTGAATGATGGTGTCCGAATATTTCGCCAGATAGTGGACGATGGTCTCGATTCGGATGCGGATGCTGCCGGCCGGTTTCGTGGAATCCAGGTCGCCAAACTTGAAGAATAACGTGCCGGTGGCTTCCACGATTTTTTGCGTGGGCGTGTAGGTCGGCTGGTCCATGCCGCATTCATAACTCGAGAGCCGCAGCACGCAGGTGATCCACGGGAAGCGCGTCGCGAATTTCGCCCCCCACAGAATTTCATTGGTGTTGCTGCTGTTGGACGAAGTCCACACGTCGGAGATATCGAGTGGCGAGCGGATTTTTTTCGCTTTCACCTCTTCTCCGAAAATCCAGCCAAGGAGATCGTCGTCAATCGGAAGATATTGCAGCCAGACGATGGGATAGCCGTGCGCCTGCAAATCGGCTTCGATCTCGTGCCCGATTCCGGGGTCCATGTGATACGGGCGTCCCAGCACGAGGACGCACGGTTTGCTCTCTCGCGCGCACCAGGCCAGGATTTTTCTCGTTTCGTCGCGCGCCTTTTGATTGAATTCGCGCAGGGCCTTGTATCCCGCGTCCACGGCGCGCTGCGTTTCCGCCATGTCGATGTCGAACACATCCTTCAGGCAATCGTACATTTGCTTCGGAACCATTTCCGGCTCGGCCATGTTCACAAACGGAGCGGCGTACTGGATCCCGTTGTCGGCGAACACATCGCTTTCCTTCACGAAGCCCGCGCGGATATTTTCCGGCCCGGCCATCACGCGCGTGCAGGCCAGAGTTTCCGAAACGTGCCCTCGCATGAACGACGGCAGCGAGTAGATCATGGGACTCAGGATGACATTCACTTTCCGTTTCTGACCGAATATCAATTCGCCGTAATGCCCGCTCATGGCCTTCACGGGATAGCAGCAGTCCACCGTACCGCGGCCTTTTCCAAACTCGCGGCCCTGCTCCTCGGAAGTGTCCGAGCTGAACACGATGTTTTCGGAGGCGATCCCGATTTCGCGAAGAAACGCGACCCAGAACTGGTGGGTGCTCCACATGTTCAGAACCTTGGGAATCCCCACGCGGACTCCCGAGCGGTCCTTAGGCGGAGACGGACACTCGGCGGAAGCCTTCTTTGCGAACCATGTCGGCAATGTTGGGAAACGCATTCTTGGTTTTCTCGATTCCAGCCTTGATCACTTTCATTTCGTTCAAATCTTCGACCAGCCCTTTGGGGCACGAATTGTTTACGATGACGCGCTCCCAGCCCAAAGATAGGGGAACTTTGCTCCACTCCCGGCCCATCCCACCGGGCAACTGGACGTCGATGAAACTGCGCTGGCAATTTACCGGGCACCAGGTGCACACCGTTTCTTTCGTGGTCGTCGTGGAATACGTCAGTTTTTCGATCACGTCGAAGCCGCGAAACTGGCTGCGGCCGCCCTTTTCCCACCAGTCCAGGGAAACCAGCGCCGCGCCGATCGCGCCGGCCTCTCCGGAATAGGGATGCACGACGACGTCGGCGTCGGGAACTTTCGAGCGGATGAAATCGACTTGCGTTTTCACTACGGCCAGATTTTTGTGCGTGCCGCCCTGCAAAATAAATTTCTTGCCCACCTGGTTGAGGTTGTTCATCCCGCCCGCATAGATCCACACGTTCAGGGGCAGGATCGAGCACAGCGCGGCGAGAATTTCCTCCGCCTGCCAGCCCTTGCGCTGCTGGTTGACGATGTCACTTTGCAGGAAAACGCCGCATCCCATCGAAAGCTGTGGCATGGCCTGCGCCAGGAACGCTTTGTCGGCCATCTCGCTCAGGGGAATGCCAAAGCGTTCGGCGACGCCCTGCAGGAAAGCGCCATTGCCCGAAGAGCATTGCGAGTTCAAGCGGAAGTCGCTGACGGTCCCGTTTTTCAGGATCATGATCTTGACGTCAACGCCGCCGACATCGCAAATGCAATCGGCGTCGGGGAAGTAGTGCAGCCCGGCGGACGCGTGCGCGATCGTTTCCACCACGCCACAATCCGCGCCCAGGATGCCTTTGAGCAAATCCTTCCCGTAACCGGTGATTCCGAGTCCCAGGATTTCGCCGTCGCCTATGGCGTCGCGAAGCTGGCGGAACAAACTTTTCGCGTCTTCGATGGGATTGCCCTTGCTCAACGCGTAGCACGAGAAGAGTAGTTCTTTGTCGGGCCCGAGGCAGACGGCCTTCGCCGTAGTCGAGCCAAAATCGCAGCCCACCAGAACACGATCCAGTTTTTTCTTCTCTACGTTCGCGTTCGCCGCTTGCGCTACGATATTTGCGCTCGAAGTTGCGTCCATCTTGGAATACACGTCAATGAACGTCCTCAAATTCTCTTCATTGTCGCTCAGCCCGCCGCGGCCCTGTTTTTTCTTCTCTTCGTACTGGCCCTCTTCGATCCACCATTGCAGCTTTTTCGTGCCCTGGTAGATTCCGACGGTGTGCGGCTCGCCGAGGGCCACTTCGATGCACCCCAGCGCCGCGTAGTACAGCGCGTCCTTCGGCACGGTGATGTATTCCTCGGGCGGCTTGCCGTTGGGCATCTGGATTTTTCTTTCCTTCCAGATGTGCGTGAGGTGCAGCCTCCAGGCCTCTTGCA
>Ga0210384_10000630_pt1 | contig 53303 bp, 39 predicted proteins | sample IncBWH2MmetaG_FD_160574 | JGI IMG/M metagenome (GOLD analysis project Ga0210384, IMG submission 160574) | Forest soil microbial communities from Barre Woods Harvard Forest LTER site, Petersham, Massachusetts, United States - Inc-BW-H-2-M | ecosystem: Environmental > Terrestrial > Soil >...
GGCACGGTGAAGAAAACCGCGCTCAACGAATTCTCGAACCCGCGCTCGACCGGCATCATCGCCATCAACCTCGAAAAGGACGACGAGCTGATCGGCGCGCACCTCACCGACGGCAAAAAAATGATTTTCCTCGCCAGCCATGACGGCCAGGCCATCCTGTTCCGCGAAACCGAAGTGCGCTCGATGGGCCGCAACGCCGGCGGCGTGAACGGAATGGACCTCGCCAAGGGTGATTACCTCGTGGGCATGGAGCCCGTGCAGCCCGACTTTGAAATCATCAAGAAGGAGACGAAGTCGGAGACGCAGAATCTCGATGAAATCGAGAACGAGGCGATCAAGGATTCTCTCACCACCCTGATGCTGACGGTATCCGAGAAGGGCTTCGGAAAGCGCACGCCGCTCGCCGAGTACCGCATCACCTCTCGCGGCGGCAAGGGCGTCATCAACCTGAAATCCACCGACCGCAACGGCCCGGTGGTCGCGGCCCTGCAGGTGGCCGAGGAATCCGACGTCATGATCATCACCGAATACGGCAAGGTGATCCGCGTCCACGCCAACGAAATCCGCGAAGCGGGCCGCTCGACGCAAGGCGTGCGCCTGCTGCGCCTCGAAGAGGGCGATAAAATCGCCGCCGCCGCGTCGATTCTGGAGGAGCAGGAAGTCCCCGAAGAAAAGAAATAAGGAAATTCGGCGCAAGCAAAATAAAATAGTGGAATGGACGCCGCGGGCGAAGCGTTGCAACTGATATTCACTGCGCACCTTTTTCCGAAGCTGGAAGCGAAGCTGATCGAGCTTCTCCGCTCGCTCAAGGCGGAAGATTGGGAGAGGCAAACCCTCGCTCCAAAATGGAAAGTGAAGGATGTCGCGGCGCATCTGCTTGACACGCAAATCCGCAAACTGGCCGCGGCCCGGCACGATTACAAGTCAGAAAACTCGAAGAAACTGTCTCCCGCCAGGCTCGTCACGCTCATCAATTCCCTCAACGCGGAAGGCGTCCGCAAGTATGACCGGTTGCCTCCTGACGAATTGATCTCGAAAATGGAAACAGCCTCGCGAGAGAGCGCGGAATACCACCAGGCGCTTGATCCGTTTTCCCGTGCCATGTTTCCCGTGAGTTGGGCGGGCGAGGGAGAGTCCGCCAACTGGTTTGACACGGCGCGCGAATTCACCGAGCGCTGGCACCATCAACAGCAGATTCGCCTTGCCGTCCAAAAGCCCGGCATCATGACGCGGGAATTTTACTTTCCTGTTCTGGACTGTTTTATGCGCGCGCTGCCAAACGCCTATCGAAATGTTGCCGCCAAGCCCGGATCCCTCGCGCAATTCAATATTTCCGGCGAATGCGGCGGAAGCTGGCATCTGTTCCGCGAGGGCGACGCGTGGACCTTGATCGCCTCACCGGTCGGAGAAAAAATTTCGCAGACCACGATCCCGCAAGACATTGCCTGGCGCATCTTCACAAAGGGGATTGCATTTGAGGAATCCAGGACACACGTGCAGGTCGCCGGAGACGAAGCAGTGGGCTTCCACATCCTAAAAATGATTTCGATTGTGGGTTGAGTGGCGCGGGCTTCAGCCTGCGGGGGTTGGTCCTTGCAAGAGTCAAAACCTGCAGGCTGAAGCCCGCGCCACTTGAGCCTCTCAGCAAACTCTCTAGCCCCCGCCCCTCACATTACGCCTCCCCGCAGCTCGAATTTGCAGTAACATACATCCGAGCAAATGCCGGCCTATGGTCCCACTTCCAACTTGGGGGCACAGGGCCGGCGCTGCAATCAGCATTTCTTCCGCGGAGGACTCGCATGGCAATTCAATTCATAGTTAACGGAAAGCCGCAATCAGTGGATGTCCCGGCGAATATGCCGCTGCTATGGGTGTTGCGGGACACGCTGGGCATGACGGGCACGAAGTTCGGGTGCGGCATGGCCCTGTGCGGCGCCTGCACCGTGCACATCGACGGCGAAGCCACCCGCTCCTGCATCACTCCCGTCTCATCCGTAGCCGGAAAAAAAATCACAACCATCGAGGGACTTTCTCCCGACCGCAGCCACCCGGTGCAGCGCGCGTGGATCGAAGTGGACGTGCCGCAATGCGGCTATTGCCAGTCCGGACAAATCATGTCCGCTTCGGCGCTGCTGGCGCAGAAGCCGAAACCGAGCGACTCGGACATCGACGACGCGATGAAGGGAAATATCTGCCGCTGCGGCACCTATCAACGCATTCGCCAGGCCGTGCACCGCGCCGCGGAATTGCAGAAGGCATCGGCGCAACCTTCCCGGCCCAAGGATACGGAAGACGCGCTGGATCGACAGCCCGTGGAAGTGGGAGGTGCGGCATGAGCGCTGGAACAATGACAGGCATTGACCGCCGCGGTTTTCTGAAGACGGGCATGGCCGGCGCTGCCAGCCTGATCGTCGGATTCTATTTGCCCGGACGCATTGAAGCGCTTGCGGCGGCTCCGGCGGGCGCAGCACCAGCCTCATTAAACGCGTGGATGCTCATCTCTCCCGACGACTCCGTAAAAATCATGATCGACAAGTCGGAAATGGGCCAGGGAATCCTGACGGCGCTGTGCATGATCGCGGCCGAAGAGCTGGATTGCGACTGGAAAAAAATTCACACGGAATTCGCCCCCGCCGCCAAGGAATATTTTAATCCCGCGTTTGGCATGCAGGGCACGGGCGGCAGCTCCAGCGTGCGGTCCTCGTGGGACCCGATGCGCAAAGCCGGGGCGGCTGCGCGCGACATGCTGCTGCAGGCCGCGGCGACGCAATGGAAAGTCGACAAGTCCGCCTGCCGCACGGAAAACGGAGTCATCTTCCACGATGCCACGAAACGCAAACTCACGTATGGCAGCGTGGCCTCGGCCGCGGCGATGCTTCCCGTTCCGCAGGATGTGCCGCTCAAGGATCCGAAACAGTACCGCATCGTCGGAAAGCCCACCAAGCGCCTGGACACACCGGACAAAGTGAACGGCCGCGCCGAATTCGGGATTGACGTGCGGCGGCCGGAAATGCTCTACGCCGTGGTGGCGCGATGCCCGGTGTTTGGCGGAAAGGCCGTCAGTTTTGACGCCACGAAAGCCAAGGCCGTTCCCGGCGTCAAGAATGTCGTGGAAATCTCTCGCGGGATTGCGGTCGTCGCCGACAACACCTGGTCGGCGATGCAGGGGCGGCGCGCGCTGGAGGTGAAGTGGGAAGAAGGATCGAACGCGTCAGCCAGCAGCGAGAGCATCAGCAAACTCTTCGCTGATCAAATGTCGAAAACCGGCGCGGAAGCGCGCAAGGAAGGCGACGCGGCGTCCGCCCTCAATGGCGCCGCGCAGAAAATCGACGCGGTATACGAAGCTCCCTACCTGGCGCACGCCACCATGGAGCCGATCAACTGCACCGCCGATGTTCGCGCGGACCGCGTGGACGTATGGGCGCCCACGCAATTTCAGACCATGGCCCAGGGCACCGCGGCCAAGATTTGCGGACTGAAACCGGAAAACGCTTTCATCCACACGACGTACCTCGGCGGCGGCTTCGGGCGCAAGGCCGGAACAGACTTTGTGATCGAGGCGGTGGAAACATCCAAAGCGATTGGCAAGCCGGTGAAACTGACATGGTCGCGCGAGGATGACATGCAGCACGATTATTACCGCCCCGCGTCCTACGCCAAGCTCGCCGCTGGAATCGGCCCCGATGGCTGGCCGGTGGCCTGGACGACGCGCATCGCCTGTTCTTCGATCATGGAAGCGTGGTTTCCCGGCAGCACGAAAAACAATCTCGATCCGACCAGCGTCGAGGGCGTCGCCAATCTGCCGTACTCGATTCCCAATATTCAGGTGGATTACGTGCGGACCGAGCCGGGCATTCCAGTCGGCTTCTGGCGGTCGGTAGGAGCGTCGCAGAATGGCTTTTTCAGCGAATGTTTCATGGACGAGCTGGCAGCCGCCGGCAAGAAGGACCCGTACGAATTCCGCCGCCATTTGCTCGACAAGGCCCCGCGCCTCCATGGCGTCCTCGAACTCGCCGCGCAAAAGGCGGGATGGGATAAGCCCATGCCCGCGGGCCGCTATCGCGGCATTGCAGTACTCGAAGCGTTCCAGAGTTACGCCGCGCAGGTGGTGGAAATTTCCGTGGACCGCAAGGCGCGATCGGTGAAGGTGCACAGAGTGGTTTGCGCGGTGGACGTTGGCCGCGTGGTGAATCCAGCCAATATCGTCATGCAAAGTGAGAGCGCGATCGTGTACGGACTTTCGTCGGCGCTGTACGGCGAGATCTCGATCGCAAAAGGCCGCGTCGAGCAGACCAACTTCAACAACTATCAGGTCCTGCGTATGGACGCCATGCCCGTCATCGAAACGTACATTGTCCCCAGCGAAGAAAAACCCACCGGATCGGGCGAACTGGCCGTGCCTCCCTTGGTCCCGGCGCTGTGCAACGCGATCTTCGCGGCCACCGGCAAGCGCATCCGCCGCCTGCCGATCCGCGCGGAGGATCTGGCGTAGCGCCGCCAGTGGAACACGCTTGAAGCGTGTTCCACAAAAACTTGTTAGAAAGTCTTCATCAAACCTGGCAAATCGCGAATCGTTTCGATCAGCGCGTCGGCAGAGGCGGCGCGCAGCCGCTCCGGGACCGGCGAGCCCCCGAGCACGCCGATAGCGCGCACGCCGGCGCGATGTGCCATCTCGATATCCTCGGGGGCGTCGCCGATATACACGCTGGTTTGGGGCAGGGCGCGGAGCTTTTCGAGCGCCATCCGCAGCGGCGCGGGATGCGGTTTGCGGCGCGGAGCGTCCTCATTGCAAACTTTGGTGAGAAACATCGCCGAAACATCGTGCTCCCGCAATTGCCTGCGCACGCGCGAGCGGCTCCCGCTCGACACCAGCGCCAGCTTGAAGCGACGGTCGAGCAATTTCAGAACTCGCAGCGCGCCGGGCTGCAGCTTCGGTTGCTGCTGGCGGTAGAAAAATCTCCACAGCCGGTCAGCCTCTCCCCATTTTGCGCGAGGGAGATGCGCGGCGCGGTACACGCGGTGCCAGTTGGGCGAATAATGTCGCTTCAACTCCGCCATGCTCCAGCGCATCCCCAGGGCGCCAAACATCAGCATGTAGGCATTAGCGTCCGCCTCGAACGAATCCAGCAGTGTCCCGTCCCAGTCGAACAATACATATTCAATCGAGTTTTGTTTTTTTGTCGTCGTCACAACAGCGTGGCCACAGTTAAAAATTGAAAAGCCCTGCTTAATATCGCAGAGAGCAAAGTAACACGGAATTGGCGGCTGGCTGAATTACAGTTGGGCGGGATTTTAGTAGGACAGCCACTCTTGGCTGTCCCGCAGAGGCTTACTCAAGGAAAAGCGACCAGCCAAGAGTGGCTGTCCTACTGGAGCTAACGGCGCAGGAAGCGGGACGGCAGCAACTCTTCCCGGTGAAATGTAATGTCGTCGAAGGTGGCTGCCAGAGAGTGCCAACCGGGGCGCGAAGCGGGTTCGGCGCGCACGATATGCGCCTCGGTCGTCATTTTCACGGTGCCCCGGCCAAATGGCCGGTCCACCAGGCAGACCTCGATCGCAATCGGCGTCCCCGGCTCAATCCGCTGAGGGCAGAAGAAGAGCACTCCGCTGGAACTGATGTTGGTTGTTCTCAACGGATCCCCCGCCCGCTCGCGCTGGCCCGCGATGCGCTTCACGCGCAGCGGCAAGCTGAGCTTGGCTCGAGCGTAAGCCCGCCGTTCTTCAGGCGGGCGAATGGCATGGGTGGGAACCCGGGCAATGCCTTTCGGCTGGGCTCGCGTCGTCCACGACGGCGGGTCGGCAACCGAAGTTGCCGAGCGGGCCGGCAAATCTTCGATAGCGGCATTGCCGCGGCTGGAATTAGATTGATCCATGAGCTTCTGATTTCGAACAATGCGCATAGGTCTCCCTCAGATACATACGCCTCTGGCACTGCTCGTGGACACTATCCTCTGCCAGACCTAACCGCGTCAATTCAGGTTCCCTCCCGTGTTGTCCTAATACAAACTCCCTGGAGAAGCCGTTCCCAGGCCCCTCCCACGGGAATCGAAAGGCCGCCGAAAAAAAGTTGGTTTGACCGCAAAATTCGGATAGCGCCGCGGGAATGGTTTTGGATATTGTGGTTGGGAAGGAACCAGACAGCCAATGTCGACTCAGCCCAACCTGCTCTTGCCTGCAATTCCCGCGCTCGCGCGGAGAAGATGCCTTGCCGCAGTCGCCCTGCATGACTCGCGAATGGATGGCGCATTTGTCTACGCGGTCCGCTCGACCGGCGTCTACTGCCGGCCTTCTTGCCCATCGCGCCGCCCGCGCACCAGGCAAATATTGCTTTTCGTTCAGCCGGAAGCGGCGGAGCGGGCTGGATTTCGAGCCTGCCGGCGTTGCCATCCTCGCCAGGCGCGCGGCAGCCCGCAAGCGGATCTGATTCGGCGCGTGTGCAGTGAAATCGAGAGCAACCCGGACGATTCTGTTTCTCTGCAGGAATTGGCGGAACGCACAGGCCTGAGCGCCGCTCACCTGCAGCGCACGTTCCGCCAGACGATGGGAATTTCACCGCGGCAATATGCGGATGCGCTCCGCGTGGCGCGGTTCAAATCCGAGTTACGAAAGGGGAAAGACGTGACCACAGCACTTCATGAGGTTTCTTACGGCTCCACAAGCCGCCTTTATGAGAAGTCTGACGCGCAACTAGGCATGACTCCGGCGACGTACCGTCGAGGGGGACGCGGGATGAACATCTCCTATACGATTGCGCCGTGTTCCCTGGGGCGCGTGCTCGTCGCCGCAACGGAACGCGGCATCTCCGCCGTATATCTGGGCGAACGCGATGCCGATCTCGCCGCTGCCTTGCGCAAGGAATATCCCCATGCGGAAATCCAGCGCGGCTCGGGGGAGCATTCAAAATGGGTGCGCGCGATTGTGCGGCACCTGGCCGGCACGAATCCCCGGTTGGATTTACCCACGGATGTAGTGGCCACCGCATTCCAGCGGCGCGTCTGGGAAGCGCTGCGGTCCATCCCGCCCGGCGCTACGCGAACGTACTCCGAGGTCGCGCGCTCGATCGAACAGCCCAGCGCGATCCGTGCCGTGGCCCGCGCCTGCGCCACAAATCCGGCGGCGATTGTGGTTCCCTGCCACCGAGTGGTGCGTACCGACGGAACGCTCGGCGGCTACCGATGGGGACTCGAGCGCAAGCGATCCCTGCTCGACCAGGAGCGCCGCACCGCGAAACGCGAGCGCCAGGGAAACATTGGAAGTGGGGGCTTGAGGGCCTAGGTGGCAAATGCCAAATCTTTGTAGGGCACGGCTTTACAGGTTGCGGAAAAATTCCAAAAGTGTCATTCCGAGGGCGCGGTTTGCCCGAGGAATCTGCTTTTTACTTGGGATTGGCGAAAAAGCAGATCCCTCGCTTCGCTCGGGATGACAGTAAACTACCTTTTTTCCGCAGCCTCTTTAGCCGCTGGAGTGTTGGAAATCGAGTTGCCACAAAGGCTCTTGAGATTGTTCTACTGGGCCGCCTGCGGAAAAAACACGTGGAAGCGCGCGCCGTGCGGCGTGTTGTTCTCCAAACGAATCGAGCCGCGATGGTCGTCCACGATTTTTGCGACAATGGAAAGCCCCAGACCCACTCCATCTTTCTTCGAGGTAAAAAATGGATTGAAGATCTGCTCGCGCAATTCGGGCGGCACGCCGGGGCCGGTGTCTTCGACAATCACGCCGACGCCCGATTCGCCGTGCGAGGATTCGGGCCCAATCGACAGGCGCAGCGTTTTCTCCGATGAGTCTTCCTGCGCCAGCATGGCCTGCATCGCATTGGTGATCAGATTGACGAACACCTGCTCGCAGAGTTGAGGGTCGGCGGGAATTTCGGGCAGGTTCGGAGCGTAGTGGCGCTCGATTTTCACTCCTGAATTTGGGATGGATGCGCTGGCGGCTTCCACGGCCCGATCGACGATTTCGGAAATCCCCGCGGGACGCAATTCGAGGTTCGAGGGGCGCGCGAAATCGAGGAATCGCACTACCAGCGCGTTCAGCCGGTTCACCTCGGAAGAAATGTACCCGGCCAGCTCCGCCACCAGCGGCTCCGATCCTGCAACTTTTCTGTTGAGCATGTCCGCCGAGCCTTTGATGACGCCCAGCGGATTGCGGATTTCGTGCGCCAGGCCGGCGGAAAGTTGCCCCAGCGCGGCCAGGCGCTCGGCGCGACGCGCGCCGGCTTCGGCGCGGCGCAACTGGCGATTCGTTTCTTCCAGTTTGTCCGAAAGATCCTGCAACCGCTGAACCTGCCGCCGGTTTTCCACGGCAAAGCGGTTGACCAGGATCGCCGCGATATAGAAGAAAAGCACGCGGATGGCGAGGATGCCCTTCCCCTCGGGCGTCACATCCACTTCCTGCAGCGCCGGGAACAAAAGCGACAAGTAGGCAAGCGAGGAAATGGTGGTCCAAACCAGCGCGCCGAGCGTCCCGAAGTAGATCGCGGCGCTCACCACAGGCAGGAAATAGATGGGAAAATAACTGCTGTTGATTCCGATCTCGCCCGTGTGATCGAGCAGCAGCGTGGCCAGCAAAATCTTGATGAGAACGCTGTACGCGGGACCTCGCGCCGGCAAACGCGCGACCACCCAACCCTCGAGAAGCTGGACCACAAAGATCAAGAACAGGATCAGTTGTTTGTGGATTTCGTCGAGAGGCGGGAGAAGCGCCAGGCCGCCCAGAAAGACCAACCAGATCAAATCAATCCAGTTCAGATGAAGGTCACGAATTGCGGATCGTTCGCGGTCCAGCATTCTGCAAGGCTCCGGCAAAGTCTAACACGGTCGCAAGTGGCACACGCTTCAGCCTGTGGGTTTTAATCTTTGTAAGAACGAAACTCGACAGGCTGAAGCGTGCGCCACCAGTGCCTGCAAAACGCGATCGTCGTCTGGAATTTTACTGCAAGAGCTGGGGGCGCGATTCGGTGTCGACGAGCGCCTCGAATATGGCGAGGACGTGGCGGCGGTAATCAACCATGCGCGTGAAGACGTCACGCAGCGTGGGATCGCGCTCGGATTCGCGATGCCACTTCCGCAGCACCGCTGGCGGCACTTCGATATCCCGCCGCAACTCTTCCGCGGAATGCCCGCGCAGAAAAAGGCCATAGAAGAAAGCCGCCTCGCGCTGCGGGAAATCGAAGTCGTGCTGGGATTCGTCCGCCGCGTTGGCGGCGGTCAGCAGGGTCGTGTTGGATACAGTCTGCATCAGGGTCCAGAGACAGAAAGGGAAGTTTACCGGAACTTTTCCTCCCGTCAAGTAGCACGGCGCAGAATCTAGGTGACTTGATTAATCCCGGGACCGCAGGGCTTGCTGCAAGGCCATTCGATGCGGAAGGAACCAGAAAGGGTTCCACTTCCGGGGTCCAGTGACACGGGCTTCAGCCTGTGGGGTTTAGTCCTCGCAAGGACGGACCCCCACAGGCTAAATCCTGCGCTACTGAAAACAAAGGTTTTGCGAGGATAACGACGAACTATCCCAATTTTCCGGGTTGGCGCGCGGAACGCACAAATTCGCGCAGCGCTGAAACGTTCGGGCCATAGGCACCGATCCGTGCTGCGTCGACGGGCAAGCCCAGTTGCTCCGCGGCTTCCATGTTGATCCCTGCATCGTCGAGTTCGGAGAGACTAAAACCAACGGCGGGAAGCACACGCTTTGTGCCGCTCGGATAGACCGGGCGAGGTGGACGGCGCCGTTGCCAGGGCTTGTTTGCGATTGCGAAGAACTGATGCCAATCGTTCTTGTCCCACATCGCTCGCTCCCGCGTCTCGGGGACCCAGGACGCTCTGAGTCGCTACTCATCAGATGCGCCAAACACCTTTGCGGTCGCTTCCCGTGGCCCGCCCCTTTAATTCGGGGTTTTGCAGTGGCCTGCACTCGGGTATACGTCACAACCCAAGCGGCGTCCACAATAGACTGAGGAATGTTTCAGATGCGTTACGAAAGAGAGATTATCATGTAAGGTGGAATGGCGTGTACCGGATGGACACCGCGGTTTTTTCGAACGGATTGGCCGGCGTCCAGACCGAGACGATTCACTCCCGACAAGCTGCCAACTGACTGTGGGCATTGCCCTTGCGACGGCTCGACGCCGGGCGCCGGTTTTAAACACTCACTGCGTCGGGCAATCGTCGCGCGCGGCTGGTATACTGGGCGAATCCGACCGTCCTCCGGGGAACCTGTGGAAAAGTCGAAACTCATCATCGTCGTTCACTATCACGAGCTTTGGCTCAAGGGCGGAAATCGCCGCTTCTTTCTGAGTAAACTGCACATGGCGTTGAAGCGCGCGCTCGAAGGCTTGCCTGTCGAGCGGATTCTGCGGCCAGGCGACCGCTTGCTTGTGGAATTTGGCGAAGGCGCTTCGGCGGAAGAAGCGATCGCGCGCATCGAACGCGTGTTCGGCGTGGCCTTCTATGCCGTGGCGCGAGTGGTTCCGCGCGGAGGCGAGGACGATCTCACGGCGCTGGGGCGCGCGGCGTGGGAAGAAATTCGCGGCGAGAAATTTGAAACGTTTGCAGTGCGCGCCAAACGCAGCGACAAATCTTTCCCGCACGGCTCGGTCGACATCGATGTTTCTGTCGGCCAATATCTGGTGGATCGATTGCGCGCCTGCGGCCGCGAGGCCCGCGTGAAACTCAACGATCCCGATCTAACCTGCCGCATTGAAATTCCCCCCGGCCCTTCGCTGCTGGTATATGCGCGAAAAATTTCCGGCGCGGGAGGACTTCCTCCTAACACAGCCGGGCGAATGACGTGTTTGCTTTCGGGAGGTTTCGATTCCGCCGTCGCGGCGCACAAAATGATGAAGCGCGGCGCGCACTTGAATTTCGCGCACTTCTGGGGCGGCGGGGCGCGGCCGGGCGAGTCCTCGGTGCACGTGGCGCGAGAACTGGTGAAGCGCCTGGTTCCGTGGCAATTTTCAGCGAAGCTTTACCTCGTGCCGTTCGAGCCGATCCAGCGGGAAATCGTGGCGCGCGCGCCGGAGGAATTTCGCATTTTGCTTTATCGGCGGATGATGCTGCGCATCGCCGAGCGCATCGCGCGCACGAACCGCGCTCTCGGGCTCATCACGGGAGATAGCCTCGCGCAGGTCGCTTCGCAAACGCTGCACAATATGGCCGCCGTAGGGGCCGCCGTGCGCATGCCGCTCTACCGCCCGCTCGCCGGCGACGACAAAATCGAAATCATGGATGCCGCGCGCAAAATCGGCACGCACGACATCTCTGCCGAACCCTTCCACGATTGCTGCCCCATCTTTCTGCCGCGCAACCCCGCGCTGCATGCCTCCATCGCGGAACTCGACCAGGCCGAAAGCGCGCTGGACATCGAAGCGCTTATCCGCCAGGGAATCGAAACCATGGCCATCGAGCGCTACCGCTACACCTCCGGCAGAGTGGAAAAAGTGGAGTCGTTCAAGTCCGCCACCGCGTGAGACAAATTCCCGGAGTCAGTACCGTATGCAAGTATTTGAAATGGCCCGACGATTTCCGCTCGAAGTCCTGGGATTTGTACTCGTTGACGCCTTCGCAGTGCTATTTGTCCACGTCCAATTGAAGATGCGTGAAATTGGATATAAGACCCATCCCTATTCACGAGCCCGTCCGATTGGGCGCTTCCGGTAAAGTACATGAGGGTGCGAGAACAATACGGATGGTCTCCGTGGCCAGTCTAACTGCTGTGGCCTTGCCTGATCGCGGTTTTGCGCTCCTCATAGTCGGTCTTTTCCGCTTATGATTTTTTCGTGACGCGCTGTCTTGGCGTCCCGCTTCTATACCGCCCCAAGCCACTTGACCGGAAAACGCGCGGCGAGTGCATTCGCTAGCTGCTCGTCCGCGGTAATGAGTTGCGCGTTGGTTTGAATGGCAAGGGCGACGTAGACGCAGTCATACACGGTTCGTCCATGATCCGCTGCGATTTGGAACGCATTGTCCAACAATTTCAGCGAGGGAACGGTGGGGAAATCGAATCGCTTCAGGGATGCGAGCGCAGCGTCCGCCGAATCTTTCGGAAAGTTGCCCCGCCGAATCGCCTTCCAGAGCACGCTTGTAAATTCCACCCAAAACAAATCGGGAACAATGATCTGGATTTCATTTTTTCCGGATCGATCCAGCAGGGCAAGGGCTTCGGTCGCCAGCGTTTCGACCTTCTCCGGCAAGAACCATTTTACGGCGACGCTGGCATCCAGCACGATCAGGCTCACCGCTCGCGGTCCTCACGGATCATTTCTTCCGACGAGGGAAACACCCGACCTGCGGCCACTTCTTTCGCTCGCAATCGAATGATCTTGCCGACCAAGTCTTGCCTGGCCTTCAATTCCTTCGCCGTGGGGACGTTTTCTTCGAGCAGGGCCAGGACTTCCGCGGCGATGGAACGGCGGCGGGCCTTGGCGCGGCTGCGGAGCGCTTCATAGCGATCGTCGGGGACGTTTTCGACGTATAGTGTTGCCATAGGAATCTCCTAGGGAAAGCATAGATCACAATGAGGTCCATGGCAACCCAAAAAATAAAACCGGGGAGCCTCGATGCTCCCCGGTTTCGGTACTGCAAACTTTCTTGATAGTGCGGTTGCGTCGCTGCTCGCAACTGCCGCGGCGTGCTTAGAACTGGAACGTGTACCCGAGTGACAGGGACTGCAGTCCGACTCGATCGGTGCTGTTGTTGTATTCGCCGGCGAGCAGGTTGCTCTGCCCCACCTGCTGCTGGGAGATGGGATCGAACGTGTAGGCAAAGTCCAGGCGCGAGCGTCCCATGTGATAAGCCAAGCCGGTGGAAAGCTGGTTGGTCATGATGGCCGCGGTCATCGGCGTCAGCGTGCCGCTCGGGACCGGGTCATTTCCATGCGCATAGCCGAAGCGGACCGACAGGCTTTCGGTCAAGAGGCGCTCCACGCCGCCGTGGAAGGAGTATTGATCCTTCCAGTTCAAGGGCACGCCATCGACGAGGGTCGAGGAGCCCGCCACGCTGTTGATTACGGCATTCGAGCCGTTGGTCAGCGTGACCGGCAAATTGACGAAGGCGTTGCTCCAGTTCACCCAATCGGTCTGGAACACGAGCGTCCAGCGCGGGTTGACGTGCCAGGCGACGTTGGCATTCACCGACTGCGGCAGGATGTTTTTGACTGAAGCATGGTAAGAGAATGTCGACGGGTCGGAAGGAGGCACCGAGAGCGCAGTAAACAGCGCGCTGGCGTTTCCGGAGGCCAGGCCGTTGGTGACGATCACGGTGTGCGACTTCCAGGCCACTCCCAAATCCACGTTCTTGGTGGGCTCAAACATGGCGCCAACGCTCATGTTCCAGCCGGTGCCGTAGGTGTGCAGGTCGAGCAGGGTTTTCGCGCCCGCCAGCGTCGGCTGGCTCTGGAAGATGTAAGGGGCGTGAAGAGTATTCGAGTTGTAATCGGCGCCCGCGGTCACGCCGACGGAGAGCTTGTGGTTGAATGCGTAACTCAGGCCAACCATGGCGCGGCCCGCCAGAATCGCTGATTTATTTTCCTGCATCCCGTAGGTGACCCCGGCAAATCCGGGAGCATCCACGTAGCGCCAGTCCGAAACCGAGACCAGGTCCGGCGCAAATCCGGCGCCGAAGCTGAAGTGCGACTTGCCGATCGGCATGCCGAACGCGCCGTACGGGATGACACCCGGCGCGGTGGTCATCGGGCTGTTGCTGTTTACCGAATTACTGAAAGAGCCGTGCGCAAAAACGGCGGACATGCTCAGATCGAGCGTCGGGCTGCTGAGATAGGTCAATCCCGCGGGGTTGGTGGTAAGAGCGCCGATGGCGTCCGAAGTGGACGGGACGTAAACCCCGCCAAGGGCCAACGATCGGGTGCTCGCCGAACTCCAGTAGAAATCCTGTGCGGAGGCTGATACCGCGAAGAAGGCAAATAGAATAATGAACAGGGAAAGGTTTCTGCGGAACTTCATTTTGTGAGTGCTCCTTTTTTATCTTTATTTTGCGACTGCATTTTCCGGCTGGCCGAAAGCCAACGGTTCGGAATTTGTTTTGGAAGCGATCAGCGCCTCGACGCACGGCAAGTCGAGCGCGTGCGGCGCGTCGTTGCGCAACATTTGAAAAACCTTTTCCAAGGGCATTCCGTCCCGGTAGGGACGCTTGGCATGAAGCGCATCGAAAATGTCCGCCACCGCCAGGATCCGCGCGAATCGGGAAAGCTGTTCCGACCCCCAGCCGCGCCAGTAACCGGATCCATCCAGTTTTTCGTGATGCGCGGCGGCATCCTGGCTGAGCCGCTCGAATCCGGGAATTTTGTTGAGAATCTCAAACGTGTAGTACGGGTGGGCCTTGACCACCGTCCACTCATCAGAGGTCAGCTTCGCGGGCTTTTCCAGGACCGAGTTGGGAACGCTCAATTTGCCGATGTCGTGCAACAGCGCAGCCCGCCGGAGCAGCTTGAGGCTCTTGGAATTCATGCCGAGCCACTGGCCGATCTCCACGGCCGTCTCCGCGACGCCATTGGAATGGCGATAGGTGAAAGGCGATTTGGCATCGATGACTTCTGCGAAGGCCATGCAGATTTTGTCGATGGAGTCCTGCGTGGCTGTCATCTGGCGATTTTCCGGTTCCAGCGCGGTAACCTTTCGGACCAGGTTTTCATCGTCCAGTCCCGTCCACAGCGCGCCTGAATTTGCCAGGGAAGCGGCCGCTTTCACCAGATCGGGATCAAACCACCGGCCGCTGCGCTTCCGCGCCGCCTGGACGGCGGCCTCGGGGCCGTAGGCGTTGAAGAAAACATCCAGTGTCTGCGCGAGATTGGCAATTCTTGAGAACAAGGGGATTTCGTTCATGCGGAGCCCATTGGGATAGCCGCGCCCATTCCAGTGCTCATCCAGGTTGTAAATGCCGGCGGATACGGCCTCGGAAAATCCCAACTGCTTGGCAATATAGGAACCGCGTTCGCACCGAATTTTGACCAGCGTGCATGAATCCTGTTGCTGTGTCTGGGCAATCTGGAAAAGCCTCTGCATGCGCTGCAGGAAGGGCATTCCGGTGGCAACATGAGTGAGGGCATAGTGCAGGCTCTCCCAACCCACGCGAGTCCAGTCCTTCGTCTTCAGGTCGCCCTTGGCCCGAATGTCGTCCGCGTTCAAGATGTGGTAGAGCCGGGAGGCGTTGCTGCTGCATCCGGCATCCTTGAGCAGCAGCGCGTAGTAAAGATCGGCTTGCTCGTCCACGCTCATGCCAACCTGCTGCGCGAGCCGCATCCCGATCATGCACGCCCGAACGGAATGCCCCATGGGCTGACCTTCGGTCAGGTCGAGGGCGTAGGAAAGCGCGGAGATGATTTCGGACAACCGGAGCTTGGAAGGCGATTCATTGCCTTCAACGTTCGAAAACGGCTGCCGTTGTTGTTCGCTATCGTTGAAGGGTGGCATGGATCTCCCTCTTAACCGTACCAAATCCAGGGAGGCCATTTACCCCATTCGGAACCATGGTTTTTCCCGTACAGGGACTGTACGTAATAGGACTTTTCTTTCCTATGGAACCATTGGTACATTCGGAGGGGGACAGAAGTACTAGTGTCAAGCGATTGAAAACAAGCAACTTATTTTATTACCGTTGTGCCATATCCACGCCACGGGACTATTCGCCCATTCTGAGGAGGAAAGTCATATTCTCTTGAAAATGAGGCCAGTGCAGACAATATTTCAAAAAAAGTGGGGAGCCCCCGCGGCGGTCTCCCCCTGATCACAATCTCGTTTCCTGAGTCGTTTGGCGCGATTACCAGCGGCGATCGCCTCCACCACCACCGCCACGGTCGCCGCGGTCACGATCTCTGCCGCCACCCCCACCGCCGCGGCCCCCACCACCGCCTCCTCGTCCTCCGCCCCCGCCCCCGCCGAAGCCGCCACGGCCGCGCCCGCCGCCTCCGCCCCCGCCGCCTTCACGTGGGGGCCGTGCTTCGTTAACAACAATGTTACGGCCCATGAAATCGTGGCCGTTCAGTCCCTGGATGGCGCGTTCGGCCTCCTCGTCGCTATTGACCTCGACGAATCCGAACCCGCGTGGTTGACCTGAGAAACGGTCGCGCACCAAGGTGACATTCGCCGCGGTGACTCCCGTCTGCGTAAATAAAGCGCTGAGCTGCTCTTCCGTAGCCTGGAACGGCAGGTTGCCGACGTAAAGTTTCTTCAATGCGACACTCCTTCTGGCCGTGGCAATACGGATCCACGGAACCGGGGACTGAAGAGGGCAGGGTCGAGATCGGGAGGGCTTGGGCTGGGACCCAGAACAATCCGTCAAGAGACGCACTTCAGCTCCGGGCGAATCTTGCTCTAAATTTGAACGTCCGTCAACAAAAACATTGCAGTATAACTACTTGTTAAATATGCGGACAATCTCTTCGCGGCAGAGGATAGACCGCACACGAAATTCGTGAAAGATAATGGTAGGATTCGGCTTCCTTGATCGGAGAAATGGGATCTATGCGCGGCTTGATGATGGATTTTCCGCTGACCGTAGCGGCGTTGCTCGAACGCGCGGGCAATCTTTTCGGCAACGTGGAAATCGTCACACGGCGGCCGGACCGCAGACTGGCGCGATCCACCTGGGGCGATCTGTACCGGCGGTCGCGACGCCTGGCGAACGCGCTCTCGGGCCTCGGGCTGCGGCGCGGCGACCGCGTGGCCACGCTCCTGTGGAACCAAACCGAGCACATGGAGGCTTATTTCGGCGTCCCGATCGCGGGCGGGGTGCTGCACACGCTGAATTTGCGCCTGCATCCCGACGAACTTGCCTACATTGCAAATCACGCCGGCGACCGCTTCCTGATCGTTGACGACGTGCTGCTTCCCGTGTACGAGAAATTCCGCGACCGCGTGAATTTCGAGCGCGTGATCGTCGTGCCGTTCGGAGGCGGTGATACGCCCGCCGGCTGCGACGGCTACGAGGATTTGCTTGCGGGCGCGAGCGAGGAGTTCGCGTATCCGCAACTCGACGAAAACGAAGCGGCGGCCATGTGCTACACCTCCGGCACAACGGGGCGCGCCAAGGGCGTCGTCTACTCGCATCGCGCCCTGGTTCTTCACTCCATGAACTGTTGCGGCGCCGATTCCTTCGGCATTTCGATGCGCGATACGATTTTGCCGGTCACATCGCTGTTTCACGCGAACGGCTGGGGTGTTCCCTTCACTGCGGCGATGGCCGGGGCCAAGGTGGTGTTAACCGGGCCGTTTGCGGATGGGGAGGGTCTTCTCGACCTGATGGTGCAAGAGCGCGTCACCGTGACGACCGGCGTGCCCACGGTCTGGATCGGGGTTCTCGAGGCGCTCGAGAAATTTCCCGGGCGATGGAAATTTACCTGGCCCGTGCGAGTGCATTTGGGAGGGGCCGCGACTTCGGAGGCATTGATGCGCGGGCTCGACCGGCATGGCATTACCGTCATCTGCTCGTGGGGCATGACGGAAACTACGCCCGTCGCGACCAGTTCGCATTTGCGGCCGTACATGGATCGTTGGGACGACGAAAAGAAATATGCCCAACGGCTGAAGCCGGGCATCCCGGCACCGCTGCTGGAAGCGCGCATCGTACGGCCCGACGGGACTGAGGCGCCGCGCGACGGCTGTAGCATTGGCGAAGTCGAAGTGCGCGGGCCGTGGGTGGCGGCGGCCTACTACAACTTGCCGGAAGAGGCACATAAGTGGTCGCCCGACGGCTGGCTGCGCACCGGCGACATGGGGCACATTGACGAACACGGCTACCTGAAACTGGTGGATCGCAGCAAGGACTTGATCAAATCGGGCGGCGAGTGGATCAGTTCGCTCGATCTGGAAAATGCGCTGATGGGGCATCCCGCCGTAAAAGAAGCGGCTGTCATTGGCGTGCCGCACCCGAAATGGCAGGAGCGCCCGCTCGCCGTGGTCGTGCTGAATGAAGGAGCGAAAGCCGGCGCCGCGGAATTGCGCGAATTTCTGGGGGCAAAATTCGCGAAGTGGCAATTGCCGGATGGGTTTGTGTTCGCCAAAGAAATTCCGCGCACGTCGGTGGGAAAATTCCGCAAGACGGCATTGCGCGAACAGTTTGTCGATTGGAAGTGGGAAAGTTAAGTGGTGCATGCTTCAGCTTGCGGGTTTTAGTCCCAGCAAAAACTAAAACCCGCAAGCTGAAGCATGCGCCACTTCAACCTACGTTCGATAACTGGCGTTGATGTGCACGTATTCCGTGGTGAAATCGCAGGTCCACATGCGCGCGGCGCCGCGGCCATTGCGCAAATCGACGACGATCGGAACATTTTTTTTGAGCAGGCGGCTGTGGGCGGCGCGTTCGTCGAGCGGCAGAGCGATCGAATACGACTCGCCTTTCGGCGGGCCGTACATTTTCATTCCGCCGAGCCAGATTTCGGCGTGGTCGGGATTGAAGGGAATGCCGGAGCGGCCGGCGGCGGCGAGGATGCGGCCCCAGTTGGGATCGGCGCCGGCGATGGCCGTCTTCACGAGGGACGAGAGGGCGATGGTCTGGGCGACTTGCTTCGCGGCGGCGTCGCTGGGGGCGCCGCGCACTTCGATTTCGACCACGTGCGTCGCGCCTTCGCCGTCTTCAACAATTCCAATCGCCAGGGCTTTGCAAACCTCTTCGAGCGCGGCGACGAATTTCGCGTAGTCCGCGCCGGCGGCTTCGTTGATTTTCTTCGCACCGCTCGCGCCGTTTGCCAGAACGAGCAACGTGTCGTTGGTCGAGCTGTCCCCATCCACTGTAATGCAATTGAAGGTGCGGCCCGCAACGTCGCGCAGGGCAACATCGAGCACGCCCGGCTCAATCGCGGCGTCGGTGACGACAAAGGAAAGCATCGTGGCCATGTTGGGATGGATCATTCCGGCGCCCTTGGCGCATCCGGCGACGCGCACTGTCTTTCCGCCAATGTGGCAGTTTGCGGCGGCGCGCTTCGGGCGCGTGTCGGTGGTCATAATCGCACGCGTCAGGCCTTCAAAGGCATGCGGGGAAAATGCGAGCGATTTGGCGAGGCCCGGGGCGGCTTTCAGGATGCGCTCGACTGGCAGCGGCACGCCGATCACTCCGGTCGAGCAAACGACCACTTGTTGCGCGCCGCAGCCGAGGAGTTCGGCGACGCGCTCGGCCGTAGCGCGCGAAGCGACCATGCCGCCCGGCCCGACCGAGCAATTGGCGTTCCCGGAATTGACGATGACGGCGCGTATCGCGCCGGCGGAAGCGCGCACGTGTTCGCGAGAGAGGACGACCGGGGGCGCCTGCACCAGATTTTGCGTGAACACGGCCGCGGCTGACGCCGGGGGATCGGAAACGATCAGCGCGACATCAAGCGTTCCCGTGTGCCCGCGCTTCTTAAGGCCGCAGGAAGCCGATGCAAAACGAAACCCGCGCGGCAGGGCGCGGGCCGATGGTAGTTCGCTCATTTTTTCAAATCACCATGAATTGCGAGAATGCTCGCCGTCGGCAAGTCTGATAAGGCGACAACTCCCCTCTGACCGGCCAGCGGCTAAAGCCAATCTAAAACCGAATGGTCATGTCACGGCTGAACAGGTTGCAGAAAAATTCCAAAAGTGTCATTCCGAGGGCGCGGTTTGCCCGAGGAATCTGCTTTTTTCTTGGGATTTGTGAAAAAGCAGATCCCTCGCTTCGCTCGGGATGACATTAAACTACTTTTTTCCGCAGCCTCTGAAGCCGTGACCCACAAGGCTCTTGCGTCGCTGAATCTTTGTGGGTCGCGGCTTCAGCCGCGACATCAAGGAGCAAAAAACGCCGGGCTTTCGCCCCTGTGTCCGTATCTTGATCACTCACGCGACCGAGAGCTCTTTTGCTGATCCGCTCAGGACCGGCAGCAGTTCGCGCTCGGGGCAGACCACCGCGACCGTGGCGACCAGCGTGCACTTGCGTTCTTTCGGACATCCAGCGCAATCGCGCGCGACTTTTTCGGGGACGGCTTGCCGCGGGCCGGGCGTGAAACCGTAACGCGAAAAAAAATCGGGCCGGTGGGTCACGGCAAAGAGGCGCGCGATTTTGCGGCGCCGCGCCGTGCCCATCGCCGCCTTCATCAAGCGGTCACCGACGTTGCGGCCCTGCCCGCGCGCTTCGGGAGCGACCGCGAGCGAGCGGATTTCGGCGAGGTCCGGGCCGTACGGTTCGAGCGCAACGCAGCCGAGGACTTTTTCATCCCGGTTGCGTTTTTCGACGAGCACGAGGAAACGCGCAATATGTTCGCGGATTTCCGCCTCGGTGCGCGGGAGCAGAAGCCCCTCGCCGGCGTAGTGCGCGATCACGCGGTGCACCGCGGACGCGTCGCTCATGCGAGCCGTGCGCGCCCTCATGATTGTTTCCCCAGCGCGGCCAGGCGCTCTTTTGCGGCGGCGATGGCGTTGCGGACGCGCGCTGGCGCGGTGCCGCCTTCCACGTCCGGCGCTGCCAGGGCGGATTCGAGTTTCAACGCGTCGTAAAAATCCGGCGCGAAGAGCGGCGAAAATTTCTGCAGCGTCTCGACCGGCAGCGCGGAGAACGGTTTTCCGGCGCGTTCGGCTTCGCGAACAATATGCCCGACAATTTCGTGCGCCTGGCGGAACGGCGCGCCGCGGCGCACCAAATAATGCGCGGCTTCGGTGGCCAACAGCGCGGGATCGGAGGCCGCTTCGCGCAGGCGCGGCTCGTTCGGCCGAGTGGAGGCGACGGCGCCCGCGGCGACGGCCAGCATGGCCATGGCCTGGTCGTGCGCCGCGAACACGGGCTCCTTGTCTTCCTGCAAATCGCGCTGGTAGCTCGAAGGGAGTCCTTTGAGCGTAGTCAGCAGCGTATACAGCGACGCCGTGACCCGGCCCGTCTTGCCGCGCAGGAGTTCCCACGCGTCGGGATTTTTTTTCTGCGGCATCAGGCTGCTGCCCGTCGAATATTCGTCGGCGAGCACGATGAAGCTGAATTCCTGCGAAGCGAACAAAACGAAATCCTCGGCGAGGCGCGAAAGATGCGTCGCGATCACGGCCAGCGCGTAAAGATAATCGAGCGCGAAGTCGCGATCGCTCGCGGCGTCCAGGCTGTTGGCCGTCGGCCGCGCAAATCCCAGTTCGCGCGCCATGGCGCCGCGATCGACATCGAACGCGCATCCCGCGAGCGCGCCCGAGCCCATGGGGCAGGCGTCGGCCATCGTTATGGCCGCATCGAGGCGCGCCGTATCGCGGAAAAACGCCTCGGCATGCGCGAGCAAGAAATGCGAAAACAGGATCGGCTGCGCGTGCTGCATGTGCGTCATGCCGGGCATCGGAATTCCCTTGAATTTTTCGGCCTGGCCTACCAGCGCCGCAATCAGGCGCGCCACGGCCACGCGCGTCTCGCCCGCGGACTCCATCACGAACATGCGGAAGTCGGTGGCGACCAGCTCGTTGCGGCTGCGGCCCGTGTGCAGCTTGTGGCCGAGCGCGCCAAGAAATTCGACCAGCGCGGTCTCCACGAAATGGTGCACATCCTCGGCGGGCGAACCGCCCAGCCAGGCAAAATCATTCACCGCGCGCTCGGCGATTTTGTCGAGCGCGGTCAGCGTGTCGCGCATTTCCTCGACGGAAAGTATGCCGGCCGATTCGAGAGCGCCGGCCCACACCCGGTCCACGGCCAGCTCGTAAGGCAGCAGGCGCCGGTCAAACGAGAACGACCGTTGAAACTGGTAGAACAGTTCGTCGGGAGCGCGGTCAAACCGCCCGCCCCACAATTTTCCCGAAGGCTGTTCTTTGGGCGCGGCGGTCACTTTACTTTCGCTTCCTCCGGAATGGTCACCGGCAGCGCAAACAAATTGATGAAGCCTTCGGCATCCTTCGGGTTATAGCCCGTCATGGCGAAGCTCGCGAGGCCTTTTCTGTAGAGCGAATACGGCGACACGCGCTTAGTGACGGAGACATTTCCTTTGAGAAGTTTGAGGCCCACCGAGCCGGTCACGCGCTTCTGCGCCTCGGTGAAATAAGCGTCCAGCGCTTCGCGCTGCGGCGTGAACCACGCGCCGTAGTAAACGAGTTCGGCGTAGCGCAGCGAGAGCGTCTCCGAATAATGCGCCGTTTCGCGGTCGAGGCACAGCGTTTCCAGCTCGCGATGCGCTGTGACCAGCAGCGTGCCCCCCGGCGTTTCATACGCGCCGCGCGACTTGATGCCCACCAGCCGGTTTTCCACGAGGTCGATGCGCCCGACGCCGTGCTCCGCCGCGATTTCGTTCAGCTCATCGAGCAGCGCCACCGCGGAGCGTTTCTTGCCGTTCACGGAGACCGGCGTGCCGGCATCGAATCCGATTTCGACGGTTGCCGGCTTATTCGGCGCTTTTTCGGGCGAAGCGATCCATTGCCACATGGTTTCTTCGGGCTCGTTCGCGGGATCTTCGAGCACGCCGCCTTCGTGGCTCAAATGCCAGATATTGCGATCGCGCGAATAAATGTTGGCCTTGGTCTGTTCGACCGGGATCTTGTGCGCATTGGCGTACGTGATGGCATCCTCGCGCGAATTAATGCTCCACTCGCGCCACGGCGCGATAATTTTTACTTTCGGCGCGATGGCTTTGTACGCCAACTCGAAACGCACCTGGTCGTTGCCCTTGCCCGTGCAGCCGTGCGCGACGGCGTCGGCGCCGGTTTTGAGAGCGATTTCCGCCTGGCGCTTGGCCAGCACCGGCCGCGCCATGGAAGTGCCGAGCAAATATTTGTGTTCGTACACCGCGCCCGCGCGCAACGTCGGCCAGACGTACTCGGTCAGAAATTCTTCGCGCAAATCCTCGATCGTCGCCGACGAAGCGCCGGTCGCGAGCGCCTTGCGCCTGGCGGCTTTCAGATCTTCCTGCTGGCCGACGTCGCCGATCATGGCGATCACTTCGCAGCCGTATGTTTCCGCGAGCCAGGGAATAATGATCGACGTATCAAGTCCGCCAGAATAGGCGAGAACTACTTTCTTCGGCACCGGTTGTCCTTTCAGTTTAGAAGCATCAACAGGATGGCTTTCTGCACGTGCAGGCGGTTTTCCGCTTCGTCGAAAACGATGGAGCGCGGCGACTCCATGACCTCGTCGGTCACTTCGGAGCCGCGATGCGCGGGAAGGCAGTGGAGAAACACGGCGTCAGGCGCGGCCTGAGACATGAGTTTGGCGTTGACCTGGTAGGGCGCGAAAATGGCGGCGCGCGCTTCAGCTTCGCTTTCCTGGCCCATGCTTGCCCAGACGTCGGTGTAGACGGCCTGCGCGCCTGAGACGGCTTCTTGAGGAGCGCGGAATAATTCGATGGTGCCCTGCGTCGCGGCCGCATCGCGCCGCGCCGCAGCAAGGATCGACGCGTCCGGCTCGAAGCCCGCCGGCGTCGCAATTCGCAAGTGCGCTCCGACGCGCGCTCCGGCAACCATCAGCGAATGGCAGACGTTGTTGCCGTCGCCGACGTAGGCCAGTTTCAATCCGCGCGCCGAACCGAATTTTTCCTCGATGGTGAAGAAATCGCACAGCGTCTGGCACGGATGATACACGTCCGAAAGCGCGTTGATGACCGGCACGCTGGCATACGCCGCGAGTATTTCCAGCGCCTCCTGCGAAAACACGCGCCCGACAATTCCGTGCACCCAGCGCGAAAGGCAGCGGCCGACATCGGGAACCGATTCGCGGTCGCCCAGGTGCGTATCCGCGTGATCGAGGTAAACCGCCGTGCCGCCCATGCCGGCAACGCCGACTTCAAACGTGACGCGTGTGCGCAGCGACGGCTTTTCAAAAATCATCGCCACAGAGCGGCCGGCAAGTGCGGATTTGTAGCGATCCGGATGCGCCTTGACGTCCGCGGCCAGGCGAAACAATTCACGGACATGCGCGGCGCTCCACTCCGTGCCGGTCAGAAGATCGGAAGAAAGGCTCAACGTATGGCTTTGGGCCTGCTGCGCCTGCGCATTCATGATTACCTCGCGGCCGCGAGCGTCAGAGCCGCGGCGGGGGGAGAGGGTACGGCCGCAGACTTGGCGGGCCGCTCGGTCCTCGCAAGGACCGATTCGATTTTCGAGAGACCTTCCTTTACCTGCTGCGCGGTCAAAATGAACGGCGGCAGCAGACGCAGGATGTGGTCGTGCGTGCAGTTGATCAGCAGGCCCTGTTTCAGAGCCTCAGCAACGTATGGAGCGCCCTCGACGTCCAGGTCGACGCCGATCATCAGGCCTTCGCCGCGAACTTCGCGGATGAAATCAAATTTTGCGGCCATTTTTTCCAGGCCTGACTTCAGCTCGGCGCCGCGCGCGCGGACATTGGCGAGCAAATGTTTCCGCTCGACGGTCTCGAGAAACGTCAAGCCCGTGGCGCAGGTCAGCGGTCCGCCGCCAAACGTGGAGCCGTGCAGGCCGGGCGAAAATGACGCGGCAAATTCCTCGCGCGCGAGGAACGCGCCCAACGGTAGCCCGCCCGCGAGGGGTTTCGCGACGATGACGATGTCCGGCAGACCCTCAAGGCGCTGGTACGCAAACTCTTTCCCTGTGCGCCCCAGGCCACACTGAATTTCGTCGGCGATCAAAGCGGCGCCGTGCCCGGCAGCAAGTTCGCGCGCGCGCTTCCAGAATTCGTTCGTCACGGGATAAATTCCGCCCTCGCCCTGAATCGGCTCGATGATCACGGCGCAAACTTCATCTGTGAACTTGGAGTCGAGGTCAGCGACGTCGTTCAGGCGGACAAAATCCACTCCGGGGACGAGCGGCTCGAAGGGCTCGCGGTATTTCAATGTGTGCGTGATCGAAAGCGCGCCGAAGGTGCGTCCATGAAAGGAATTTTCGAGCGCCAGAAAACGCGTTTTGGTTGCGCTGCCGGACTTTTTCTTTGCGGCAATGCGCGCAAGTTTTAGCGCGCCTTCCACGGCTTCCGAACCGCTGTTGGTGAAAAAGGCGCGGTCCATTCCCGACCACTTTGCCAGCTTCGCCGCGAGCGGCCCTTGAAACGGATTGTGAAAAAGGTTCGAGACGTGCACCGCGCGGCCCGCCTCGCGCCGGATTGTTTTCACCAGGTCCGGGTAGGTATATCCGAGCGCGTTCACCGCGATCCCGCCCAGAAAATCGAGATACTTCTTTCCATTCTGATCGAACACGTAGCAGCCCCGCCCGTGCGTGAAAATCATGTCGGAACGCTTGTACGTGTTCATCAAGTGCTGCGAAGCGTCCTTCAGGACGATATTCGACGCAGCGGAAGATGCCGCCTTCTTTCCCGGTTTTTTGGAGTGCGATTTCACTGCACCACTCCGGTGGTGCTTGCGGGGAACTCCGAAGTGACGCGCGTGCCCGGAAACCGCGCGCCGTTCGCCGCGGCCAGCAATCCCTTGGGCACCGAGCCGCCGACGATGCGCACTTCCGCAACGCCCGCGGAAAGCGCGCGCTTGCACGCTTCGAGCTTCAAAATCATTCCACCCGAAACTTTGTTCTGGCGGATCATGTCCTCGGCATCGGCCGTCGAAACGACTTTGAGCACCTTCGAGCCGTCCAGCACGCCCGCCACGTCGGTGAGATAAATCAGCCGGTCGGCGTGAATGTATTCGGCGCAGGCGGCCGCCATGTGATCGGCATTAATGTTGTAGAGTTCGCCGTCGGCCCCCAGGCCCATGCACGACGCCACGGGCACCACGCCCGCTTTCCAAAACGATTCCAGGATTTCCAGATTCACTCCGGTCAAGTAGCCGACGAAGCCCAGCCCGCCGATCACTTCGTCTTGCATCATCGGCTCGGCCAGGAAGCAACCGGCGTCGGACGCGCAAACGCCGACGGCGGGCTGCCCCGCCGCTGAAATGGCGCCGGCCAGGCGCTTGTTCAGCAGGCCGCCGAGAACCATCACGGCAACGTCGCGCGTTTCGCGGTCCGTCACGCGCAGCCCGTTGACGAACTTGCTTTCAATTCCCAGGCGCTTCAGCGTGGCGGTGAAAATTTTCCCGCCGCCGTGCACCACCAGAATTTCGTGGCCCTGGTGGGCAAGCTGCGCCACCTGACGCGCCAGCGTTTCCATCGCCGTCGCATCATCGAGTAATGCTCCCGCAACTTTAACGACCAATCTCATCGCAGTCCTGTAGCCTCCGCAATTCCCAGCATCAAGTTCATGTTCTGTACGGCCTGGCCTGCGGCGCCCTTGCCCAGATTGTCAAGACAACTCACGACCGCGAGGCGCCGCCCCGCGGGATCGAGCGCAAACCCGATATCGCAAAAATTCGTGTGCGCCACGTGCTGCAACTCCGGCAGCTTTCCGGCCGGCCAGAGGCGCATCATGGGGCGGTCTGCGTAAAACGCGCGGTACAGCGATTCGACTTCCTGTGCCGTATGCGGCTCGGCCAACCACACGTAAAGAGTAGAGAGAATGCCACGCGCCACCGGCAGCAGATGCGTCGTGAAGACGATGTCTTCGCTCGCGATGCCCGTGTGGTCGGTCACTTCCGGAGTGTGCCGGTGCGAGAAGAGGTCATAAGCCCGGAAATTTTCGTCCACTTCAGCGAAGTGCAGTTCTTTCTTCGGTTCTTTGCCCGCGCCCGTCGCGCCGGACTTGCAATCGGCGACAATGCCGCGTTCGGTTGCGATCCAGCCCGATTCCACCAGCGGCCGCAAACCGAGAATCACGCTCGTCGGGTAGCAGCCGGGATTGGCGACCAGGCGTGCGTCCGGCAGTTGATCGGCATACAGCTCAGGCAAACCGTACACGGCCTCTGCGGCCAAATTCTTCGGCGGGGCAGGCAATTTGTACCACTGCGCGAACGTTTCCGGATCGTGGAAGCGGAATGCGCCGCTGAGGTCCACCACGCGCAGCCCTGCGTTCAAAAGTTGCGGCACGATTTCCAGCGAAGCTTCGTGCGGCGTGGCGAGAAACACCGTGCCCGCGCCGCTCCCCGCCACCGCATCGACCGAGAACGTCTTGCAAGGCGCCTCGCCCCAGCCGCGCAGATGCGGGAAGATTTCGGTGAGGCACTTCACATGCGCCGAGCTCTCGCGCAAATAGAAAGTTGGTTTTTGAATTTTCGGGTGCCGGAGAAGTAGCTGGGCCAGCTCGAAACCAGCATAGCCCGTCGCTCCGACTACGGCGACCCGTTGCGGGTCGTTCATCGGAGTAGATCCTCCATGCGCTTCTGGACGGCGGCGCGCGCCTGCCGCGAGGGCGTGATGACCACGACGGTGTCGTCCCCGGCGATGGTGCCGGCCACTTCCTTGAATTTTTCGGCGTCCAGCGCTGCGGCGAGCGGTTGCGCCCCCGAGGGCGGCGTTTTCAACACCAGCAAGTTAAGTGCGGGACGCAAGTCCACGAGAAATTCCCGCAGGGCGCGGCCGAGCGGCGGCATCGGCGCCGCGGCTTCGTTGCCGTTGGAGAGCGGCTTGTAGCCCGCGGCGGTCTTGACCAGCTTCAGCTCGGACATGTCCCGGGAAAGGGTCCCCTGGGTCACGCGGACCTTCATGTGCGACAGCCTGCGCCGCAGTTCGTCCTGGCTCGAAATGGGTTCGCTCGTGACCAATTTCAGGATCTGTCCTTGCCGGAATCTCTTATGTACGTTCGGCGCCATGGTTCGCTTAACTTTATGCACCCACTTGCATAATTATGCGCGGTGCTTCGGACCCCTGTCAATTCTTTTTTACAAATTTCCGAATATTTTTTCTCATTCGAATTGGATGCGCCGGATTGACGCGCGATGCAGCGCGCCGTAAGATTCTCGCGCCTGAACATTCCGATGCGCACAATAAAATATCTCCGGCGATTCCTTTTTGCGATTGTGTTCTGCGCCGCAGCGTACTTCAGCGCTTGCGGATCCAAGGAATCCGCCTCGCGCTCCGGAGGCGCTGCGAATGCACCCGCCTCCGCCGGCGCAAAATTTTCCGAGCCTCCACTCGACCGGCAAATCGAGCAAAAACTCGATCCGCTGACCAAAGAAGATGTGGAACTTTACCTGAACGTGATGCGCGCTGCGGCCGAACGCGTGAAGAATTTAGCGCCCGCGGATCGCGCCGCGCTCGACGGCGCAAAGAAAATCCTCGCCGGCAGCGATTCCGGACGCGTCCCCTCGCCCGCCGACGTAAGAACACTCGCGCAAGCGAACCTTGTGGCGACTTCCATGGACCAGATTGTCGCGGCAGAGATGAAGCTCGATGGACGCACTTACCGCGGCATCGCCGAAGCGGTCGAAGCCGTCGTGCCGAATCCCGCGGCGGGCGCCGCATCCGGCGATCGTCGCGCGTCTCCCGCCAGTCACGCCCCGACGCCGCTCGAAACGCGATTGAACGACGTCAATTCCGCAAACGAAAAATTCCTCGCGCCCTACGGCGAGGAAATCCAAAAACTCATCGCAGTCGTCCGCAATCCAGCCAATCTCCCTAAATGATTGGCGCTTTTCAGTGGCACAGGCTGAAGAGTCCGTGTGGCAACTTCTAAATCTTCGTAGGGCACGCGTGAAGAGGCTGCGGAAAAAAGTAGTTTAATGTCATCCCGAGCGAAGCGAGGGATCTGCTCTTTCACCAATCTCAAGAAAAAAGCAGATTCCTCGGGCAAACCGCGCCCTCGGAATGACACTTTTGAAATTTTTCCGCAACCTGTTCAGCCGTGCCGCAATGTGTTCAGAATTATCGCGGCTTTAGCCGCTGACCTATCTGATATCGAGTTATCACACAGACTCTGAAGCCTGTGCCACTTAAGACCTCCTGCATGGAAACACCGTAGGTGAGAACCCCACCCCGAATTCTCGGGAGCAGCGGCGCAACTCCATGGTCGAGTTGAGCTGTAGCGAATCTGAGTGTTATTCTCCGAACTATGAGCGATGTTCCCACGCGCGAATTGGCAGGCGCTTCCCCGGAGGCGCGGCACCAGGCACTCCTGGAGGTGGCCGAAGCCATCGCGCAGCACCGCGACCTCGGCGAGCTGTTCCACGAACTCGCCGAGCGCCTGCATCGCGTGGTGAACTTCGAGTATTTGAACCTGATCCTCCACGATCCCGCGCGCAACGTCATGCGCCTGCACATCCTCGAATCCGAAATGCCTCGAAAGACGCGCCTCGGGACCGAATTCCAGGTCGGCCAAACGCCTTCAGGGTGGGTCTGGGAAACGCAGCAGCCGTTTATCCTGGACGATCTGGGAAAGGAAACTCCGTTCGCGGCCCTGCTGCAAAATATGCGCGATAACGGAGTGAAGTCGGTTTGTTCGCTGCCGCTGACCACGGCGCAGCGCCGGCTGGGCGTCATGAGTTTCGGGCGCAGCACGACGCATCATCACGCCGAGAGCGAGATTGCGTTTCTGCAACAGGTAGCGCGGCAGGTCGCTGTCGCCGTGGACAACGTGCTGAATTTTGAGAGCGCGCAGGCCTACCAGCGCCAACTGGCGAGGGAGCGGGACCGCCTGCGCGTGCTCCTCGAAGTGAATAACGCCGTGGTTTCCCAACTCGATTTGCATGATCTTCTTAGCGCCATCGCCGCGTCCCTTCGCCGCGTGATTCATCACGAATACACAAGTCTCGCGTTATACGAATCCGTGACTAATCAAATGCGCGTGATGGCTCTCGATTTCCCGCAAGGAAAAGGACTCATCCACGAGGAGTTGGTCGTTCCCCTCGACGGCTCGATCGCCGGAAAAGCGTTCCGTAGCCGCCAGCCCCTCGTTCTGGACCGCGCCGGGATGGAAGAATTCGAGTCGCCGACTTCGCGTATGATGCGGGACGAAGGCGTGCGAAGCGTCCTCAGCATGCCGCTCATCAGCCACAATCGCGTTGTCGGCACAATCAGCCTCGCGAGTCTTCGCGACGCTGCGTTCCGGCAGGACGACGTGGATCTTTTGTTTCAAGTCTCGAGCCAGGTAGCCATCGCCGTGGAAAACGCGCTGGCCTTTCAGGAAATCGCCGAACTAAAGAACAAACTGGCGCAGGAAAAACTCTACCTCGAAGACGAAATCCGCTCGGAAATGAATTTCGACGAAATCGTCGGCGAAGGCCCGTCGCTCCGCGCCGTGCTGAAGCAAGTGGAGACCGTGGCCCCGACCGACTCGACCGTGCTCATCACCGGCGAAACCGGCACGGGCAAGGAACTGATTGCTCGCGCCATTCATCATTTGAGCCCGCGGCGCGAGCGCACTTTCGTCAAGGTCAATTGCGCCGCGATTCCCACCGGCCTGCTCGAATCGGAATTGTTTGGGCACGAGCGCGGCGCCTTCACCGGAGCGATTGCGCAGCGGGTCGGCCGGTTCGAGCTCGCGAACGGCGGCACGATTTTTCTCGATGAGGTCGGCGATATCCCACTGGAGTTGCAGCCCAAGCTCCTACGCGTCCTTCAGGAACAGGAGTTTGAACGGTTGGGCAGCACGCAAACAACCCACGTGGATGTTCGACTGGTGGCCGCCACGAATCGCGACCTCGGCGAGATGGTTGCCGCGCGCGCCTTCCGCAGCGATCTCTATTACCGTTTGCGCGTGTTCCCGCTTCACATGCCGCCCTTGCGCGAACGGCAGGAGGATATTCCCGCGCTGGTGCGCTACTTCGTGGAAAAGTACGCGCGGCGCATGAACCGCGCGGTGGAAACGATTCCCGCGGAAACGCTCGATCTCCTGGTGCGTTACCCCTGGCCGGGAAACATTCGCGAACTGGAAAATCTGATCGAGCGCGCGGTAATCCTCTCGCCCGGCCCTGTGCTTCGCGTTCCGCACACCGAGATCAAGCCCCCGGCGGAACCCACTGCAGACAACCTTACCCTGCGCGCCGCCGAGCGCGATCACATCCTCAGGGCACTCGACGCCACTAATTGGGTGCTGGCCGGCCCCCGCGGCGCGGCCGCGAGATTGGGCATGAAGCGCACTACGCTACAATCCAAAATGCGCAAATTAGGAGTAGTGAGAGTCCGCCGCAGCTAAAACGGAAATGTGCCGAAATTTAGGCACATGCCCGTATTTCGGCACTCACAAGGTATTTTCTTTCTAAGATTTCCCTCATCCAAATGGTAAAAATATCCGTAGTCCATTGTAAATAAAACTGTTAAATATTGTGTTTTCATTTCGGCACATTGGTAAGGAACCTGCTTGGTGTATTGAAGCATAGGTTTTGATTGGTTTTCGGCAGAAGGCAGGGGGATGCTCAAGGTTACCATCAAAAAGGTAGGCTCCGAGGAGACTTGGGAGCTTGAGGGGAAGATCTCGGGCGACTGGGTGAAGGAACTTGAGCGCTGCTGGAAAGAGCGGTCCTCGCCGACGGGCGTTTCCTTGCAGGTTCACTTAAAGGCTGTGAGTTACATTGATGCGGCGGGGAAACAGTTGCTCCGAGAGATGCACGGGCGTGGGGTGGAGATAAAAGGATGCGGCTGCATGATTAATGCAGTGGTGGAGGAGATCACACGGCACACCAGCGCCAATTGAACGCGACCGTTCGATTTTCCACATGGCTGATGGGAAATCAGTTTCAAAATGGCCGTGGGAGCAATACGTTTTTGAGCTTTGGCGGTTGCATTCTGAATTGTGCCGATCAAAGTAATGGTGTTTTATTTCAGGCGGCGGGAAGGACGAGGCTGCATAAAGCTGCGGCGGCCGCCAACGAGAACGGGGCTGGGACGTCAAATTGTGTAGAGGAGAAATTTCATCCGCCGTTCAACGTATAGAAATATGGAAAGGCAAAACATTCATACGATCCATACATTCCGCAGAGGGGGAAGACGACAATGAATCAGGAAGGCAATCATCCAGTGGGGGACCGTTTTGCGGATGTCAATCTGGCAGAGCAAACCGAGGAGCAACTCATTGAGCGAGGCCTGAATGGCGATGCGCGAGCGTTGGACGCATTGTTCGCGCGCAACACGCGCGCACTGTATCAAACTGCGTTGCGCGTACTAGGCAATCCGGAGGACGCCGAAGAGGCCCTGCAGGAAGGATTGCTTTCCGCCTATCGCAATCTTCCGAGGTTCGAGAGGAGATCGCAATTTTCCACGTGGCTGACGCGGATCGTCATCAATGCGGCTTTGATGCGGCGGCGCAGCAAGCGCTCGCGGCCTGCCGTGTCTCTGGATGAATTTGTTTCCGAGGGAGAGCTGCCGCTGGCCGAGCGCTTCGCCGATGACGGCCCGAATCCCGAGCAACTTTATGTGGGGACCGAACTCGGCGATCGCATGAACAAGAAACTCGCCGAAATTTCTCCGCTTCTGCGCAAGGCATTCTGGCTGCGGGAAATTGAAGGGCTCTCCGCGGAGGAAGCGGCACAGGTGCTGGGCGTTTCGCGCAACACGCTCAAGGCGCGGTTGTGGCGGGCGCGGCAGGAACTGGCAGCGAGGCTGGGGCTTGCGCTCGAACCCACATTGGAGCCGGCGACGTAGCGAGCATTTTGGTAGCGCAGGCTTCAGAGTCTGTGTGGGGACTCGATTCCAAACAGGGCAGCGGCTAAAGCCGAACTGATTCTGGACACTTTACGGCCCGGCTGAAGCTGTGCCCCACAAAGATTTGCCGGTTGTCACACAGACTCTTCAGCCTGTGGGGATTCGTCCTTGCAAGGACCAAAGCCAACAGGCTGAAGCCTGTGCCACTTGTCCCGAGCCTGCCGTTGGGCTTTCAAATTTGAGGAATTTAGAAAACAAGACAGGCTGAAGCCCGTCCTAATTCAACATCTCCAAAACTTCTCCGGTGGCTTTTTCGATGTCGGCGTGGAGGCTGTGCCCGTGCGCGTCCATCGTTACGATGGACGCGAAATTTTTCACGCGCAGGTGCCACATTGCTTCGGGGATGCCGAATTCCATCAGCTCGACGCCCAGAACTTTTTCCACGGTGCGCGCGTAATATTGCGCCGCGCCGCCGATCCCGTTCAAATACACGGCGCCGTATTCTTTGAGAGCGGCCAATGTTTTTGCGCCCATTCCGCCCTTGCCGATCACCGCGCGCACGCCATATCTTTTTATCACGTCGGCCTGATAGGGCTCTTCGCGGATGCTGGTCGTGGGGCCAGCGGCCTTGACCACCCATTCGTTGCCCTGCTTCATCATCACTGGACCGCAGTGATAGAGCACGGATCCGTTCAGGTCCACGGGCGGCGGATTCTTCATGAGGTAAGCGTGCACGTTGTCGCGGCCGGTATACATCTCGCCGTTGATGAGCACGACGTCGCCTACTTTCAGCGCGCGCACTAGCGCTTCGCTCAGCGGCGCGGTCAGCACCACTTCCCGCCCCGTCAATTTGAAGCCGGAGCCGCGCGCCATGCGCTCCACGGGCCGCGCAGGATCGCGATACAGCCAGCCAGTGATTGCGCCCGTCTTCGCGTCGAGACGCACGCCCAACCGGCGAAACGCCCAGCATTCGTACGCCACCGATACGAAGAAGCTCGCCGGGAGACGATTCGCCGCCATGATTTTGCAGCCGATGAGTGACGATTTCCCGCCGAAGCCCATCGCACCTACGCCCAGCTTGTTGGCCTCTTCCATGATTTCCATTTCAAGCTTTGCGAGCGTGGGGTTGGGATTCACGTCTTCAAGCGTTCGGAAGAGTTGTCCCTTCGCCAGATCGTAGCCGTGGGCGCGGTCGCTGCCGATGCACACGCCGAGGGCACCCGGCGCGCAGCCTTGCCCCTGCGCCTGCCAGACGGCATGCAGGATGCATTTGCGCACGCCTTCGAGATCGCGGTCGGCGCGGCCCATGTGATCGAGCGTGCAGGGCACGGAATACTGGATGTTCTTGTTCTCGCAGCCGCCACCCTTGAGGATCAGCCTGACCTCAATCTCATCCTCTTCCCATTGCTCGAAATGAAGGACCGGCGTCTCTTCGCCAAGGTTGTCGCCACTATTTTTTCCGGTAAGAGAATCGACGGAGTTGGGGCGCAGTTTTCCGAGGCGCGTGGCTTCCGCGACGGCGTTCTGAATCGCTTTCTTGATGCGAATCTGATTCACGCCCACAGGCGTGTGAACGATGAACGTAGGCATGCCGGTATCCTGGCAAATGGGGCCGGAATCGTCGACGGCCATGTCGATGTTGGACAAAATAATGTCAAACGCCTGGGAGGATTGCGTGTCCGGAGTTTCCTCCTTCGCTGCGATGTTCATTGCCGCGCGAACGTCAGGCGGAAGATTGGTGGACGTCTGAGTAATCAGTTCAAGCAAGCTGCCGGCAAGGAATTCCATTTCACTACCTCCCCAAACGCATTATTTTACACTTCTTTGGGGAGTAGGTCCTGAAAGATCGGTACGGTTGTAGTGATTCGGCTTGAAGTCTCGTTCTCCAATTTCCGAGAAGCGGAACTTATCGGGACTTGGCTCAAGACAAGCCGTGTTACTCGGCGTGGACTTTCGTTGATTCCTCTGCGTCGAGGTCGGGAATCGACTCAAACCAGGCAGTGAAGAGAGCGTCAGGGTTCGTCAAAAAGGCGATCTTTAACTTCTTTTTGTCACTATCACGCGGAATGAGTTCAATGGTCCCGGTGTTAAGGACGAATCGCCGGCCCATGATCTCCTGTCGGAACATGGTCTGCCTTGAGAGGAGATTCCTCACTTCGACGGCATCAGGCCTCAGAATGACCTTCGAAAACAGCATGGAAAGGATCAGATAACCTCCGAGGAGGACAAGCACAAGGCTGAGGGAGCTCGCCAGCGGAGGGCCCTTTGGGCCGAGTTGGTCGCCAGCCACTAGGGAATACCAAATTCCCCAAATTCCTGCCCCGGCAAGCAGGCTCCCAAAGGAAATCCAAAGGACTCGGTTCCCTAACGAAGGCGCATAGCTGCAGGGATACCGAGTGGCGTCGAATACTGGTACCGGTGTGGAAGAAGCCATCTCGTACACTCCCTGGGCCAATATTAGGTCTCCCGACCCCAACCATTAATTCCGCCTTCGACAAGCGTGCTTATCGGTAAACCCTTACCTGAAAGCGTTAGTGGTCATGGAGCTACATTGGCGAACGTTTTGACCGCCCAGTCCAGTTAAACAGTTTTCTCGCTGACCGGCTTCCGAATGACAGGACATCGAAATCTCAGTTATCTTCCCGCTACTTATCCAACACCCAGGTGGAATCTGTCCAGCCATCCGGACTGTAGTCTGACATGCACTGATCGGTCAGGACGACTCGTATGGGTGATTTCGAATCGCGGAGGTGGTTGCGGCGTTGAAGAAACAGCAGATCCCTCACCACCGTCCCCACAAGTCGGGGCCGGGTTCGGGATGACACTATTGGTGACTGGGGCGTCATCGTAGTATCATGCGGGGCAGACGAAACGGCAGAACGCCGATGGCAGGGCTACCAATTCCGCACACTACGCATTGGCTGTCATCCCGAACCCGGTCGCCTGGGTTTGGCGAACGGTGGTGAGGGATCTGCTGTTTGACCCCGGAATCGCAAAATGAGCCGCACGTATTGGACTTACATTCTGGCCAGCCGATCTCGAAACTTGTACGCCGGCGTGACCAGCGATCTCCAGCGCCGGATGATTGAACACCGGCAGGGACTTGTCCCTGGATTCACAACCCAATACAAGATTTTCCGGCTAGTGCATTGCGAACAGTTCGCGGACATTCGCGACGCGATCGCGCGCGAGAGGGAAATCAAGGGGTGGCGCCGCGAAAAGAAGATCTGGCTGATTGAGCGGGATAATCCCACCTGGCACGATTTCGCGGAGAATTTTGCGCCCGTGAAAAAGTGAGAAGCGGATCCCTCACCACCGTCCACAAGAACGGGGGCGGGGTTCGGGATGACAACTCGGGTGGCGGTGCGTGCGGTTGAAGGCGGAGAATTTTGCGCCCGTGAAAAAGTGAAAAGCGGATCCCTCACCACCGTCCCCAAGAACGGGGGCGGGGTTCGGGATGACAACTCGGATGGCGGTGCGTGCGGTTGAAGGCGGAGAATTTTGCGCCCGTGAAAAAGTGAGAAGCGGATCCCTCACCACCGTCCCCAAGAACGGGGGCCGGGTTCGGGATGACAACCCAGGTGGCGACGAGCGCGGTTGAAGTTGCAAGACGCATCTCTGAAACCTGGTGACGAATTCGGTCAATTCATGATCCGTGGTTGAGCGAATCTGCAGTCGAGTCGCTGCTCTACTTCTCCCACATCCACGTCGCGTCCTTCCAACCTTCCAGGCCGTAATCCGACATGCATTTTTCGGTGAGGGCGAGGCACTGGGCGAGGATCCCGCTCTTTTGCGCGCCGGTGAGGATGTCGAGGCGGATTTGTTCGTGGTTGCCGGAATAATTGATTTCGTAGAGTTCGTGGCGGGCGCCGAATTCGGTGCCGATGGCGTCCCAGATGAGCTTGAAGAGCTTGATGCGTTCCGCGGCGGTGGCGGAGGCGCCGCGATAATATTTTTCGAGGAGCGGCGCGAGATCGGGATTCTGGAAATCCTTGTAGCTCGATGGAGACATGAGCAGGCTGCCGCCGAGAAATTTTTCAAAGATGTGGCGAACGGCGGGCCAGCACTGCGTGCAGAAAAGGCGCATGGTGTAGGCGTATTCCTGCTTCGGCACGACCGTGCCGCCGGGAGCGCTTTCCGGATCGCCGCACATCGCCGCCGTCATTCCCCAGATCAGGTTTCTCCAGCCGATGATTTCGCCGAGAGCGGCTTGCACGCCGCGAAAGGCGTCCGTGCCATTGGTCTCGATGCCCTTGGCAAATAATCCCACCATCAGATCCAGTTTCACCGCGAGGCGCGTGGAAGATTGGAACGTGTAGCGGTTCACGAAGCGGGAATGGCGGTAGAAACTGTTGGCGCGTTCGGGATCGCGATAGACGAGGACGTTTTCCCAGGGGATGAAGGCGTTCTCGAAAATCAACACGGCGTCGTTTTCATCGAAGCGGCTGGAGAGCGGGTAGTCGAAAGGACTGTGCGCGTTTTGTTCGTAGGAAGCGCGGCAGATCAGTTTCACGCCCGGCGCGTCCATCGGCGCGATGAACACCACGGCGAAGTCCTTGGCTTTTTCCTTGTCCAGAGTGGTGGCGTTCGTCTGAGCCACGAACGTGGCGTGCGTCATGGCCGAGCCGGTTCCGAGCATCTTGGCGCCGCTGACGACCATGCCGTCGTCTCTTTCTTTTACGACGTGCACGAAGACGTCGCCGACTTCGTGCACGGGGCGGCCGCGGTCGATGGGCGGATTGATGAGGCAGTGATTCAGGAAGAGGCACTCGGAGGAATAGCGCGCGTACCATTTGCGGGCGCTCTCATCGAACGGCGCGTAAAACTCGGGCTCCGATGCCAGGCTGCCCATGAGCGCCGCCTTGTAATCCGGCGTGCGGCCCATGTAGCCGTAGCTCATGCGCGACCAGGCGACGATGGCGTCGCGCGCTTCCCACAACTCCTGCGCCGAATAGCAGGGCTTGAAAAATTTATGGGTGCGCACGCCGGAGCGGTCGAGACCCGTCAGCGTGTCCCGGGTCTTCGGATCGTGGAGGGCGTCGTACAAGCGCGCGATGGACCGGCAAGCATTGCGGAAAGCGGGATGCGCCGTGACGTCGCGGACGCGCTCGCCGTAGATGTAGACTTCGCGCGCGTCTCGCAGGCTGGCAAGATAACGCGGACCATCGAGCATCGCGTCTGTAGACGAGTCTGCTTTCGGATGAAGGCCGCTTGCGGCACTGTCTGTCATGGAAAATTTCCTCCTGATTCCGTGGCCTCCCTACCAAAGGCTCCGCCTGCTACATCGCTACGATGTATACTACGCGCCACATCATAAACGGGAGAGTTTGCTTATGCAAAAATCCGCGGGACGCGCGTTCAGCTCGATTTGCTTTGCGGTATTGTTTTCCACTTTGCCGGCGATTTCCGGCGGGAATCCGTCGAACCGGCAAGCCGACATGATTCACACGTCGCGCGGCGAGCTTCGGATCATGCCGGTTTATCACGGCAGCGTGATGCTGGAATTCGGGGGGAAGGTCATCCACGTCGATCCGTGGAGCCAGGGCGACTTCACGGGACTTCCGCAGGCCGACCTGATCGTAATCACGCACACGCACCAGGACCATCTCGATCGCACCATGGTCGACCAATTGAAAAAGCCCGACACCATCATCGTCGGCCCGCCCGCCGTCATCGATACGCTGAACTGCGCGCCGGCCTGCGGCATCGCCGAGGCCATCAGCGATTCCGAAAAAAGGACGGTGATGGGGATCGAATTCGAGGGCGTCCCGATGTACAACCTGGTGTTCGGATCGGGGCCGGGAAAACCGTATCACCACAAGGGAATTGGAAGCGGATACATTTTGAACTTTGGCGACACTCGTGTGTATTTTTCGGGCGACACCGAGTGCACGCCGGAAATGAAAGCCCTGAAAAACATCAGCGTCGCGTTTTTGGCGATGAATCCTCCGCGGACAGAAACTCCAGCGGATGCGGCAGAGTGCGTGAAGGCGTTCAAGCCGAAAATCGTATATCCCTACCACTATCGCGGCTCGAAACTTGAAGAGTTCTCCGGGCCGCTCAAAGACACGATTGGAGTGGAAGTGCGGATCCGGAAGCTGGAAGGCGAGCCGTAGAGCTATGCGCTTCGTTTTTTTAAAATGCAGTCTGAATTTCTCACCATTAAGTCCGTCGTAGAGGTGTTTCCGAATCGTCGTGGGCGAGCCTACGCATGAATATTGTGTTGCGACCAGGGGTCGAGTGGCGCAGGTTTCGCAGCCTGCTTGGCAATTTAAGTTTGAACAGGCCAGCCGCTGAAGCCGCACTGATTCGGCACACTTTACGGCACGGCTGAAGCCGTGCCCTACAAAGATTTGGAAATTACCACATTGGTTCTTCAGCCTGCGAGGGTTCGCGCTTGCGAGAACTAAAAAACCCACTGGCTGAAGCCTGCGCTACTCTTAAATCTCCACGATCGGCGGAAAACTTTCCTTCGGTTTGGTTACTTCGCCCACTAATTGTTGCGCGGCCTCACTCGCTGGTGAAGCGGCGAACTTTGCCAGAATATCCAGGAGCCGAGTCACAAACTCGTTGAGGCTGGGCATGCCCATCAGCAGCTCGATGGGCAACTTCGCGCCGAAGGATTCCTCAAGCGAGTGCTGCAGCTCGAGCGCCATGAGGGAATCAAGGCCGAGGTTGCTCATGGATTCCTCGGGGTCGAGTTCCGGCGCGTCGAGCGCCATCACTTGCGCCAGGCTTTTCTGAACGTGCGCGAGCAGAAGCGCGTGCCGCCCGGCGGGAGGAGTGGACAGAAGCGCCTTCATGGATAGGCGAGGTCCCGATTCGCGGGCCGCTCTTGCGGCGGCCGGACGGGCTTTTTCCAGAATGAGGTCGGAAATCAAGGGCGGAGGCGGCTGCCCGTTGAATGAGCGCGCCAGTTGCGTCCAGTCCACCGACATCGCGACGGCCTGAGGCGGGCCTTTCTTTTCGAACAGCCGGTCTAGCGCGGCGAGGGCTTGCGCGGGCGCGAGCGGATGAAGCACGCGGGACGCCGCACCTCGGGCGCTCGATGCGCGGGCGGCCATGCCAACGTCGGCCCAGGGGCCCCAGTTGATCGAGAGGCACGGCAAGCAATGAGAGCGGCGATCGTGCGCCAGTCCGTCCAGGAACGCGTTGGCGGCCGCGTAATTCGCCTGTCCCGGCGAACCCAGGACGGAAGCCAACGAAGAGAAAACGACGAAGAAGTCCAGCGGGAAATCCATCGTGAGGGTGTGGAGATTCCAGGCGCCGAGGACCTTGGGAGCTAGCACCCGGCGGAAGCTCTCCGCGTCCAGATTGAGGAGCAAGCGATCGTCGAGCACTCCGGAGGCATGAATCACGCCACGCAGGGGAGGCATCGTGTTGCGAATCTCGGACAGCGCGCGGGCCAGTTCGCTTTCCTTCGAAACGTCGGCCTGGATCGTCGCGACGGTGGCGCCGTTGGCTGCCAATTCCGCGGCGACTTCCTTGCCGGCGGGGGTCGCACCACCGCGGCTGAGGAGAACCAGGTGCCGCGCGCCTTTTTCCACCAGCCAGCGCGCGACGGCAAGGCCCAGACCGCCGTGGCCGCCCGTGATCAGATACGTGGCATCGGCACGTGGAGCGGAGGACCGATTCGTACGATTCTTGGATTCGGCGCCGGCAAATGAAAGCACCACTTTCCCGATATTCTTGCGCCTGGCCATGTAACGAAACGCGTTGGCCGCGTCCTCGACGGGGAAAATATTGTGCGGGAGCGGCTTGAGGGCGCCTTGCCGGAACATGTCCATGAGCTCAAGGAGCAATGCGCGGACGAGGGCGGGCCGCTCGCGGCAGACGCGCTCCAGGTCGAGCGCAAAATACGAAAGGTTATTGCGGAACGGGAAAAGACCCAGGGGCTTGTTCTGATAGATGTCGGTCTTACCGATTTCGACGAAGCGGCCATAGGCAGAGAGAATTGAAAGGCTGCGGGTGATGTATTCGCCCGGCAGAGAATTCAGAACGACGTCAACGCCTTTGCCGCCGGTGGCCTCCATGATTTCGCCGGCGAAAGCGAAGGAACGCGAGTCCAGAACGTGCGGCACTCGCAGCGACTTCAGGTAGGCGCGTTTTTCCGAAGAGCCGGCGGTCGCGAAGATTTCCGCGCCGGCGCGCTGAGCCAATTGCACGGCGGCAAGTCCCACGCCGCCGGCCGCGGCGTGAATCAGCACGCGCTCTCCGCGCGAGAGTTTTGCGAGATGGTGAAGAGAATAGTAGGCCGTGAGGAAAGCAATCGGAATCGTGGCCGCCTGCCCAAAACTGAAGGCGGAGGGCTTGGGAACGACGGCGCGCGCGTCCACGGCCGTATGGGCGCTGAAGCTGCCGTTCGCCACGGCGATCACTTCATCGCCTACTTTCATGTCCGCAACGCCGGAACCGATAGCGGAAATCGTTCCCGAACACTCGGCGCCAAAGGGAATCGGTCCGCCGGGATACACGCCCGCGGCATTCATGACATCGCGAAAGTTCAGGCCCGCGGCATTTACGCGGATTTCGACTTCGCCGGGTTGCGGCTCCCGACGAGAAGCGCCTCGCAGCAACAGGTTCTCGAGATTTCCGGGGCGGGAAATATCCAGGCGAAATGAATCGGTTCCTGGAACATCGAGAACTGCGTCGCCGGAAAGTTCGGGCGCACGCTGCACGAGCCGGGCCACGTACCGTATTCCTTTTCGGAAAGCTACTTCGCGCTCCGTGGCAGGAAGCGACAATTCCTCGGACAGCGCGGCAAGTTCTCCGGCGCCGCCTTCGGGATCGAGATCAATCCGGGTGCAACCTAGCGCCGCGTGCTCGAGATCAATTGATTTTGCCAATCCCCACAAGGGAGTTTGAGCCAACGAAACATGCGCGGGCGTGGGTCCGACGGCTTGCGCTCCGCGAGTCACGATCCAAAGGCGCGGTTTGGAGCCGCTCGCCTCGCGAAGCAGGGTTTGAACAAAGCGCAGCGTTTCGATCCATTGTGTCTGCGCTTCGAGGATTGCGTCCGGGCGGGCCGCAAGATCGCCAAGGTCGAGGCTCGAAAGATGGACGACATGGCTGCATCCAGCATGGAGACGCAGTTCCCGAAAATCGTCCAGGCTCGCCCCGACGGCGCATTTCTGTCCCTGCGACTGAAGATGGGCGGCAAGGGCTTGTCCAACGCCGCCGCGATCGGCAAGGATGAACCAGGAAGATGGCTCCAAGCCATTGGAATTTCTGGCCGCGATGGGCCGCTTTGCCACCCAGGCGATGTCGTACAGCAAGTCGCCGGGATTCTCGCGCGCCTCGAGGTCCGTTACCCCAGAAACAAGTTTCACGCGAAAACCAAGGAGTTCGCACGCAACACCGCCATCTTCGTTCAGCAGGCGAATGTCCGCCTCGAGGAATTCCGTCTCGAGGCGCCGGCCCGGACGAACAACGCAGTGGCTGAACAGCCGCGCACCCGGCCGCGCCAAAAATCGGAGACTTGCGACTCCGCTGGGGAGATAGATTCGTTTCCGGCCGGACCCTCGCGAATCTTCCGGCAATGCGGCCGCGAGCACTTGCACGCAGGAATCGAGCAGCGCGGGGTGAATCGAGGCGCCGTCGGATTTTCCATTGGTTTGGCAAACCGGAATCACCGCAAGCGGAGGCCGCACTTCTCCAAGCGCCTCGAGCTCTCCGCACCACAACCGCTCGACGCCCTGGAAACTCGGGCCGTATTCCAGACCGGCATTTCTCAACGCCGCGTAAAAGTCCGCGGCTGTTTTGCGCCGCGGACACCTGGCCCGTATGTCAGCCAGACTATATTGTTCCTCGGCGCAACGAACAAAATCCGCAACTTCCATGCGCATGTCGCCGGAAGCGTGCAACGTCCACCCTGCATTCTCATGGCTGCCGTTCAGGTTTGCGTTGGAACTGTAAATCTGGAAAGAAGCGCTCGCGTTCGATGCCGGGGAAGCAACGAGCTGTAAAGTGCGCGTTCCTGCGGCGGGAAGGATCAGCGCTTCGTGGAACGCGACATTCGATAAAACCGCGGAGCCGGCTCCAAAGAGTTCCGCCGAAGCCGCTCGCGCCATTTCAAGATAAGCGGAAGCGGGAAGAACGGCGGAGCCCTGAACTCTGTGGTCGTTCAAGTAACGATGAGCATCGATTCCGATTTTGCTCTGGAACTGCGCCATGGGCAGAGCGGAGTTCACACGCTCTCCAAGCAAAGCGTGCGCCGGCTTCGCCTCCTTCCGCGGGCCGGACGCGTCCGGCGGATCTTCCCAGCACCGCTCTCGCTCGAAGGGATACGTGGGCAGAGGTACTTTCAACGGCTGGTAAGGTTCATCGAAGGCCTTCCAATCGACGCCGGCGCCGCGGACGTACAACGAAGCCAAACTCGCGAGCAGGCTCTGCCAAACGCTGCGATCGCCAGCGAGGGAAGAAAGGAAAGTGGTTTCGGCGCCGCTAGCGCGGAGACGCCCGGCTCTGGAGAAGGCGCTCGGAGGCCCCATTTCAAGAAAATGGTTGTAACCCTGCGCAGCGAGTGTTTCGATCCCTTCTTCAATTCGCAAGCCCTGCAGAACGTGCTGGCGCCAATAGCCGGCGGCTGGAATTTCGCCTTCCACTAATAGCTGTCCGGTGTGGCCGGAAACGAAGGGCACGCGAGGCGATTCAAACTTGACGCCCCTTGCCGCGGCTTCAAACTCATCGAGCATCCGATTCAGTTCGCCGTCCTGAAGAGCAAGCCGCACGATACGAGCGCGCTCGACGATGAGCTTGAGAGCCTCTTCGCAACTTAAGACGCCGGAAATTACCGCTGCGGAGTATTCCCCGACGCCCGAGCCCAGCACCGCGTCCGGTTCGATGCCCCAGGATCGCCAAAGCTCCGCCAGACCGAACTCCATGGTAAATAGCGCCGGGTCATGGCATTCCTCGCTGCCATGTCCCGTGGAAAGCGCGTTGAACAATGACTTACGCAGGTGGGCGCCCAAGGCACGGCAGCAGCGATCTATCGCCTCGCGAAAAACGGGTTGGGTAACGTAAAGCTGGTGCACGGCGGAGGGATTGCATGCTTCTGCCCCAAACAAGAAGGCAATACGGGGTCCGTCTTTTCTTGTGGAATGTCCGGCGCGTAGTTCCGTCACAGCACTTTGTACCGGAAGCCCCGCCGCAATCGCAGCGAGCGCTTCCCGCAGCTGCTGTTTGCTTTCGATAACCGCGGCCACACGACGCGCGAAGTGCGATCTGCCGGCATTGGCGCTAAAGCAAATGTCCATGAGGTCGGCGTCGGGATGCTCCGCGAGGTGCTTCTCGTAACGGCTCGCGAGCTGTTTGACCGCGCTCTCCGTCCGAGCCGAAAGCGTCATGATGTGGCAGGGACGGATCGGCAAGCCTTCCGAGCGGGACCGCGACGGCGCTTCTTCCACTATCATGTGCGCGTTTGTGCCCCCGAATCCAAAACTGCTTATGCCTGCTAGACGTCGAGGCGCGCGCGGCCAGGGCTGCGGCTTGCTGGGAATCACGATTCGTGTGCCGGCAAGTGAAATCCGCGGATTGAGGTGGGTGAAATGCAGCTGGCCCGGAATTTCATGGTGCTGAAGGCAAGCCAGCACTTTGGCCAGGCTGGCCATTCCCGAAGCGTTTTCCAGATGACCGACGTTGGCCTTCACGGAACCTATCAGACACGGAGGATCGTGCGGCCCCGCCTTTCCCAACACGCCTTTGAGCGCGTCAACTTCAATCGGGTCGCCGATCGATGTGCCGGTGCCATGGGCTTCCACGTAAGTCAGTTCGCGCGGGGCGACTCCGGCCTGAGCCAGGGCCTCGCGGATGACGGATTGCTGGGCGGAGGCATTGGGAGCGGCGATCCCCGCGGTGCGGCCGTCCTGGTTCACGGCCGATCCTCGAACGAGAGCAAGGATATGGTCGCGATCGCGGAGCGCGTCGGAGAGGCGCTTGAGGATGACCGCGCCGGCGCCTTCGGCGCGAACGTAGCCGTCGGCCCGGGCGTCGAACGTTTTGCAGCGGCCGTCCGCGGCCATCATGCGCGCGTGCGAGAAAGCGATGGTGGCTTCGGGAGAAAGGATGAGGTTGACGGCGCCGGCGATGGCCAGATCGGTTTGCGCGGCGCGCAGGCTTTCGCAGGCCAAATGAATAGCCACGAGGGATGAGGAGCACGCGGTGTCAATGGCGAGGCTGGGGCCGCGCAGGTCCAGCAGGTAGGAAATGCGGTTGGCCGCGATGCTGTGGGCGGTGCCCGTTCCCAAATAGGCGTTGATTACTTTTAAGTGCTCTTCATAATTAATAATCACATTGGAGTAGTCGAATCCGCCGATGCCCACGAAGACGCCCGTTCTGCTGCCCGCCAGCTGGTCCGCCGGCTGCCCCGCATTTTCGAGGGCCTCCCAGGCCACTTCGAGCAGCAGGCGCTGCTGCGGGTCCATGGCCGCGGCTTCGCGCGGTGAGATGCCGAAAAAATGCGGATCGAAGCGGTCGATGCCGGGAAGGAAACCGCCCCAGCGCGTGCTCATCCTGGCATTGATTCCGGGAAGAGGATCGTACAGCGCGTCTATATCCCACCGATCACGTGGAATTTCCGAGATGGCGTCCACGCCGTTCCGCAGCAACGTCCAAAATTCCTCGAGGCTGGCCGCGCCTGGAAATCTGCAGCCGATGCCCACGATGGCGATGGGTTCGGCGCCGCCGATTTCCGGGCGGTTTCCGTGGCGAGGCTGTTGGTTGCCATTCCCGTGAGCGGCGCCATTTCCGCTGGCGTTTCCGGCCAGGCGGTGCGAAAAGGACTGCGTGCTCAGGTAGTCCCAGACCAGCCCGCTGCGAGGGCGGCTCGCGCCGTTCTGCTTCTGATCGGGGCGGCCTTCACGATCCCGCCATTCATGCACCACCTGAAGCGTGCCGGCAAGGAACGCTTCGCGGCAGGCATAGCGTTGAATTTTGCCGCTGGAGGTCCGGGGAATACTGCGCGGCTCGATGAGCAGTACGGCGTCAGGCTGCACTTCGTGCGATTGGGTGAGCGCGCGGCGGATCGCGGCGACGACATCCTCATTTGAGGCGGAGGCGCGGTCGGTCACTTCCTGAACGATGACCAAACGTTCGGCTCCATTCTCCTCCACGGAAAACGCAGCGCCGCAAGCGTGCCGCAATGCGCGGTGACTGCGCTCGACGGTGTGCTCTAAATCCTGGGGATAGTGGTTGGAGCCGCGAATGATAATGAGATCTTTCAATCGCCCGGTGATGAAGAGCTGGCCGCGATCGAGAAATCCGAGGTCGCCGGTGCGCAGGAATGGGCCCTGGCCGGCGGCCAAATGCGCGGCGAATGTTTGATTTGACTCCTCCGGCTTGCGCCAGTAGCCGCGCGCCACGCTGGGACCCGCAACCCAGATTTCTCCCACGCGGTCCGGAGCGCAGGGCGCGAGAGTCTGGGGATCGACAATCACGACCTTGAGGTCCGGCGCGATTCCGCCGCAGCCCACCAGGACACGGCTGCCCGCGGCCCCATCTTCCGCCGGCTTGATGCGATTTCGCTGCAACTCTGCCGAGAACACGGCCGGAGCGAAAGGCGCGCCGCCATCGGATTGGCCTGAAACAATCAGCGTCGCTTCCGCCAGCCCATACGCGGGGCGGAATGCGTCTTGCCGGAAGCCGCATGGGCCGAACGATGTGGCGAACTGAGCCAGGGTATCCGGGCGCACCGGCTCGGCGCCGCATAGCGCCACCTTCACGCTCGCGAGATCGAGCGAGGCGCGCTGTTCGGCGGAGATTTTTTGCGCGCAGAGATCGTAGGCAAAATTGGGCGCAACCATGGTGGTTGCCCGGTAGCGCGTAACCGCCGCGAGCCAGCGGATGGGGAGCTGCAAAAACGAGGACGGCGGCATCACAATCATTTCGCCGCCCGCATAGACCGGTTGGAGCAAGCCGCCGATCAGGCCCATGTCATGGTAGCGCGGCAACCAGGTGACACCGATACTTTCCGCAGAAAACTGGAAAACTTCCCGCAGGCACGCCAGGTTGTGCAGCAGATTGCCGTGCGTCACCATGACGCCGCGCGGCGACGCGGTCGAGCCCGAAGTGTATTGCAAGAACGCCAGGGTTTCGAGAGTCGCGCCGGGATCGCGCCATCCGTCCGCATTCGCCGCGGGCAAATCGTCGGTCGGCAGCCAATGCAACTTCTTCAGTTCCGGCGCGCGCTTGCACAAATCTTCCGACTGGCGCCGGAGCTTCGCCGTCGCCAACACGAACCTGGCTTCGGAATCCGCGGCAATGGCCAGCAGCCGCGGAATCTGCCGGTGAAGGCGCGCGGGAAAAACCGGGACCGCGACGACGCCGGCGTACAGGCAACCCCAGAATGCGGCGATGAATTCGAGTCCGCCGGAGTAGAAAAGCAGGGCGCGTTCTCCTGTGGCGCCCTGCGCGGCGAGCGCCGCCGCAATGAGGCGGGCGCGCGATTCCAATTCCTCGTAGGTCAGGCGCGACTCTTCATTCTCGCCGTCGGCGAGATAGCGGAAAGCGATGCGCGGACCGTGCTCCGCCGCCCTTGCGCGGAGCAGGTCAATCAGATTGGCGAAGCGCGCGTTACCCTCAGCTGAAAAAGTGGCCAACGTTCCCATCTCCCAAGATGAATCTAGTGCGCAGCGCGTACGAAGAATATCTGCAACGCAAATCGTAGGTCCCCGAAGGCGCAGCGTGCCCGACTCTTCAGGGGCTAAGGCCCAGTTTTTCCCGGTGTTTTGATGTCGCGGCTGAAGCCGCGACCCACAAAACCCATTTGAGGCTTCCAGCGGATTCGCGCAACGTTCCGCTGCCCTTGTCCCTGCTACCGGGATTTCTCCAGCGCCTCCGGGGTGAACTGCGCGGCGTCCAGACCGGTATTCAGATGAGCCTCATCGATGGTCAAAACCGATTTCGTGCCCTCGAGCAACGAGCGCATTTCCGTCTTCCGCGCGCCCCAGATCCCGGATTCTTTGCGCAGCCCGCCGGCGTGCATTTCGCGCACCTTGCGCCCCTCCTGATCGTACATCTCCGCGTGCAGGATGCAGGGTACATCCTGGGCCACCCAGTAATAAATATATTTATATTGCGAGCGGTCCGGCGCGACCGGCGTGGCTTCCACCTTGAATGTTTTATGATTTTCGATCATGTCTTCGGCTGGAAGCAGCTGGTAAGTGAAGTCATCGAGGGAGCGTTCGGCGATATCTTCGTAGGTGAAGTCGCTTCCGGCGAAACGCTCGGAGCGTTCGCGCGGGGGCACGCTGCGCACGCGTTCGGTGGCCGGCGTGTAGATCCACTGGCGGTCGGTTATTTCCGGCTGGTTGAACGAAAGCAGTGCAACGCCGCGAAGCTCCGGCGGGTCGGTAAAGCGCACCAGCGTTTTGCCGTTGCCGAAGGAACCCACCCGGTTGATCGTAAACCGCTTCCGCATGGTGTGGCCGTCCTTGTCGGTGACATCGAGCGTGGCCCGCAGCTTGGCGTCGCGGCTAGTGTCCTGTTGGTAGACGCCGGCCATGACCGCTTTGGCATCGGTCTCGCCGAAAACGGGGAGCGCGCAATATGCGCATAAGGCGAGGGACAAAAGCGCGGCGTTCAGGCGCTTTCCCTGCCGGCGTGGGTGAAATGTTGCGGCTCTACTCATAGCCGATCGCCTCGATTACCTGCATAGACGCGGCGTGCCGCGCCGGCCACAAGGCTGCCGCAAGCGACACCGCTGTCACGACGGGCACGGAGAAAAGAACAAATTCCCACGGAAAATAAAACGGCACCGAATATCCGGCCAGCACGGATGAAACGGTGTGCGACATGAATACCGTGCACAACATTCCGGCGACCGAGCCCACGATCACACCGACCACGGCAACTCCCACCGCTTCCAGCAGCACCAGTTTCCGGATTTGCGCACGCAGCCCGCCGATGGCGCGCACGATGCCGATTTCGCGCCGCCGCTCCGCTACGGAAATGAGCAAGGTGTTGACGATTCCGAGAATGGCGATCATCACGGCCACGACCAGCTGCATGTAATTGAGCGTGAAGAACTGGTCCACCAGGCTGGAGATCCAGCGCTTGAATTCCGCATTGGTGTATACGAATGCGTGAAAGGAGCCAGCGGTGAGGTGCTCGACTTGCTGTTTCATGGCCAACTGGTCGACGCCCGGATTCAGATCGATGTTGATGAAATCCACGGCATCATCCGCCCAATACTTTTTGTAGAGCGCGCGGTCCATGAAAATTGTGCCCTTTTCCGAGCGGTAATCGTCAAGAAAGCCGAGAATCGGACGCTCCAGCGTGCCGGCCGGCGATTCGAGTGTCAGGCGATTGCCGACGCCGACTCCCCAACGAAAAGCAAAATTTCGCGACACCAGCACGCCCTCGCCTTGCGTCAGCCGGTCATTGACGGTCCGGGAGTCCGCGCCCTCGATGGCTTTTTGCGAGCGCGCCAGGAAGCTATTCATTTCGATGGCGATCACAGCCGCCGTGTCGCCTCGGTAGGGGATCGCCGTGAAGCGCACGTTTTCGACGCGCTCCACGCCGGGAAGCGCGGCGATCTGCCGGCCTAAATCCTCGGTGAAGTGGTAGCTGGAGGACCGCAACATTGCCGAAGTGGCCACGAAGAGATCGGCGTTGAGCACCTGGTTCATCCAGCGGTCAATCATTTGGCGGTAACTCTGGATGTAGGACGCCGTAGAAAAAACAAACATCAGCCCGACCATCAGCGCGCCCACTGTCGCCGAGGATCGCCGCGGCGTCTGAATCATGGCGTCAACGGCCAAAGCGCCTTCCGATCCTCCAGCCCAATTCAGAATCGGCCGCAGCGCGCGCGCCGACCATAACACCAGCTTGGGCAAAACAATCGTCAGGCCCAGCAGAACGACGGATGCGAAAGCGAATTGAACCGGCAGACCGAGGCGCGACGGAGTCCAAACCAAGAGAGCCGAGCCCGCGGCGATGAGCAACAAGCCCGAGCCCATGCGCCTCCATCCCAGCACGGATTCCCGGTGGCGCGCTTCGATATTATGCAAGGCCAGCGCGGGATCCAGGCACGCCGCGCCGCGCGCCGGGAACCACGCGCCAATCATGGACGCGGCGACTCCCAGCGCAAATGCGATGGCGCACTGATCGAGGTGCAGCCTGGCAGGCGAGGCCGTGGCCACGACTCCATAGACCGCCGCGACCATGCCCCTCATCACGCGGTTGGCGGCCGACGACAGAAAGAATCCACCGGCGATGCCGACGAGCGAACCGATCACGCCCATCAGCAGGGCTTCGCACAAAAACATCCGGCTGACGTTTCCCTGCTCGACGCCGACCGCGCGCAGGATGCCGATTTCTTTCCAGCGCTGGTTGACCGCGATGGTGAAGGAATTGAAGATGATGTACACGCCCACCAGCAAGGCCACGAAACTTGTGATCAGGATTCCCACGCGCATCGCGGTGACGGCGTTTTCAAGCGCCTGCCCGCGGACTTCCGGGCGATCCACTTCCACACCGGGCGGAAGCGCAGCGCGCAATCGCTGCTGCACAACTTCCAGGGGAACGCCGGGAGAGTTCATCAAGTCAATGCGGTCAAACTTGCGGCCGCGGTGGAAAACGACCTGCGCGGAGTAGACGTCCATGATTGCGACGTTGCCGCCAAAAACTTCTCCGACACCAACCGGCTTGAACGTCCCCTGGACGGTGAACTCCTTTTTTCCGTCGGAGGCAAAAAGCGCCAGCTTGTCGCCGACTTTCAAGCCGTGGCGATCGGCAAAGGCGCGCGAAAGCAGAATGGAGTTGGGCTGCGAAAGAAACACCAGCGGATCGGCGATCTGCGTCTGCGTGCGATCGAATTGATAGTCGCGAAGCTGCTGATCTCCCGTGGTGTCCACCCCCAGAATCAGCAGGGCGCCGCCGTCGGCAAAGGAAGTTTGTACCATGGTCTCAATCACCGGTTCCGCAAGCTGGACGCCGGGCGTGGCGCGCACGGTGTCGAGCACCTTTTCGGAAAATCCGGCTTCTCCGGCGGTAATCTGCAGGGTCGCCTTACCCGCCAGTTTCTCCACTGTTGCGTGAAGGGAGTCAAGCAGGGTGGCATTGCCGGTGCGAATCGCGAAAAAAACGGCCACGCCAAGGGCGATGCCCAAAGTAGTTAACGCCACGCGGAGACGGTGCGCGCCCCATTGCTTGAACGTGATCAGCCACAGCGCCCCAAACATTACAGTTCTCCCGCCGCCGCGGTTCCGGGCCGCCCGGTGCGGACTTCTTTGACGAAGCGCCCGTCCCGCAACGACAGGATTCTATCGCAGAAGGCCGCGGCCAGGTCGTTATGCGTGACCAGCAGAACGGTTGTGTTGTATTCGCGATGCAGATCATCGAGGAGGCGAAGAATTTCCTCTCCCGTGGCGGAGTCGAGGTTGCCGGTGGGTTCGTCGCCGAGCAGAATGGGCGGGCGAAAAACGAGCGCGCGGGCGATTGCTACGCGCTGGCGCTCGCCACCGGAAAGCTCGTCGGGACGATGGTGCGCGCGGGCTTTGAGCCCCACGCGCTCCAGCATCGCCGCGGCGCGCTCTTCCGTTTCGCGCCTCCGCAAGCCTTGCAGACGCAGCGGCAGGGCGGCATTTTCGAGAGCGGTGAGCGTGGGGAGGAGATTGAAAGTTTGAAAGATCATTCCAATTTTTTCCCGCCGCAGGCGGGTACGCCGGTCGTCGTCGAGCGCGGCCAGCTCAATGCCCTCCAGCTTGATCGAACCGGAGGTTGGTTCATCCAGGCCGCAAATCAGGTTGAGGAGCGTCGATTTCCCGGAGCCGGACGGTCCCATCACCGCGACCCGCTCGCCCTGTTCGACGGTCAGACTCAAATTGTGCAGAGCCTGCACGGCCCCGTTGTCACCATAACTCTTGGAGACATTCGTTAGTTGAATCATAATTGCAACCGCGAAAATCCCAAAATGGCGGGGGAATCTCCCAAGCGGGAGTAGATTCTACCCCAGGGCCGGAGAACGGCGAAGGTAAAATTCCAGGGATGCCCTGCCGGGGAAAATGTTCTATGTGCCTGGTTTGGCGCGGGTTGTGGCACGCGAGTTAGATATAGATGTGATATATACGCCGGAGGAAAATCTCGGAACATCTGGGGAAAGCGCCTCCCGCGGCAGGAGAAGCCGGTTGCTGTTTGTCGTCATAGAGAATATGATTCGCCAGTTCCCCACCTGGTTGGCCTATTAGGTCCAAATGTCCCTGCGGACCCAGTGCCACCGTGCAACTTTCCTCGTACTCGCCATGTCGGGAACCGCGGAAATGTGCGGACGGTGGGCGGTGGAGCACGGGTCATGGCAGATAATTCGGGCGGCGCTTCGGCATCAGAGCAGGCGCTGCTGCCCTTTCTCATATGGGAGTTTCGGGACGGCCAGCGAGCGCGGGCCCTCGCTAAACCAGAATTTCTCACTGGATCGACAGTGCGGCAGCGCGCCGGTGCAAAGATCGCGCACTACGATGGCCTTTTGGCCGGGTAACCGTTTGCGAAATCCTGTTCAAGCTAGTGCTTGGAAGGAGGCTCAAAACAAGCGAACATGGCGAGTACGTATTCTAGGCTCACGGAGAAGAGTCCACCCCCACAGGAGTGGAAGTCCAAAGTTCGTTGAAGTAGCCAAGCGCGGATTCTGCTGCAGCTCGGCTCATCCACCGCTTATTTCAGATCATTCCATTTGTTCCCGATCCCTGCGGCCAGACGGAGTGAACTACGGCAGCAACCTTAGTCCGGGTTGCCAGGAACTAGCGTCGGCCGTGGCCCTGGAAAATAGGCCCCGCTTCAGAAAGTCATGATGTTTCTGTCCGGCACTGGAGTGTATCGTTGAAATTCTGCCCCAACGGAAGAGATGGCGCATTGTACTCGCCTGGCGGAGCGCTGCTGGTCGCCTTGTTGATTTGGGCGATGCCGGCATTTGCGCAACAACAGGGAAAGGCCGCGCCGGCCGCGCCAGCGTCAATCTCCGGCAAAGTCACAACGGCCACAGGACAGCAAACCACCGATAATCTGGCAGGAATCACCATTAAGTTGACAGCTGCGGCGGCAGGGCCGGCGTCCCAAACTACGGTCACAGATTCCGAGGGACATTACGTGTTTGCTCGCCTGGCTCCGGGAAGTTACAAGCTGGAAGCAAGCGTCAGTGGTTTTCAACCCTGGACCGCGGCGGTGACGCTGGGACCCGGTCAAACTTTCACCGAGGACGTCGCGCTGCAGATCAACTCCGTTCAGGAACAGATCGAGGTGCAAGGGGAAGCCACGGAAATCGCGACGCAGAGTGTCAGCGCCACGGCTACGGTCACCGACCAGCAGCTCGAGGCTTTGCCTCTGCGCACGCAAAAATTTACCGAGGCCCTGTCCATGTCTCCAAGCGTGATTCGGACGCAGGAGGGGAAGTTGAACTTCAACGGCCAGGCGGAAAGCCAGGGCATGCTGCTCGTGGATTCGGCGGAAAATGTGGATCCCGTGTCGGGAAGCTTCGCGATTCCCCTGCCCGTCAATGCAATTCAAAACATGCAGGTTTTCAGCACTCCGGACAGTTCCGCGTACGGCGGATTTTCAGGCGGCTTGACCCGGATCGACATCAAGCCTCCCGTGCCGGGATGGAACTACAAACTACTGGACATCGTTCCGTCCTTTCGGGCCAAGAACGATCATCTGATCGGGCTCTTGAACATGACCCCGGGGCTGGAGTTCGGCGGCCCGCTTATCAAGAATAAATTCAACTTTTCGGAGAACATGACGTACGAATTTCGCAAAGACCCGGTGCATGGGCTGTCGTGGCCGTTCAACGAGACGGTCACTTACAGCCTGGTATCGTTCACGGATTTCCAATGGACTTTCTCACCGAAGCATATGTTGGACGTCAACGTGAATGTTTTCCCGGCGACGATTTTGTATGCCAATATCGATTCGCTCATCCCGCAAAGCGCTTCCGCGAATATTCGGCGCCGGGGCGTGTCCGCGGGAATCCTGGACGATTACCAGTTTGACTCCGGGATGCTGCTCACCACCGTCATTCGCTACACAAATTTCTATTCCACCGATC
>Ga0210384_10000632_pt1 | contig 53143 bp, 40 predicted proteins | sample IncBWH2MmetaG_FD_160574 | JGI IMG/M metagenome (GOLD analysis project Ga0210384, IMG submission 160574) | Forest soil microbial communities from Barre Woods Harvard Forest LTER site, Petersham, Massachusetts, United States - Inc-BW-H-2-M | ecosystem: Environmental > Terrestrial > Soil >...
CTCAGCATGCTCCTGCCTTTGCTGGCTCTCGTGTGGATCACCTGGCGCGGCTTTTCCGGTGATCACCGCGTGTATTCCAGCGGGCGGATGTCGGAAGCTCACGCGGTCCTAGAAAAAGAATGCTCAAGCTGCCATGTGCAGCAAGCCGGCGCATTCTCCGCCAAGGCCGCGGACGCGGCCTGTCTCGCTTGTCACGACGGGCCCATGCACCACGAAAACGAAGTGGGGGCAGCAGTGCCGGCGTGCGCGACGTGCCACCCAGAACACCGCGGGCGGGTGCAAGTCCACGCCGCGAGCAACGAAAGCTGTTCGGGGTGCCATGGGAGCTTAAAAGTTTCGAGCGGAGCACTACACTACACCGCGAACATAAGCAGCTTCGAGGACGGCCACCCGGAATTCGCAGCGCTGCGTCAGGTTGCGGGGATGCCCGCACGAGATCCAGGATCGATCAAACTGAATCACGCGATTCACTTGAAACCCATCCGCCGCGGACCGAACGGGCCGAGTGTGCAATTGGAATGCGCGGACTGCCACCGGAATTACGGGACGACGTGGAAGTATGCCTTGTCGCAGTATCCGCCTGCCGCCGACTATCAATTGCATCGCGACATGCCGATGGACAACTTGCCGTTTCCTTTGCCGACCTTCAAACCCAAGACGGCACTCAGCGGGCGCGAAAGAATGTGGCCGGTACAATTTGCCTATGCATGCAGCGGGTGCCACCTGCTGTCGTTCGACAAACGCTTCGAAGAGGGAGTGCCACACGACAAGCCGGAAGTGGTGCATGCATTCCTGCTTGAGAAATTTCGAGAATACATCGCGGCGCATCCGGGAGAAACCCGAGTGTTCCGCGATCCCAAGCGCGACTTGACGGGAAAAACGATTCCGCCGGAGATGCGCGTGCTGACGCCATCGCAGTGGGTGGTGGAACGAACGGCGGATGCTGAAGAGCTGCTTTGGCGAAAGACCTGCGTGCAATGCCACGCGCTTGTCGCGCAGTCCACGGATGTCGAGTTGCCGCAGCGCGCCGAGCCATGGCTGCGCGGGCCAGATGACGACCGGTCCGTCCACCGGCCGCTTCCCGAAATTGCGCCGGCCGTAGCGGTGAAGGGATGGATGGGGCATGCGAAGTTCGATCACGCGGCGCATGAGGGTTTCACTTGCGTAAGTTGCCATGCGAAGGCGCTTGCGAGCATGGAGACCAGCGATATTCTCGTGCCTGGGATTGTGACATGCCAAAAGTGCCATGCGCCGGGGCCGGATCATGCGGAGTCACGCTGCTTCGAATGCCATACCTATCACGACTGGTCGAAACGCAAGGAAATAAAACCTACATTCACGCTTCCGGCGTTGCGCACGGGAAAAGGCGGAAATTAGAACGCGGTGTGAGCCCGAATGGCGCGCGCTGAACTCAGGCCACTTCGTTGGTCATCAGGAAGAGGGGACGCATTTCGAAGCTGGCGTATTGGGGGCGGAGGCGGTCGGTGTTGTACTGCTCCTTGACGTTGACGACTTTTTTTGTGGACGTGACGATTTCCAGGGGAATGTTGTCGTAGTGGCCGTTCTTTAGGACGACAAGGCGGCCGCTCACTTTTTTCAGGAGCAGGTCGAGAGCGAGATTGCCGTAGGCCATGGGCGCGATGGAATCGATGGCATCGGGGTCGCCACAACGCACGAGATAACCGAGCTTCTGGGCGATGACGTCGATTTTTTTGCCGTTGTTGAATTTGGCGGAGATGTCTCTCACTTTTTCCGCGACGATGTCGCCGATGCCGCCGAGCTTTTTGTGGCCGTAGGCGTCGGTGCTCTCACTTTCAAAGATCATTTCGCCACCCTCGAACATGGCGCCTTCCGAGACGAGCACGATTGAATATTTGCTGGGATTCTTGCGGCGATCCGCTACCAGCAGTTCGGTGAGATGTTCGATATTGAATTTGTATTCGGGGATCACACAGCGATTGGCGGCGCCAGCCATGGTCGGCAGCATAGCGGTAAAGCCGGCATAGCGGCCGAAGACTTCGAGAACCATGAAGCGTTCGTGCGAGCCGGCGGAAGTACGCAGGCTGTTGACCATTTGAATCGTGCGCGTGACGCAAGTGCTGAACCCGATGCAGTAGTCAGTGCCGGGGACATCGTTGTCCATGGTCTTGGGGATGCCAATGACTTTGAAACCTTCCTTGTGGAGACGCACACCGTAGCTGAGCGTGTCATCGCCGCCGATGGGAATGAGCGTATCGATGCCGAGCCAGGCGAGATTCTTCAATACTTCCGGAGTGAGGTCGTTCTTCTCGGCGGTAAATCTGTCCTTGAGATGCGCGGGAACGCTGGCCTTGGACACGCGCCCCGGATTCGTCCGCGATGAATGAAGAAAGGTGCCGCCGGTGCGGCCGGAACGGTCCACGATTTCTTCGTCGAGCAAAAAGAAATTGTCGGAGTTGTCGTAATCCTTTTCGCGAACCATGTCCACGAGACCGGCCCAGCCGTGGCGAATGCCGATGACTTGATACCCTTCGCGGAGAGCGCGGAGAGTTACTCCGCGAATCGCCGGATTGAGACCGGGAACGTCGCCGCCTCCAGTGAGGATGCCAATTACGCCTTTCTTGGTGTTGACGTTTGCCATGTTTCTGAGATCGCCCTTTCGTTAACTGCCAAGAAGAAATTATCCACTCTGGCGCGGAATTTAGGAAGAGTGAAGCCAGGATTCGTTTCTCGCCGTGAGTGCATGCAAAAAGTTGATTCTTGCAACTACGCCTCTATCTTTGTGCCCAGGACGGCGAGGAATTTGGCAAGCCACGCGGGATGCGCGGGCCAGGCCGGAGCGGTGACCAGGTTACCGTCAGCGATTGCCTCGGTCATGGCCAGATTGGCGTACGTGCCGCCAGCTTGAGTGACGTCGGGGCCGACCGCTGGATACGCGCTGCACTTCTTTCCCTCCAAGACACCTGCCGTAGCAAGGATTTGCGCGGCGTGACAAACGGCCGCAATGGGTTTGTTGGCTTTGGAAAAGTGGCGAACGATTTCGATGACTCGCGGATTGAGGCGAATGTATTCGGGTGCGCGGCCGCCAGGAAGAACCAGAGCGTCGTATTCTTCCGGCTCGATCTGATCGAAGGTGGCATTGAGCGCGAAATTGTGACCGCGCTTTTCGGAGTAGGTCTGATCACCTTCGAAATCGTGAATCGCGGTGCGGACGAATTCGCCGGATTTCTTGCCCGGACAAACGGCGTGGACAGTGTGGCCAACCATGAGCAACGCCTGGAAAGGCACCATCACTTCGTAGTCTTCGACATAATCGCCGACGATCATCAAGATGTTTTTCTTCGACATGAGCGCCTCCAACAGGAAAGAGCATAGCAAAGAAAAAAGGCCGGGCTGAAGCCCGGCCTCTACAAACTGAAGGTTCAGTGAGCGTTGAGTTGGGGCGCGGCGGCCACCGACACGTGCTCGGTGGAATCCTGGATCGTCAGCCGATCGGTGCGCATTTTGTCCCATTCGAGCAACGTGAGTCCGTAGGAAGCGAAAAGACGCCGGATGCGCGCGGAGTCCCAGCGCAGAACTTTTTCCAGCACGGGGACGAGCACGCTCATGGTGTTGTCGCTTAGCACGGTGCGCTTGGCGACGCGTGTGATGTATTTGGCTTCAGAGACCGCAATGGTCAGGCCGTCGTATTGATTGACGTGCATCATCACGGGCAGATCGGAGCTGCCATCGCCCATGTAGATGATCTGGTCGTGGCTGATGCCGAGATTCGCGCGAAGCTCTTCCAGTATGGTGATCTTCCCCCAACCGGCAGAGGCGCGAATGATGGAGTCCACCTCGCCGGTGGCCTCGTTATAACGAAAGCGTGTGCCGAAGATGTGATCCGGGGCAACGATGCCTTCAAGTGCCGACTGGATGATCTCCTGCGGCGCGGCGGAAATCACGTTGAAGTGAAACTTGTAGCCTTCGGCGAGATTTTCCAGCGCGCGCGCAAAAAGCGCCACGTCGTTCTTCAATCGGATGCGCTTCCCGGTGTCCACGAGATGCTCGCGGCGCACGCGGCGAAAGTCCGGGTCATGAAGTATGAGATAGCTGAGCTCTGCGCCTTGCTGGACTAGGTTCATGTCCGCAAGCCCCTTCACCTTGTCGTGAAAGCCATGAAAGCCGATGAGCTCGCTGAGAACGACTCCTGAGTCGTTAAAGCTGAGCGTCTGGTCGAAGTCACTGGCCAGTAGAAATTGTTTGGTCATGTACTAGTACTCCTGTTGCTGCCTTTCTTGGCGGCCTGCCCTGGGTAGCCTTCCGCACCGTGTCTGATTACACCTTAACCTTGTTTCTCCCAGGTCACCCACGAATTATTTTGATGGATGCTATGCGTTAAAAGTGTGAGCGATTCATTATACCTTGATTAGATGCGAACGGGGGTTAAAAGGCACAAAGGAAAGGAGATGAGTGTTCCAAGAGTGAACAAAACCCTGCAAATCCAGCGATGCGAAACAGTTAGGCTAGGGCGAATTTAAAGCGAATACAGGGGCATTCCATAGGCAGACGGTGAGATGGACCTGCCCCGTGCCACCGCCCGCTAAAGGCCGAGAACATCCATCTTAGGCCTTTCATAGACGTCATCCTCGCCCGGGTATCGAAGGCGGTCCTCGAACCGTCCCATCTCCTTCGCTAGCGCCCAGACCAAGCTCTCCCCGGCGGGAAGAGTTTTCGGCTCGCTGCGGTAAATGGGATCTTCGAAAGCCAGCGACGCGTCGATCCACTGCCATCCAGCGGCCTCGAAGGCGTGTAGTACCTCCGCCAGGACGAAGGCATTCAACGGGTTGAAGTGAACGAGCAGCGTGTGCCGAATATCGCGGCCCAGGACATCAAGAGCCAATTGGCGGTAGAACGCCGCGCGATCCAGCAGATGCGCAATCAAGTAGTCGCGATAAGGTGCGACGGCAGCGTTCGGCTGTTTTCCCAGGCGATCCACAAAGCGTTGGCTGACATACCAATCCGACGCATCGATGCTGACATGGCCGACGCGGTAGCCGCGCTCTTTAAGCAGTGCGCGAAATCGATCGCGCTTCTCCACGGTGTCTCCTTCCTTCAAGAACGGGTAGCGGAATAGCGCGGTGCGGTTATGGTAGGGCGCAATTATTTTTTCATTTTTCAGAAAATCGACCGCGAAGTCCCCGTAGCTGGTGCGTTCGCCATAGAATTTGTGCGAATACGAATGGTTGCAAATCAGATGGCCTGCGTCGTCCCAGCCACTGAGCAACCTGGCGCCGTCGGCATCGTCCACGCGCATCCCGCAAACAAATAGTGCGGCCCGCACGTCTTTCGACGAAATGGCTTTCAAGATTCGGCTGTTGGCTTCTTGCCACTTCAGCACGGAACCGAGGGAGAGCGTGGGGTCGTCCATCGTGAGCGCCAACTGCGGGCGTGGCGAAGCAGCCGGCGACGTTTTTGTCGTGGCACTTTGCGCAAGGAGAAGCGAGTTGAGCGTGGGCGGGAAGACTTGAACGCAAGCCGCGGCAGATGCGCTTTTCAAGACAGAAGAAAGAAATTTGCGGCGTTTCATGGCAATGACCTCAGCGAAAAGAATTCAGCCAGTCTCGGGCACGCGCTAAGAACGACGTGAATGATTCTGCGGAAGACAACGAAGGCGACGCTGCCGCGCGTGGTTGCTCGGCGGCGTCATCCGCGACGGAGTACGGCGCGCCGCTGCCGGGATGAATATAAAGAGAGCCCATCTCGGCCCGATTGAGCGGCCGCGCCCCGCGCCGGCCAAAAACTGCAAGCTGATTCCCGGATTCGTCCACCGCACGGTCGCGATCGATGCCTTTTGAAACTGCGAGAGCGGGTCCACGCGTGTGAGCCGTGGCAATCAGTTTGGGCGTAGGCCGCGGGCTGAAACCGGAGAAATGCGCCGGGTCGTCCCAGGGAGAGAGAATTTGGAGAACGCGCAGACCATTCTTGCCGTCCGCGACAAATGCGAACGCGCTGGCGGCAACCATCCCAATCTTTACATCGTTAACGTCGTTGAGTTGTCCTTCGGCAGAGAATACTTGATCCAGTTTGGGCGCGTTCGGTTTTTCCACGTCGACAATCGCCAGTCCCTGCTTCCCCGCCGAAATGTAAGCGAAAGTGCGCGCCACGTAAACATTACGGGCATCCTCGAACGGAACGAGCGCGTTGGCGATTGGCTTGGGCTGCGCTAGATCCGTGACGTCGAGCGTTTTGAGTCCTTGGCGATCCACAACGAACGCATAGCGAAATTGCACCGCGATGCCGCGCGGATCGTCGAGCGCCGGCGCGCCGATGATTGTCGTCACGCGGGGCGCTAGTGGATTGTCGAGGTCCACCACGACGAGGGCCTTGTCCGTGAGGATGTACGCATAAGTACCGGCAATGGTGATGCGCCGCGCGCCGGTGAGCGCGCCGCCCGGATTAAACGCCAGCGCGCGTTTCAGAAAATTATTTGCGGGATTGCCGTCGAGGAGCGTGCCAACGCCTGGACTTTTCGATTTCAGATTGGGGTCGCCGATGATGACCAGGCCCTCTTCTTTGTCCGCAACATAGAGGAATCCATAGAGCAGGTGAATCGCCTGCTCTTCGTTCTCCGGCAACTGTTGCCGCAGCGGATCGACGGCTAGCGTAGTGGGAGAGGCCACGGCCAGCGCGTTTTTCGTCGGAACGTGGAATCGCTGGCCGATCGGTGAAACTGGCGCGGTGGTTACGCGTTCGGAAAATCCTTTGTTATCAATGTTCGCGATATCATAAACGCGCAGTCCGCCCGGGCCACCCGCAGCGTAGGCGTATTCGCCACGGGCCTGAATATCGAGAACATTTCCCATGTGTTCCGCAGCCGCCTGCAATTCGCGGCGATGCTCGACGAACTTCTTGTAGTTGTCCGGATACGCGATGCGCTGGAGATCGCTGCCGTAAATGGCTTCCGGCTCGTCGTGTTCTGCGACAGAGATCGCTTCGAATCCCTTCTTCCCGGTGGCCACATAAACATAGCGCCCCATGAAATTCATGAAGTTGGTGCCTTGCAGCAGCAGTTGCGCCATCCAGGCATTGTTGTCGTTCTTTTCGGAAACGTGGCAGTCGCTGCACTCTTTCGTTTCCTTCGCGCGCACGGTGTGCGGCACAAATGTCGAAAACGCCTGTCCGGAAAGGCCCGGCGCGGAAATGGTCTGCTGCGTGTAGTACAGCCATTCGCGATTCGCGTTTTGCGAACTGACGAGCACCGCGCAAGAGGAGCGCGCAGGGGCCACGCGATGCCCGGTCACCGTGCCGTCCACGCCCAGCATGTAAATGTCGTCGCGAAGCACCTGAAAGTTGTAGCTGGTGTAATTTTTTGTGAGCAGGCCTTCGTTGTGCAGCATCGGCTTGCGTGCGTTGGCGGTCATCTGTAAATGACAACCAAAACACGTCGGCGTCCACGACGTGTGGCACGCATAGCAAGTCAAGCTGCTGTTGGCGTGCGCGAGGGTCGCATCGTCGGCCGACAAGTACGCAGGCACCACGCCATCTTTGTTCACGAGCTTGGCGCGCATGGACTTCAGGCTGAAATGCACGTTGCCGGGTGTAATCGTGTCCTTGGTCTGAACGATCTCCCATTCCTTGTTTTCTTCGGACATCGAACGCTGTATGACTTTGTCGCCGCGCCATTCGAATCGCCGCAATCCCCACGGCGTACGCAGCGCATCCAAGTGCCGGCCACCCGCAGGAGCCGCCGGCCCTGACGTAATCAGAGTGGCCTTCTTTCGAATCGTGCCATGGCAATCGATGCAGTCAATCTCCACCGCGGCGCGCGGCTCGCCATAAATTTTCCCGTTGCCATGATTGTCCTGCGCGAAGTGGCAATCGTTGCACTGCATTCCTTTTTCGAGATGAATGTCGGCCAAATGGACCGCTTTCCCAAAACGTTCAGGATCGTCGAACGCGATCTGTCCGCCATCTTTGTCCAGCCAGTTCCCTTTTCGGTCGTGTTTGAACACCGCGCGGAACACCCAGCCGTGCCCGTGAAAATCCGCGAACTGCGTGGTCTTCAATTGCTTGTTGAATTCCGGGCTGCCGATTCTCTCAAGGAATTTCTCGTCGCCCCACAGCCCACGCACTGCCGCAGCTTCCGGATTGCGCGTGAAAGATTGGTAGCGCTGTTCCTCGGTCGGATTGCGCTGTTGTTTTGGATACATCTGCTCGCCGTCAATCTCGTTATCCCACCAGGTCAACCCGAAATATGTCGTGACCATGTTCGTGCCTGGATGGATGTGGCAGATCATACATTGGCTGGACGGAATTGATCTCGTGAAGGCATGTTTAATCGGATGCCCGGATTCGTTTTTCGGAATGGTCGGATCAGACGAAGCGCTGAAACCGGAGTGGCCGAATGACGCATAAGCGCCAGAGTGCGACGCGTCGCGGTCGTTCGCGTAAATCACATGGCACGCGGTGCATCCGCTGGCACGGTAGTCACCGGGATGGTCATTCGTGCCAGGAAGAGAAAGGATCGGGTCGAGCAAGCGCGTTTTCTGCAAACCGAGAAAAACGGGATCCGTGCGCAGCTCCGTGCCGAATCCGCGTTCGCTCAGTTTGTCATCCGGTTTGCCGGGATCTTCTTCGCGATTCGGATTGCCGATCTCCGCTTTCTTGCGTCCGCCGCGCTCAAAAACCCGCAAGACGTTGCCAGGTTGTGAAGTTTCCCAGCGAAACAGTGGATCGAGCTCAGGGATGACACCTTTCGCGCGCGTTTCCTCTGCCGTTGGCTTCGGAGAAGTCTTGATGGATTGTGGCACTCCGTCGCGATTGTAGCTTTCGCCGAATCGCGTATTTTTTGTGGGATAGCCGCCATTGTTGTACAGCGCAGCGCCCCAGAGCAGTCCGGCATGAGTCATCATGCTCGTGGATACGGCACGGGTTTCGGCCGCGTGACAGCCAACCGTCCCGCAAGTTTCCGGCGCCACGCGCAAATCTCCGGGATTGACGAACTTCACGTAATCGGCGGATTCCTTCAGCCACTTCGTGTAGGTGCGCTCGGGAAGCGCGGAGCGATTCTTGAACGAAGCGTCGCGCGGCTGCACGTGAGCTTTTTCCTTGGCTGAATTGTACTCGGGAGAATTCGCGGCCGTGCTGGGTCCCACGGAAATCGAAGCGTTGCCGCCGTGGCACTCCGTGCAGCCGATGTGAACAGTCCTCGTCGGATGCATCGTTGGTTCGTCGGTAGAGGTGTGGCAGGAGATGCAGCCGGCCAATGTGCGGTCCGCCTCTTCCTGCGATTGGCCGCGGAAGGGCGCGGAATCCCGGGAAACGCTTGCCGGAGTGTTAGAGCCCGCCCGAATCGCCAAGAAAAAAGACAACGCACAGACGCAGAGAACGCCGAGGGTACGCAGAGAGCCCGAAACAGGTTGGCGTTCACTGGTCATGAGTGGCCCACCTCAGAAACTAAACTTCACCGAGCCGAAAAGCGAGAAGTGCGTGCGGCCCGTGTAGATATCTTTGAAACCCTGGCCCGGCTGCAAGGCGGAAGCGCCGCCCGTCAGCACAATATTTTCTGTTAGCGGCGGACGATACTCGACGCCGACTCCGAAGTCTTCCCCGATGCTGTGATGGATGGGCGACTGGAAAAGCAGGAACTCCATGGGTTCCGTGCGCTCGAAACGCAGATAATTGAAATTCGCAAAACCTCTCAGTTTCGGCGTGATGTCAAAGTCCGCTCCTGCGTTGGCAAGGAATATCCCGGGGTTCACAAAATTGGCCTGACCCTCTTCTTTGCTGGAACGCAACGATGGAATCAAGCTGCCGGGCGTAGTCAGCAGAATGCCGGAGCCGAGAAGCCGGATGGCCTCGCGATTCCAAAAGCTGAAGAGTCCACCCGCAAAGTTCGGAAGATCCACAATAGAATCGAAACCGCGCGCCCGGCCGTCGCGGGGATTCGAATCGCCGGAAGTGTAAAAAGTAGAGACGCGATAGCGGATCCAGTCGTGATCGTAGGAGATTTCCGCCGCCGCCATTTGCGCGTTGACCGTAACGCGTCTTCCGGCAATCGGATTGAATGTGTCTTCCCCGAGCGCTTGATAAAAAGCGTGCGTGACGTTGATGCGGCGAATGTGCCCGCTGCCCAGCCAGCCGAAGTAACCCACTCGTATTCCGTGAAGTATCGGGCCCGCGCCGGGATTCTGATTGATGACATTTCCAATCGGAGCAGGCCGAACCAGAAAGCCATTGTCGTCAAAGTGCAGGCTGGGGTCGTCCTTATTCCACGCGGCCACGAACTCCGCGGTGTAGCCGGGGAAAAAGAAATCCTGCAGATAGACGTTGCCGAAAACGACTTGTTGATGCCGGCGGTCAAACGTGTTCAGGCCACTGTTGGTGTTTTTTTCCAGAAAGTGAAAATAGGCGACGTTGTACTCAATGCGGTCGGAATGCAAATTGCCGAAAATGCGCAGCGCCGGTTGCTCGTCCACGAACAGGAACCCGCGAAAATCGGCATTGAATTGCTGGATGCCGGCACGCGCAGAGACGAAATCGTAGTTTGGACCAAGATCATGCAGTTTTACTTCGACGAAGGCTTCCTGGAAACCCAGGTGATCGTCGAAGCGGTTCGTCCCGCTTCGAACGTCAGGACCGACGATGCCCAACTCGCGGACTTTCAAATCGTTGAGACTGAGTTCGGGAGTGATTCGAATGCGCCAGTCCACGGGCTTAAAGGCGGCATCACCGTGAAACAGATCGAAGGTGAATCGCAGCGTTTGATCGAAGAAAGCTTGCTCGCCTTTGCCGAAGAATCCCGAACTGCCCGGGCGTTCTGCGCTCACGTTGCTGGGTGAAGGCACACGCCGGCCATCGAAAAAGGACTCCGAAGTGGCTGTGAGGTTCAGAAAAGTCTGCTGGCCGAAGAGTTCCGGCCAGATGGGCTCATCCCCCTTCAAGCGATTGCGATTGAAGGGATCGTACCAGCGCGACTTCGTATAGATATACTCGCCCTTCTGCGAATAGCGGCGATAATCGGGCTGCTCGAGCGCCCAGCGATTTGGAACGGTGTTGTAAACATCGGCGACGGGCGGCAGCGTGTCCGGAGAAATGTTCTCGATGTAAGCCGGATCGGAATCGAGGCGATGACGAAATTCGCGGTAAGTACCGAAGGAAGTTTGAGCTTCGGCCGAAAGTGCGGGGCCAAGTTCCGGTAGTCGCGGGAGGCGGGAACGCGCTTCCACCGCCGCGGCGGTCATCAAGGAAATTTCCAGCGTCAAGACTTCGTTGGGTTGAAGAGTGAGGTCGGAAAGAACGAAAGGCGCATAGTCCTTCGCTTCCACGCGAAGCTGGTAGCGGCCTGGCGGCAAGGGGAACAGCCGAAAAACCCCTTCACCGGAGGTTGTGCCGCTAAAGAGCTGGCCAGATTCTATGTTGCGCAGTGTAAGGGCTGCTGCCGGAACGGGAATCATGGTGTTGGGGAATCCCGCATCGCGCACCACGCCATCGAGCGCGGTCGTATTCTGAGCTTGCTGGCGGGGAATGCGCGTGGGAGGGCCCTGCTCGCGGGATTGTGTTGCCGTGTCTTTTGCCGGCGCCGGAGATTGTTGCCGGGGAGTTGCCACGGCCGCCGCGACAGAAAAAAACACAAAACAGCAAGCCGCGCAGAACGCGCGTTGCATTCGCCACGGAAAGAAACAAATCATGCGTTCGGCCAGAAAGAATCGCTGAAAAATTGGAATCGCGTACTAGATAACAATATCGAGAAGCCGCGGGCAACAGTTTTCCCGGCTGAAGCGACACATTCGACAACTCAACAGAGCGCTTGCCGCGTTCACCAGTTCGCGCCAATCGCCGGGCAAATCCATTGAGCGGCTGCGAATGAGTGTGATACCAACGAAGGTACTCCACGATGGAAACTACCCACACTCTGCGGAAGCCGGTGGAATCTCGGCGCGCGCTACGGCACCGCAGAAAAATGCTCGCGCTTGGCATCGCCTTGGCGCTAGGAATTGCCGGAGCACTGGCGATGCTGCTCATCGGGTGTGGAGGGGGCAGCAGCGCGACGGTCGTCCCTCCACCGCCCATTCCGGCGGTTCAAACACTACAAGCCTCTGACGTGCAGAACATCGTGATGGCGGCGGTGAATTCCGTGAACGCGGACATGGTGGTTGCCGTTGTGGACCGCGCGGGATTTGTTCTCGGTGTGTTTCGAACCCAGAATGCTCCCGCAACGACAATTGGGAATTTCGGACAGACACAAAGCGCAAACGATGTGGCCGTGGCGCTTGCACGGACGAGCGCGTTTTTCAGCAACGATCAGGCGCCGCTTTCGTCCCGCACCGTGCGCTTCATCAGCGGGATTCATTTTCCTCCCGGTGTCATGAATCAGCCCCCCGCCGATCTCTACGGCATCGAGAACACCAACCGCGGCTGTAAGTTGATCAACGATCCGACGTTTGAAAGCAGGATTCCGCCTTCGCTGGCGCTAGGCGGCGGCTTTGGACTCGGCATTCTCACCGGTAAAGCCGACATCAACGATTCGAATGCAAGCACCGTGAATCCCGGCGGCGTGCCAATTTTCTACAAAAACGTAGTTGTCGGCGGAATTGGTGTGGTGACCTCCTCGAGCAATTCGAATGTCGCCGAATTCGCGGCGCTAGTCGGCGGCACCACGCAGCGCGGCAGCGCAGGAGACAATTTTGGCCCGACACCTGCCGCGCCGGGGGTAGTTTTTATCGGCGGAATCGCGCTCCCCTTTGTGAATCAAACTTCGCTCCCCACAGGTTTCTCCGCCGGGCCCGTTGCAGGCACGGGAAGCTTTTTGGCTGCGCTCACCAACAGCCAGGGGCAGCCGCCGGAAGGAGACTTGATCCCGCCAGCGGCCGGGCCGCTGGGTGGACTGAGCGTGGCAGATGTGACGCAGATTTTGAACAACGCGGAAGCCACCGCTAATACTACTCGCGCTGCGATTCGCTTGCCGCTCGGTTCGAAAACTCGCATGGTGATCGCCGTGGCGGATCTCGATGGAACCATCATTGGATTGCGGCGCATGCAGGATTCAACGGTCTTCAGCATTGATGTCGCCGCAAGCAAAGCGCGCAACATGGTGTACTTCAACAGTTCCGCTCGAACCGCCGCGGACTTGAACGGCGTGCCAATGGGAACGGCGGTGACAAATCGCACGATTAGTTTCGGTGCGCAGCCGCTCTATCCGCCGGGAATCGATGGTTCGAGCGCCGGACCATTTTTCAATCTCTATACCATGGACCTGGCGAATCCGTGCACGAACGGATTTCAAAGCGGCGCGGCCAATACAAACAAAAGTGGAATCGTTTTCTTTCCCGGCAGCGCGGGCCTGTATCACAACGGCATGCTCGTCGGAGGCTTGGGAGTCAGCGGCGACGGCGTGGACCAGGACGACTACGTGACCAATGGGGGAACGGCCGGATTCGAAGCGCCCGCAAATATCCGTGCGGATCAAATCATGGACCAAGGCGTGCGCCTGCCCTACTTCAAATTTCCCAGAAATCCAACCAACTAGACTTGCAAACTAACGGCGGCGCGCGGTCCTTTTGCCCTTCGCAATTCTTGTGAGGGCTCGCGTGTAGGCTTCAATGGTTCCGGAAACGGCCTGGCTGTACACAAACTGGCCTTCGCGGCGGCAAGCAATCAATCCTGCTTCGTTGAGAATCTTCAGGTGATGCGAAACGGTCGCCGGCGTAACCCCACGCATGGCCACGATTTCTCCGCAATTCATGTGATCGCTGGCGGAAATAGCCTCAAGAATTTTGAGGCGCGTGTCGTCGGCCAGGGCTTTTGAAATCTTTTCGATTTTGGCTCTATCCATAAGCGAATATTCACCTTAGCTGATCCGGGACGCGCCTGTCCGGACCCCATCGAGAGTTATTTTGACACCTATCGAAATAACTTGCAACCGAATAGTTAGATGGTCATCTAAACATCGAAACCTCAAGAGCGCCGCCGAGGGGCAAGGTTTTGAGGTTCCGGATTTTGAGAAAGATTCAATTGGGAGGCTGTGATGAAGAGACTCGAAGGAAAAGTTTCGGTGGTAACCGGCGGAAACAGCGGCATCGGGCTGGCCACAGCAAAGCGATTTTACGAGGAAGGGGCGCGCGTCGTGATTTCCGGGCGCAACCAGAAAACGCTGGACAGCGCGGTGAGGCAAATCGGCAAGGACGTGCTCGCGGTGCGAGCGGACGTCTCGAAAGCAGAGGACCTCGAAAAACTCTACGCAACGGTCGTGGAGAAGCTCGGCAAGATCGACGTATTGTTTGCGAATGCCGGAATTTACAAATTCGCGCCGCTGGCAGCGACGACAGAAGGACTGTACGACGAACTTTTCGACATCAATGCGAAGGGCGTGTACTTCACGATCCAAAAGGCGCTGCCGGTGCTGAATGACGGGGCTGCAATCATCATCAATACGTCCGTGGCGAGCGAAGTCGGGATGGTGAATGGATCGGTTTATGCGGCGACGAAGTCGGCGCTGCGCTCCTTCACGCGTTCGCTGGCGGCGGAATTGACCGAACGCGGAATACGCGTGAATGCCGTGAGCCCTGGCCCGATTGAGACGCCGGAGGGTTTTGCGCGCACCGGATTGTCGAAGGAACAGATCGATCAGTTTGTCCGGGACATCGTGGCGAAAGTCCCTATGAAGCGAATCGGGCAGCCCTCGGAGATTGCTGCCGCAGTCGCGTTCCTGGCATCGTCGGATGCTTCGTTCATGACGGGCTCGGAAGTGACCGTGGACGGCGGGTACGCGCAAATCTAAACGCAAATTCCTGACTATAGACAAAGAGGCGGACAAAAGTCCGCCTCTTTTGTTTTCTTCATGCTCATTATTTTGCTCCACCCGAAGGATCGGCCGAGGTGGCAGTGTTCACATCTAGGAACCATGCGTGAGCGGCATCGCCGGGAGCGTAGCAGTTCCCATCGCGATGATAAGTCGCGACGCATTGCGCCGTGAATTCTTTGCGCCGCGGCGATTGCGCGAATTGCCAGACAACCGCGTAACCGATGCCGCTCGAAGAAGGCGGTGGCGGGTTTTCCGGAAAAGCACAGCCGGGCGATGCCGGGCAGAAATCGTTGTAAGCCCAGAAAGAAATGTCGCGGGATTTTGCGGAGCTACGAATGTTGTCGGCTGTCGTAATGATGACGCCCGGCGCATCTTCCACGGGCATTCCGGAACAATAGACACCGGGAGAATAGCCTGCGCGCTGAAGTTCTTCAATCCACTTCAAAACATAGATGAGGTAGTTTGCGCGTAGACGGCCACCTTCTTCGACATCGATAAAAATAGTGGTGCCGGCGGCAAAACCTTCGGACTTCGCGGCGGCGGCGGCCTCTTTGCCGTCGCCCATTCCAGCTTTCGTTGCCGCAGCGGGACTCTTGACTTCCCTACTTTCGCGCGCTCGAAACAAAACTAAGAATCCGAATCCATGCTTGCGCAGGAGTTCGCGTTTGCCGGACCAGGTGTTTGTTTTTTCGCCGGGACGTGGGCTGAGCCAGTAGCTTGAAAACGAAAATGTCTTTCGCAGAATTGGCAAGGCTTCGTCGCCAGGATAAATGTTGCGGTCGAAGCCGAGGTAGGCGTGCATGTTATCGGGCGTACCTTGAGGGCTTAAGTGCGCGCGGGAAACAGCGGGGGATAAACTAAACGCAGAGACGCAGAGAGCGCAGAGGAGGAGTGAGAAGAGAAGAATGGATCGCATGTCTAGCCTTCGCGCAGTTTGTGGCCGGCTAAATTGCCGAGGCCGTCGTAGGCGGCGTATTTGTAGAGTTCGCTGAGAGTCGGGTAGTTGAAGACTTGTTCTATAAATTCGTCGATGGTGAGGCCGTTATCGAGGACCATCATGCCGATGTGGATGAGTTCGGTGGCGTTTTCGCCGATGATGCTGACGCCCAGGAGTTTTCGATCGGCGCGGGCGAAAACTAATTTGAGCATTCCGGCGGTGTCGCCGGCGATGTGGCCGCGGGCGTTATTTTCGTAGAGGGCGCGGCCGACAACGTAGTCGAGCTTTTTTTCCTTGCAGGATTCCTCGGTTTCTCCCGCGGCGGAAATTTCCGGAATGGTGTAGATGCCCATGGGGAGCAGCGAAGCCACACGCTCTTTGTACTTTAGGTGAAAGGCGTGGCAGACAGCGACGCGGCCTTGTTCCATAGAAGTGGAAGCGAGGGCGGGGAAACCGATGACATCGCCGGCAGCGTAGATATGCGGAACGGCGGTGCGATAGTGCTCGTCCACGGCAATGTAGCCGCGATCGTTGATGGCGAGGCCGGCTTTTTCCAAAGCGAGGCCATTAACAGCGGCGCGGCGCCCGGCGGCAAAGAGCGCGGCGTCGGTTGCGAGGACTTTTCCGCTCTTCATTGTGAGGCGAACTCCGCTTGCAGAGTTTTCAGTTTTGACGGGGCGCTCGTTAAACCAGAAATGCATTCCGAGAGCGGCAAGACGATCGCGGAGACGGTCGGAAATTTCGCCGTCGAGAAATGGAAGAAGACGGTCGCGGCCGTCTACGAGAGTGACATCGACGCCGAGGGCTTTGAAGATGGAAGCGTACTCGCAGCCGATAACACCGCCACCGATAACGGCGAGGCTTTTGGGAATGCGGTCCATCTGCAGAAACGTGTCGGAGTCGAAGGTGTGAATGTCGTCGAAGGCGATCTCCGAAGGGCGATGCGGCTTGGAGCCGGTGGAGATCAGAATCACTTCGCCTTTGATTCGGCGCGCACCGGTTGGACCTGTAACGGCAAGAGTGTGGGCGTCTTCGAAGGAGGCTTGGCCGCAGATGAGTTCGATTTTGTGGAGGGCAAGGTTTTTCAGGATGCGCTGGCGCTCCATATCCACGACTTCGCGCTCGTGGTGCATGAAATCGTGGACGGTAAGGTTTTCTTTCAGCGAATAGTCGATGCCGTGGAGGCCGCGCTGATTGAGTCCGGAAAAATAGAGCGCGGATTCGCGAAGGGTCTTGCTGGGAACTGTGCCGGTGTTGATGCAGCTCCCGCCCATGTACTCGGCGCGCTCGATGACAGCCACACGTTTGCCGAAGTAAGCCGCTTGGGCTCCACCCTTTTCACCGGCGGGACCGCAGCCGATGACGATCAGGTCGAAAGCGTCGCTCGAAGTCACGAATTCCTCCGGGCAGTTCTTAGAACTGTACTTTCACCAGGCATCCGAGAGAATTGTAGGAGAAGTGCGGGGAAGGCGGAGAAGTTTCTTGCCGGTGCGTATTGGAAGAGTCCCCGGCGGGAAAAACCGCTGGCGGATCGAGTGTATTTGAGAGAGCGCAAGAATGATTGCAAAGAAAAAAGTCGGATAGTGAGCAGAATCACCCGGCGCGACCGCAGCGAAAGCAATGCAGTTACTGCACAAGAGCCCTCGTGTTTTCGTTCGAGCCGCGTTGCCAGGGACTCTGAGGATCACAGAAGTAGACTCGTATTATCGGACAAGTAGTTTCACTTGTTCTCCTTGCGCGTTAACTAGGAATTACGCTTCAGCTCTGTGGCGGTGGTGATGTCTACGGCTTAGGTGTTGACCGGAAGTCGTCCGGTGGGTCCAGATAACAGAGTTTCCAAAATTTATCCTGAGAAAGCGAGCCTTTAGCTAGCTGGATAACGTTAAATAGTGTACTGGCAATGATCCCACCGTCGGCTGAGTCGAAGATTACGACGACCCCCTCAACTGGAGGTGCGATCGTTGCGGACTCGCCGGAAAACTTTTGAAACAGAGAGGATGCAAAAGTGAGCTTTGCAGTAGCACCAATTTCCTTAGGGTCCTGCGAAGCGGGTTGAACTGTATATATCTTCACGGACTTGCCGTGCAACGGTTCCCAATCGCCGGGGAAAAGAGTGGTTTCTTCACGCTCCACGCGGAAGGCGTCCTGTTTCTCACTGGAAGCCTCACCATCCGGTGATTTCAAACGCGCGGCGATGGACTCCGGCAATTCCAGACCGCTTCGGCGAATGTAACCGCGCGAATCACCGGAAATCTGCACGTGAATCCATGGCCCCACGGCATCGAGAAACTCGAATTCGTCGTTAGCGGCAGCGGAGAATAGAACACGGGAGTCTTCCGCCGACCGCGCCAGCACCGGCGTGCCGCCTTTCTTGACTACTACCAGGTTATGGGGATGAGCTTGGTTATGCTGCACCTCTTGCCAGGATTCCAGCTCCGTGGCAAGTTGCCGCATCCGCCGTTCTTCGGCTTCGCGTTTGGCGCGCAGTGCTCCTACTTCATCGCTACCAGTAACACTCGACGCTGTTGCTGACGGGGCCGCAACAGCGGAACTCTTGTTCGGCTGAAGGGAACCTCCGGACAAACCACTAGAAAGGTTGATCTTCGGAGTAGGCGCCTGGATCTGTGACTTAAGAACGGAAGTCGCCGGCTTCTCACCGAACTTTTCGCTGAGCCGATCAAGCAAATCCAGCTCAAGACGTCCATTGGACGGCAAGATTTGATAGCCCGATTTCCAGGGAGCAGGGTCGACATACCATGCCGTGATTTTTGCAGTGACGCGAACAATTGTGCCGCCTGTTTGTCCCGGTAGCAAGTCAATCGAGAATTGATAAAAGGCCCGCTCGTACTGACTGAGAGGCTTGTCTCCAGCGATGACAAAACCGTCCACGATGGGTAGTTTTTCGCCGGAATACGCTTGCAGTTCCTTCAGCGCGGTCTCCACTTCTTCCGCGGACTTCGGGAACACGCGAGCGTATGGGACGGCTTGAGAAAGAACCGATGCTGTCAGGAGCAGGCTGAGGATTCCACCAAGCGCGCTCCTTTGAATGGCTGAAACAGGGAATTTCTCTTGGGGTCGTTTCATGGGAGATTTTCCAATTGATCCACTGGCATCCATCCGCGTTGGCCGTCAGGCGTTTCCACGCCGTACCAATGCGCGGTGTTGATCACGATAACCACTTCCGTGTACGCCGCCAGCGTCTTCATGTTTGCCGCCGCGCGGAAAGGAGCGGCCTTCAGGTCCGCGCCTGGCGCCCTCACTCTGCGTTCCACCTCATGCCGAAGCGCGCTAATGCGCAGCTCCAGGTCTTGCACGGAAGATTGCGCTGCAGCCAGCAGAGTTGTTTCGTCCTCTCGCTGACGGATCACCGTCTGCTTAACAATATCTGCGCTTTCACGGCGGCGCTTTGCATCGGCCGCTTCCTGCTCCGCAAATTGAATGGCTTGAAGGTGATCCTGGAACACTTTGTATTCACTCGATTCCACGGTGAGGTCCGATGGGTGCATTCTCCGCCGCGTAGATTCCACATAGACGGCGTCGATCCGCAAACGAAATCGCCCGGGGCTGGCGTTGATGAGGACGTAGCGGACCGCGATCGTGCCCTCATCCGCGCTATTCAGGAAATGCCGTGGCGCAATCGCGTCTTTTCGTATTTTATAGAAAACCTGTCCGGGTCCTTGCCAGGGCTCGAACAGCGGTGTTGCCGCAGCCACAGTAGCTCCCTTAAGAGTCGGCTGTTTGTCGAAGATGTATGTTCCATGGATAGTCTCATCTTCCAGAAGCTCATTTAGTGCTTGGAGCGCGTCCGCCTGTGTTGCCTCAAATTCCTTGACAAATCCTGGACTGACGAGCTGATCCGCGCGGGCCCAGCCGGCAAAGTTAGAGCCCCCCGCCAGGCATGCAAGCAGCAGGAAACGAAATAGAAGAACATTCAATTTCGCCTCGGAAGCAGCAGCTTTGCTTGTTCGAAAATCTTGTCGCATTTCACTCCGCGCTACATTCATGGGTCATCGGCCTGCTGCTTCGAATGAAAATCTCATTCTTTGCATTCACTCGCACGATCGAGGGTAACACTCTTCGTACTCCCATCTTCGAGGAGGTGTCAATTCCAGAATTCTCATTCTTACTTCATCCCGGGCATAGGATTCCGGAATGAAGAGAAAGGAAGCTTAATGTATTTCCGTTTCCTTGCCGGCATTCTTACGTCGAGCGGAGCAAAAGCCGCCTGCGGGATCAAGAACGGGACTGAGCCCAGGAATTGAGTACCAGAACCATAGGATCCAAGAATCTTCAAGAATCTTTAGGATAGAAATAAAAAAACTCTTGCATTCGTTTTTTTGTGAGAGTACATTCCGTGCCGGTTCAGGGACTTTGGGGATTTGACCGCTCTTTTTTGTAGGAAAGAGAGCGTCGGATTCTCCTATGGGCGTGCTTTCTCACACTCGCTTCCGAGTTCGTGACGAGTCTTGGATTCTCCCTCACTCGTACAGTGGTAGTGTCTCCGCGCCGGGTCCTATACAAACCATTTCGGTAATCGGTTCTCGCTTGACTTCCGTGTCCGGTCAGGCGAAGGAGGCGGTATGTACGAAGGGTCACCTCGACTAGGCTGGAGAAAGCTCACATTTTGTGCGTCGGGATTTGTATCTGTTCTCTTGTTCCTTACCGTTTTCCTTAACGACAGTCCTTATGCATTGGCGCTTCCATTGCCAACTCCACACGTTAGAGCCATCCCCGCGTTTGCTCGCAAATACGGCATGCCTTGCTCCTCCTGCCATGAAGCTTGGCCCAAATTGAGCGCCTTCGGCCAAGCTTTCAAGGACAATGGCTACCAAATGGGGAACGACCGTGATGCCCCCATCTTTCAGCAGCCCGCCTATTGGCCCGTCACTTTCCGGATGACGACATTCTGGCACCGCGAGAGCGTCAATCGCATGCAGGTGGACGATCCCACGAGTACGACTGGCGGGCAGATGGAAGGCAAGGTCACGACACATGGGTTTGACTGGAGCGGCTTGGACTTCCACACTGGCGGCACGCTGGCCAAAAACGTCTCGTTCTACGTTTTGCCCTCTTCTGACAACACTGGCGCCTTCCACTTCGAAACGGTGATGGCCCGCCTGGATAACTTGGCCGGCAGCAGTTGGCTCAACGTAAAGCTTGGTAAGTTTGAGTTGGACAATCTGCTTTCCGAAAAGCGAATTCTGACGCTAACGAACAATTCCGGTGTTTATCAGAACTACCATTTCCAGCCGGCTACCGAAAACACCAGCCTATTCACATTCGGGATCGGTGATAACCAGGTTGGCGCGGAGTGGATGGGGCACTCTAAGGATGACCGCACTCGCATTTCTGCTGCCGTCTTGAGTTCCAACGATGGGTCCCCTGGCCTGCCGACGAGCCGCGGCTATGACGCATTCCTAACAGCCAGCCAAGCATTTGAAGTAGGAAGTCTGGGGCTTCAGCGCGTAGGAGTATTTGCTTACTTAGGACAGGCTCCGACTTACTTCCAATTCAACGAAGGCGGGGCCCCCGTGCCGGGCACCGGAATCGGAAACAAGGGCTTTTCTCGCATCGGTTTCATAGGCATGTGGTATGTCAAGAAGTTCGATTTCACCACAATGTACTTCCACGGCTCGGATAGCGCCTATCTGGGCACCGGTACTCCAGCGAATCAGCCGCTTCCCGCTGGGGCGCAAAATCCGGCGTGGAACGGTGCGTTGATCGAAACCCACTACACCTACAACCCTCAGTTCATAATCATCAATCGCTACGAAGCCATTCGCATGTCACAGCAAGCTCTGCCTATCGTGGCAGGTGGTGGTTTCGTGCCGGGAGTGAGCGTCCCATCGTCAAACTTTGGCGATATCGACGCTTTTACGATCGGCTATCGGTACTATCCATTCATTTCCAGCCGGGCCGGATTTGCCTTTCACAACGAGTATGCCTGGGTGAGGCAGCGACGCACCTCACCCGTCAATTTCCTAGATCTCACCAGCAGCAGCTTGATGTTTGGCTTTGACTTCGCGTTTTAGAGGTGAAAAAGATGCGGACTACGAAGAAACAGGAATGGATTCTAGGAATGGCCATGGCTTTGGCTCTGCCTATGCTTGCGTCAGCACAGCAGGGCGAATCTCATGTCGGCAAGTTGTCCGGCCAAGCCGCTGCCGGCAAGCAGCTTTACTTTCGCTATTGCTGGGGTTGCCACGGCTACCGCGGCGACGGCAACGGAGAAAATGGGCCCTACCTGAACATACTGCCACGAAATTTCGTCGCAGCAACCTTCAAGTGCCGCTCGACGCCGACAGGCACACTGCCGACCGACGAGGATCTCTACAATGCCATGACGCGAGGCCTCAATAACTCCAATATGCCATCGTGGATTACCCTGACCGCCCAGAACCGAGCCGATTTGATTGCTTTCATCAAGACCTTCTCGCCGCGGTGGAAGACAGACAAGGCGGGTGATCCGATCAACGTTCCCGCTGAGCCTGCGGTCACGCTGGACAGCATCAAGCACGGAAAAGAGCTGTTCACCAAACTCGAATGCTGGAAGTGCCATGGCCCCGAAGGCCACGGCGATGGTCCTTCAGCTTCGACGCTCACAGACAGCAACGACCAACCTATCCGCCCATATAATTTTGCAGCGGGGTCGCGCTTCAAATGCGGCGCTACAAACCACGACCTTTACAAGATTTTCATGACCGGCCTGGATGGCACCCCCATGCCGTCGTTTGCCGATGTCATCAAGCCGGAAGATGCCTGGGACTTGGTGCACTATCTGCGCACCCTGCAGGTAACCCGGAAGAGTGCCGAGTTGGCTCTCTGGATGAGTTCCAAGGAGGGAGCCGAAGTCGTCAACGCACAGAAAATCGGTGGCACACCGACCGGTTCCGGAATCAAGCAGTAATACTGTAGAAAATGAGATTCAAGAGGAGCAAGAGGATGAGAACAAAGGGCGTTTTTCTGGCAGGAGTTGCCATTCTTGCTGCAGCAACCATGACGACCGCGGTGCCAAACGGAGGCACGGTCAGCGGCAAGGTGACTTATGAAGGCACCCCGGCCAAGCAGAAACCGATTGATATGTCGAAAGAGCCGAGTTGCGCGAAGCAGCATGCGACACCGCTGACCACAGAAACCGTTGTGACTGGTCCGAATAATGCGCTTGAGAACGTCGTCGTATATATTTCCGCAGGCGCGCCAGATGATTCGACACCGCCCAGTCAGCCCGCCAAGTTCACCCAGAAGGGCTGCCAATATTTGCCGCACGTCCTGGCCTTCGAGGTGAACCAGGCGCTGGAAATCGCGAACGAGGACCAGACCTCTCACAATATTCACCCGCTACCGAAGACTAACCGGGAGTGGAACAAATCGCAGCCGCCAGGAACTCCGCCGCTCTCTGAAAAATATGACAAGCCGGAATTCATCCCGGTGAAGTGCAATATTCATCCGTGGATGCATGGCAACTTTGCCGTCTTGAAAAACTCCCACTACGCCGTAACTCAGGGCGAAGGAAGTTTCACACTTCCCAACTTGCCGCCGGGGAAATACACCATTATCGCGTGGCATGAATCCTACGGCGACCAGACACAGGAAGTGACGATCTCGGGCAACGAGACGAAGACCGTGAATTTTGTTTTTAAGGCGAAGCCGTACTAGGCAGGAATCAAGACTACGATCGAATCGGAAACGCCGCGGGATTGGCGGGCCCTGCTGGAATCAGTTGAGGGCAGAAGCGAGGGATTGTGGGGAAATTTTTCGCAGTAGTCTTGACGCTCATTGCGCTGGCGTCCGCGTATCCCATCGTGACTCATATGTACGTTCAACCGGTGGATATCTCGACTCATGGCCACGCGATTGACGAACAGTTGTCGGACACCATGGCCGAGGCGGGGTTTGCGTTTCTCGGCGCCCAATTGCTGCTTGCGTTCTTCGTATGGAGATTTTCCAACCGCAAAAATGGGTCCAAAGTGAAGCATCTGCCGGGCGGTGCGAAATTAATGGTCGCGACCGCATTCATTTTCGTAGGCACGGAAGTCCTGGCCCTAGGCGTCTTGGGACAGAAGGCGTGGGCCGAGGTTTACTTTACTGCTCCGAAGCAAGATGCGCTTCAGATCCAATCGCAGGCAGGCCAGTTTGCCTTCTACTTCCGCTATCCCGGAGCGGATGGAAAGTTTGCCCCGCTTCACCCGGATAAGATCGATGAAGGAAATGGAAATTATTTTGGGCTCGATCTCGCCAATGACGTCGAGGCCCGAGACGATATCGTAACGGCGGAGCTTGCGATACCAGTCAATCGGGAAATTCATCTCCTGATGCATGCCAAAGATGTCGGCCATTCCTTCTACGTGCGGGAGCTACGCATACAGCAGGATTTCGTTCCGGGGCTGGATTTGTCAGTCCATTTTACGGCCACTAAAACGGGAAAATACGAGATCGTCTGCACGCAATTGTGCGGGCTCGGCCACTACAACATGAAAGCGTATCTTAACGTGTTGTCCCAAGACGATTTTGACAAGTGGTTGAAAGAGAAGGCGTCGGAGCAGTAGTTCTAGTCCGCAGATCGGCGGTCCGTTCGAATCGATCCGATCTGCGCCGCGATTGAACGAGGTGGGTACATGGAAGAAGCAGTTGTCCAGCCGGCACACGTTCATGCTCCGCCGGAAGGGTTTATCCGCAAGCATATTTTCAGTCTCGATCACAAGGTAATTGGCAAGCAGTATTACGGCCTGGCGTTGGTCGCGGTATTCATGGGCATGGCGCTCTCCTGGCTGATGCGCTTTCACCTTGTCTGGCCAACCACAAAGGTTCCTGGTCTTGACCTCTTGTCATCCACTGGCGCGCCCGGCGGGGTCATTACGCCGGAGTACTATCTGTCTTTGCTGACGATGCACGGAACGTTAATGGTGTTCTTCGTTCTGACCAATGCGCCCTTCGCGGGTTTTGGGAACTACTTCCTACCCATCCAGATTGGCGCCGAAGATATGGCGTTTCCCCGTTTTAATATGATGTCGTTTTGGGTCACTTTTGTCGCGTTTCTGGTTTTGGTTCTGGCGTTCGTCATTCCCGATGGTCCCCCGATCTCCGGGTGGACCGCCTACGCGCCGCTCAGCGCCGTCGGCAAAGACGCAGGCCCCGGTCTGGCATGGGGCCAGAGTCTTTGGGCGATTTCCATCGCGATATTCTGCGTGGGGCAATTGCTCGGCTCCCTGAACTTCATCGCTACAACGCTGGACTTACGCACAAAAGGCATGACATTCATGCGCATGCCGATCTGCACCTGGGCATGGTTCATCACCTCAGCGATCGGATTGCTCGCCTTCGCCGTGTTGCTTCCCGCCTGTCTGCTGCTGCTGCTCGATCGCATGGCGGGCACGAGTTTTTTTATCCCGTCGGGATTGGTCATTAGTGATCGCTTGCAGAATCACGCCGGAGGATCGCCGCTGTTGTGGCAGCATCTGTTCTGGTTCTTCGGCCATCCCGAGGTCTACATTGCCATCCTTCCCGCAGTGGGCATCGTTTCACATGTGCTAATCACCAATATGCGCAAGCCGCTTTTGAGCGCCAAAGTGATCATCTATTCGATGATGTCCATCGGATTCTTGAGCTGGATGGTTTGGGGCCATCACATGTTCGTAAGTGGCATGAACCCGACTTCTTCGCTCTTATTCTCTTTTCCGACGTTAACCATCACCATTCCCGCGACGATTATCACGCTGATCTGGTTGGGGAGCCTGTATGGCGCGAACCTGCAGATCAACGCTGCATCGCTGTTTGCGCTCGGGTTTGTTTCCATGTTCGTCAGCGGCGGAGTCAGTGGATTTTTTCTGGCTCAGCCGTCCATTGACATTTATCTCCACGCAACGTATTTCGTCGTCGGACATTTCCACATGGTGATGGGCGTTGCCGCGATCTTTGGCATCTTATCGGGCACTTATTTCTGGTTTCCCAAGATGTCAGGGCGGATGATGAACGAAAGCCTTGGCAAGCTGCATTTCTGGATTACGTTTGTCGGCACCTACTGCATCTTCATGCCCTTTCATTACCTGGGTATGGCGGGCAACGTGCGGCGGTATTCCTCGTTTGTGAATGACTTCATGGCGCCGCTGATGCCGGTGCACAAATTCATTTCCATCGCCGCTTTCGTCACTGGTGGGGCGCAGTTCATTTTTCTCTTCAACCTGATTTATAGCCGCTTCCGCGGCAAGCAGGCCCCCGAGAATCCGTGGAACGCCACATCGCTGGAATGGAGTATTCCCTCGCCGCCGCCGTGGGACAATTTCGGAGGCAAGCATCCGGTGATTTACCACGACCCGTATCAGTACGGGGTGAAAGGTTCCAAAGGCGATTTCGTGATGCAAGATTCGCCCGAGCAAGTGTAAGCAGACAATTAAGTTCTCTGGAAAGAGCGGAAACAATGGCTTCAGGAAACTATGCTCAAGTGGTTGAGCCTTCCCGCTTCGGGGGGCCTGACAGGGCATCGCGGAGCGGTATCTGGGTGGGCATCTTCGCGATCACCATGTCGTTTGCAGCGTTCACCAGTGCACTGTATGTACGCCAAGGATCGGGAGATGGAACGCATATTGCTCTGCCTTCGGTGATCTACGCGAATACCCTAGCCCTGTTGCTCAGCAGCTTCACGATGGAGATGTCGCGGCGCGGTATCGCCAGAGGCCTCGGGCCGGAAGCATTTGGATTGCGCAAAGGCATGGTCTGGCTCGTGGTTACGCTAGTCCTCGGATTGGCGTTTGTTGCCGGGCAGTATCTGGCTTGGCGGTATCTTGCTGCGCAAGGACTCTACCTCGCCACGAATTCCAATAGTTCTTTCTTTTACGTTTTTACCGCCATGCACGGGCTCCATCTTCTCGGGGGAATTGCCGCGCTCGTGTACTTGATCGGGCGTACGGCCGGGAGCAACTACAGGTTTCGCCAGAGCCTATTCGACGCCACGGCGATCTACTGGCATTTCATGGACGTTCTCTGGCTCTATCTGCTTTTTGTTATCGGTACGAGGCTGTGAACGGAAAGAAAGGGGGGACATACTGTGAGTGAGCCCAACATGGCCGGGCACGGCACCGCCTTGATGGAAGCATCGCCTTTTGCGATCCCATCCAGGAAGCTGACGATGTGGCTGTTCATCATCTCCGACGCGGTGACGTTTGGCGCTCTTCTCTTTGGATACGGCTATCTGCGCACGGCAAGCCCTGATTGGCCCACGCCTTTCAAATTCAATCCCAGCATTCTGAATGTAATGATTATGACCTTTGTGCTGGTTACTAGCAGCCTGACGATGCTCGGCGCCGTGGACGCCGCGAAAGCCGGTGACAAACCCAAAGCGGGTCGTTTTATGTGGTCCACCATCCTGCTGGGAGTAATCTTCGCCGGCTTGCACATTCGAGAATGGTTTGGACTGATCGATGAGGGCGTGCGTTTGTTCCAAAATCCCTGGGGATCACCGCTTTTCGGCGCCACTTTTTTCAGCATCACGGGCTTGCACCTGCTTCATGTGGTCAGCGGCGTCGTGGCAATAGCGGTGATCGCGCGGGGCTTCGCCCGCGGGAAGCTGACGGCGGGCCATGTCGAAACCACTGGTTTGTACTGGCACTTTGTGGACGTGGTTTGGATGTTTGTCGTGCCCCTGGTCTATTTGTTGAATGTATCGCGTTAGGCGCGGACTAACGGAAGGAGGAACGATGGCGGCATTAACAAAGTCAGGAAGCGTAATCCCAAAGTATCTGCCGGTATACTTTGTCTTGCTGGCTATTGCCGGGCTGGAAGTCTTCCTGGCGTATCAAAATTTTGCGACTGGCTCATTGCTCGCTATTTTGCTTGGACTTGCTGTTTGTGGCGGCGCGTTGGCCGTCATGTACTTCATGCACCTGGCGCGAGAGCGCCGAACCCTGTTCTTGACGCTGATTCCAGCATTGATTTTTGTTCTATTGATGTTGAATATGATCTGGACTGATAGTTTCCGATTGTTGCATTTACGTCCATTTGCGCATTAAGATCGGCTTTAGTTTGGACTTGCGATCATACCGATTAGCTGCTTGACGAGAGTGGTCGTACTCAAGGATGAGAATTCGGAGAATGAACTCGAAACTCAGTTTTGGAATTTGCTGGATGAGCCGGAGGGCCGCTTTCCTTGCGGCCCTCTGGGTTCCAAGCGCAGCCTTCGGGCAGAATTGCGCGCTCTGCTACTCGCAAGCTGCTGGCGCTGGTTCCCGGGTGATCCAGGCGTTGCGAAGCGGTATCCTTATACTGGTGATTCCACCGGTGCTGATCTGCATTGGGCTGACCGTGATGGCCTACAAAAAGCGAAATCAGTTCAACGAAGAGTAGTTTCTCCGCGTTCACATGTTGGAACGGATCAGGGAAGATCAAGGTCTAACGCGTAAATATCCGTCAGCCCGCGCTCCAGCATCACGTAGATGGACCCATCGCGACCCAATCCGCTGAAGAAACAATGCGTGGCGCTCACGCGAAGGATCTCTCCGAACCCTGCAACGAGCTGGACTCGCTGCGTAGCGACGTCCGCCCGAAATACGGACTCTTGATCATCAAGCTGATCCTGAAAATAAATGGATGAGCTGTCCGGCGACCAATGAGGCGCTTCAAGGAATCCGCCGGACGCTAGAGGAGCCCATTTCCCCTTCTGGACATCAAACAGCGCCAGATGATGGTTTGAGCTATCCAGGGCGGCAATGTAGCGCCCATCCGGTGACCAGCGCGGCTCACTATAGTCTTTCGAATCCGGCAACTCCTTCCAGATCGCGGTTGTAGGCTCGAGTGTGAAGAGCGCATAGTGCGGATGAATTTTGAGATTACGCATGGTTACCACGATGCGATAACCGTCCGGCGACCAATCCGCGTTAGCTCCTTCCCATCCTTTGGGAAGAACCGGACGAAGCGCTCCACCGTCGGAGGCGAGCATGTAAATCTGCCGGGGCTGATCGTTACGGATGCCGGCAAACAGAATCTGTTCCCCCTTCGGCGACCAGCGGGGGGACAACCCTCCCAGCGGTGCGCTTGTTAATCGCAAGCGTTGCGACCCATCCGTGTTGCTCCTCCATAGCGAGCCGTCCGGACGACTCGAATAAACGACCATCTGCCCATCGGGCGATACGCTGGCTTCTTGGGCTAGAGTATCGAGGCTTAGCATCGAACTGCGCATCGTCCGAGGGTCGAGCTTTTCGAGTTCGCGGCGTGAACGGAAACTAAATGCAAATATCCGTGAGCCGGTTTGGGTCGGAATGGTCACGTGCAAGACATCCGGGCCACTCGTTAAAGGAAACGGCCCGTGGTGAGAGCGCCGGAACCAGCTCCACGCATCGCGCATGGCCCACAAATTACATTCGTATTGCTCGCAACCGGAGAACAGGAAGTACTTGCCGTCCGCGGTCCAATTCCCGGCAGACTGGTCCGAGGGCGTCGCGCCGCTTGGGAGGAGTGCATGTGCTCCGTTGCCATCCGCGGACATCTGCCAGATTGATGGCGTGCCATATTCTCCCTGGTTGACTGTGAAGCGAATATTCTCGCCGTCGGAGGACCATGCTGGCGCTCGTAAACCTCCATCCATGTGCACCAGCTGGCGAAGTTGGGTGCCGTCTCGGCGGATTGCATAAAGGTTTTGCCCTCGCGCGAAAACAATTTGCGTTCCGTCGGGCGACCATGCTGGATCATGACCCGTGGCTTGACCCAGGCGGCGCGGTTCACCGCCCTGAACCGGCCAGAGCCACAGCGACATCTCCTCGTCGCGGCGCGTGAATTGGCCAATCAAGAATTGCGAATGATCTGGAGAAATGGCAAAAAGCCGGGTGTTCTCAAAGGGCGCAGCCATCGCTTCCGCGTTCCCACCTTCCACCGAAGTTTGCATGAGTCTCCAGCGGCCCGCGTCGCGTTCCAGAAATATGATCCGCGTTCCATCAGAGACGATGCCGCCCCAATCGTCAATGCGGCCTGCATTGGTGATGCGACTCATCCTCTGCACGCTAGGTCGCGGAACCGGGTAAACGATGAAAAACAGGAGCCAGGAGCCGAACACGATTGCGACGGTCAGCAGCAGGAAGTCGAACCATCGCTGGGCGCGTTCGGCGCGCTGTCTATCCCAGGATGCCCCTGCGGTAAGTTCCGGTGAAATCTCAGGGTGGAGGCGCAGGCGTACCTCAACGGAGTTCTCTCCATTCTCCAGGCTGGAAACCTGCCCGGTCAGAACCGTAGCCGAGACATCATTTACGACATGGACGGGTGCCACGAAGCGATAGCCTTGGCGGGGAATCGTCTCGATAAAACGAGGGTTCTCGGCGTCATCTTGCAGGACCGCTCGAAGTTTCTTGAGCGCGGCGTTCAGGCTTCCATCGAAATTGACGTGAGTCCCTTCAGGCCAGAGGGCTTCGCGCAGCTGCTCGCGGGTCACGATCTCCCCGTGCTGCCGTAGGAGCAGCTCAAGGATTCGAAAAGGTTGAACTTGAATTCGCAGCGGAATCCCGTGGCGGGCAAGGGTTCCACGAGCGAGATCCACCTCGAAAAGACCAAACCTGATTGCTACCGCCGTATCGGTTTTGGCCACTACGCAGCCACTCCAAACTCGGAGAGACTATACCACGAGACACGGAGGAGAGAGAGTAGCAGTTCATATGACCTGCTATCTATCTTATTAAGTGTGAGTTATGGAGTCATAGTATTTTCAGAATCAGTTCGTTTGACGCGCACCCCATCCTCTGTGCATTTGGGTACGACCTGCCTTTGGCAGGTCAAGCTTTGTTCAGCCTAAGCCGGTCCTTCAAGACCAAAGGAGGCCTTGGGAAAAGAACTTAGCCCATAGTCCTACGAACCATCGGAACTCCCGCGTTCGCGAACTCTGAACCGGAGTAGCACGCCGTCGAACGCGGGGGTTTCAATCCTCAGTATCATCCTTGTTGCTTCTTCTGAAACACACGAAGTGCTTTTGCCAACCCTAGCATCTTGTCCGTCACGTTGGGCATCTCGCAGGTCCTTCTGGTCCGGTTGAGGAAGAGGTATGCCGGCATCTTACAGCAGTTCGCATGATCGATACGTGGCTGCTGAGCCTTGGTCTGCAAGATAACTACAGTTTGCTCGGATCGCATATTCGCTGCATCGCAATTGCTGGTAGGCCCAAATTGGGCACACCGAAAGAACGCTGAAACTAGAGAGAAGCAAAGACTTGGGCGTGACACTGCGTAAACGCTTGAACACAAAGAAAAAATGGTGCCCGGGGTGGGAGTCGAACCCACATGAGGAAAAATCCCCGGAGGATTTTAAGTCCTCAGCGTCTGCCATTCCGCCACCCGGGCGACTGGCAGTACAAACTTAGCGAATTCAGGTATTTCCTGCAACATCGCCACTCTGGCGGCCCTGCGTTGTTGCCATCGAACTACTGCGGCTTGTAATCCGGGGACAATTGCGCACCATAGTGGCCCCCAACCAACGCCGCGACGCGGGCCACCGCATCGTGCAGCGTTTCCGTTTCGCCGCGATGATGCCCCGTGAAAACGACCAGCACAACCGGCTGATCCTTAACGAAGAGGATGCCCGCGTCATTGGCGATGAAAGGCTGACCATCCCCGGTTTTGTGCGCTACAAGAACGCCGCGGAGGTATTTGGGAAAGCGATTGTTGACTTGTTGCTTTTCCAAAGTCGCAAGCATGAATTCGCTGGAGGATTTCGATACGAGCTTGTTTTGTTGAATCATTTCAAGCAAGCGACCGATTTCCCGCGCGGTGCTGTGGCCAAAGTAGATTCCTGCATTGTAGATGGTTTGGCCAAACGCGGACTGGATTTGCTCTTCAGAATATTTGTCAAACGGAAATTGGATGGTTTTGTCCCCGGGCGCATTTTTGTAACTCGGATCGAGTGTTCCCAGCCAAATGCGATCCCAATCCAAGTCTGAGAATTTGATCGATGTGTCGCGAAGGCCGAGTTCGTGCATATAGCCAGTTATGTACGCACGCCCGACTTTGTCGGCGAGCAGATCCGTGGCGACATTGTCGCTGATAATAATCATCAGCGTGATCAGATCCCGGATCGTCGGGTTCAGGCCTGGCTGCAGGGTGTAAAGCAAACCAGATGGAAGGCGTTCATCCGCCGCCTTCAAAGTAATACGATCGTCAAGAGAGAACTTTCCTTCTTCAGCCTGACGCAGGACTGTCGCCATAATGGGAATTTTGATGACACTGAAAGTTTCGTAAATCGAATCAGCATCGATGGCAATCTCTTCCCCGGTTTTCAAATTTTTCATATATACAGCCATGTCCCCGGGAAACGCCTGGCGGATGTTCTGAATTTGCGATTTCAGTTTTTCTAATTCGACATTGGGACCAGGCTTGGACTGAGCATGTGCGGAGGAACATAGCAGAACAAGCAATAGCCCAGCGGCGACTGCGTGTGAAACAACTCTCATACGGTTCTCACCTCAATTTCAAGGAACAATGTGTTCTGCTAGAAGAGTCCGGCCCTTCGAGTCAGGTCACTCATTGTAGTTGGCAGGAATCTTTCAAATTATCCGTGTCTCTGCTAGCCTCTCGTGAGCAAGGCGTTTCATTTTAGCGTAAAATCACTTGGCCCGATCCGTAGTGTAGTGCATCTAAAATCTGTCGGACGTCGGCGGGCGCCCTCCTGCCCGCCACAGGAGCGAATGTGAGCCAGCCGCAAACTCAACTGGACCTCGATCAACTTAGCATTAATACGATTCGAACGCTGGCGATCGACGCCGTGCAGCAGGCCAATTCAGGGCATCCCGGCGCGCCGATGGGGCTGGCGCCGGTGGTGTACGCGCTGTGGCAGCGGTATTTGCGGTACGACCCCGTGGATCCTACCTGGCCGAACCGCGATCGCTTCGTGCTTTCCGCGGGACATGCGTCGATGCTGCTGTATGCGACGCTACACTTGACCGGTGTGCGCGCTGTTGATTCGAGCGGCAAAGTCACAAGCGATGCGGCCGTGTCGATGGAGGAGATCAAGCGCTTTCGGCAGATTGGGAGCAAAACGCCGGGGCATCCGGAGTCACACATCACTTCGGGAGTGGAGACAACTACCGGACCGCTGGGACAAGGCGCTGGAAACAGCGTGGGAATGGCCATCGCGAGCAAGTGGCTGGGAGAAAATTTCAATCGTCCAGGATTCGACATTTTCAATTTTAATGTTTACACGGTTTGCGGGGACGGCGATTTGATGGAGGGGGTGGCGTCGGAAGCGGCCTCGCTGGCGGGCCACTTGAAGCTTTCGAATCTCTGTTGGATCTATGACAACAACCGGGTGACGCTGGACGGGCCGGCGGAGTGGTCGTTCAGCGAAGACGTGATGACGCGATTCGTCGGGTATGGATGGAATGTGACGCGGGTGGCGGATGCGAACGACTTGAGAACGCTGGGACATGGGTATGAGACCTTTTTGAAGACCAAGGACCGGCCAACGCTGATTGTGGTAGACAGCCATATTGGTTATGGATCGCCGCACAAGCAGGATTCTTATGAGGCGCATGGCGAACCACTAGGGGAAGCGGAAATCAAGCTGGTGAAACAAAATTATGGCTGGCCGGAAGATGCGAAATTTTTGGTCCCCGATGGCGTTTACGATCAATTCAAAAATGGTATCGGCAAGCGCGGGGCCGAAGCGCGCGCAGCGTGGAATGCGAAATTCGAGGAGTACAAGAAGCAGTTTCCTCAGCAGGCAGAGCAACTGAACCGGATGCTGACGGGGAGATTGCCGGACGGCTGGAACAAGGATTTGCCGAATTTTCCGGCGGATGCCAAGGGCATGGCGACCCGCGAGTCTTCGGGAAAAACGCTGAACGTGCTGGCGAAGAATATTCCGTGGCTGATTGGCGGTTCGGCAGACCTGGCCAAGTCCAACAAGACGAATTTGACGTTTGAAGGCGCGGGAGATTTCTATCCAGAACAGTATCGCGGGCGAAATGTGCATTTTGGCGTTCGGGAACATGCTATGGGCGCGATTGTGAACGGGATGACGCTGTCCAAGCTGCGGGCATTCAGCGCGACATTTTTCAATTTCAGCGATTACATGCGGCCGAGCATGCGGCTGGGCGCGTTGATGGAAATCCCGGCGATGTACATTTTCACGCACGACTCGATTGGCGTGGGAGAAGACGGGCCGACGCATCAGCCGATCGAGCAGGTGGCGTCTTTGCGGGCGATGCCGAACATGCTGGTACTGCGGCCGGGCGATGCGAATGAAGTGGTGGAAGCGTACAAGATCATGCTGCAGCAGACGCATGGGCCGTCGACGCTGGTGCTGACCCGGCAGGCGATGCCGACTTTTGATAGGACAAAATATGGGGCGGCGTCGGGCGTCGCGAAGGGCGCCTACGTTTTGGCGGAGGCTCCGGGTGGAAAACCGGATGTGATTCTGATGGGCAGCGGGAGCGAAGTATCACTGTGCATGGAAGCGGGCGAAAAGCTGAACGCGGCAGGGATCAAGGCGCGGGTCGTAAGCATGCCTTCCTGGGAACTTTTCGAACGGCAGGATGCGGCGTATAAGGAGAGCGTGTTTCCGGCCAGTGTGGCCGCACGGGTTTCTGTGGAGATGGCGTCGACGTTTGGATGGGAGCGGTACGTTGGGAGCAGAGGCAAGATCATTGGCATGCACAGCTTCGGCGCATCGGCGCCGTTAAAAGACCTGGTGAAAAAATTTGGGTTTGAGGTGGACAAGGTCGTGGCAGCGGCGAAGGAAGTCCTCGGAAAGTGAGCCGGCAATGAAGATTGTAATTGGCTCGGACCACGCCGGATTTCAATTGAAAGTGTCGATGGGCGACTTGTTGCGCGCGCTTGGGCACGAAGTCCTGGATGTGGGCGCGTTCAACGAAAATCCCTCCGACTATCCGGATTTTGCCGAGGCAGTGGGGCGGGCGGTGCTGGACGGCAGAGCCGAACGCGGTGTGCTGATCTGCGGCAGCGGGGTGGGCGCGAGCGTGGCAGCAAACAAGCTGCCGGGGATTCGCGCTGGGATGTGCCATGACACATATTCGGCGCACCAGGGCGTGGAGCACGACGACATTAATGTGCTGGTGCTGGGCTCGCGGGTGATTGGCGTGAAGCTGGCGGAAGAGCTCGTAAAGGCGTTTCTTGGGGCTAAGTTTACCAACGAAGAAAGACATGTGCGACGGCTCGGAAAAGTTAAGGCGCTGGAAGCAAAGTTTGCGGCGAATTACAAACATTAAAAGAATTTAACAGGCCGCATGGAACGAGCGCTGCAAGCGACCTCAGGCGTACAATGGGATTTCGAAGGTTTGTCAGTGTGAAGGAGAACCCGAATGACAACGACAACAACGATTCCAAATATTTCGACCGGTGGGGCGGCCAACCCGTTGAAGGGACTGCTGGGTTACGGGCAGTCTGCATGGATGGATTACATTCGGCGCGACCTGCTAACGAGCGGCGATTTGAAGAAATATATTGATAACGACGGTTTGCGCGGGATGACGTCCAACCCGGCCATTTTCGAAAAGGCCATTACCGGGAGCAATTTGTATAACGACGTCCTGACATCGGCGGACGCGAAGCATCTCGACGCCAACGGTGTCTTCGAAAAGATTGCGATTCGCGATGTGCAAGATGCTTGCGACATTTTCAAGCCCGTGTATACGGAGTCGAAGCGGCGCGATGGGTATGTCAGCCTGGAAGTATCGCCGTTCCTGGGCTTCGATACGAAAGCCTCGCTCGCGGAAGCACGGCGCCTGTGGAAGGCTGTGGATCGCCCCAATGTCATGATCAAGATCCCTGGCACTCCGGAAGGCCTTCCGGCCATACGCCAGGCTCTCGAAGATGGCATCAACATCAATATCACGCTTTTGTTTGCGCAGTCGGCCTACGAGCACGTGGCCGAGGCTTTTCTATCCGCGCTCGAAGCGCGCGCGGCCAAGGGGCAAGACATCAGCCAGATCGCCAGCGTAGCCAGCTTTTTCGTGAGCCGCATCGATACGCTGATTGATGGCAAGATCGACGAGAAACTCAAGACCGCACCGGATCCCGGACAGAAAGCGTTGCTCGAAAGCCTGCACGGCAAAGTGGCGATTGCGAACGCGCGGCTCACCTACAAGAAGTATCAAGAGCTATTTGGTGGACCACGGTGGAAGGCGCTTGCCGCCAAGGGCGGACAGACGCAGCGGCTGCTGTGGGCCAGCACCAGCACCAAGAATCCAAAGTATCGTGACGTCATCTATGTTGAAGAGTTGATCGGCGCGGACACGGTGGACACCATTCCGCCGGCGACGTTTGATGCGTTTCGCGATCATGGGAAGCTGCGTCCGAGCCTGACCGAGAATGTCGAAGGGGCGGCAAAGACGATGGCGGATCTTGCAAAGGCCGGTATTTCGATGAAGGAAGTGACGGAGAAGCTGATGGTGGATGGCGTCAAGCTCTTCTCCGACGCATTCAAAACCCTATTGGATGCCGTTGGTAAGACCGCAGGGGTCAAGGTGTGAGCGTCAACAAACAAACCTACAAATTGCCGAGCTCGCTGCAAGGCGCATTTGCCGCATCCCTTGGCGATTGGAAGAAGAACAACAAGGTCGCGCGACTATGGCAGAAAGACGCTTCGCTGTGGAGTGGCGCGGACGAAAGCAATTGGATTGGCTGGCTGAGCATCACGGAAGAACAGATCGCGCACATTGACGCGCTCAAAGGAATTGCCGCGGATGTGAAGAAAGCGCGATTCAAGCATGCGCTTTTGCTGGGAATGGGCGGCTCCAGCCTTTGCCCGGAAGTTCTGCGTATGACGTTTGGCAAGGTCAAGGGCCACCCCGAGCTTCATGTTCTGGATTCCACAGATCCCGCGCAAATAAAAGCCATCGAAGCGAAGGTGGACCTCAAGAGCACGGTCTGCATCGTTTCGAGCAAATCGGGGAGCACGCTGGAACCCAACATCTACAAGCAATACTTTTTCGAGCGCGTGAAGGCCAAGGTGGGAGAGAAGGAAGTTGGCAATCGCTTTATCGCTATTACCGATCCCGGCTCGAAGATGCAACAAGTGGCGGAAGCAGACAAGTTTCGCAAGATTTTCTTCGGGGTGCCAAGTATTGGCGGCCGGTATTCGGCGATTTCCAACTTCGGGATGGTTCCCGGGGCGGTGATGGGCCTGGACGTTGCAAAATTTTTGAAGAATACGGAAGAGATGGTGAAGGCGTGCGGCTCTTCTGTGGCTGCCGATTCGAATCCCGGCGTGATTCTTGGCAATATCCTGGGAGTGGCTGCAGATCACGGCCGAGACAAGGTCACCTTCATCGCTTCGCCGGGAATCGCGGACCTTGGGGCCTGGCTGGAGCAACTGATTGCTGAGTCCACCGGGAAAATCGGCAAAGGCATCATTCCAGTGGACCGCGAACGACTCGCCAAGCCAGCCGTCTACGGCAACGACCGGGTGTTCGCCTACTTGCGGCTGGCATCGAAGCCGAACAAGGCGCAGGATGCAGAAGTTGCGGCGTTGGAAAAAGCCGGGCATCCGGTGGTACGCATCACGCTGCCGAATATTTACAACCTCGGCCAGGAGTTTTTCCGCTGGGAAATTGCTACTGCGGTGGCCGGATCGATCATAGGCATTAATGCCTTCAACCAGCCGGACGTCGAAGCGAGCAAAATCGAAACCAAGAAACTGACCAGCCAGTACGAAGCGACGGGAAGCCTTCCGCCCGAGGCGCCCTTCTTTGAAGACCAGGGCATCAAGCTTTTTGCTGATGAAAAGAACACCGCAGCATTGAAGGGCGGCGCCAAGCTTGTCGACGTTCTGAAAGCACATCTTGCGCGAGCGAGGGCGGGGGATTATTTCGCAGTCCTCGGCTACATCACCATGAGTCCGGCCAACGAAACAGCGTTGCAGGGAATCCGGCATGCCGTGCGCGACAAGAAAAAAGTGGCCACCGTCCTCGGATTCGGCCCGCGATTCCTGCATTCCACGGGACAAGCCTACAAGGGCGGCCCGAACAGCGGAGTTTTTCTGCAGATCACTTGTGATGACGCAAAAGATCTGCCGGTCCCAGGCCAGAAATACACGTTTGGCATCGTGAAGGCGGCGCAGGCCCGGGGTGATTTTGCCGTTCTCGCCGAACGCGGACGGCGCGCTTTGCGGGTTCATCTCGGGAAAAACGTGAAGGCGGGACTCGCGACACTTGCAAAAGCGGTACAAAAAGCGATCGCTTAGGATTACGCGAACTTGATTTTTCTAACCCACGACGCAGAGGAGCGGACACGATGCAGCTGGGCATGATCGGACTGGGCAGAATGGGCGCCAACATGGTGCGGCGCCTGCAAAAAAACGGGCACAAATGCGTCGTCTATGACCGAAGCGCAGGATCAGTAAAACAATTGGAGGGCGAGGGCGCGACAGGGTCGACTTCGCTGGATGATTTCGTAAAGAAACTGCAAAAGCCGCGCGCGATCTGGCTGATGGTGCCGGCGGCGGTGGTGGACTCCACGCTGCGCGACCTGGTCGGCCAGCTGGAGAAGAACGACATTGTTATCGACGGTGGAAATTCTTATTACATCGATGACATCCGCCGGGCAAAGGAACTTTCCGCCAAGGGCATTCACTATTGCGACGTCGGGACAAGTGGCGGCGTTTGGGGCCTGGAGCGCGGCTACTGCCAGATGATCGGCGGCGAGACTGGAATCGTGACGCATCTCGATCCTATCTTTAAGACGCTCGCGCCCGGGCGAGGAAACGTGGACCGCACCCTGGGGCGTGACAAAGTGGCCGGCACCGCGGAAGAAGGCTACCTGCATTGCGGCCCCTCCGGCGCGGGGCACTTCGTGAAAATGGTGCATAACGGAATCGAATACGGCCTGATGGCGGCGTACGCCGAGGGATTGAACATTCTGAAGCATGCTAACGTCGGCAAGTCGCATCGCGAAGCCGACGCGGAAACCACGCCGCTGCGGAACCCGGAACACTACCAATACGATTTCAACCTGGCGGACATCACGGAAGTGTGGCGCCGCGGAAGCGTGGTGGCTTCGTGGCTTCTTGATCTGACGGCCATTTCCCTGCTGGATCAGCCCACACTCGAGCGTTTTTCCGGGCGCGTTTCGGACTCCGGCGAAGGACGCTGGACGATTCTCGCAGCGATCGAATCGACGGCTCCCGCGCCCGTGCTGACCGCGTCGCTCTTTCAGCGGTTCACATCGCGCGGTGAAGATGACTTCGCGGCGAAGGTACTGTCCGCGATGCGGTTCCAGTTTGGCGGACATATCGAGAAGAAGTCCGGGCACTAGAGGTCAAGCAAGCTCTTCAAGGCTCGAAGACAGGAAGTTCCAGCGATGATCCCAAATCACCCGGATTCGAATCCCACTGCCGCGCCTTGCGTGATGGTTATTTTTGGCGCGAGTGGCGACCTGACGAAACGCAAGCTGATTCCTGCGCTGTGCAATCTTGCCGCGGACAATCTGCTGCCGAAGCAGTTCGCCATAGTCGGCTTTGCCACTAACGACTTCACCACGGAGAGTTTCCGCAAGATGCTGGGGGAGGAGATTCCCAAATACTCTCCCGCACCGGTTGATCTCAAGTGCTGGGACTGGATGGCGGAGCGTATCTATTACGTCCGCGGCGATTTTCAGGACGGGGAGGCCTACAAGCGCCTGAAGGAGCAGATTGATCAAGCGGACAAAACTCATGCCACGATGGGAAACAAGTTTTTCTACTTGGCGGTTGCACCGCGATTCTTCTCCCCGATCGTCAGCAAACTGGGCGAATGCGACCTGACGAAGGAAGAAAACGGTCGATGGGCGCGTGTGATCGTTGAGAAGCCCTTTGGTCACGACCTGGAATCGGCGAAGCAACTGAACCAGGACTTGCAGAAGGTTTTGACGGAAAACCAGATCTACCGCATCGATCACTATCTCGGCAAGGAGACGGTGCAGAACGTGATGGTCTTCCGTTTCTCAAACAACATCATCGAGCCGTTGTGGAACCGCAATTACGTGGACCACGTACAGATCACTGCCGCGGAAACTGTTGGCGTGGAGCATCGCGGCGGTTTCTATGAGACGGCGGGCGCCCTGCGCGACATGGTGCCGAATCATTTGTTCCAATTGCTGACCATGACCGCCATGGAGCCGCCGATTTCGTTCGATGCCGATCAAGTGCGCAATAAACAAGCGGAAGTGCTACACGCCATCCAACCTCTGAATCCAGAAGACGTGCTGAAGAACATGGTGCGCGGACAGTACGGCGGGGGCAGCGTAGACGGTCAGCGCGTCGCGGGCTACCGCAGCGAACCGGATGTCGCGCCGGATTCGAACACGGAAACGTTTGTTGCCCTGAAACTGCAGATCGACAACTGGCGCTGGGCGGGTGTGCCGTTTTATCTGCGCACGGGAAAACGGCTAGCGCAGCGCACGACGGAGATCGTGATTCAGTTTCGCCGCACACCTTTCGTCTTATTCCGGAATACTACCGTGAAAAATCTAGAAACCAACCGCCTGGTCATTCACATTCAGCCGGAAGAAGGCATTTCGCTGAGCTTCGGCGCAAAGGTTCCCGGATCGATCATGAAGCTCGGCCTGGTGAACATGGATTTTGATTACAGCACCTATTTTGGGTTGGAGCACAGCACGGGCTACGAGCGGCTGCTGCGCGATTGCATGGCGGGCGATCCCACGCTCTTCCAACGATCCGACATGGTGGAAGCGGGATGGAATGTGATTCAGCCCATCCTGGACGTGTGGCGCGCTTTGCCGGCACGTGGTTTTCCGAACTACGTGGCAGGCTCGTGGGGGCCCATCGAGGCGGACGACTTGTTGGAGCGCGACGGGCGCTCGTGGCGGCGCATCGGGGAAGAGGAAATCGACAAGCGCGGCAGAATTGCCGTTCCCGACCGAGCCGGAATCATCACCTGAGAGGGCCAAGCGTGGAACGTGAGATTCGAATCCTGCCAGACGGCGCGGCCATTGCGAGGCGCGCGGCGCAGGAATTTGTTCAGGCAGCGGCAGAGGCCGTCGAGCAGAGGGGTGTCTTTAACGTAGCCTTGGCTGGCGGCTCGACGCCCAAAGCGCTCTATGGCCTGCTGGCGACCGATGCGGCGCTGCGCGGGCAAGTACCCTGGGATAAAATGCATTTGTTCTTCGGCGACGAGCGTCACGTGGGGCCGGACCAGCCGGACAGCAACTTCCGCATGGTCACGGAAGCGCTGCTTTCGAAAGCACCCCTGCAAGCAGCTCAGGTTTCACGGATCAAAGGAGAATATCCGGACGCGGAACAGGCTGCGCTGGAATATGAGAAGGCTCTTCGCGAATACTTCAAGCTGAAGGATGGAGAGTATCCGAAGTTTGATCTTGTCCTGGTGGGAATGGGAAACGAGGGGCACACTCTTTCGCTCTTTCCCGGAACGAAAGCTCTGCATGCCGATGGGCGCGTTGTTGTGCGAAACTGGGTGGGTAAGCTGTACACGGAGCGCATCACGCTCACCGCACCGGCGGCCAACAATGCCGCGCGCATTCTGTTTATGGTGACGGGCGCGGACAAGTGCCTAGCATTGAAGGCAGTGCTCGAAGGGCCGTACGAGCCAGATCAACTGCCCGCGCAATTGCTCCAGCCAAAGAATGGAAAGCTGTTGTGGCTGGTGGACACTGCCGCAGGCGGCATGCTTTCGACGGGAATTCGAGAATAGCCGGCTGGCCGCTCAGAGGCCGGAGATGAATCGAGGAGAAAGAGATGGCAACTACTGCAGGTCTGGGAAAAATTGAAACCTATCTCGGCGCGAAGGCTGAATCCTTGTTGGGATTCAACTCGCCGAAAATCGCGAAAGAGCGGCTGCATCTTCCCGGGCCGGATTTTGTCGACCGCGTTTATGCGGCGACGGATCGCAATGTGCGCGTGCTCACAAATCTGCAGCGCCTATTCGGCCATGGCAGATTGAATGGCACGGGATATCTTTCGATTTTGCCGGTGGACCAAGGCATCGAGCACTCTGGCGGCGCGAGCTTTGCGAAGAATCCCGATTATTTTGATGGCGGAAACATCGTCAGGCTGGCCATCGAAGGCGGCTGCAACGCGGTGGCTTCGACCTACGGCGTCCTGGGCTCCGTCGCGCGCAAGTACGCCCACAAAATTCCGTTCATCGTGAAGATGAATCACAACGAGCTCCTGACTTTTCCGAATAAGGCGGACCAGATTCTCTTCGGTACGGTGCGGCAAGCCTACGACATGGGCGCATCGGCCGTCGGCGCCACGATTTACTTCGGTTCTGAGCAGAGCGGGCGGCAGATTGTGGAAATTAGCCAAGCTTTCGCACACGCCCACGAACTTGGCATGGCCACCGTCCTGTGGTGCTACCTGCGGAACAACGCGTTCAAGAAAGACAAAGACTATCATTTGTCGGCCGACCTTACCGGCCAGGCCAATCATCTCGGTGTGACTATCCAAGCCGATATCATTAAGCAGAAGCTCCCGGAGAATAACGGCGGCTACCAGGCGCTTAACATGGGCGATTCGAGCTACGGAAAATTCGACAAGCGCATCTATACGGACCTTTGCAGCGACCATCCCATCGACTTGACGCGCTACCAGGTGGCCAATTGCTACATGGGCCGTGCGGGCTTGATCAACAGCGGCGGCGCGTCGGGCGCGAACGACTTCGAAGAAGCGGTGGCCACGGCAGTGATCAACAAGCGCGCTGGCGGCACTGGTCTTATCTCCGGCCGCAAAGCATTCCAGCGCCCCATAAAGGAAGGCGTGCAACTTCTTAATGCCATTCAGGACGTCTATCTGAGCTCCGAGGTCACTGTCGCCTAGGAGCGGCGGCCAAAATTGCTTATGGGCAGTCTTCGGGGCGCAATCCGTCGTGCCCCTGTGGCAGCAACGAACCATAAATGTACTCGCGCTCGCTTCTCTTCTTCCCGTGAATCAAATACGATAAGGCCCGCCCGAAAGGATGGCTCTATGAAGGCGTTCCCTCGTTACTTGCTTGTCGTCATTTTTCTGCTGGTTAGCTCCAGCAGGGGCTTCGCTCAAGACACCGCTGCCCCGCCGAGATTCCAGATTTCCGCGGACAAGCTCGCAGCCTTCGTTGGACAGTATCAATACGACGATGACCCCGATCTTACTCGCTCCATTACCGTCGACGGCTCGCATCTATTTTCCGAATCGCTGCGCACCGCGCGTTACGAACTCGTGCCTCAATCCGAAGACACTTTCTCGCCTCTCAATGTGCCCATCACTTTCAAGTTCCTGCGCTCCACAGAGGGAACGGTCGTCGGATTCAACCGCATCGCGACGGACGGAACTACTCACGCACGCAAGATCAGCGACCAGCCGCTGCATTTCATCAAACCGGTGTATACCCGCCAGGACGTCATGATCCCCGTGCGTGACGGCGTCAAACTCCACGCCGTCATCTTGCGTCCCAAGGATTATACGGCGCCGCTTCCGTTCCTGATGGAACGCACGCCCTACGGTGTCGATGGAAACACTCCGGAGTCGATCAACTCTGACGTCCCCGAACTGGCATCCAGCCGGTACATTTTTGTGTTTGAGGATATTCGCGGCCGTTACAAATCGGAAGGCACCTTCGTGATGAGCCGCCCCATGGCCGACCATCGCGATTCAAAACTTGTCGATGAAAGCACGGACACCTACGACACAGTTGCCTGGCTCCTCAAGAATATTCCCGGCAACAACGGCCGTGTGGGCGTCCACGGCACCTCTTATCCCGGCTTTCTCGCCATGGCTGCTGGCATGGATCCGCATCCCGCCGTGAAAGCCATTTCTCCGCAGGCTCCCATGATTGACGTCTGGATGGGGGACGATTTCTTCCACAACGGCGCGTTCCGCGAGACCTATGGATACGACTATGCGTTGGGCATGGAAAGCTCCAAGGAAAACGCTTTCTCCAAGCTCGATGAGGATGCGTACGATTTTTTCCTGCACTCCGGCTCCTTCGAAGTCGCCGCCAAACATGATGGCGTGGACAAACTACCCACGGGCGCGGCATTTCTACAGCATCCGGCTTACGACGAGTTCTGGCGCGCCCGCGCGGTCGAGGCACAGCTCAGCAAGGTCGCCGTCCCCAGCCTTTTCGTCGGCGGCTTCTGGGATCAGGAGGACATGTTCGGCCCGCAGGAAGCCTACTCAAAACTTGAGCCTCACGATGCCCGGCGTGAAAATTTCATGGTCATCGGCCCCTGGAATCACGGGCAATGGGGCGGCACCACGCGCCATCTCGGCGCCATTCAATTCGGCGAACCCACGACCGACGAGTTTCGCAAGCGCTACGAGGCGCCGTTTTTCGCTCACTACCTCAAGGATGAAAATGGATTCAATCTGGCGGACACCGCAGCTTTCGAAACCGGCAGCAACCGCTGGCGCGAATACTCCCACTGGCCCCCTGCGGAAAGTAAATCACAGAATCTCTACCTTTCCGCGGATGGCTCGCTTACGCTTTCTTCTTCGGAGCCGAAAAAGTCTCCCCGCGGAGGGACGGACGCTGAGAACTATCGTGAGTACATTTCTGATCCTGCGAATCCTGTTCCGTATCGCCATCGCCCTATCCAGGCGACGTACTCGGAAGGCTCCAAGTGGTACACCTGGATGGTGGAGGACCAGAGATTCGTCTCGGACCGCCCCGACGTCGCTACTTGGACTACTCCGCCCCTCGAGCGCGATATCACCGTGGCAGGCGATGTAATCGCGGATCTATTCGCCTCCACGACTGGTACAGACTCCGACTGGGTTGTAAAACTGATCGACGAATATCCCGGTGTGTCACCTACGTCCTCAACGACCTCCTCGCCAACTGCGGTTCAGCCTGACATGAGTGGATACCAGCTCATCATAAATGCAGAGATATTTCGCGGTCGTTACCGCACGAGCTTCGAACATCCCGAAGCCATCCCCGCCAACAAAATGGTCGAATACCGGTTCAGTCTCCACGCCGCCGATCACACGTTTCTAAAGGGCCATCGCATCAAGGTCCAAGTGCAAAGCACATGGTTCCCGTTGTACGACCGCAATCCGCAGAAATTTCTTCCAAGTATCATGAGCGCTTCCCCCGCCGATTTTTCCAAAGCTACCCAGCGTGTCTATCCTTCTTCTCACTTAATTCTTCCACTCGCACCATGATGGCTCTGCTTGCTAACTATGTGTTCTCTTCTCACGCTTTCTGAGGAGAAGAAAAACAACAACTGCCATCACGGCAGCGATCAGCGTGATAAACACAATGATGACGGGATGTCCATGTTGTGAAAGGACCGTGAGCACTTTCCGTCCATAACGGGCGGCCAGAAACGCCAGGAGCGAATATCGGACAATGCGGCCGAGCGTGATCGCCACCAGAAATTTCTTCACGGAATATTGCAATGCCCCGGCGGCAAAGAGAAACAAAACCATCGGCGCGGGCGGTGGCAGCACAGCCACGACAGCGATGGCTCCAAAACCCCATCGTGCGAAGATGCCATAAACTTTTTTGAGCGACCTGGCCGAAAACCTGCGTTCCAGGGTTTCCTTTCCTCCTTTGCGAGCAAGCCGGTAGGTGAGGAACGCTCCGATCACGGAACCAAGCGTGGCCATCACTGCGTAATAAAACCATAACTCTTGCTTGCGCGCCGATAAGACGATGATCAGAACGTCCATGCTCCCGGGGAGCGGAATGACTGAGCTGTCGAGCAATCCCAGCGGAATGAAGCCTAAGCCACCGAGGTGGAAGATCCATCGTCGGAGGCTTCGGGCAACCGTAGGAGCGGCGATCGCGATGATTTGTTGCGTGAGTATTTTCATCCGAGGGCCGCACCCATTCTCGCATGCGGAGTGCGCGTAAGCTAAGCGCAGTCGTAAGCGAGAACAACTTGCAAACACTCTTGCCCTCAGGTGTGCGTAAGCGTTGCGGAGCACGCAGCTTCCAAAAGTTTTTTCGCGTTCTCGCGAATATCGCCTTTCCCGAAGATGGCGTTCCCCGCAACCAGGATTTCTGCGCCAGCGCGGACGGTCTCGCCGACCGTGTCGAGCGCTACGCCGCCGTCGATTTCGATACGAAATGACAGGCCAAGCGATTCACGCACTTCGACGAGAGTCTTTATTTTGGAAAGCGCGCCCGGAATAAATTTCTGCCCGCCGAAGCCCGGATTCACGGACATCACCAGGACGTGGTGAACCATATCCAGAACTTCGTCCAGCATGTGCACCGGCGTTGCGGGATTCAAAACGACACCGGACTTGCATCTGTGGGATTCAATCAACTGCAGCGTGCGATGAAGATGTACACAGGCCTCCTGATGCACGGAGATCCAGCTCGCGCCCGCCTCCGCGAACGCGGTGATGTAATCATCGGGATTTTCGATCATCAAGTGGCAGTCGAGGATGGCACTTGGAAAAGTTTTCCGAAGGGACGCCACCACGAGCGGACCAATCGAGATGTTCGGCACGAAATGTCCATCCATCACATCGACATGGAGCAGCGTGCCACCGCCGTCGAGCGCGGCTTTTGCGTCATCGCCAAGCCGCGCGAAATTTGCGGACAGAATCGAAGGTGCCAGTTCAATCGCCATGGGCGCCGGGGCACTCCTTCCCTTGCTTGAAGAAGGAGATTATACGCGCAACTCCTTCGTCGCTTGCTGAAAAGTGCAGTTCGAGCGAAATGCCATGAATCAACAGGGAATCGTGCAGCGCTTCTCGCTGCTCTCGCACGCGAGCTCCAGTAGCCGCATAACATTCAAAGCCCACTCCGTAGTAACGGCAATCGTGGCTTTTCCCAGCAGCGCGTCGCGTACGTTGGCGTAGTAGTCCCGATAATCGCAATTCGCAGAAGGGATGCGCCGCTGTTCGAACGAATCTCCCGAAGGAACGGTCAGGATTCCCCAGTTTTCTTCTGGTTCCCATCCCCACGGCGTGTTCACTGGAATTTTCCCATACCTGAGATTATTTTCTTGCGGATCAAAGGATTGTTTGACGAAGCTGCCTTCAGTGCCGAACACAACGAAGCGCGGGCGCAGCGCAGCGGCGAGAATACTGGACCGAAGAACCGCTCGCATGCTGCTCGGGTAGTGCAGCGTGATATCGAACGCATCGTCAGCCAACGCATTTTCACGCTCGATTCGAACGTCTGCGGTAACAGCTTCAGGCAGACCAAAGAGCACTAAAGCGTGATCGATCAGGTGGGGCGCGATATCGAACAGGATGCCGCTGCCGGGGCGCCGCGTTTCCCGCCAGGCGCCGGGTTTTAGCTGCGGGCGGTAGCGATCATAGGTCGTTTCGAAGCGGACGATTCGTCCCAATGTGTCTGCAGCAACAAGCTGGCGGATGGCCTCAAAATCACCATCGTAGCGGCGGTTTTGATAAACAGTGACGAGTCGCCCCGAAGCTCTCGCCAGCTGAACCAGCGAATTTGCTTCTTCCAAAGTCGTGGCGAATGGCTTATCGACAACCACGTCGCGGGCGGCGGTGAGGCACTGACGCGCAATCGGAAAGTGCGTGTCATTTGGCGTAGCAATGACAATAAGTTGAATTTCCTTGATAGCCAGCAGTTCGTCCAGACTTCGCACGATTTGAACGTCCGGATACTTCTCTGCCGCCTCGTCGCCGCTGCGCTGCAGAATCGCCGCAAGATGCAAGCCCGGCACCGCGCGAATTACCGGCGCATGAAACGCCCGGCCCGCGAGCCCAAATCCGATGAGTCCAACCTCAATCATGTTGCGTCGCGTCCAGTCTCTTGCACAGGCAAAGGTGTCATTGCGCGAAAGGTGTGGCTCCGGCAAAATGCCATGATGTCCTCGAAAACGCAAATCCCGGCAAAAGCATCGCCCTCCTCCCAAGGCGTGATTTTTTATCTGCTCTGCGCGGGCTTCGTCGTCAACGGGATTGTGATCTCTTTTATTGGACCCATTCTCCCCGTTTTCATGGCCAAGTGGGGACTGGACGATAGCCGCGCCGGGCTTTTCTCGCTGGTGCAATTCTCGGCATCGCTCACGGGCGTGCTGATTTCGAGTGCGCTGATCTCGAGGAAGGGTTTTAAACCTGCAATCACTCTGGGCCTCGTGATGCTGGGGCTGGGCTTCGCTCTGCTCAATGCGAGGACGTTCGCGCTTGCTCTCGCCGCAAGTGGCATCTACGGACTTGGTTACGGGTTCAACACGCCAGGCACGAATCTATGGGTCGGTGAAACCTATGGCAATCGCCGCGCTTCCGCCTTGAACATCATGAACCTGGCTTGGGGCGCCGGCGCGATTTCATCCTCGCCGCTCGCTCTTTTGACGGTTCGTAGCTCGCAAGTCACGCCGCTCCTCTACATTGTCGCAGGGATCTGTACTGTGTTGGCCCTCGTCCTCCTGCAGATGCCGTTTGGCAAACCGCCGCACAAGGAAGATTCCGCCCCTATAGCATCAGAAGGCAAAACAGCAGGCACCGGCGTCGCCACTTTGCTTGGGATTTTGTTTTTTGTCTATGTGGGAACAGAAGTCGGCACATCGTATTGGGCTCCGGCACACGCGCAGCGGGCGACAACGTGGAGTGGCGATGCCTGGACGCTGGCTCCGATGTTTTTCTTCGCCGGACTCCTCGGTGGGCGGGGAGCCGCCGCCGCGATTCTTCTTCGACTGAAAGAAACCACAGTGGCCGTGTCGGGAATCCTGTTAGCGGCAGCTGGTGAATTGATTTTCCTGTCTGCTCATTCCCGGGTTGCGTTATTTGGGGGAGCGTTCCTGGCAGGCCTGGGCCTTGCTAGTCTCTTTCCCATTTTCATCGCGTGGCTTTCCAAATGGTTTGGCGCGCGGGCGCGAAAAGTAGGCGGCGTGCTGTTTGCAATGGCCGCGGCGGGTAGCGCGCTGATGCCGCCCCTTGTGGGGATCGTTTCGCGATACGCGGGAAGCCTGCGCATCGGGCTCTTAGTGCCAGTCGCTGGCTGTGCCGTGATGTTGGCCGTAATCGGATTGCTTCGCCCAGGTACTCGTGGCTGATCCGCCTCGGATGGCTCCTGCGGCGGCAAACCACGGCGTGAGGTATTCTTAGTCCGTGCAGAATGGCGCTTCCTCGCAACGCTCGCCGACGACCGGACTGCTGTTGGGGCTGGTCATCACGCTCGCGGCGGTGCTCGCTTACGCGTCCTACATCACTGTGCAGCTTTCCGGCCTTCGAAAACTTCAAAGCGAAATGGTGGACCGAAATCGCAGGGATTCCCTGCAGCTCCTGCGCATCCAGAATGATCTGAACTCCATTGCGCTGGCGATGCGCGACATGCTGGATACCACGGAGCCCTATCCGCTGACGGCCTGGACCGCCCAGTTCGAACGCATTCACGAGGATCTCGATGCCGGACTAAAACTTGAGGAAAACCTCGCGGCAGCAAACCGAACTCCGGAACAGCGGCGGTATCTGACTCAATCGGCGGCGCAGTTCTGGGATGCGGTTAGTAGAATGTTTGCCCTGGCGCAGAGCGGCAAAGAAGCAGAAGCGCGGGAGCAGATTCGTTTGTCCCTCCAGGCTCGGCAGGAAGCGCTCAGCACCGCGGTTTCGCGGCTCCTGGTCGAGAATAACGAGGGTGAAGAGCAAGCCGCAACGCGGATCGCGCAGATCTACCAGGGCGTGCAGCGCCAGCTATACCTCTTTCTTGCGGCGACACTCATCGCGATTGTTTTGACGAGCCTCTACCTGATTCGCAGCAACCGGCAGATTTTTGCGCGGCTGGCAGAACTTTCCGAACAGCGCAGCGACCTGGCGCAAAAATTGATTTCCACTCAGGAATCCACACTCCGCCATATTTCGCGCGAGCTTCACGACGAGTTCGGGCAAGTTTTGACGGCCATCGGATCGATGCTTCGCCGCGCTGGCAATCACACGCCGGAAAATTCCCCTCTGCGCAAAGACTTACAGGAAGTGCAGGAAATCGCGCAAACGACCTTGAATAATATTCGCACTCTTTCCCAGGCACTGCATACGGTGCTGCTTGAAGAGGCCGGTCTCGAAAGCACTTTGGACTGGTATATTCCCACAGTGGAGCGGCAAGCGGGACTCACGCTGCACTATGACAAGAGCGGCCCGCCCTTCCCGGTGGAAACAGCAGCTGGAGTGCATATCTATCGTGTCTTGCAGGAAGCGCTGAACAATGTCAGCCGGCATTCCGGCGCGCGTGAGGCGTGGATACGGTTGAAGTTTTCTCCTGATTCGCTGGAGCTGGAGGTAGAAGATCATGGCGCGGGTTTTGTGGCGGACAAAATGCAGCGAGGGATCGGATTGGTGGCTATGCGCGAACGCGCAGAATTGATTGGTGGCGCTCTCGTGATTTCGCCTCGCGCGCAAGGCGGGACGGTTGTTCGCCTTCACGTCCCCAGAGAGAAGGCGGACCTCCATGCCGCATAAGATCACCGTTCTCCTCGTCGACGATCACGCCTTGGTACGGCGCGGATTCCGCCGCATGCTCGAAGACGATCCGGAAATCTCCGTCGTGGGAGAAGCCAGCACCGGTAAGGAAGCCGTGCGGCTGGCGTGCGAACTGCGGCCCAAGGTGATTGTCATGGATTGCGCGATGCCGGAACTGAGCGGCATCGAAGCAACGCGCAAAATTCTCGAAAAATTCCCGGAAGCGGAAATTCTCATGCTCAGCATGCACTCGGAGGAGACACTGGTAGGGCAGGCGCTCGATGCGGGCGCGCGCGGTTACGTATTGAAGAACGCCATTGACCTCGACCTTGTGAGCGCGGTCAAAAGCGTGGCCGCCGGCATGACCGTGCTCGACCCGCAAATTTCCCGTCCGGACGCTTTGCGCGGCGAACGCGGCGGCGGATTGACCCCGCGCGAGCTGGAAATCCTGCAACACATCGTGGCGGGCAAGTCCAACAAGGAAATTGCTGTGGACTTGAAGCTCAGTGTAAATACGGTCGCGGTTCATCGCGCCAACATCATGGACACGCTGGGAATTCACAAGACGGCGGAGTTGGTCGTCTACGCGATTCGAAACGGCTTGGTCAATCTTCCATGATCCGACGGAATTTCCTGTGGGGTGCGTGTGCCGCAGGCTTCTCAGCAGCTCTTCCCTCAGCAATCTTGCAAAAAGAATCGAGCGCGGGGCTCACGTTTCGTTTATCGGATGTGACAGCGGCTGCAGGCATTCAGTTCCGCCACAATACGGGAGGCTATGGCGGCAAGCTCCTTCCGGAAACATTGGGATCGGGCTGCGCCTTCCTCGACTACGACAGCGATGGCTGGCAGGACATTCTGCTCGTCAATGGAATGGACTGGGCCGGACACAAGCGGCAGCGCTCCACCTTGCGGCTCTATCGCAACAATCGCGACAGAACATTTACGGACGTAACCAAGTCCGCAGGCCTGGACATCGAGATGTACGGCATGGGCGTCGCGGTCGGCGACTACAATAATGATGGCTTTCCGGACATTTTCATCAGCTGCGTTGGCCAAAGCCGGCTTTTTCGAAACACCGGTAAAGGAACATTTGTTGACGTCACGCGTTCGAGCGGGCTTCTCGGGCATCAGGGCTTCAGCACTTCCGCATTGTGGTTTGACTATGACCGCGACGGCTTGCTCGATCTTTTCGTCTGCAACTACGTGCGCTGGTCCCCCGAGCACGACGTCTTCTGCAGCCTGGATGGCACGCACAAGTCCTATTGCACGCCCGAGGCCTATCGCGGCGACACCTGCTGGCTCTTTCACAATCGTGGCGACGGAACTTTTGGAGACGTAACTCCGGCGAGCGGCATCTTCGATACCAGCTCAAAATCCCTCGGCGTTGCCATGTTCGACTACGATCACGACGGCTGGCCGGATCTGCTGGTGGCTAACGACACACAACCGAACAAGCTGTACCGCAATTTGCGGAACGGCAAGTTCAAAGACGTCGCTGTCGAGGCCGGGCTGGCATTCAGCACCGAGGGAAAAGCCCGCGCGGGCATGGGCGTGGATATCGCTGATTTTGACAATTCTGGCAAACCCGGCGTGGCCATCACCAACTTCGACAACGAGATGATGGGTTTGTATCGCACTAACGCGCCGGGCGTTTTCGACGACGTGTCGATGCCCTCTGGCATTGGAGTCGCATCCAGGAACACGCTCGGGTTCGGCTGCCTGTTTCTCGACGTCGATCTGGACGGCTTTCTAGATTTGGCCGTCGCCAATGGACACATTGATGAAACCGTACGGAATATCCGCGGGAATACCGGATATGCGCAACCACCACAACTCTTCCTGAATCGAGGCGGAGGAAAATTTCGAGACGTGGCCGAAAGTGCCGGTGGCGGATTCGAAACGCCGAAAGTGGGGCGCGGACTTGCCTATGGCGATTTCGACCGCGACGGCGATGTGGATATTCTGATGACGACCAATAATGGGCCAGCATACTTGTACCGGAACGATCAGCTGTCACAGCATCGGAGCATTCGATTTCATTTGCAGGGGATGAAGTCCAATCGCGACGCCATCGGCGCTTCCGTTCGCATTTTCCACGACGGCCAAATGCAATCGAGAATGGTGCGCGGCGGCTCCAGCTATCTTTCCCAATCAGAATTGCCGCTGACGTTTGGTCTGGGCTCCCGCGATAAGATCGATCGACTGGTGATTGATTGGCCGAGCGGGCGAACCGAAGAATTCAAAAACATCTTCGCTGGCAAGCTATACAAATGCATGGAAACAAAGGGGATAGAGGCGCAGCCCGGCTTCTAGTCTTTTTGCATTATTGCCAGCCTGCTTCCGTCTACATATAAGTGACGAAAATAGAATCACCGCCTCCTAATAAGCCTTTCCGGCTTGCTCTGAGGCACCCCAAACTGAATCGCGGCCGGATGTTACTCAGACATCCGGCCGCTGTCGTAATATGTGGTAACCGCGCGCGCAGGCGGAAATGATGGCGATGGAATCTCAAAAGCGTTGGTTATCCCGAAGTTTGGTCGCCCTGGTTGTGAGCGCATTGTATTTGTACAGCTATCCCGCCGCGACGATTTTCTTCGGCATTGTGGTTTTGTTTCATGTTGCTGCTGGAATCGTTTTCACCCTCCTACTGGGTTTCACGCTGTTTCATTTGCTCCGCAATGAACCGCCGCTCGCGCGCTTTGGCTGGATCTTGATGGCCGCGGGCGCGATTCTAGGCATCGTACTGATCAAGATTGGCACTCCCATCCATTTAAGATCCTGGCTGTACGCGCACATCTCGCTGTGCCTTTTCGGCGCGTTGTTTTTGCTCGCGTCCTGGCTGGCATCGCGCGGCTGGATGGGCCATGGTTTTGTGCAACGCGGATTGGGATTTGTTGCGCTGCTGCTTCTGACGGCGGGAATTTCCGCTGGGGCGTGGTGGACCCGTGAAATCGCCTGGAAAAATGCGAATCACATTTCCAATCCACACATGCCGCCTGAAACTATGGACGGCGAAGGTGACGGCCCACAGGGAAAGTTCTTTCCGAGTTCCGCGCAAACCAAACATGGCGGCAACATTCCCTCGCAATACTTCATGAAATCCGAAGCATGCCAGCGTTGCCACGCCGACATCTACAACCAGT
>Ga0210384_10000633_pt1 | contig 53083 bp, 40 predicted proteins | sample IncBWH2MmetaG_FD_160574 | JGI IMG/M metagenome (GOLD analysis project Ga0210384, IMG submission 160574) | Forest soil microbial communities from Barre Woods Harvard Forest LTER site, Petersham, Massachusetts, United States - Inc-BW-H-2-M | ecosystem: Environmental > Terrestrial > Soil >...
CGCACGCGCGATCAGGATTACATCTCGCATCGTTTTCTTCGTTTGCGGTTCGCTCTCGCTTTTGACGGGTGCTCCATACGCAATGCTGCAGGGCGCAGAGCTGCCGGTTCAGAGCGAATGGGTCATATTTGTGGTTGCGCTGGCATTGGTGGGGGTTTTCAGCGTGGCAGTCGCCGTGTTGCCCCGTTCATGGATTGCGCAAGTGTGCAAGAAAGATCGCGACGATGAGCGCCTGTTTTCAACGCCCCTCAAACTGCTCGGCGGCTTCGCGGCCGTTTTCTATTTCGTGGCGCTGGTCGCGTATCAGGCTCCGCGCCGCTGGAATCTCGATCCCCAACTCATGTTTTCGGTGTGCCCGATGTATTTCCTGAAGAGGGCGTTCGATCCCCCGCTCGCGACGATTCTTTTCCTGCTCGCTCCCATGAACGCGGCAGTCTACGGCTCGCTCGGCCTGACCTTGGGATACGCGTGGTTGGCCTTTGGTAAACGAACGTCAAGTTAGACTCCGAGTCCCGGATTCTGGCGACCGGATTCTGGCGATAAGATGTGTTCTCACGTCCCTGAGGCTGGCCTATGAAGAAGCTCATCATCTTTTTTCTGCTCCTGTCACCTGCAGTCGCATTTAGCCAAAGTGTGTTCGATGGAACCTGGCTGTTTACTGCGCAGCCTGCACAAGAGCCCTCAATTTATTTCCTCGCCAAAGGAACGTTTCGCTGCTCGGGTTGCTTGCCGAACATGGAAATCAAGGCCGACGGAGAGGACCACAAAGTTGCCGAGTCGGACTACTGGGACACGGTGAATGTTCAAACGGTGGATGCGCACACAGTTGTATTCATCGCGAAGAAGGCCGGGAAAACGATGTTCACAGAAGTCGATGCAGTTTCCACGGACGGAAGTACTCTGGCCCAACTGATCAAAGACACGACCGAAGCGGCGACCGTCACGATTGAGACTCGCTATCGACGAATCGCCAAAGCGCCCGCAGGCTCTCACGCAATTTCCGGTTCCTGGGTCGCCGAAGAAACCCATCGTTCCAGAAACGGTTCCATCACTCAATACAAATGCACGGCAGATGGCTTTAGCGCCGAGACTCCCCTGGGTGAAAGGTTCTACGCAAAGTTCGATGGAAAGGATTATCCGGTCGAGGACGACCCTGGTAGAACGACGGTCTCGGCGAAGCTATTGAGCCCGGACACGGTGGAACTAACTTCAAAGCGAAATGGGAAAGTCGTTTCGATTAAGCAAATCTCCGTTGCGCCTGGCGGTAAGTCGATTCACGTTGTTCTCAAGAGCGAAGTCGGCGAGACGATTGCGGTGTTTGATCTCCAGAAACAGCCGTAACTACACCAACACTTTTTCCGCCGCAGCCGACGTTGTTCCCCGTATCTGCTTAACCTTCTCGTAGATTTTGCCGTACTCCCGCGCCGACGCGTTCCAGGAGAAATCCTTACCCATGCCGTTGCGCATGAGCACTTGCCACGAGGTCTGGTCGCGGAACGCGGTCAGCGCCTGCTTGATGGTGAGCAACAGCGATTCGCCGTTGTATTCGGTGAACTTGAAGCCGGTTCCCTTCCCGGTGCGGGCGTCCCAGGGCTCGATGGTGTCGTCGAGGCCGCCGGTGGCGCGGACGATGGGCACGGTGCCGTATTTCAAGCTGTAAATCTGGTTCAGGCCGCAGGGCTCATAGCGCGAGGGCATGAGGAACATGTCGGCGCCGGCCTCGATCTTGTGCGCGATTGCGTTGTCGTAAGCAACTTTGACCGCGATCTTATTGGGGAATTGTTTGTTGAGGCGGAGGAACATCTCTTCGTAAGTCTTGTCCCCGGCGCCGAGGGCGACGATGATCATTTCTTCGCGTGCCAGGCGGTCGGCGATCTGCGAGATCAGGTCAAAACCTTTCTGGGCGGCGAAGCGGGAGACGATTCCGATCACCGGCAGTTTCGGGTCGGCGCTCTTGACTCCGAAAGCTGCCAGCAAGTCTTCTTTGCATTTCGCCTTGTTGGAGAGATCCTGCGGCGAAAATTTTCCCGCGGTGAACTTGTCGGTCTGCGGACTCCACTCGTCGTAATCGACTCCGTTGAGAATTCCAGTGACAGTGGCCGCGCGGTCGCGCAGGACGCCTTCCAGGCCGAATCCGTATTCCGCGGTTTGAATCTCCTGGCTGTATTTCTTGCTCACTGTGGTGACGAAGTCGGAATAGGTCAGCGCGCCTTTCAGGAAGTTCACCTGGCCGAAGAACTCCATCTTCGACATGGTGAACAAATCCCAGGGCAGCATCAGCAGAGGAAGAGTGTCGGGCGGAAACAATCCCTGGTAGCCCATGTTGTGGATAGTGAACACCGTGCCTACGTCGCGGAAGGCGGGGTCTTCGGCATAAATCGTGCGCAGCAGGACCGGCACCAGCGCCGACTGCCAGTCGTGACAGTGAAAAATGTCGGGCACTCCCAGAATCTTCGAAGCTTCCAGCACGGTGCGGGAGAACAAGGCGAAGCGCTCGGCGTTGTCGGGATAGTCCCCGGCCGGCGTGCCGTAGAGGGCATCGCGGTCGAAGTAGGGAGGATACTCGACAAAATAAAAGCGCACTCCGTTCTGACTGCCTCCACTCACCACCGAGGCAAAACGGTACTGGTCGTCGAAGGGGACGGTGACGCTGCGAACCACTGTGGTGGGCTCGGTGAGCTTGGTCTGACGATAGCGCGGCAGGTAGACGCTGACGTGATGACCCAGCGCAGCCAGGCAACGCGGAAGGGCGCCGACCACGTCGGCCAGCCCGCCAGTCTTGGAAAATGGAACGCCTTCGGAAGCGGCGAATACGATATTCATGAGTGCGGTACCTCCATCGGAGCGGCAGAAGCGCACGTTTTTGGCGGCGCACGCTATTATGAATGTGTCTCGGGGCCCAGCGGGTCCAGCAGCCGGAGCAAGGGCCGACTTCAAAGTCTACTTCCCGAGGCAGTGAGGGTCAACGTGCCAAAGGTCGCTTCGACTCGCCGTCCGCAAACCAAGCCTAAAATGGGACAACATTTTCTGGCCAGCGAAGACCTCGCGTCGCGCGTGGTCGACGCCTTAGGCGACGTGTCGCAAAGCACCGTGCTGGAAATCGGCCCCGGGCGCGGGATTATGACAGGGTTGCTGGCGCGGCGGGCGCGGCGCCTGATCGCGGTGGAACTCGATCGCGTAATGGCGGCGCAGCTGCGCCTGAAGTTTGGCATGGCGCGGAATGTGGAAGTCATCGAGGCTGACGTTCTCGCCATCGACTTCGATTCCTTGTTCGGACCGAAACCGGGACTCAGCCGTCCCGGCATCGACCTGAAGCCGGAGCCGGTGAAAGTCGTGGGCAATCTTCCTTATTACATAACCTCCGACATTCTGCTGCGGCTGTTTGAGTTTTCGAAGTACTTCGACAGCATCGTGATCATGGTGCAGCGCGAGGTTGCCGACCGCATCGCAGCAGAACCGGGCGGCCGCGATTACGGCATGCTCTCGGCCACGGCGCAGTTGTACGGCCGCGTGGAGAAGCTGTTCTCGCTGCCGCCGGGAGCGTTTGTGCCTCCGCCGAAAGTGCACTCGACGGTGCTGCGCTTGACCATTGATCCGCAGCAGGAAAAATTGGACGTCGCGAGCGATGGGTTCATCGATTTTCTGCGCCTGTCGTTCGGGCAAAAGCGCAAGACGCTGTGGAACAATCTGAAAGCGAAGTACGAGGGACGAGAGTTGAAGCGGGCTCTCGCCGAAGCGAAGGTCAAACCGACCGCACGGGCCGAAACGCTGAGCCTGCAAGAAAGCGCAGCCGTATTCCGCGCCTTGCGCAAAGCACAGACCGAGTCATAGCATCATTTGTTGGTTCCGGTGGGCGAGGAGGGGCCATGGCAGCCGCCATCCTGCGTCATCCCGCAGTCGCGGGACGTTTCTATCCTGATGATCCTGACGACCTGCGCACCGAAGCGCGCGGCTATCTTTCACAGGCAACGTTAATCAACCAGACTCCGCTCCGAGCCGTGGGTTGCATCGCACCGCATGCCGGGTACATGTATTCCGGGCATGTGGCGGGCGCGGTCTTTGCGCGGGTGGAAGTGCCCCGGCGCTGCATCGTGATGTGCCCGAACCATACGGGTGTCGGCCACCCGCTGGCTGTTATGAGTGAAGGCGCTTGGCAGACGCCGCTGGGGGACGTTCCCATCGACGCCGAACTCGCCGGAGCTTTGAAGACGCGGTTCCCGGCATTGCAGGAAGATTCTTCCGCGCACCGCGGCGAACATGCGGCTGAAGTGGAGCTTCCGTTCCTGCTTCTGCGGCAGCCGGAGCTGAGGTTCGTGCCCATCGCTCTGGGCACAAGGCAATTCGAGGTGCTGGAACAGCTCGGCACAGCCCTGGCCGACGTCATCGCGGCACAGAAAGATCCGGTACTGATCGTCGCTTCCAGCGACATGAATCATTACGAATCCGACGCGGTCACCCGCGTCAAAGATCATCGGGCGATCGAGCGAATTCTGACGCTGGATCCGCGCGGGCTTTTCGTCGTGGTGACCGAGCAGGACATCAGCATGTGCGGCTTTGGGCCGGCGGTGGCGATGCTGACGGCAGCGCGACAACTGGGAGCGAAATCGGCGGAATTGGTGAAGTACGCAACTTCGGGGGATATTTCCGGCGACCGCAATCGGGTCGTGGGGTATGCCGGGGTCGTAGTGGTGTGAGACACCCACAGGTTTGTCATCCTGAGCAAAGCGAAGGATCTATGCAATCGCGGCGAGTTGCACAGGTCCTTCGCGGCAAAAGATGCCGCTCAGGATGACAAGTTTGTTGGAGATTGCCTGGCCGCCCGTGGGATTTTCTGTTCCAGAAAAACCTTTTCAAGCCCGCAATTCACTGCCAAAACCGGGCGTTCGACCCGGTACATCGGTAACTTTCTCCTCATCCGCGGGCCGATTAACCTTTGGCAGAGAGCTTACTCGGGAGAGGTGTCTATGTCGGGCGAACGGTACTGGGTGTGGGTGATGGTGCGTCTGGCCGTGGGTGTGGCCATTGTGGCCTGGGCCGCGAGCTATCTGACCACCGGCAGCGGGGAAAAAGAATTCCAGAAAACGCTCGAAGCGCTGAAGCAGGTGCACACCTTCCGAGTGGCTTTCGCAGCGACTCCCCGAGATCAACATAACGAGATGCTGTGGGAAGTCGACTGCAATCGCAACCTGCTGCACTATCGCTGGCGTGTCTACAAGACCGGTTCCGACACGAACGAGATGAGCCGCGACGAGGTGCACGTAGCAACGGAAGAGTATGACCGGCAGAGCGACGGCTCCTGGTCGAAAGCCCGATTTCTTGCGAGGGGAGACCGCCCGGCAAGCTGGTATTGCGGAGCCCTCGCCCAGGGGAACGACAACGGCCTGATGCCGCAGATTGCAACCATGATCAAGCGCGGCGTCCTGCAGAAGGGCGACAAGAAAACGGTGAGCGGGGTTCGCTGCCGCGAGTGGCTGGTTACCATGAAGGGCGGGACCAGCGGCCTGGAGCACGATACCGTCTGCCTGGGCCTGAACGATCATCTTCCGTACGAGATGACCGTGGACTGGCAGCAGTCACGATCAACGTTCTCCGATTACAACGCTGCCATCTCATTCGACATGCCGGAGGCGGCCGCGCCGATGACGAGTGAGACAACACCGTCAAACTGAAGACTCCCGGTTTCATGCGATGAGAAGCTTATTTTCAATTCGCGGAGCACTGGCAGCGGCGGCATGTGTGATCTGCCTGGGCGCTGCGCTGATCGCACAGGACTCCGACAGCCCCAATTCTTTAGGCGACGTTGCGCGCCAAACCCGCGCCCAGCACGCTACATCCTCAGCCGAGAAATCCGGCAAGGCGCAGGATCTGGTCGATGAGATGCAGCAGGAACAGGAAGCCGCGGACAATGCTCCGACGGGCTTCAAGAATTACAATGCCGGCGATTACCGTCTGTTCGTGCCGTTTCCCTACAGTCTTGAAGGTCGAGACGATGGCGGAGCCGTGCTGCTCGGATCGCGGCTGGGAGTGACCAATACCGAGGTGATGGCCGGGACCCCGGTTCCAATTCCATCAAATCTCGATGACGACGATCTGTTAAACGCGGCGCGACAGCTGGCCAGCATGCACGGGCAGCCCGGCAACTGCTACGCGATCAAGCCGAACTCACGCAAGAAATATCGTTGCTCCTGGCAGAACAGTCCGGTTCTGCTGGGGCACCAGGTCTTCGGCTCAATGGAGGTGATCGTTGGGTCGAACAGTTTAATTCCAGTGATGTGCGTCAGCCCGGACGATGTGCATCAACCATGTGTGGTCTACGACACATGGGGCAACAACACCTGCAGCGATCGGGAACGGCAGTTGTATGGATGGGATCACCGCAAGGCGCAGGCCGCCGCCGACGCGAGCTACAAGGACGAGCGAACCACCGCCCAGATGTGTGAAGACATCATCTATCCGTCGATCCAACTCAAAGAAGAAATCGTGGTTCATCCGGCTTCGATCTCCGAGAACAAGGTTCCCAAGCCGGCGGCGGAGACGACTCCGCTGCGTGAACATGCCGCCGGCGAACCGGAATCGCAACAATCGCAAGGCCCGTCCCTGGCCGAATTAGCGCGCCAGACGCGCCAGGCCCCGCATGAAAAGGCGCAGGCCAAGCTCGACAATGCCGAAGGAATGAGTGTCGCTCCGGCGGGGTACCAGCCCTTCATTCTGGTGTATTGCCTGAATCCGCAGCAGTGTGCGGAGGCGTCGGTCGTTATCCCCGAAAAAGCTGAAGTAGTGTCGCGGGTCAACGGGCAGTACATTTTCAAGGCTTCGCTCAATGGCGAGCCGGTCATGCTCTATGCCGGGCCGGCCGACGTGAACGCGCCCTACCGCAGTCTGACCGATCCTGACTACATCCGCATGCGCGACCTGGCCAACGCCAATGGATGGTCGCGCGAGAAGCCGGAGAGCGCCAGCACCCAGGAACTGACCATCGAAGACCGGCGGGCGTTGATGACCCGCTTTCGCTACCAGCGCGATCAAAAGAGATGGTGGATCGGAGAACGCGTGCTGATCGCGAACCAGGGCTCGGAATTTCTGGTGGGATGCGCCGCCCCGGAGGAACATTTTGCCGACGCCGAAGTGCTCTGCACCACGCTGGTGCATTCGCTGAGGCTGCCATGAAATTCTCACCGGGTACAACTCGCGCATGGATCGCGCTGGCAGCGTTCGCGTTTTGCGCAGGCCTGGCCGCATCGGCACAAGACTCTTCTGGCCAATCTCTAGGCGATGTGGCCCGCAAGACGCGGAGGGAACATTCATCGCCGGCCCATGTGTCCGCCAAGAAGGCGGTTAACGGAGACGACGACGACCCCGATACCAGCGGCGTCTGGCGGGTGCGCCTGTGCCCGATCATCCCCTGTTACGAACTTTCTGTCACTCTTCCCAAGAATGCAAGCTGGAGCCGGGCAGAGCAGGGGCCCCGTCCTGTTCTGATTCCCATCCCAGACCACGAGGAAGACTCCAGTCGCGCGATCCGGGTTTATGCGGCAGGATCGAGCGATCCAAGGTATACGATCGACAGCTTCAAAAGAACGTTTCTGCAAGCCTGGTTCGCTCGCCCGGAATACTTCAGCCAGGGGGCGCGACTTTTGCGGGATGAGCATGTTCCGATCGATTGGTCCACCGGAACCGTGACTCACTTCACCATTACTACCCCTGCTCTTAAATATCGCGGCGTCAGCGTGGTCGCGAATTCCCCCAACGGAGTCTATGGATTCGCGTGCGTGTTTCGTGAAGAGGATTCGGACGCGGGCAGCAGCACTTGTGACGCAATTGTTCAGTCCGCGCAGTATCAGGAACTGCAGTCCTCCGCCGTCCGCAAGGTATATGACGATCCCCCGCCCGAGGATCCCCCTGATCCTCCGGCGAACGATCCTCCGAACAAACCAGATCCACAGTAAGGACACGCGAGCGTTAATGCGCCGACTGAACTCCATCTTCGTGACCGGGCTTGCCCTGGCGTTCTGCGCGGGGCCGGCCGTGGTTCGCGTCCGCGCGCAAGCACGAGCCAACGAGCACAAGTTACTGTTGCGGGCCGATATGAAGGCGGGAGAGGTTCTGCGCTACGAACTCGAAGCCGCGGGATCTTTCTTGCCGATCGCAGACGCGAGCGGAGCGATTCTGAGCCCTCCCCGCGGACCGTGCGATTATGCGCTGGCCTCTATCGTGACGTTGCGGCCGCAGGCGCCCGATAAAGACGGCAATACTCCGGTCGAAGCCCGGTACAGCGAGACTCGCGTCACTAGCGTGCGCTGCGCGCTGTTCTCGGCGGCAGACTTCCAGAAACGGCTGGCGGCGCTGCAGTCCTCGCCGATCATGTTCCGGGTGGGACCGCACGGCGAGACCGACTTGAGCATCGCTCGTGACGGCTATTTCAAATACTGGGACGGCGGCGATCTTCTGCGCAAAGTCACGCAGGACCTGCTGCAGACCGAGTTCTCGCCGCAGCCCGTGACCGCGGGTGCTGCCTGGAAGCCGCGCGGACAGTTTGCCTATTCCCGCGACCACGCCCTGAAGGATCTCGAACTGAGCGGAGCGGACTTACGCTTCAGAAATCTGGTCCAAGTCGATGGCAAGTCTTGTGCCTGGGTGACCTCGCAATACATCTTCTCGCCCATCGACCTTCCGGCTGTCGGCACCGCGAGCGGCGGACGCACGGTGCCGGCCGCCGGCAACAATGCAGTCGCCGCCGTTCTGCGCATCTCTCTGCTACTCGATCCGGCAACGGATCACGTGGCGTGGTTGCATCGCTCGCAGACCATCGACAACAAGCTGACATTGGCGTCGCCTTACGACGACAGCGATCCTGCCGACCCTCCTGAACCCGACTCGCAAGACTCGGAAAATCCCATGCCAGATTTGTCGAGCATGCGGTCCGACAATCCGGGGCGTTATCCCTTCATGACATTTCATTTTCAGGAAGAGGCGCGGGCACGCCTGCTGCCCGATCAGCGCTCGGTCGAATGGCTGGCGGCGTTGAAACGCTTCGAGGCAACGCCCGAGCCCGAGTCTGGAACCATTCCTGTTCCAGTGACGAAAACTCTGCTGCCGAATCCCATGATTCTGGCGGCGAAACCCGCGGTGGTGAAGCGAGCCACGCGGCTGGTCGTGGATTCCGACACCCTGGTTGCGACTCCGGCCGGATTCACCCGCTACGAGAAGGGCCTGTGCCGGGACGCGTGGTTTTGCGCGACCGCATCTCTGGCCTTGCCCGGAGAGGTGCAGGTTTCCGAGGACACGCCGCTGCGGACTGTCTACCTCGCGCAGACAAGCGACCTGCTGGTGAGCATAACTGTCGGGCCAGCGCTGGACCGCCGCCCTCGAGGTTTAACCGAGGATGAGGAGTTAAAGAAGCAGGCGAACTATTATCTGGAAAACTATGTCTGGCTGGCGGCTAAACCGGGGATCGGCACCAGTTTTTCCAGTGCTACGCTCGACGGATATCCCGGCTTGATCACCGATTTCAGCGCCACCCAGCGTGACCTGGCGAACATCCACGGCGTGCTTGCGCTCATTCTTACGCCGTGGGGAAAAGTCGTGCCCGTGAGTTGCAGTTCGGACCACGCTCCGTCGGCGGCTTTGCAATCGCTGTGCGAGAAGGTCATCACTTCGGTGAGTTTGCGGCGGTAGCTCAAAGTGTCTGCACATCCAAAAAAATCAGGGCGGCCCGAGAGCCGCCCTGTCTCTTTTGCGTTCACTAATCAAGCCTAGTGGTGCGAACCTCCGGACGCGTGTCCGGCCGGAGCGCCGTGGCCCATGGAAGGAGACGACATGGAACTCCGTGCCGTGCTCGATCCCGAAACAGGCCTGCCCGAGCTCGCCGAAAACTGCGGCGCGGGCCGCACTTCCGCGAACCCGCTCTTGGCGACCTGGTGATTCAAATGATTCAGATTGCTCAGCGAACCGCGCGGAATCCCCATGCCCGCCGAGCCGGCATTGATCAGAAGGTGCGATGGTAAGGCTGAGACCGATCCGCCCCGGCCCACGGCAACCGTCTTGACGGTCCCCGTCGCCGGCGCAACCAGTGGGTGGAAGCCGACCGGCAACGTCCCGCCGTAACGCGGAATCGGCGCCCAGTTGTTGTATCCACCCGGCTGCCACATCCAGCCGTTTCCGGGAATGAACATCCAGCTGCCGTAGCGATATGGCGTCCATCCCCAGGGATAAGCCGACGCAAACATATAACCGTAGCCGGGATACCAGGACCAAGCGCCATCCATGAACGGATTCCAGCCGATCCCGGTAAAGTAGGGCTGCCACATCATCCCGTAGCCGGGAACATTGGAATAGGCGCCGTAGTAATTCATGTCGCTCATCCCGTAGCCGTACGGCGAGGTGTTGTTCTTCGCGTACTGCTCGTGATAGGCGCTGGCCTCTTTGTCCCAGGAATCGAGCGGGGCTTCTGCAATATTGTTGGCAAGAGTGTATTTGTCGTCGTCCGACAGGTTGAAGGTCGCAGTTTTCTTCTTCTCGACCGCGAATTTACCGGCGTCACCCTCTACCTCGACGTCGCCCTTGAAGACAGCCAGGCTGGCGACTTGCGCGGATGTATCGACCCGGAAATGCGCGGCGCGGTCGAGCGAGATTTTCTCGTGGGAGAAATTCAGGTTGAAATCGTCTTTGCCCACCCAGTTGACATAGGCCATGCCCTCGACGAGATTGACCACCGAGATGCGTTTGCCAGAGTCGCTCAGGCCAAGCGTGCTGAACTCTACCGTGGTGTTTGGAGTCAGGCGCAGCGTGCTGCCGTCTTCAAACTCGATTTCGGCACGCCCGCGGTCATGCGTCCTCACCTGCGCCCCTTGTGTGATAGGGAGATTCAGGAACGCGTTCTCGAATCCCAAGCCCGTATTCTTGTCGATCTGAACCGAACCCTGCACGTCGCTCAGACGAACGATGCGTGCCTGCGAATCAGCCAGAGCGGGCAGCGCTAAAAGCGCGCAGGCAGCGGCCGTCAGAACAACCATCTCAAATCTGCGGAGAGATCGCATGGACATAGCAGCCCCCAAAAGGTCTTCCTTACTTGCCTATTAGAGCACGGTTTCACACAGGGAGTTGTAAAAACTTGTACCTGGAATACACGGGCCTCCAGGCCGTTGGCCAGAAGGGTTACCGTTGGGTAACGGGGGTAATCGTGACGCCCTGGGGCCGGCACCACGCAGCGTCTCATAGTGCTTGGAAAGAACGGAGGAACAGCGTGCAAATTGGCTGCGGGGCTGGGCGGTTTCGGAGGGTATCTTGGCGGAACACGAATTATTGAGCGCAGAAAGCAAGCAGTGTCCGATGAACTCGCAGCAGCTTGCTTTTGGTCTCGTAATAGATGAAGCCCGAGTCCTTGAACCTTTTCATGAAAAAACAGACGCGCGACCGCGTGGTCCCGACCATCTCTGCCAACGTCTCATGACTAACCTTCGGAACCACCGTCTCTGAAGATCCAGTCCCATCGAAGTGAGCGAGCCGTATAAGAATGCGCGCAAGCCGTTTCTCGCTGGGATTGCAATGCTGGTCAACGATGTCTTGCTGGTATCGAATGTATCTCGTCAGCACGTATAACAGGAAAAGATTCGCCAGCTTCACGTGCTTGGTCAGTGCCAGCATCATGACCTTCTTCTCGATACGCAGGAGGCTGCAGTTGGTCATTGCCGTGGCAGACGCGGTGCGAGAAGCCTGACCGGCGATTGAATCCTTGCCCACAAAATCATCATCGCTCAACATGTCGAGCGTTGCTTCTTTGCCGGCCTTGGACTTAACGGAGAGCTTTACCGTGCCCGTCTGAAGCACAAACAAGGCATCGGCCGCATCGCCCTGAGCGTAGACTGCCCGTCCTGCCGGAAATGACATCATCTCCCGCCCCTTGCCCACAGTCGAGAGGAAGGTCTTCGGGTTGAATGCGAGTCTTTGCTTGGCCATGGCGTCCTACTCCTCGAAGCCAGGGAATCTTCCATATAAACACAGGAATGAGACCCAAGAGTGGTCAATATCGCTCACAATTCTGCCGTTTCAGGCAACAACTCGGAGTGACCGCACGAGGCCCGTATGCCGCGCGAAGAATCCCGCGATCTGTTGACGAGCGGTTAGCTCCAGTACCGGCCACAACCACTGAGCACACACGCACAACTGTTGGACTGGCGCGACTGCCTGCCCGCATATAACCTGAATGCACGGGCGACTTCGGTCGCGACCGCGGCGTTAGACGAGGAGGAGGCGGCTTGCCCATTGCGAAGGATGTGCCTTGGTACAAAGATGCGATCATCTACCAGGCTCACGTTCGTACGTTCTACGACAGCAACGGAGATGGCATTGGCGACTTCCAAGGGCTTGATCAAAAGCTGGATTACCTGGCCGAATTAGGAATCAATGCAATCTGGTTGATGCCATTCTTTCCGTCGCCTCTGCGCGACGATGGCTACGATATTGCGGACTACAACTCGGTTCATTCCAGCTACGGAACCTTGGAGGATTTCAAGAAGTTCCTGGCATCGGCTCACGACCGTCACATAAAAGTGATCATTGAAATGGTGCTCAATCACACTTCGGATCAGCACCCCTGGTTTCAGCAGTCGCGAAGCTCGCGGGAAAACTCGCACCGGGATTGGTATGTCTGGAGTGATACCGACACCCGGTATCACGAGGCGCGCATCATTTTTCTCGACACAGAAATGTCCAATTGGGCATGGGATCCGGTTTCGAAATCGTATTATTGGCATCGTTTCTTCAGCCACCAGCCCGACCTTAACTATGACAATCCTGCCGTCCGGGACGAGATGTGGAATGTCATGACGTTTTGGCTGAAACTGGGTGTTGACGGCTTTCGACTGGATGCGGTCCCGTACCTGGTGGAACGCGAGGGAACGAATTGCGAGAATTTGCCCGAAACCCACGCAGTCTTGAAAGAGTTGCGGCGAAAACTCGATGAACAATTTCCCGGAAAGATGCTCCTGGCGGAAGCCAATCAGTGGCCTGCGGATCTTCGGCCATATTTTGCCGACGGGGATGAATTCCACATGGCGTTTCATTTCCCTCTGATGCCAAGAATGTTCATGGGCGTGAAACTGGAAGACCGCAAGCCGATCACTGAGATCCTGCAGCAAACCCCGGAAATTCCACCCTCGTGCCAGTGGTGCCTGTTCCTGCGCAACCATGACGAGTTGACGCTCGAAATGGTCACGGACTTAGAACGCGACTACATGAACGACACGTACGCCCAAGAGAAGACAATGCGGCTGAACCGCGGAATTCGGCGTCGGCTGGCCCCCTTGCTCGACAACGACCGCAGGCGAGTTGAGTTGATGAACGGGATGCTGATGTCTTTACCGGGCACCCCGATTATTTATTACGGCGACGAAATTGGAATGGGTGACAATATCAATTTGGGCGATCGCAATGGAGTAAGAACTCCGATGCAGTGGAGCGGAGGCTGGAACGCAGGCTTCTCCGCCGCCGATCCAGAAAAACTGTATGCGCCATTGATCCAAGACCCAGTCTACGGCTATCCCGCCGTCAACGTGTTTTCGCAAAGACGGACCGAACACTCTCTTCTCAACTGGATGGGGCGCCTCATGGCAGTTCGCAAAACAACTGCTGTATTCGGTAGCGGATCGATTGAGTTTCTCTATCCAGCCAATCACAGAATACTCGCCTACGTGCGCCAATTGGGCAATGAGACAATCTTGGTGGTCAACAATCTTTCGAACGCGGCACAAGCTGTGGAGTTGGATTTGCGCCGTCACAAAGGCAATATTCTGATCGAGATGTTCGGCAAGAACGTCTTTCCGCGAGTGGGCGAACTGCCATATCTGCTAACCTTGGGCCCTTACCAATTCTACTGGTTTCGATTGCGACGTATTTGAAGTGATGGCTGACAGGGAAACGACGTCACATGACCGAAGCTAGCCTGGCGGAAGAGAGCTTTCTCACGGACGATCTTCTTCGCCAATTGATCAATGTCGGTGAGGTCGACATCCTGGTAGGCGTGCCGACCCACAACGACGCTAAAACCATTGGCCCGATCGTGGAAACAATTCAGGCCGGCATCCTGGGATTCTTTCCCCGCGCGAGAGCGGCTATCATCAACGTCGACGGAGGGTCTCGCGATGGCACACGCGAACTGATCGTCGGTGCGGGGATCGACGACGCCAAAAGTACTTCTAAGGTGCGCACCCTCCGTACATTGCACTCGATCAGCACGCAGTATGCGACTACTCCCGCCAGGGGGACGGCGCTGCGGACCATTCTGGCCGCTGCCGAATTGTTGCGGGCCAAGGCGTGCGCGGTGGTTTCGCCCGAATCCACGCAGATCACAACGGAGTGGCTCACGTCACTCCTGCGGCCTGCTTACATAGAAGATTTCGACCTTGTGTTGCCCACCTATCGCAGGCACAGGTTTGATGGGATCCTTCTATCGAATCTGCTCTATCCCATGACCCGTGCGCTCTATGGATTGAGGATTCGCGAGCCCTACGCCTTGGACTTCGCATTTTCCGGCAGGCTGGGAAGCCAATTCCTTGCCGAGAACGTGTGGCATGACGAAGCGGCCCAGGCTGGTTCTGAGACTCAGTTCACGCTGACCGCCATCGCCGGTGGTTACCGCATTTGCCAGTCGTTCCTGGGAAGCAAAGACCAGATTGAGCGGCGTTCCGTCGATCTGGTTCCAGCTATGCGACAAACCGTCGGGGCGTTGTTCGCTTCCTTGGAACCGAAGGTTTCGTTGTGGAGTACCACGAACGGCTCGCTGCCAATCTCGACTACCGGCCCCGAGCAGGAGTTCACTCTGGAGCCATTGCGGGTAAATCGGAAACGTCTCCGGGACATGTTCTTGACCGGGGTCACCGAGTTGGAATCGGTGTTTCAGTCAATTCTTTCTCCTTCAACACTGGCAGAGCTGCAGCGAATCGCTCGTCTGGAAGAAACTGGCTTTTGCTATTCCGCGGAATTGTGGGTCAAAACGGTTTACGAGTTTGCTGCGGCGTATCACAAGTCGGTGATCAGCCGGGATCACATCATCCAGGCCATGGCGCCGCTTTTTCGCGGCAGGGCGTTCACATTCCTGACTGAGAATCGCACCGCTTCCGCCGCAAATGTTGAGGACGATATCGAAGCCCTATGCCTTGAATTCGAACGAATGAAGCCGTATCTGCGGGAGATATGGAACGGTAGAGAGTGAGGTCAACATGTGGGAAATGATTGTCAGCGAATTGACTCAGGCGATGCAGGAGCTTGCCAGGGGCTTCGCCCACCTTCTCCCTCGGATCATCGTAGTGGTGATCATGGCGTTTGTGGGGTGGGTGGTCGCATACTTGCTAAAGGTGTTCTTGCGCAGCATCCTGAGGCTCATCAAGTTCGACACGCTCTCTGAAAACGCAGGCGCCTCCCAGCTGCTGACCAAGGCGGCATTGCCTTCGGCGACGGACCTACTATGCCGGTTCGTGTTCTGGGTGGCTTGGCTGGGGTTCATCCTGCTGGGTGTGAGAGTTCTGGGGATTGCTGGCTTGGAAGAACAAATCGCCAAGTTCTTCCTTTTCTTGCCTCGTCTATTTGTAGCGTTATTAATATTGTTTCTCGGCCTGCTCGGCGCCACCTTTTTGTCCCGCGCTGTGCTATTAGCTGCAGTGAATGCCAACTTTCCCTCGCCCCGCCTGCTGAGTGTTTCCATTCGCTCGATCGTCATTATCTTTGTATTGTCCATGGCCTTCGAGGAGGTGGGAGTAGCAGAGGAGACAATGCTAGTTGCTTTCGGTATCGCCTTTGGAGCCACGATGCTCGGGTTGGCCATCGCATTCGGCACGGGCGGCAAGGACTTGGCACGTCAATTCCTGGAGAAGAGGTTGGTTCGGGGAACCAGCAAGGACGAGGGAAAAGAAGACGACCTGTCGCCGCTCTAGCGGGCTTGGAAGCATGTCCCGCAGCCAACAGGTGATCGAGATTCCACCCCCGGCCACAGGTTCGCTTCCACAATCTCAGGCACCCATAAACCTCGTTCCTGGTGGAGATCGGAATCGCCTCCAAAACTATTCGGGACATGCTTCCTTGGGCAGATCCTTCAATCCTGCTCAAGGTCTACGCTCACCCCGCATGGACAAGCGCATGGAGGCTCAGGCAAAGATGATCGAGGCGATGGGTCTCAACGAGCAGACTGTTCTACGCCTTATCCAGTAACCGTGAGTGATCGACCGTGAGCGGTTTCGCCAGTTTCCGGTCGCGTGATTCTTGGCAAGTTCTTTAGAATGATGGTGGCCAGGGACGGAGTTGAACCGCCGACGCCAGCCTTTTCAGGGCTGCGCTCTACCACCTGAGCTACCTGGCCACATTTCCAAACCCGCTGTCCGCGGGCTGCGAGGAATGTTCGCTTCACGCTGATGGTGGCGGGATTCGCATCCGAACCAAACTGCTCCAATGCCGGAAGCGTGCGGAACGACCTCGATTATAGCAACCGCGCCGATTTCCCTCAACGTATAGCGCGCGCATTCTTTCGCAGAAAAAGGCACCACGGATTCGGCGGATGCACTCGGAAATATATCCTTAACATCAACATCTATGCAGATCTCGGGCCGACTTATCCAGCAAAGCTCTTCACGAACTCGATCAGGCTGCGCAGCGCAATGCCCGACGGTCCCTTCGCGATCCATGGCTTCTGATCTTCCATCCACGCCGTTCCGGCTATGTCGAGATGGATCCATGGCGTATCTTCGGCAAACTCTTTCAGGAACATGGCCGCGGTGATGGCGCCGCCCCAGCGTCCGCCCGAATTGACAATGTCGGCGATGCCGGAGCGAATGTGTTCTTTGTATTCGTCATCGAGCGGCATGCGCCACATTTTTTCGCCGGCTTTCGCATTCGCGCTGTGGAAGCGGTTGTACATGTCGTCGTCGTTGGCGAAGATTCCTGCGTTGTTGTATCCGAGCGCAACCACGACCGCCCCGGTCAGCGTAGCGGCGTCGACCAGATGCGTACAGCCCAGCTGGCGCGCATAATAAAGACCGTCGGCGAGAACCAACCTGCCTTCGGCGTCGGTATTGATAATCTCAATCGACTTGCCCGACATCGCGATCTGAACGTCGCCCGGCTTCTGCGCTTTTCCAGACGGCATATTTTCCGTCGCGCACACGATGCCGATGACTTTCACTTTCGGCTTCAGCAGCGCAATCGCGCGCATCGCGCCAATCATGGTTGCGCCGCCGGCCATGTCGTACTTCATCTTTTCCATGCCGTCGGCGGGCTTGATCGAGATGCCACCGGTATCGAACGTAATTCCCTTCCCCACCAGGCCTAGCACCGGCTTCTCGGGCGCGCCCGCAGGTTCGTAGCGCATGACGATCAGTGCGGGCGGTTCGTCGGACCCTTGCGCCACGCTCCAGAACGCACCCATCTTCAATTCCTTGATCTTGTCGGCGCCATAGACTTCACATTTCAATCCGACTTCCACCGACATCTTTTTTGCGCGTTCTCCGAGAATGGTCGGCGTCATGCGATTGGAAGGTTCATTCACCAGGTCGCGCGTGAAGTTTTGCGATTCTCCGATGATTTGCGCTTCGTTGGCCGCCTTTTTCAGGGTGGCCTCGTCTCCACTCGCGACCACGGTGAGTGCGTCAATCTTCTGGTCTTTGCGGTCGCTGCGGTAATAGTCGGGGTCGAAGTTTCCCACGTGCGCGCCTTCCACAATTGCACGCACCGCTTCCTCTACCGGAATGCTGGGCGGAACAACGAAGGCAAAGCTCCGGATCCCGCGGGATTTCAACGCCCGCACAGCGGTCCCGGCAATGCGCCGCAAATCGTAGCTGGAGAACTTCTTCGCACTGCCGCCTGAAACCAGCAGCAGACGCTTCGCCATCAGGGTGACGGGCCGGTGCATCAGGTTCGTCTCAAACGGCTTGCCGGCAACTTCCCCGCTCGCCAGCAGGTCGGCGGCGACCGATTGCACTGCCGGGTCAACGGTGGCAACTTTGAGTTGGGGCTTTTTGTCTTTCTCTTTTTCATTTTCATTGGCCGCGGACTCGGCGTGGTCCAGTACCACGGCGACCAGCGATTCAGTTTCCAGTTCAGCGGGCGTAGCGAGAGAAATTGTCGTCTTCATAATTTTTGGGAATACATCAGTATCGTCGGCAGGCAGGGATTCGCGCAAGCCGATTTCGTCGTGCTGCCGACGCCAGGGCCGCAAGAGATCCTTCGGGCTCCCCTTCGTGTACCATCGTGTCCTTCGTGGTAAAGGTATTAGCATTAAGCCGCCACGAAATGCCGGAAGAAGCCGACAGCCTTCCCCGTACTCTTCCCAGGTCAAATCACGCGGTCGAGATGGCGGCATTCGACCTCCTGCGATATGATTCAAAGCCGCAGCCCATACAGGTGAGGTTCTTCATGCAGATTCAATGGCAGATTCGATGGCAGTTTCGATGGAAGATAGTCGCTTTCGTTGCCGTGTTAGCCCTGGGACTCACCGCTCTCATATCCCGAAAAGCGGCCGCCGCCGCCCCGCAAGCCGCAGCTCCAGCCGTCAAGGCCCCACCCTCAATCAAGAACGCCAAAGAAGCCGCACCCGCAGGAATCTCCATCCCCGACACCACGCTGGCCGTCAACTCCGACAAGCCCATGTCGGAGCGCGTAGTGCATTACGAAATCGACGCCAAGTATGACGCCGCCAAGCACACTGTCGACGCCACTGAGGTGCTCACCTACCACAACCTGACCGGGCAGGCTCTCGACCACTTCCCTTTCCATCTTTATCAGAACGCATTTCAGCCCAAGGCCACATTTGTCCGTGATTCCAAACTCATGGGCACCCGCGACGTTGCCTATGAGAAGTGGGAAGACAAGCTTTACGGCTCGGAAGACATCAAGAGTCTTGAAGTTGTGGGCCAGGGCGATCTGACCTCGCAGTTGCAATACATCTCCCCCGACGACGGCAACAAAGACGACAAAACCGTCGTCGATCTGCGGGTGCCCAAGCCCATCGCGCCCGGTGCGTACGTACAATTTAAGATTGCGTTTCAAACCAAGTTTCCCGAGACCCAGGCGCGTTCGGGATGGAAGCGCGATTTCGTGCTAGGAGGTCAGTGGTTCCCGAAGGTCGGCGTGTTCTGGCACGGAGCCTGGAATTGCCACCAGTATCACAACACCACCGAGTTCTTCGCCGACTTCGGCGTCTACGACGTCAAGCTCACGGTTCCGGCCTATGAAGTCGTCGGCGCCAGCGGCGTCATGGTCGACGAAAAATCCAATCCCGACAACACCAGGACCGTCACTTATCACGGCGACGACATCCACGACTTTGCCTGGACCGCCAGCCCGCGCTACAAAGTCCGGGAGAGCGTCTACCAGTCACAGATGGGTCCCATCAAGCTGCGCTTCCTCATGCAGCCCGCGCACTGGAGCCAAGCCGAGCGTCACGAGAAAATCACCACCGAAACCCTCGACCGCTTTGAAAAGTGGTACGGCCCGTATCCTTATAAGACCCTGACCGTGGTCGACCCCGAGCCCGACTCGGCGGCGGGAGGCATGGAGTATCCCACCTTCATCACGGGAGAGTCCACATGGCATCCCCTCCAGGGAAACTGGGATATCGAATCGGTGGTGGAACATGAGTTTGGGCACCAGTACTGGTACGGGATGGTTGCCACCAACGAATTCGAAGACGCCTGGATGGACGAGGGCATCAACAGCTACACGGAAGTGAAAGTGCTCGGTGACATCCTCGGAGGCGACACATCCATGTTCAATTTTCACGGACTCAGGATGGGCGACGGCCCTGCTCATCGACTCTTTTTTCTCAGCGTGTATGATCTCGATCCCATGGCCCAAAAAGCTTACGACTATTCCAACTCCTTCTCCTACGGTGGAATTACCTACGGCAAGACCGCCGAAGTGCTGGAGACGCTGGAGGGCATCATCGGCAAAGACACCATGGATCGGGCCATGCGCGCCTACTTCATGAAGTACCGCTTCACCCATCCCACAAAGGAAGACTTCCTCAAGACGATCGAAGAAGTTTCCGGCAAAGACTTGCGCTCCTATTTCAACCAGGCGGTGTACCAGTCGAAAGTACTGGATTACGAAGTGATGAAAGTCGACTCCTTCCCGGTGAACTGGTACGAAGCGAATAAGGATAAAAAGGACGCGAAGAAAGACGGAAAAGACGACACGGTTTATCAATCCTACGTAACGCTGCATCGCAAGGAAGACTTCGTGATGCCCGTCGAGCTCGAGGTCGTGTTCGATAATGGCGAGAAGGTCCGCGAGCAATGGGATGGCCAGAGCCGCTGGACTAGATTCAGTTACCAGAAAAAAGCCAAAGTCGCGTCGGCGGAAATCGATCCCGACCATAAGGTGCTGATCGACCGCAACGACTTCAACAACAGCCATACAGTCGAAGCCAATGGCAAGCCGAAACGCAAAATATCGAATTACTGGCTGTTCGTAACCCAGTTGGTGAGCCAGGCCATGGGATGGTGGGCGGTTTGAAAAAGCTTCGTCTGTCGAGCGTTGCGCGTCGTTGGCATGTCCATGATTTATGTCCACTAGTGGGATTGAGGGCTAATACGCATGAATGAAAATAGAGGTCTTTTAAGCAGCGGCCTGGGCATGGTGCTGCGCAACAAGCGCTATATCTTCTGGTTCTTTGTGCTGAATTTTTTTCTCGGCTTGTTCGGCACGGTCGCCTTCATCAATCAGGCGGGAATGATTCTGGACCACAGCCTGCTGTCTCAGCGCCTATTGCACGGCCTTTCGCTAGACGTGCTGATCGAAATGTTTGCGCGTCCGGAGTTTGGCCCGACCAGTGCTGCCGTAGGGTCAGCAGGGGGGGTCGTGTTCCTCTTCGCGGTCGCGACCGCGCTATTCTTGCCCGGAGTGTTTCAGGGGTATGCCTCAACCTACCGCCTGCCCCGCGAGGATTTCTTCCGCGCCTGCGGACGAAACTTGTGGCGTTATATCCGGCTCCTGATCGTGGCCGGCATCGTGATGGGAATCGCGACCGGCGTCCTGTTCGGCATCCATGGCTGGCTGGAGGACAAAGCCGGGGAGAGCACGAACGAGTTGCTGCAGCCAGAAGTCCGCTTCGTGGGACTGTTCGTGATTTTCCTGATCATGACGGTTTTTCGCATCTGGTTCGATCTCGCCGAGGCCGACATCGTTCTGAGCGATCAGCGCGCGGTGCGCAAATCGATCTGGGCTGGCCTCCGGCACACCTTCCGCAGTCTCTTCCGTTTACTGGCCAGCTACGTCGTGGCCGCGGTGGTGGCCGCGATCATTCTGGTTGGCGGCATCTGGGCGTGGATGAAGTTCGTCACTCCGGAGAGCGTGCGGGGCGCATTCTTTATCAGCCAACTCACACTGCTTCTGTTATTGATCCCGCGCTTCTGGCAGCGCGGCATCGCCGTCTCCTACTGGCAGCAGAAGATGATGCTCCCCGTAGTCCCGGTGCGCCCGTTGGAGCCGCGTCCCATGGAGCCGATGGGGCCGCAGCCAGTCGCAGTCGCAGCGGCTCCCGACCCGACGCCGGTGGCTCCGAGCACGACTCCGAATCCTCCGCCCGCAACGCCAGAATCCTGAGGATGGTCCACGAGGGAACAGCCGAATGTCTATGTGGGGACAGCCGCCCCCGGCTGTCCCCACATTCGCCAGAGTCACACCACCACGACCGTAATCCCGGGATTCCGCCTCCCCAAATCCGGATCGCTCTTCAACTCCGCCCGCGTCTGCAACAGCCGCCACGTCGCCTCATCCGCCTTCGACCAGTCTTCCCCGAAAATGCACCCGCGAATCCGGCCAGCCTCCGCCAGGTCGTGCAGATGCCTCTGCACCGCAATACGAATATCGCCGCCAACCCCGCTCGACCCATAACCGTGGACGACCTTGAGCACCGCCACTTTTTCCTGCCGGGCAACGATGACCTCGCGGTCCAGCCGCTGCAGCGCCTCCAGCACCGAAGGCATATCGGACTTGAGATTTACGGTCTTGATAGCGCCCTCGGCGTGAACTCGATATCGTCGTGAAACTAGATATCGTCCTGACTATTTCCTGTTTCTTCCCCGCGTCACCGCATCCCTGGCTTCCTTGTCCGCCGTGCGCCGCCGCTCCGTCTCCCGTTTATCCCAGAGCTGCTTGCCCTTGGCCAGAGCCAGTTCCACCTTGACCCGCCCGTTCTTGAAATACAGACGCGTGGGGATCAGGGTCAGCCCCTTCTGCTGCGTTTTCCCGATCAGCTTGCGAATCTCTTCGCGATGCATCAGCAGCTTCCGGGTACGCAGCGGGGCGTGGTTGTGAATGTTCCCGTGTTCGTACGGGCCGATGTGGGCGTTCAGCAGCCAGACCGCATTCTCCTTGACCAAGCCATAGGAGTCCTTCAGGTTGGCCAGCCCCCCTCGGACCGATTTGACCTCAGTCCCGGTAAGAACCACCCCAGCCTCAAATTTTTCCAGCAAGAAGTAGTTATGTGAAGCGATCCTATTAACGGCAGCGTCTCGCTCGCCCGAAGCCGTCGGGTCACGCCGCGGAGATTTCTCCGGGTTGGCCTTGGTCTGGTGGGTGGGTTGGCGAGCCATGGGTCGTGGGTTTTATCTTAACAGCAGACCAGAAGCGGACTTGAGACCTCGGACGTCGGCCCCGGTTGTCCGAGGTCCGAGGTCCGAGGTCGGGCCGTAGACCCATTAGTCCTACGACCAAAGAGTGTAACTCCCGTGTGTACAAGCACTTCGGGAGCCGGAAACAGCGATGCTATAATCGCCTCATCCGAAGTTCTTTTTCGTGTAGCGAGCGGATTTCCCGCGTGCCAAACTCCCTTCGGGACGCCGCACAGCGTGGAAAACCGCTAATCCGGCGAAGACTGTAATAAAGAGGATCATCTCTTGAGGATTATCGAATGAGACGCCTGATGCGCCCGGCACTCCTGCTGTTGCTGGTCGCGGTTGTATCGCTCCCCGCCATCGCCGACAAAGCCAAAGACCTGTACGCCAAGGGTCAGGACGCGGAGGCTCGTCAGCAATACGTGGCGGCCTACGACTTTTTCAAGCAGGCCTACGACCTGAAGCCCAAGGAACTGCGCTACCGCTCGGCTTTCGAACGCACTCGTTTCGAAGCTGCCGCCCAGGTCGTCCACAACGGGCAGAAGCTCCGCGAGGAGGGCAAACTGGAGGAAGCCCTCGCCGAGTTCCAGAAAGCCCTCGCCATCGATCCCTCGCTGTTCATCGCCAAGCAGGAACTGAACCGCACGCTGAAGATGATCAACGACCAGCGCAATCCTCAGCCCCAGGCCGCCGGCCCGCCCGCCGGCCTGTCGCGCAGGGTCCACGACGCTGCCGGCCCCGTCGAGCTTGGGCCCATCTCCAACATCCCCATCACCGTCAAACTTACAGACAAATCCGACACCGTCTACCGCACCATCGGCCAGCTAGCCGGAATCAATGTGCTGTTTGATCCCGATTACACTCCCAAGCCGATCAAGGTTGAGCTCAATGGAGTCACGCTGGAAGAGGCGCTGGAAATCACCGCGCTGGAGTCGAAAACCTTCTGGCGCCCGGTCACGCTGAATACGATTTTCGTGGCCGCCGACAATCCCGCCAAGCGCAAGGAACTGGAACAGAGCGTCCTCAAAACTTTCTATCTCACGAATCTCTCCGCCCCCACCGAGTTGCAGGATGTGGTGAACGCGATTCGCGCCGTGCTCGATGTGCAGCGCGTGCAGCAGTTGCTCTCACAAAATGCCTTGGTCGTACGCGGCACCCCCGATCAGATCGCGCTGGCGGAAAAACTGGTAGAGGATCTGGATAAGGCGCGCCCCGAAGTCATCGTCGACATCGCGGTCATGCAGATCAGCAAAGACAAATCGCGCACGTTGGGAATCAATCCGCCCACCAGCGCCACCGTAACGCTGCAGCCGAACTTGAATTCCACCACCACTACCGGTACGGGCACCGGAGTGGGTGGAACGGTCACACCGAGTTCGGGATCGAATGGCATTAACCTGAACACCCTGGGCAACCTGAACGCCACCGACTTCCAGGTCACAATTTCCTCGGCGAACTTGTCGGCCGTGATGGCCAACAGCGACACCAAGCTGATTCAGAATCCCCAGATTCGCGCCTTGGATGGACAGAAGGCCTCTCTGAAGATTGGCGACCGCGTCCCCGTCGCCACCGGATCCTTCCAGCCCGGCATCGGCGGCGTGGGCATCAACCCGCTGGTCAATACCCAGTTCCAGTATCTCGACGTCGGCGTCAACATCGAGATCACGCCCCACGTCCACTCCAACGGAGAAGTCACGCTGAAGATCAGCATGGACGTTTCGGCCGTGACCGGCCAGTCCAACATCGGCGGCATCAGCCAGCCCATCATCGGTCAGCGCAAGATCGAACACGAGATTCGCCTGCGCGACGGCGAGGCCAACCTGCTGGGCGGCATCATGGAAGATCAGCAGACCAGGCAGCTGAGCGGAATTCCCGGACTCGCGCAGATTCCGATCCTGAAATACCTCTTCGGCCAGACCACCCAGGATCATTCGGAAAACGAAATCGTCTTTGCCATCGTGCCGCACATTATCCGGGGCACGGAAGTCAGCGAGATCAACCAGCGGGCCATCGACATCGGTACCGCCAACACCATTGGGCTGCGCTATACGAGGCCGCAAGCCGCTCCGGCTCCCTCGTCCTCGCAGCCCGCGACGCAGCCTCCGGCAACGCAGCCTCCGGCAAATCAAGCTCCGGCAAATCAAGCTCCGGCTGGCCAGTCGCCCGCTCCCAATGCCAGCGCCACCCCTAGCTTCCTGTTTGATCCGCCTACCATTCAAGCGTCCAAAGGCGGCACTTTTGTCGTGAATCTCCTGCTTTCCGGCGCCCAGAACGTACATTCCGTGCCGGTACAGCTAAATTACAACCCGGCCATGCTGCAACTGGTCAACATCTCCAATGGAGGCTTCCTCTCGCAGGATGGCCAGGTGGTCACCCTGGCTCATCGCGAGGATGAAGCCGTCGGGCAGTCGCAGATTACCGCTTCGCGCCCCCTCGGCGCCGGGGGAGTTTCCGGCCAGGGCGCGGTGGTCACCATCACGTTCCAGGCCAAGGCCGACGGACAAACTCCGCTGACCATCACGCGAGGAGGAGCCCGCGATCCCGCCTCGCAGTCCATCACCGTCAACGGAGCCCAAGCCTCGGTAACGGTCCAGTAAGATGGAGACTGTCAGTATTTGGTTTTGAAAGGGCGCGGCTTCAAGCCACGCCGTTATCTCTCCGCAAAGAAGAGGGCTTTTAGTGTTTGCGTGAGACACCAGCTTTGCTGGAGGACGGTGGTCTGGAATCCGTCAAAATCCAGCCGCCGAGCGGCGACATACTTTAGCCCAGGGCGTAAGCCCTGGGTAAGGTGGAACAACAGAACAAGTCCCGGAGGGACGGCAGATGTTCTCACGCATACTCTTTCGCCCCTGACGAAGGTTAGCTTTCACTCAACACGATTGATTGGCCGTTATCTGATACGAGAGCAGAGATCATGACGCACACATTCCATCACGGGCCGCGCGCGAACCGCGCCCGGGGTTTTACGCTCCTCGAGCTGATCATCGCGGCGACCATCCTCTCGATCCTCACGCTGATGGCCCTGCCCCTGGCGCGCGTCACGATTCAACGCGAAAAGGAAAAACAACTCCGCAAGGCATTGTGGGATATGCGCGACGCCATCGATCGCTACAAAGATGCTGCCGATCGGAACATGTTTCAGACCAAACTGGACAGCCAGGGCTATCCCCCAACTCTTGAGGAACTGGTCAAGGGAGTCGAAGCCCAGGGCGGCAAGAAAATCCGTTTCCTCCGTTCTATTCCTGTAGACCCCATGACGAAAAATAAGGAGTGGGGCATGCGCTCCATGCAGGACGATCCCGACTCCGACTCCTGGGGCGGACAAAGCGTCTTCGACGTCTACACCAAGTCGGAAGGCACCGCGCTCGACGGTACGAAATATAAGGACTGGTAAGCAAGGATCAAGTAAGGACCGGTAAATGCTACGGGGCGTGAACAAGTTGAGGCGAAGCGGCGCTGGAAATGACGATCACGCAGCGCTGCGCCTGTTCGCCCGCAGCCGCCGGCGGAGTAACGCCCTTGGCTTTACGCTGCTGGAAATGATGATCGTCATCAGCATCATCATCATCTTGATGGCGGTAGCGATTCCAAATTATAACCGGGCCGTCATCCAGGCCCGGGAATCAGTTCTGCGATCCAACCTGAGCTCCTTGCGCAGCGTCATCTCGCAGTACACCCTCGACAAACAAAAGGCTCCGCAGTCGCTCGACGATCTCGTCACGGCCGGATACATGCGCCAGATTCCCGTGGATCCCATGACCAAAGAAACCAACTGGGAAGTCGTGCAGGAAGATGTGATCATGGCCGTCGACCAGCAGGAACCCGGCATCACCGACGTGCACTCGGCCTCACCCGGCACCTCCACCGACGGAACCGCCTACAGCACCTGGTGAACCCATTCGCACGGTGACCCAGTTTTCGATTTCACACCGCTAAGACAGAGAGTACCCCAGTCCGACCCGCGCCTTCTGCGGCTAGGGTGGGTTATGAGCGAATTGGCCCCTCTGGACCGCCCATTCAGGAACGAAGGCAGCAATGGAGATAGCTCGCCAGACACCTGACGAACTAAAAGGTACGAGGCGCCACGACGAAACGCCCCTGCGGCGTCTAAACCACCGCTCCCGCCGGGCCCTTTTCCGACAACTTCAACACCACCGCTCCCGCTAGATACTGCGTATTGGGCAGAGACAGCAACGCGCGATCCATGTGGTGCACCGCGAAGACGACAAATCGTTTCCACGCTGACTTCTTCAGTGGCGTATCGCGCAGGATGAGCCGTGTTACTCTTCCGAAACACTGAAAGAACTCCGCCTCTACGCGAAACTCGCGCTGCAACGTGCTCATCGATTTCGGAGTCAGGGGATAACAACGCGGCGAAACGCTCGCTGGCACCGCAACGGGCACATGCTTGCGCAACCAGCTCAGCGGCGGACTTTGCGCGATCGGTTCGCTGAACACCCCAAACCCTCCCGGCGCCAGCACACGCGTTATCTCGCCACTCGGCGTTTCCAGATCGCTCTGCAGGTGATGCCAGATTCCGCGTCCCACCACGCGATCGAACCAACGATCGGGAAATGGGATCTGCTGGCACATCGCCACCACGGGATGCACGCGATCTCCTACCTCGTTGGCCTCGGCCATCTGCATCTGCCCGCGCACCGCCTCGCTGGCGATATCAAGCACCCATATTTCCGCGCCCTTCATCGCCAGCAGAATTGCCGAATTATCGAGGCCACAGGCGAGATAGAGAATCCGCTTGCCGCTCACATCTCCCAGAATTTCAAACCAGCGCTCCAGAAAAAACAGTCGCGGGTGCCGCAATTCCTTGTAGCGCCGCACCACTTCCGGATGCACGACCAGCGATCCCTTCTGCTGGGCGCTATAGAACTCGTTGTACCAATTCTTATCGACAGCGCTGGAAACCTCCGTCGGATTGGAAGCGACGCATTTCGGAGAGGAAACGCCACTACCCGCATCGGTATGCATACAAGGGAACCGGGTTAACCGGAATCTCCTTTGTGACTTCAAAAACGCGAGAAATCATACACCTATCTCGCTGCCACGATTCTGTGAAAAAAAATCACCTGAGTGCAACGAATCGGTACGCGATCTACGCTCAAAACCCTCGATGAGAGTCTGATTTGAAGGCAGAAGCGCTGGCATTATTGACAGTTGCCGAACCCACCCGCCCGGGTTGAAGTGAAAGCGTATTCTCGAAAGCCCACAGCATGCTTGAATCCATCTTCGATGTTCCGCTGATTATTACCGGACCCCTCATCGTCGGATCGCTGTGCCTGTTTGCGATCGGTGGGTTCCGGCAACCTAAATTGAGAATTCCTTGCTTTCTCCCATTGAGCTATATAGCACATTCTAGGGTTTTAAGGGCAGCAGCTCAGTCCCTGGAATGTGAAGTGCTGAACGACGTGCTGAACTTTGACCAGGCAACAAACCACCTTCCCTCGTCCGGATCCAACTGGTCTAATTGCAGAACAAACCCGGTACTGATCCCGACCAGGCGAGTCCTGAAGTAATATGTTCCGCCTGGCTCTGCCTTCAGCGAATGAACAGAAACTCTAGGCAGACTGGTGAGTACCCTTCTTGTCATGAAGGATTGCAGCATCGCGCAGATATGGTGTTCACCGGGCTCGATTGCCACGAAGAAATACCTTCCACCGTTGACGGCACCCACCCACTTTCCATCAACTCCAAAAGGGCTGGTAAGGTGGCCGTCCGCAACGAAATAGATCAGTGCCTTGCCATCTTCCGGCGTGGGTGCCGGGTGTTGCGATTCGTCGGACTTAACTTCGAATTTCGTGTCCTGCGGTCCGCAGCCCGCTTCCGCTGCAGATACCGCCGCTTTATCCTGACCGAACGCACAGCACGACAACAGAACGATCGCGGCCATCGTCTTCATGAGTCCCCTCCACCGTTCCACACCTTTAGGTGATCCGTAAATTCACCCCCTAGATTTTAGAACTTCGAGCCCGAGGAAAAGCGTAAAGAGTTGGTAAAGCTCGGTAAATATTTGGCGCTACTCAGCGACTCGTGTCACACCACAGTCTGACAACCACATGCTTCGGATCAGCGGGCTTTCGCAGGTTGGAGAATTCGTCGAAGAACAGGAGAATTAAGGACCGATTCGCCTAACTGATGAAAAAACGCGATTACGCTCAAATCCCCTCAATGAGCGAGATGGGCTGATATTACCAGTTGACCAAGTGTAGCGGCGCTCTCCATCGACGGGATTTGTCAGCAGCCCACAAATTCTTGGCATTAGCGCAATAGTCGTCGCGGAATAAATCACAAACCTAACGTTCTGCAACCGAAAACAAACGACTTACTTCCGACGAGCAGAAGACGTAGGAAACGAAAGTAATCCAAGACTCTGGCACCACAGGTGCAAGCGCATAGGCTAAAAGGTAAGATCGCGCTTAGGAGCGCAACAGCCACAGCGCGAGGACGAACTATGAAAAACATCCGGCCAGCAAGTCTTGGACTATCGATGATCCTCGCCGTCGCTATTGTCCTCGCGGGATGCGGTAGTCCGTCGAGTCCGTCCCCTGTTAACACTGCGCCCGCTACCCTCGCCTACGTGTTCGGCGTCGAGTCAGGTACGTATGGGATGCTGACGTACTCCACCGCGCCAGCAAATAGTGGGTCTCCCGTCGGCAGTTTGCAGGCGGCGGGGCAGCAGGGACCGATCGCTACAGATTCCGCTGGCCAAATCTATGTCGTCGGCGGGAACCCAGATGGTCTTCCCGACCAGGGAGCCATCTTCGTCTATCCGCCCAACTCCACGGGAAGTGCCAGTCCGTCGCGGACGATTAACCTCGACTACTTTCCTAACAGGCTTGCTGTAGACCCTACAGGCCGGATCTATGCAACAAACCTCACGGGTGGGGGCACCCCGCAGACCGTATTCGTCTATGCCGCTGATGCCAACGGGCCGGCCAAACCGCTCCGCACGATCCTGTTGACCAACGTCGTGCCGTTCGTCACAGATATGGTCGCGGATGCTGCGGGAAACCTCTACCTTGCCGCTCTCCTTCGAAATTCAAATCAATGGACCGTTGCTGTTTACCCGCCCACCGCGAACGGACCTTCCCTGCCTGTCCGGACGATAGACTTCGGAGATAATGGACTTGCGTGGGTTTATGGAGTCGCGGTTGATTCTAAAGGCGACATCTTCGCGAGCGTCTGTTCAGGTTGCTATGTGGGGGCCAGCACGATTGAGGAGTTTGCGCCCGGAGCCCAAGGCGCGGCCGTCCCTATCAACACCATCAATCTCAGCGCCGGATCACTCGGGCAGATTAATGCTGGTGGCCCCGTGCGCGTCGATGGCGCGGGCAACATTTTCACATCGCTGGCGATCTGGCCCCCTGGCCCTGCTTCAGGGCCAGTCAACGTTTTCTATGGCTTTGCCCCGGATGCCACTGGTGATGCAGTGCCGACCGTGCAATTCTCCCCGCCTGAAGGCGGGGTCAACGGCTGGCTCGCGCTGAATTAACGCGGGCACCTAGAACATGAGGCGGCCTGATGGAGTGTGACGTCCAGGTTGTCTCGCGGGCTAATAAACGCCACAGCTGCCACCAGTTGGCGTAACATCCCCATAGCGCTCATTGACGGCGTTTCGAGCCTAATGAGGAAAGCCAAAGAGGGATCCTTTCCAAGGAACCAAGACCCAACACCAAAAGATCTTTTCCACAGCCTTCCACACAAAAATTCCCAGTTCTTGTGACGAACAACCTTTACTGAGAAATCCCGGACGAGCAAACTCGTTACATGCGCGCGACCTCTTCCAACTACTTCCATCCCTCGATCGCCTGGCGTTGCGAGGTTAAGTCCTTATTCCCGGAGGTAATTATCCCTTGACAGTAGGTACTAATGCTGCTACCTTGGTTGTAGGTAAACCGCCATGGCTCACAACAACCGCAAGCCGAACATGCTCCCGTACACACTGAAAGACTTCCAAAAGCAATTCCCGGATGATGCTACCTGTCTGGAATGGCTCAAGAACCGCTTGTACCCAGACGGCATCTTTTGCGATGCTTGCCAAGCGATCACAAAGCACCATCGCGTCAAAAGTCGCCCGTCTTACTCTTGCGATCATTGCGGCCATCACGTTCACCCAACCGCTGACACAATCTTCCACAAATCCCCGACTCCGCTTACGACTTGGTTCTATGCTGTGTACTTGATGGCTTCGACCCGGTGCGGGATTAGCGCGAAACAGATTCAGCGGGAGACTGGCGTCACGTACAAAACCGCGTGGAGGATGTTCAAGCAGATTCGGTCGATGCTGACCGATGAAAAGAGCGGGCCGATTGGCGGATTCAATCGCAGAGTGGAAATGGACGAAACCTACTATGGGAGTCGAAGTGAAGGAACACGCGGACGCGGAACCAAGAAAACTCCGGTTGTCGGAATGGTCCAGCGTAAGGGTCAAGTCCGCGCGTTCGTCGCCGCCGACGTGAAGTCGGACACGTTGCGAGGACTCATCAAAGAACATGTGCTGCCGAACTCGGTAGTCTTTACCGATGACTTCAAGTCCTACAACGGGATTGGCGCACGCGGATACACGCATCGCAGAGTCAATCACAGCGAGAAGGTGTATGTGAACGGCGAAGTTCACACGAATACCATTGAAGGGTTCTGGTTTCTGATCAAGTCTGGAATTCGCGGCGTTTACCACAGCGTTGGCCGTCACTATCTACAGACCTACCTGAACGAGTATTCCTTCCGCTACAATCGCCGCTTCGACGTGCAACCCATGTTTACTAGCTTCCTGCACCAGATTGAGAAGCGCGATGCGATTGTGCGTCAGGCTCCGGTTTTAGAACAGATTCCTGAGCCGTTCTGACTATCGCGGTTTGAGCGGACTTATTCACCTTGCGCCGTCGTTCGGCATCAGTCCGCACACAGGAGATGGCGATGGCCATGATTTCTTCGAGCGATGAGTTTTCACTACTCCTAAACAAATGGAACAGTGAATCAAAAGAATTGTTCATGATTGGAGTCGTCAAGGAAGACGATCAAGCGGCATATTGCGTGCTGGTGGTTATCGGTAGAATTGTGGAGTTAGATGAGGAGCACCTGTGCATCTTGAGCGACAGCGGGGCGAGTGGAATAATCCGCTACCGTGGTCGGCAGTGCGTATACGAAGAGAAGTTTAGAGCTCCCGCTGGTCATCTAGCGAATCGCACCTTCGAGGATGTTTTCGTTTTTGATGTTCCGAGAACATCGTTCAGCATCGCGATTGGCGCGACTAGTCTTGCTTCGGAATCTTCCGACTAGCCTTATTTAGCGCAGCCTCAAACTCCTCTTTCGTGAATGGTTTTATCGCGCTATCGGTTGTCGGCAACGTGCTCTCTGTTTGCTTCTCATAATGTTCTTTGCGCATGGCAACTAACTCCGGATGGTATAAAACTTCCAAAATCTTACGCGCCGGGGTAACAATGGACACTCCCATATTGACTGCCTCGGCCTGCTCCATGCTCGAAAACGATGCTGGCACATCCCAGTGTCCATGCATCAACCCTAACAAATGCAGGGAGCCCAAGCCAGACATTTTATCGATGCCGCTCGGGGTTTTGACTGGCAGGTTCATTGTGTTGCGAACAAATACAGGCGATCCGCTCAAGCCTCCGATAGACCTACCTTCAGCGAGATAAGCTTCCATCCGGCCGAAGGAACGGGTGGGCAGCTTATCCTTCGGCATCATCGCAATATTGCCTGTCCTAACAATCGGAATCAGGTGGCTAGCACCGAAAAAGCGCGTGAATAGACCGATCACGACAATTTCATCGCCTAGGCCGATGTCGAACTGTGAGATTCGTTTCTCTGTGGCGAAAATGTCCTCAGGAATCCACGTAATGTCATAGTCAAGCCATCGCCCACTCCCGAACGGAATTACTGCTACATCGACCGAATCTTTCTCGGTTGGATGATAGAACCATGGCGTATCGCCAGTGCGCAGAAATAGCGGTTCGCCATCTTTCGCATTCATTGCGATGACCGCTTCTCCTGGTTCAATCGCCTCGGCAACGTGCTTTGCTGTGACTAGGTGAGCAAGGCCAACATGCTCATCCACTCGCACGCCCACGATGAAAGCGGTTCCGCCAAACTCAATCTTGGCTCCCCCGCCTTCTACAGGATCGTATCGGGATACAAACCCGACAGATTTCAAGAGGTGGTCTGGTATCCGCATGATAGTTTCCGCGCCGCCCAGAGGGTACACTTCTTCCCCATTCAAGGGAATCTCCGGGTTGTAGCTACGGCTCTGCACGGAAGGTAACTTCTTACATACCTACTGTCAAGGGATACTTACCTTCCCGGATATTTTGCCGCTAAGTCCCTGCGGCTCAAGATTTTGTCTGGATTCCACGCGATCCATCCAAAGTAAGTTCTTACGAATCAGGATTTTACCGAACGCGAAAGAAAAAAATTGCGAGCGATATCCACCCCGCAGTCCCGCTGCTTCCGCCCACAGACGCGAGCCCCTCAAGCGACCACAGACGCGCGCCCCTCAACCGATTTCCACAGCGAGCCTCGCACGCACCCGCATGCCTTCCGAACCAGCCCCCCCGGCGCACAGCCCAATTTGTACTGCACAGCGCCAGAGAAGTACCATCTACCCATGCCCGTCGAAACTGAGATTCAGGCCCCTGCCTCCATTCGCGCGCCGCGCGGCAACACCATCACCTGCAAAGGCTGGCAGCAGGAAGCGGCCATGCGCATGCTCATGAACAACCTCGACGAGGAAGTCGCCGAACGCCCGCAGGACCTTGTCGTCTACGGCGGAACCGGCCGCGCTGCTCGCAGTTGGGAAGCTTACCGCGCCATCGTCGCGACCCTGAAGAACCTCGCGAACGACGAAACCCTGCTGGTGCAGTCGGGCAAGCCCGTAGGCGTTTTCAAGACGCACGATCACGCCCCGCGCGTGCTCATCGCGAATTCAAATCTCGTCGGCCACTGGTCCAACTGGGCGAAGTTCAACGAACTGGAACGCGCCGGACTGATGATGTATGGCCAGATGACCGCGGGCTCCTGGATCTACATCGGCTCGCAAGGAATTGTGCAAGGAACCTTCGAGACCTTCTCCGCCGCGGGAGAGAAACATTTCGGCGGCGATCTCGCCGGCAAACTGATCGTCAGCGGCGGCATGGGCGGCATGGGCGGAGCGCAGCCCCTGGCCGCGACCATGACCGGCGCCGCGTTTCTCGGCATCGATGTCGATCCCGAGCGCATCAAGAAGCGCCTGAAGACCGGCTATTGCGACTTCATGGTCACGACGCTTGACGAAGCCCTGCGCATACTGAAGAACGCCATCCGCAAGAAAGAGAATGTCTCCGTCGGGCTGGTCGGGAATTGCGCCGACGTGATTCCGGAACTGGCCGAGCGCGGCGTCGTTCCCGACATTTTGACCGATCAAACCTCGGCTCACGATCCGCTCAACGGATATGTTCCGAACGGCATGACTCTCTCGCAAGCAGTCGAGTTACGAAAAAACGATCCCCACTCCTATCAGGAGAAGTCGCTCGATGCCATGGCGCGCCACGTCGAAGGCATGTTGCGCCTGCAGAAGATGGGCTCGGTCACGTTCGACTACGGTAATAACATCCGCACTTTCGCCTTTCAGCGCGGCGTCAAGAATGCCTACGACTTCCCCGGATTCGTGCCCGCCTATATTCGTCCGCTGTTCTGCGAAGGGCGTGGCCCATTCCGCTGGGTCGCTCTGTCGGGCGAACCGTCCGACATTCACGTGACCGACGATCTGGTTCTCGAGCTATTCCCCGAGAACCGCATCCTGCGGCGCTGGATCGACCTGGCGCGCAAGCGCATCAAGTTCCAGGGCCTGCCCGCGCGCATCTGCTGGCTGGGGTACGGCGAGCGCGCGCAATTCGGACTGGCCATGAACGATCTGGTGAAGAAGGGCAAGATCAAGGCCCCGATCGTGATAGGCCGCGATCATCTCGACTGCGGCTCGGTGGCATCGCCGTTCCGCGAAACCGAAAGTATGAAGGACGGCTCCGACGCAGTCGCCGACTGGCCCCTGCTCAACGCGCTCCTGAACACGGCCGCGGGCGCGTCCTGGGTCTCCATCCACAACGGCGGCGGCGTCGGTATCGGCTACTCCCTGCACGCCGGCCAAGTCACCGTCGCCGACGGCACCGACGCGATGGCCACGCGCATCGAGCGCGTCCTCACCACCGACCCCGGCATGGGAATCATTCGTCACGCCGACGCAGGTTACGACGAAGCAAAGCAGTTTGCGAAGAAGAGCGACGTGAAGATACCGATGGAGTCCTGAAGATCGCCGCAGTCACGCCGCGACCCATGTGGGGACAGCCGCCCTCGGCTGTCCGGCGAGCGAAGCTCGCCAAGGTTCTTTTTCCACGTTGCCCTACTTCGCCAGCGCATCGTGCACAGCCTCGTACGCCGGCTTCTTTTGGTACTTATCATCCCAGAGCAGCGCCCATCCTTGCCCCTTGTAGAAGCCCGGAATCCACGAGTGCTTGTCGGTGAATCCCCAGGTTTGCAGCAGCTTGCACTTGGGCTGCCGCACGCACAGAGTGGTGATCTCGCCGTAGAGCTTGGCCTGTGCAGCGAGCGAGGCCGGACTCGAATCGTTCAGCCGGACGTCGAGTTCGGTGATGTGAAGTTCCAGCCCGAGTTTGGCAAACCGCTTCAAGTTCCTGGCGAAGGACGCCAGCTTCGCCGGATCGTCGAAGTGCAATCCCACGTGTGCCTGAAAGCCAATACCATCGAGAGGCACGCCGCTCTTCTTGAACCTCTTCGCCATGGCATAGATGGCGTCGGATTTCTTGTTCACCTCTTCCGCGTCGTAATCGTTGTAGAACAGCTTCGCGCTCGGGTCCGCCTGACGCGCCCAGCGCAGAGCCTGCTCGATGTACTTGGTCCCCTTCCCCGCACCGATTCCAGGCTGGTCGTACCAGATCGTCTGGCGCATCGTGCCGTCGTCGTTGAACGCTTCGTTGACCACGTCCCACGCGTAAACCTTCGAGGCATAATGCGCCATTACAGTTTTGATGTGGCCATGCAGAATGTCGGCCAGTTGGGCCGGAGAGTAGTTCCCTTTCGTGACCCAATCCGGCAGCTGGTTGTGCCAAACCAGAGTGTGTCCACGAACCACCATATTGTGGCTTTGAGCAAACGCGACCAGCGCGTCGCCGCCGCCGAAATTGTAGGGATTCGGATCAGTATCAGGCCTGGGATGAATGCGAACGAACTTCATTTCATTCTCGGCTTGCAGTTGGCTGAACTCCGATCCGAGGACGGCGGAATAGTCCGCCTCGGCGAGATGCGAGGCGCCGGCAGCCGTACCAATCGTGAGGTGGTGAGCCTCGCCGGCCTGGCGCAACGTCGTTGCAGCGGCCCCCGGCTCCTGCGCGGCAGCGCCGGACAGAAGTGCTGTTCCGCACATTCCGCACACGAGTGTCGTCATCAACATCCGGAACCAAGCGCTGATCGTGCAAGCATTCATCATGGTTGAACCTTCCCGTCCGATGTTAGCCGACGGCGCAACTCTGTCAACTCCGCGAACCCGAATGAGTCGACGCCTTCTCGTTGCCTTCGCCACCGGAGGTGCTGCTAGACTAGTTACACGTGAGCACCGCAACCCGAAGACCCCACCCATCCAAAGCACTGCTGCTAGTCAATGCCGGCCAGTTGCTCACCTTGCGCGCCGCACCGGCAAAGTCTGGGCCGCGTCGCGGATTCGATTTGAAAGAGCTTGGCATTCTGAAAGATGGCGCGGTGCTGTGCCTGGGCGGCAAGATCGTCTCTGTCGGCCGCACCATAGACGCGTTGCGCGATCCTTGGCTCAAGAAGCATAGGAAGGAAGTCACAGAAATCGACTGCGCCGGCAAGGTGGTTCTTCCGGGCTTTGTCGATTCGCATACCCACCCGGTTTTTATGGGCCCGCGGCTGGTGGATTTCGAGAAGCGCATTGAAGGCGCTTCCTACGAAGAACTTGCGGCAGCGGGCGGAGGAATCCGCTCCAGCCTGGAGGCAGTTCGCAAATCGGCGAAGAGCGCCCTGGCCGCGAAAGTCGTGACCGCGCTGCAGGACATGGCCGCGCATGGCACAACTACGGTGGAAGCCAAATCCGGATACGGCCTGACCGTCGAGTCGGAACTGAAGTCGCTGGAAGCCATTAAGGACGCGGCCTCCCGCTGGCCAGGGACAGTCGTGGCCACCCTGCTCGGGGCCCATGTCGTCCCAAAAGAATTTCAGGGCTGCTCACAAAACTACGTCGAGATCGTCTGTAAGGAGATGATTCCTCGAGCGGCTCGGCGGAAGCTCGCCCAATTTGTGGACGTGTTCTGCGACCAGGGAGCGTTTACTGCCGAGGAAACGGAGCAGATCTTTGCAGCGGCAAAGCAGCTTGGGTTGAGCGTCCGCGCCCACATGGGCCAGCTTTCGGAGACAGTTCTGGGGCCGTTCCTGCGTTTTGATCCAGCGTCATTCGATCACATGGACCACGTGAACGAAGACGACATTCAGCAATTGGCGAAACGCGATACCGTGGCGACACTGGTGCCGGGGGCAAATTATTTCCTGGGTTTGAAAGAGTATCCGAATGCGCGCCGCCTGATCGACTCCGGCGTGCCCGTAGCTCTGGCGACGGACTATAACCCTGGCACCTCACCCACCGTCAGCATGCCGATGGCAATGTCCCTGGCCTGCACACACATGAAGATGTCTCCGGCGGAGGCGGTCGCGGCAGCCACTATCAATGGGTCATGGGCTCTGCGATTGGCGGACCGCAAAGGCAGCATCGAGCCTGGAAAAGATGCCGATCTGGCGGTGTTTGACGTGAACGACTACCGTGAAATCCCGTACTGGTTTGGCGCTAATCATTGTGCGGAAACCGTTTTGAATGGGGTGGCCGTATCGCGCCAGTGAACTTTCGCAAGGCAGCATCCGTATTTAGCGGGAGTGGGGTTGTGCAACTGCGTTCGCGGCACTCGCCATTTCGAGAAACACAATTAAGGAAGCAATCCGATTTCTCCTGAGGGAAAACCATGAAACGTATTTTTGCAGTGATGACCTTTTTCATGCTGACAATCTCGCTGGCCGTCGCGCAGCGGCTGCCCGAAGTGGCAAGACCAGAGAATTACAAACTCACGTTCACGCCCAATCTCGACAAAGCCAACTTTGAGGGCGATGAGACCATTACGATCCGGCTGCTGAAACCGACCTCGAAGATCACGCTGAACGCGGTCGATCTTGATCTCCACGACGTAAGCATCATCAGCGGCGGCGCCATGCAAAAAGCCAAGGTCACGGCCGACAAAGAAAGAGAGATGGTTACGCTGGCCGTAGAGCAGCCGCTGACCGACGGTCCGGCCACGATCCACATTGTGTACTCCGGCATTCTCAATGACGAAATGCGCGGCTTGTACCTGGGCAAGGACGACAAGGGACGCAAGTATGCCGCGACGCAGTTTGAATCCACCGACGCGCGGCGCGCTTTTCCCTCGTTTGACGAACCGGACTACAAAGCCACGTTTGACATTACCGCGATCGCCGACAACGGGCAGGTCGCGATCTCGAACCAGAAAGTCGTGTCTGATACTCCCGGCCCCGGTGACAAGCACACCGTTCGTTTCGCCACGACGGCGAAAATGTCGTCCTACCTGGCGGCGCTGGTGGTGGGCAACTTCGAGTACATTGAGGGCGAGGCCGACGGCATTCCGATTCGCGTCTACAGCACTCCGGGCAAGAAAGAAATGGGGAAGTTCGCTCTCGAATCCGCGGAATACATTCTCGGCTATTACGACAAGTATTTCGGAATCAAGTATCCCTACGGAAAGCTGGACCTGATCGGCCTGCCCGATTTTTCCGCGGGCGCGATGGAGAATACCGGCTGCATCACATTCCGCGAAGTCATTCTTCTCATTGATGAGAAACAAGGCTCGGTTGGCTTGAAGAAGACCATCGCCAGCGTAATCGCACACGAAATGGCGCACCAATGGTTTGGCGATCTGGTCACGATGAAGTGGTGGGACGACATCTGGCTCAACGAAGGGTTTGCCACCTGGATGGAGAGCAAGCCGGTCGCGAAGTGGAAGCCAGAATGGAATTACGCTCTGGACGACGTGAGCGGGACTGGCGGCACCCTCAACGTAGACTCGCTGGCCAATACACGTCCGATTCATCAGGCAGCCGAAACCCCGGCGCAAATTCAGGAACTGTTCGACGGAATCGCCTACGGCAAGGCCGCATCGGTGCTGCGCATGCTGGAATCGTATCTCGGCGAAGAGACCTTCCGCGCGGGAGTAAATGCGTATCTCAAGCAGCATCAATACGCCAATGCCACGGCGGAGAATTTCTGGGATGCACAAGCGAAAACCTCGAAGAAGCCCGTGGACAAGATAATGCCCACGTGGGTGAAACAGCCGGGCGCTCCCATTGTCAACGTGAAGGCGCAGTGCTCCGGAAATTCCACCAGCGTTACCCTGACCCAGCAGCGCTATTACTTTGACCGGTCAAAGTTCGAAGCGGGCAGCGATCAGCTCTGGCAGATTCCGTTGTGCATGAAGGGATCGGCCAGCGGCAGCGATGCGAAGTGCGAACTGATGACCAGGAAGGAAGAGACCTTCACGCTGCCCGGGTGCTCGACGTGGGTACTGGCCAACGCGGGCGCGACCGGATACTACCGCACCGGCTATTCCGCCGATGCAGTGCGGGCTCTGGCTGGCGACGCCGAGATTAAGCTGACTCCGGCGGAGCGCATCTCGTTGCAGAACGATATCTGGGCCTCGGTGCGAATCGGGCGGGAACCGGTGGGCGACTATCTCGCCTTCGCGCAGGGCTTGCAGTCGGACCGGAACCGTGCCGTGCTGGAAGACGTGCTTAAGGAACTCGGTTACGTCAGCCGGTATCTCGTCAGCGATGGCGATCGTGATTCCTATCGTGCGTGGCTGCGCCAATATCTGACTCCGGCCATGCAGGAAATGGGATACAACCCGAAGCCCGGGGAGAGCGACGAACAGCGAACTCTGCGGTCGCGGGTGTTCGGCGCACTGGGCTACGATGGTCGCGATCCGGGGGCGCTGGAGGAAGCGCGCAAACTCGCCGAGCAGGCACTGGCCGATCCGTCATCGGTCGACAGCGAAATGGCCGGCGATGCCATCACGCTGGCGGCGTTGAATGGAGACTCTGGGTTTTACGACCGGATCGTGGCCGCGACTAGGAATCCAAAATCACCCGAGCAGTACTACACGTACCTGTTCACGCTGGCTCAATTTAGCGATCCGAAGTTGCTGCAGCGCACGCTGGACTTCACCATCTCACCCGAGGTGCGATCGCAGGATGCGCTCAATGTGCTCACCAGCGTAATGGGCAATCCAGCCGGGCAGCAATTGGCCTGGGATTTTGTTCGCCAGCATTGGCCGGAAATCGAAAAGGCCGGAGGTCCGTTTGCGAGTGCCGAGGTCGTGGGAGCGACCAGCGTTTTCTGCGATGCCGGATTGCGCGATCAGGTCACGGAGTTCTTCGCCGCGCACAAGGTTGCGGCGGCGGAGCGCACCTACAAACAATCGATTGAACGGATCAACAACTGCATCGATTTGAAGTCGCAGCAGGAGACCCAACTGGCGTCGTGGCTGGGAAAGCGCGGCACCGCCGGCGGAAAATAGAAAGCGGGATGCGCGCGGCCTGGGAGAAATCCCGGGCCGTTTTCATTTGCGGGAAACAATTTCCTTGCTCAGAACAGTCGTCCGATCGAGAAATTTACCCGGCTCTGGCCAGTGGGGCTCACGCTGCCTGCAAGCGCGATGGGCCCGACGATCGTGTCGGAGATTATGCCCAGGTTGAACGTGCCATGGACGGCAACCGGCCCGGGATCGAGCATTGCCGTGCCGAAGGTGGTGCCCGCCTCATACCATCCGCCCCAATAGACTTTTCTTCCGACCAGGGAGGGCAGGCGATAAAGTTCGCGGCGGAATCCAAGCGACACATAGGCGTAGTGGTTTCCCAGAAACTCCTGCGGAAGATAGGCGCCTAATCGAAATGGTCCGCCCAGCGCGAAGACCTGAAACGGGCCAGCAGAGCCGCGGAAGGTAGTCCCTCCTGAGACATCGAAAAAGAGCGAAGTCTTCCCGCCGATGGGGAGAAAATTGGAAGTCTGCACGTCGAGTTGCCCAATGGGATGCGCCAGTCCCGGACTTTGCAGCACGCGCGAGATCGTCGCGACCACGCGGATGCCTTTGCTGGGCACCGAGGGACTGTCCTGGCCGTCCCAAACGTAACGCGCGCGGAATTCGCCGGTGCTGCCGTGGACGATGGGCAAACCTGCGGCGCCGATCAGCGGACTCAACTTGCCATCGAAGATTTCATAGCCGAGGCGGAGTTCGCTGCGGCGGCCGGAATCATACCCGATGTCGAATCCGCCTCCCGCACGCTCGTCGCCGAAGACGGCAACCCGCGTCTGGCCGGTAAACGAGCTGCGGGCATCCTTGGACGCGAATGCGTACGGAGAAACAAAAAAACGCGACTGCCCTAAAGGCTGGTAGAACTCGGTGGCCGCCAGGTTACTTGACCCGAAAAGGAGATCGTTGCGCCACTCGCCACCGTGGTGAGCGATATCCATGAAAGTCACTCGCGCACCCGCGGAGAAATCAAAAGCAGCCACGCCCGAGCCGTCCACATTCACGGCGAGATCCAGGAATGGCGGACCATAGGATTTGTCGTGGGTAGTAACGCGCAAGGCGGGAACTCCATTCTGCGTGAATCCCTCATACCCCAGCCGGTCGAACTGGCCTTCGCCGGCGATGCGGGTCAGTTGCGTGTCGAGTTTAGCGAGGTCGAGAGGCCCGCGCAGCGCCTTGCTGAGCCGGTGCTTGATCCTGCTGTCGGTGTCGGAATCCGCCCCGGTGACTTCGATGGCTTCTATTTTCGCGGGCGGCCGATGTTTGCCCGCCGCACGGGTTGCCAGATACGCCTCCCATTCCGCCGGATCCTGGATGGCATAGGGAAGAAGAGCGGCCGACTGGCTGGCCGCAGTCTTGTGGCCGAGGGCGATGAGTTCTTTGACGCGCGCGTAGTCCGTCCCAGTGAAGCCGGTCATGTCGACGCTCACCTTGGCCTGGGCCAGCGCCAGCGAACGGCGCTCGTTCTGCGTGACCATGACGTCGACGGCGCGACCGAGCACTCCCGGGAGCGTTTCCAGCTGAGTGAGATTACCGGGGGCAAGACGCAGTTCCACCGCGATCACCGCGTCCGCTTGCATCGCGAGAACGGTTTCGACCGGAATGTTCTGAATCATTCCGCCATCTGCCAGCACGCGGCCGTTGATCTCAACCAGGGTGAATACGCCAGGCAGCGCCATGGAGGCACGCACCGCCTGAGCCAACGAGCCGTCCCGCAGAACCACGCCTTCCCCGCTCAGCATGTCGGTGGCTACGCAACGGAATGGAATCGGCAGGTCGTCAAAGCTTGCGACACCAGACTCCGGGAAGGCAATGCGGTCGAGCAACAGGCCTACTCCATGGCCGGGGTTGACCCCGTTGGGCCCGTTTAGCCCCTGCTTCAGGCCGAGTGGTGCATGGATTAGAAAGTCGCGCCGGTCCTGCTTCCGGCGGTAGGAGAGCTGGGTATAAGCCGGTTCCGGAAGCATGGCTGCGTCCCAATCGATTTTTTCCGCAAACTTCTGGATCTCCGCCGGCGACATTCCGGTGGCATACATTGCGCCAATGATACTGCCCATGCTGGTTCCTGCAATTCGGTCCACCGGGATGTGATTCTCTTCCATCCACTGAATCACGCCGATCTCAGCCAGGCCAAGCGCGCCACCGCCGCTGAGAGCCAGACCAATCCGTGGGCGGTGAGCCGGGGCCGGGGCTTGCGGCGGGGCGGAAGGGGCCTGCGCGCTTGCGAGCACGGGCAACAGCATGCTCAACAAGAAAGTCAGGGCAATCGGGACGAATGCAGTCCGATTCGATTTCATCATGCGCTCCTGGGGTGCGGAAGCGAAACGCCGCCTACGCGCAGAATCCAAGGTGAGGGAAAAAGGGTAGCAGGTTTGAGAGGTCCGAGTCAGTTACCGCACGTTGAAATTGCCGCACATTGAATAACGATGAATAACGATCAGTTCGGCTTCGACGACGACGACACAGGCTGCGCGGCACGGGCCTGCTCGACCACGCCGCGGACAGCGTCAATGACGACGTCGGGCCGATCGATCTGAATGTAGTGCGAGCTGTTCTTCGCAATCGTCTGCGTCCCTCGCGTCGAAAGGTGAGCCATTTCCTCCTGCATCTTCTCCCAGGCATCGTTCACGGGTTTGGCAAGGTCTGCCGGAAGTTCGCTAGACGGTTTATCGGGATCGTGCGAGAGCACGGCCAATGGCATTTCGCCGAGCGAGCCAGTGGCGGCCGTTTGAGCGGCACTTTCCTTAACGCTCTTGAATTCGGCAATGACCTCGCGCATGGACTGGAAATTGCATTCGGCGGCACGTTGCTCGGGATCGTCGTCGCACAGATTGAGAAAGCGGGGAACCCCGAACGGCATGCTGAATTCCAGGAACTCGGCTTCCCGGAGCTGGGTGCCTTCCATATTCTTGAGCTCCGGCGGGAAACGATTCTCCTGATCCGGATGGGAGGCATCGACCAGCACCATGCCAGCAACCTCGCTGCGGTAGAGGCTGGCGTAGAGGCGCACATCGTATCCGCCCATCGAATGCCCGACGAGAACGTAAGGCGGCGCAACCCCGGCGGCCCGCAGCAACGCGTGCAATTCGGCGGCGAACACTTTGCTGGTACGCGGTTGTGAACTGGATTCGCTGTAGCCGAGTCCGGCGCGGTCATAGGAGCAGACCCGCGTGAACTTTGCGATCTGCGGTTGCACCTTGCGCCATGAAATGTAGCTGTCGCCCAGGCCCGAATCCAGAATGACAGTGGGGCTTCCCTTCCCCGTACAGTCGATGTGCATTTTGTAGCCGCCCACGTCGTAGAGCCTGCCCTCCATGGGATTAAAGCGGCGGTCGCGGGCCTCGAAAATGTTCTCGTAGATCATTCCAGTGGCGGCGAGAGAGAGCACCAGGATCAGCAAGCCGATGGCGATGCGCCGGAGCAACGAGGGACGCGAATCGGATAGGGGTGCGGCATTCTGCATGTTGAACAGGGATGCGCGGCCCGAGCGCCGTGCACATTGGCAGGTATTCTACATGACGGGCGGCACTGTGATGCCCATGACCGCGAGACATCGCATCAATTCGCGCCGGACCACCGCTACCGTGGCCAGCAGGAACGCTTTCCGCTTCTCGTCGGGCTCGCTGAGAACGGGATGGCGATGGTAGAAGGTGTTGAAAAGCTGCCCCAGATGGAAAACATGTTTCGCCAGAAATGCCGGCTCGGTGGTTGCAATGCACTGCTCGATCACCGAGGAGGTCTTCGACGACGCCAGCCAGAGTTCCCAGATCTCGTTCGCAGCCTCGCCCGTGAATGCCTGAGCCAGATCGGCGGGCGAGATCTTGCCGGCCGCGTCTTGGCAGAACGTGTCAGGATCGACGCCGGCTTTGCGGAAGATGCTGGCCGCACGTACCACCGCATACTGCGCGTACGGACCGGTCTCGCCTTCGAAGCTGAGCGCCTCTTTGAAGTCGAAGGCGATCACCGACTGCTTGGTGTACTTCAGCATGAAGTAGCGTAAAGCGCCAATGGCAAGCTGGGTGGCGATCTGCAGGCGCTCGGGATCGCTGAGCTGCGGATGCCGCGAGTCGACTTCTTTCTTTGCCGAGACGATCAGCTGGTCAAGCAGATCGTCGGCCTTTACGCCGAACCCTTTACGCCCGCTGACCCCGATGAAGGGTCGCGTCTTGTCTTCCTCACTCAGGTTGTAGCCGAGCTCGGCAGCGCAGCCTGGAGTCAGCACGACCATCCCGTAGGAGAAGTGCGTAAAATGGTCGGCAGCTTCTCCGTGACCCAGATCGCGCAGGGCTTCCTTAACTGTGTCCTGCGCTTCCGACTGCCGTACGTCGATGACGTTGTAGTTTTCGGCCACATCGCCGAAATGAGGATGATCCTTCTCGCCATCCGCGGTCGAGATCCAGCAGTCGTGATTGTTCGGATACCGGTAGAACCTGCGATATCCGAAGTCGCGCCCCAGCAGCCCGAACTTCCACATGTGGTAAGCAATGTCCTTACCCACGTAGCCCACGGTCCCATTGGAACGCACGATCACCTTCTGGTCTTCCTCTGTGATCTTGTCTTCCTCCGCGAATTTGTCTTCCTCTGTGGTTTTGTCTTCCTCTGTGTCCCCAGTGTCCTCTGTGGTTGAATTCGATTTTGCAGCCCCGGCGCGCCGCATCACCCAACAGCCTTTGTTCTTCCCCTCGCTCTCGAAAATCAGCACGCCCGCTTCTTTCAACTTGGTGAAAGCCGCATCCCAAAAATGCAGATGCAGAATTTCGCTCTCGCGAGGAAGAAAATCGTATTCGATGTCGAGCCGGTCCATGGTTTCAAGGTGGCGGCGCAGCACGGCGACCGAGATCAAGTCGGCGACGGCAGCGGTTTCCGTCGAAGCATCTTCGATGGCATGCAGGGTCTGCAGCCTCACCTGCCGGTTCGCTTTGTCTTCCTCGTACCACTGCGAAACCTGCGCATACAAATCCCAACAGTAATAGTCGAAGCGCGGCTGCCGGGTCAGGGCCTCGATTTCCGCGCGCGATTTCTTCTCGATGTGCATGAAGCCGACCACCACGTCGGCCACCTGCACGCCCGTGTTGTCGATGTAGTTCTGAATGTCGACTTGCCTGCCCGCATAGCGCAGCAGCCGCACGAACGTATCGCCGAGAATGGCGTTGCGCAGGTGTCCGATGTGCGCGGCCTTGTTGGGATTGATGCTCGAGTGCTCGACTAGGATGTTTCCCGGCGGAATCTCAGTGGACGGCTTCTGGTCGGCAACGAGGGCAGCGGCCATCCATGCCCGGTCGATGCCGATGTTCAAATAGCCTGGAGGAGCCACTTGCATGCCGGCGATGCCTTCAATGCTGCCGATCTCCGCCCGAATCGTTTCGGCGATCTTCAGCGGCGCCGAGCGCAGGGGCTTGGCGAAGGGAAAAATCGGGATCGCAAAGTCCCCGAGTTCGACCTTGGGAGGCTGTTCGACGACGACTCCCGGCAGCGCGACGCCGGGATATCGCCGCTGCAAACACTCCAGCACGCACTGGGCAAGACGATGTTCCAGATCGCGATACAAGAAGTTCCTCTAAGCTATTGAAGAAACAGTGATTTTATCAGAGTGGGCGAGGGGCGCACGTTTGACGGAGATGGAACGGTTCCCTATGATGAAAGTTTCCCGTCGTTGGCCGCTGGTCGTTCGTCGTTAGCCGCTCCGCTGTGGGCCGGGGCGATGAGTGCTCGCCAACGACCAACGACTAGCGGCCAACGACGGTTTTCCATATGCGCATTGCCTATCTAGAATGTTTTTCCGGCGTGAGCGGCGACATGTTCCTGGGCGCGCTCATTGATGCCGGAGTTCCGCCGCGAGTACTGGAAGAAACCGTGGCGTCGCTTGACGTGGGCGCGCGGCTGGAAATTTCGCGAGTCGTCCGCAGTGGGATTTCAGCGACCAAGGTCGACGTGTGGGTCGACGGAGAGAAGGATCTGCCGCGAGAAGAGTACTGGGCGAAACAGGATGTGGCGTGGGCGCCCGCGAACTCTCATCACGAACACGATCATCATAGTCACGACCACGGTCATCATCATGACCACGAGCATTCTTCCGAGTCTTCCGAGTCCGAAGGGCAAGCAGGAGTGCCCTTGCCGCACTCCCATTCCCATAGCCGCGGGTTAGCCGAAATTCGAGAAGTCATCGGCAAGGCCGCGATCAGCGACACTGCCAAAAAGACAGCCATCGCGATCTTCGAGGCTCTGGGAACGGCCGAGGCCAAGGTTCACGCTACTTCGATAGAAAAGGTGCACTTCCACGAAGTGGGAGCAGTCGATGCGATGGTCGACATCGTCTGCGCGGCGGTCGGAGCTGAAGTCCTGGGCGTGGATGAGATCGTCTGCTCTCCTTTGAACGTCGGCGGCGGAACGGTGCAGTGCGCGCACGGCACGTTCCCCGTGCCGGCCCCGGCGACAGTCGAGTTGCTCAAAGACGCGCCGGTGTATTCGTCGGGCGTGCAGGCGGAATTGGTCACCCCAACAGGCGCCGCAATTGTGAAGACGCTGGCCAAACGCTTCGCCGCGTTCCCCGAGATGAAAATTGAAAAGTCGGGCTACGGTGCGGGCACGCGCGAGTTCCCTGGCCTGCCGAACGTCGTGCGCTTGACAATCGGCGAGGCTGCGTCAACCCTCGCGGCGAAGACAGCTTCGGAAACCGTGGTGGTGCTGGAAGCCAATCTCGATGATCTGAATCCACAGGTGTTCGGATACGTGCTGGATCGTCTGCTTGAAGAAGGCGCGCTGGACGTGTTCGGCATGCCGGTGCAGATGAAGAAGAACCGTCCGGGTACCCTGCTCACCGTGCTGTGCAAACCCGAAGATGCGGCCAAGCTGACGCAGTTGATCTTCACGGAAACCACCACGTTGGGCGTGCGGCGGCGCGACGAGGTTCGGCGGACTCTGGCACGCCGCTGGGAAAATGTCCGCACCCAATGGGGCGAGGTGCGAATCAAAATCGCCAGCATGAACGGAACCGTCACCAACTACGCGCCCGAGTATGAAGACTGCCGGCGCATCGCGAGCGAGCATCGGGTACCACTGAAGACCGTGATGCAGGAAGCGGCGCGAGCGTATCTCGCGGAAGACGAAAAACATTAACCACAGAGGACACAGAGGAACACGGAGTAGCCTTCTGTGATCCTCAGTGGCCTCTGTGGTTCAAAAACATATGACTCGAAAGTTTTACATCACGACCCCGATCTACTACGTGAACGCGCGGCCGCACATCGGGCACGCGTATACCACGATCGCCTGCGATACCATCGCGCGGCGGCAACGTCTATTGGGCGCCGACACGTTTTTCCTCACCGGCACCGACGAGCACGGCCAGAAGATCGAGCGGGCCGCACAGGCAGCCGGCAAAACGCCGCAACAGTATGCCGATGAAATTTCGGCGGAGTTCCGCAATCTCTGGAAGCGGATGGGAATTTCGAACGACGACTTCATACGCACCACCGAAGAGCGGCACATGAAGCGCATGCAGGAACTGTTTCGCCGCATTCGCGACAACGGCTACATCTACAAAGGCACGTACACCGGGCAGTATTGTGTCTCCGACGAACTCTACGTCGACGGCGCGCAGCCCGGCGACCCCTGCCCAACCTGCGGTCGCATCACTGAAACCGTTCACGAAGAAAACTATTTCTTTAAGCTGTCGGCTTTTCAGGACAAGTTGCTTGAGCTTTACAAGAACCCGGACTTGATTCGGCCGGAGACGCGCCGCAACGAAGTCATTTCGTTCGTACGTTCGGGGTTGCGCGACCAGTCGATCAGCCGCTCGACATTTTCCTGGGGCATTCCCGTGCCCGACGATCCCAAGCACGTGATTTATGTGTGGTTCGACGCGCTGGCCAACTACATCACGGCGATCGGCTACGGCTCGAAGCACGCTGCCGCACAAGAGGCATTCAAGAAGTACTGGCCGGCCGACGTCCACATGATCGGCAAAGAGATCGTTCGCTTCCACTGCGTCTACTGGCCAGCGTTCCTGATGGCGGCGGGATTGCCATTGCCGAAAGCTATTGTGGCGCACGGATGGCTGCTGTTTGAAGAGAGCAAGATGTCGAAGTCGCGCGGCAACATCGTGCGGACAGAGACCATTCTCGATGTGCTGGGCGCCGATGCCCTGCGCTACTTCCTGCTCCGCGAGGTCGTATTCGGGCAGGATGGTTCGTTCTCCTTCGACGCGCTGGTGCAACGCTACAACTCCGACCTCGCTAATGGCCTCGGAAATCTGGCCAGCCGCACGTTAACCATGATTAACCGGTACTTCAAGGGAGAGGTGCCGTATCCGTCGGGAGCGGCGTCGAAAATTCCCGCTGATGACGCGATTGCCGAGACGGCGCGCAGGACGATTCGCGAATTTGGGTTGCTGTTCGATGAATTCCAGTTTTCTCGCGCCCTCGAAGCCGCGTGGGGACTGATCGCCGCGGTCGACAAGTACATTGTCGAAAACGAACCTTGGTCGCTGGGCGAAAAGCAGGACGACGCAAGCCGGGCGCGGCTGGCCACGGTGCTCTACACATCGGCCGAGGCGCTGCGCATTGCGACTGCGCTGGCGCATCCGGTCATGCCCGATGCGACCGCGAAAATCTGGGCGCAGATGGGCCTCGGCGACATCAAGAAACTCGCGCTGAGCGATCTGGCTTGGGGACAGTTGCCGTTCGGCACGAGGCTCGGTGACGTGCACCCTGTTTTTCCGCGGGCCGACAAGAGCGCAATCGAAAGGATGCAGCAGATGGAGGATCAGCAACGTGGTCCAGCGGTCGACGAACCGAAGCAGCCGGCAGGACAGCCTCCTGCCACGCCGCCGCCGGTGAAAGCGCAACCTCCGGCGGCTGCGGCGGCCGATGGCGGAAAGATTACGATCGACGACTTCGCCAAGATCGAATTGCGCGTCGGCGTCGTGAAGGTTGCAGAGCGCGTGCCCAAAGCGGACAAGCTGCTGCGCCTGGAAATCGACATCGGGACGGAAGTGCGGCAGGTTCTGGCCGGGATCGCCGAGGCTTACGCTCCCGAGACTCTCGTTGGCCGCAAGGTCGTGATCGTGGCCAACCTGGCTCCGCGAAAACTACGTGGCATGGAGTCGAATGGAATGATCGTGGCGGCTTCGCTGGAAGGCGGGAAGCCAGTGCTGGCGGGCTTTCTGGAGGATGTGCCGGTGGGGGCTCGGCTCAAGTAGACGAGATCAAAACCTGGCCTCGCTCCGCTTGGCCGGACGGGCGAAGGCGCCCGTCCCCACACGAGCCCGTCCCTACACAAACCAGCGACCGTCGCTTTTGCTAACGACTAACGACCAACGACTAACGACTAACGACCATGTTCGTAGATTCGCACGCACATCTTGATGGCAAGCAGTTCGACGCTGACCGCGAGGCCGTTATCGCTCGTGCGCTCGAGGCCGGAGTGCGGACCATGGTCGCCATTGGGAACGGCGACGGCCCTCCCGTGCTCGATGCCGGCGTTCAACTTGCTGACAAGCATGCGTTCATGTACGCGACCATCGGGATCCATCCCCACGAGGCGCGCTTGGCCTCCGACCAGGCGTACAGCGAAATGGAGCGACTGGCGCGGCATCCCAAGGTGATTGCGTGGGGCGAGATCGGCCTCGATTATTACTACAATCATTCTCCACGAGAGACGCAGAAACAGGTATTCGCGCGGCAGATGGAGCTGGCGGCAGCGGCGAAGCTGCCGATCGTGATTCACTGCCGGCCCTCAGACGGCAGCGATAATGCCTGGGTAGACTGCCTAACCATGATCCAGGAGCAGTGGGCTCCGCACGGGCTGGGCGGGATTCTGCACTGCTTTACCGGAAACTGGGACCAGGCGAAGCACGGGCTCGACATGGGATTTATGATTTCCTTCGCGGGGAATGTAACTTTTCCCAAGGCGCAGCAGATTCGCGACGCGGCGCTGCAGGTTCCGCTCGACCGCCTGCTGATCGAGACCGATTCGCCTTATCTGGCGCCGGTCCCGCACCGCGGCAAGCGCAATGAACCCGCTTTCGTGAAGGAAACGGCGCGCCAGTTGGGCCAATTGCGTGGATTTTCCATGGACGAAGTGGGCGAGCAGACCTCGCGCAATTTCTACAATTTTTTCAAATTGGATGAAATTGCTGAAAGCAAAGTATCCGCACCGTAGACTCGCAGTTCTGTTAACCTCTGCTTAAGATTCCATTGTTTCAGAAAGATTAGAAATGTATGCCCGATAACAGTTTCGATGTGGTGAGCAAAATCGACTTGAACGAAGTCTCGAACGCCATCCAGCAGGCGCTGAAGGAGGTTCACACACGCTTCGACCTGAAGGATTCGAAGTCGAATATCGAACTGGAAAAAGATGCGATCGTGCTGCATTCCGCCGATGAGTACAAGCTGAAGGCCGTGAACGACATCCTGCAGCAGAAATTGGTGAAGCGCGGAGTTTCGCTCAAAGGCCTGACCTACGGCGCGGTCGAACCGGCCGCAGGCGGCACGGCCAAACGCCGCGTCACCATGCAGCAAGGCATCGCCATCGAGAAGGCGCGCGAGATTGTGAAGCTGGTAAAAGACTCGAAGAAAAAGGCGCAAGCCTCGATTCAGGGCGACCTGGTTCGCATCAGCGGGAAAGATCGCGACGCGCTGCAGGAAGTGATTGCGTTGTTGAAAGGGCACGACTTCGGAATCGATTTGCAGTTTACGAATTACCGGACGAACTAGAACCGGACCTCAGACCTTGGACCTCGGACCTCAGACAAAACCTGGAGTTCGACATCCGAAGTCCGAGGTCTGAGGTCCAATCATTGAGCGCAACGGCGGCCATTAACGGGAAAGAAGTATTCGATCTGCTGCGGGACGATCTCGTCGCGCTGGAGGATGAATTCGGCCGCGACACGGTCTCCGGCGTCCAGGCCATCACCGAGATTGGCGAATATCTGCGCAACGGTGGAGGCAAGAGGATCCGCCCTGCGTTGCTAATGCTTTCCGCCAAGCTCCTCGACTACCGGGGGCAAGGCGCGGTCCGACTGGGAGCCGTGGTTGAGATCATTCATACCGCGACCCTGGTGCACGACGACATTATCGATGAAGCCAAGACGCGGCGCGGCCGTCCCGCGGCCAATACGCAGTGGGGCAATTCGAAATGCGTGCTGGCCGGCGACTGGCTCTACATGCAGGCCTTCAAGATCGCGGTGCAGGAACGAAACTTCCGCATTCTCGATACTCTGATCGAACTCACGCAGCAGATGGTCGAGGGCGAACTGCTGCAGATGGAAAAGCTGGGCAAGTCGATCACGCTCGATGAGCATTTCGATCTCATCTTCCGCAAGACCGCCTGCCTGTTCTCGGTGTGCATGCGGCTGGGAGCCATTCTCGCCGGAGCCACTGCCGAGCAGGAAGCGGCGCTGGGCCAGTACGGACACGACCTCGGCATGGCGTTTCAGATTGTCGACGATGTGCTCGATCTGACCGCGTCGGAAGATGTGCTGGGCAAGCCCGTGGCCAGCGACTTGCGCGAGGGCAAGGCCACCATGGCCGTGATCCATGCGCTGGAGCGCTGCACTCCGGAAGAACGGTCCAAAATCGAGACGGTACTCCGCCATGGCTCTTTCAACGGGGTGACTCACGCCGACATTCTGGAAATCCTGAACAGGTACGGATCGCTCCAAGCGGCGACCGCCCGGGCCACGAAATATGCCGAATCCTCCCAGAGGGCGATTTGCACCTTCCCCGACACGGAGATCAAGCGGGCCTTGCTCTGGGCGCCCGAGTTTGTAGTAGCCCGAGAGAAATAAAGCACAGTGTGTCGCGGGTGCCGCGCGCGCCCAGCTTTGTTTATACTGAACCCTTTCCGGGTGGCGGGGAATCAAACCCTTGCGAATCAGTTCTGTAACGCCCGTTGATCTGAAACCGATCAGAACCGATGAATGACCTGCTCTCCATGATGGTGCGCCACGGCTATGCCCTGACGTTCGCCTTGCTGTTTGCCGAGGCGGTTGGCCTGCCCTTTCCGGCCGCGATCGCGCTGGTCGCAGCGGGGGCCGCCATCGCGTCCCACGCGTTGTTGGCGCCCGGTGTCCTGCTGGCCGCTATGGTCGCGCTGATCCTCGGCGACTCGGCGCAGTTCTGGCTGGGACGCTACTCGGGTTGGGCTTTGCTGGGCTTCCTGTGCCGTCTTTCGATGAATCCCGAAACCTGCATCCTCCGGTCCGCTGAATCGTTCTACAAGCGCGGCAAGGCGACGCTGGTCGTCGCCAAGTTCATTCCCGGGGTCAACACCATGGCCGCGCCCCTGGCGGGCAGCATGAAGATGCGCTATGGGCAGTTTCTGCGCCTCGACCTGGCTGGCTCACTGCTGTATTCGACTACTTACTTGCTGGTGGGATATTTGTCCCGCGATTTTCTGGCCGCGACGTTAAGCGGGTTCCACGCGGCGCGGCGCGCCATGGAAATTGTGGTGATCACCGCGCTCGTCGTGTATGCCGTCTACCGCGCTGTGCAGTTCCGCAAGTATAAGAAGTACCGCGTCATGCCGCGGGTGCAGGTCGAGGAACTGGTCGAGCGCCTGGCTTCGGACGAGGCCTACCGTGTGCTCATCGCCGACGTGCGCAGCCATGGCTACTACGACGTCGGAACCGAGCGGATCAAGGGATCGATCCGCATCGAGCCCAACAATCTTGAGGAAGAGATCAAGAACCTCCCCAAAGACAAAGACATTTACCTGTACTGTACTTGAGCGCGCGAAGCGACTAGCGCCCGGGTGGCGCATCTACTGCAGGAAAAAGGCTTCAGCACGTTCGTGATCGTCGGCGGA